>WNFO01002163.1_pt1 | contig 24505 bp, 31 predicted proteins | sample 5400251 | NCBI WGS metagenome assembly WNFO01 (sample SAMN13153354, study PRJNA577476) | soil metagenome | isolation source: 100 cm saprolite under Madrone tree | place: USA:California | collected 2016-06-14
TCCATGCTCTCTGAAGAGCCCGATACCGCATCCAACACGGTAACCGAGCCAGAGGCGGTCAACCAACATTCTCCCTCTCCTCAAACATCGCCGCCAACCTCCCCAACAATATCACAAGTACCAGAACAGAAGCTGGCAGCATCTGAAGAGGGTACTGGGGTGAATGACGCAGCACAGTCGATTGTTACAACCGACATCTCTTTCGACCAAGCCAGTATAATTTCGAATGGGTCTGTCGCGGAGATAGCCCAGGCAGATCGACGCCAGTCGGGCGAGAATCCTATTCATACCGACAAGCCTCAATCTGAACTTTCCTTTTCTGACGGTATCGAAACTCTTCAGGAACGATTAAAGTTGATGGAACAGCAGTTTGCAGGTCAGTGATGATTATTTTCTCCCTCCCAGTACGCCCCTCATCCTAAACAGATGTTTCGGCCTCATTTGCGAAGCTGCAAGCTGAGAAATCGGCTGCTGACAAAGTCATCAGAGAGATGACATCTGTACAAGGCTGTCAAGACGCTCTTGGGCTGCGCGATTATCTACAGAATACCCAGCTCAAAGTGGAGGTAAGAGGTCATGCATCCTACCATACCAATCTAGCTTACGTGAACCAGATGCTGCAGGACGAGGTCAATCGCCTGACAGGAAAACTTACCCGTGCGAAGTACCATCTCGCAGTGCTACTGTGTCGCTGAAATGTATATAGGTCAAGACGAACGGATCGAGGAACTACGCGAAACCCATCGTTTTGAATCCAGGTCTCAAAGCGAACTTGTTGACGAGCTACGTAGTAAACTACAACAAAATGAGGCTCTTTTGGAGGCTTCTCGGAGCTCCAATTCTCAGCTCGAGGCAGATATCACAAAGCAGATAACCGAGATGGATCAGTTGCGGACAGAAGTCGAGAAACTTTCCGGACTGGCGAAGGGTGAGGAAGAAAAGTGCAACAAAGCTATCAATCACCTCAAGGCAGTTCGGCAAAGGTTGGTGAAAGCGGAGAAAGAGCGCGAAGATGCTCTCAAAGAGGTTGTGGCATTGAAAGAAAGCCATAAAACCGAGCGTGACAAAGACCAACTTGAGCGCGAAAACCTCCAAGGCGAGCTTAACAAACTCAAAGTTGAGAAGGAGGTGTCTCTCGCGGACCTTAGGGCTCAATTTGGGAAGGATTTGATGGCCTCCAAACAGCGAAGTGAGAAAGAACTATCTGCTCTGCGAGGCCAGTTTGAGCTAGAAGCTGTTACGGCCCAGGTCGGGTTTCGTCTCTGATTGCCTCAATCTGCTTCGGTGCTGACAATTGATCCAGTCCAGACAGGAACATACTCTGAGTCAAAAAGACGCTCAGATCGACCGCCTTGAGAAGTCTATTCAATCTTTATCGACAGAAAAGGACAATTTGTTCGACCAACTTCAGATACGGCAGGCGGAAGGCGAATCTGCTCAATCCTTACTGGAAGTTCTTCAGAGCCAGAATACCGAACTTCAATATCAAGTCCGGGAGAAAGATGGCCGCATTGCCCAGCTTAACGGGGAACTAAGCGACTTCCGCCAAGAACAGCACTTCCGCGTGTCGGACTCCTCTACATCCCCCGAAGAAGTGGCGAAGCTTCTGGCGACGGCGGAATCCAGGCATGAGGCAAAATTAACTGCCCTGAAGCAGAAGCTTGCCAGTATAGAAGCTGAGAGGGTCGAGGTCGAGGTCGAATGGAGACGAAAAGTCGAGGCCAAACAACAGGAGGCCCAGAGATGGAAGTCTATGGTCGATACTGCTTCTCAAAACCAGCAAGACGACGACGACCGTTCGCGGGAGTTACAAATAGAGGTGGAAAGACTCCGACTGGCAACGCGCACACATGAGTATGATGTAACTCAACTCGGACAACAAATCGAACGCTTGACCTTGGAAGAGGTAGGGCCTGTCAGTTCTTGATCAGATTGCCTCGCTGACCACTGCCGTGTAGGAAACCAGTAGACAGCAACTTTCCGAGCAGCTCAAGAAAATTTCCACCTTAGATCACCAGCTAGAGGAGATCACAGCCAAAGAACTCCAAACTAGGACACATAACAAGGCATGGGTCGTTTTTTGTCAACAGATAGAATTTCTCATGTGAGATTCCACAGACATTGCGGGAGGAGCTACGGAAAGTGCAGTCTTCGGCTGCATTGTTAGACCGTCAGCGGGGTTTGGGCGTCGGCTATTGGAGCTCAACTACTACCCCAAATGCCAATGCTTCTTTGTCATCCGGGTCTTCTCGGCCATCTAGCTCCTCGCGATCAGATTCACCTATTACTAATGGTAACGAAGAGGAAATGAATATTGAGTACATAAGAAACGTCATTCTTCAATTCCTTGAACATAAAGAGATGAGGGTAAGTCGTCGTTGAACTGTCAGTAAGACACAACCTGACGAATTTTGTCAAGCCGGATCTGGTTCGCGTGTTGTCGACCATTCTGCGATTCACGCCACAAGAAACCCGCCGGCTCATCGCTAAAGTATGACCGTGCGACGTGCGGCATTCGATTTGGAACAATGGACACGGCACTTATCTTCCGCCAGCTCCGACGGACCCTTTAGTATCATTATACCACTGCAATTTTTCCATAATCTAGCAATGCTTTCCTAATCTACTATATTCTTGATAGTAGACGTATGCTTCTCGATGGCAGGCCTGGCAGCTCAATGAAGTTTCTAGTAGAACACATGATCTTTCAAGATATACAAAGGCAAAGCTATCGATCTCTAGAAGGAAAAATGAATAAGTATTTGGGTTGCCGTCCCTCCTTGCCCCCCGTCACCCGCATGCGAGTGGACAGAGGAGAACGCTCAGCACCGAGGGAGTGAGAAGTGATCTAAATCCAAGTGATGATGTACTGTATCTCGTGGTCACAGGTCTCAGGACGCCCAATTCCAGGTCATATTATAGATGCGACCGACGGACTGATCAGCAAGCTTACTGAAAGCGGTGGGGCTGAAATCTAGATCAGTCTTTTGGCAGCCCGTGCATCGATCGACGACCATGACATCCACGCTCTTCCCTTTATCTGAGATACAAATTGAAACGTATTAGCGAGAAGAGGGGGCGGGTAAATATATATCATAACTGACACTGAGCGTGGATCTTGCGACCACAAACGGGGTTAGTGTTGGGATCGCTGCCTTTGTAGCCCCTACGAGAATGGCTTTAGGTCCAAAGGAAAAAATAAATGGGGAGAGCGAGAATAGGGAAACTCACGGGTAAGTATCATAAAGCATCCAAGAAACTGCCGCGATAAGTTGCGAGGGGGTATTCTCGAAGCCACACGCGCCGAGTTCAGGAGTGTACCAGGTTCCTAGCACCGTTACTCATTGGAATCGAATGTCACCTGGATGCCATGATTAATGTGCCCACCTTCGCCGGTTTGGGTCCCACAAAGGAAATCTGGGCTGCATGAAGACGTCGTGTTGGCGTTGGGCACGGGGAGTGAAGACGTCGCGTTAGTAGTACTCGTGTTGTGGGGGATGGGCGCAGTGTGTGAAGACGTCGCGTTAGTGGTACTCGTGTTGTGGGCGATGCGCGCAGTGGGTGAAGATGTCGCTTTAGTAGTACACGTGTTGGTAATGGGCGTAGCGAGAGCGAAGACAGCGAGCTTCGCGGCAAGTACAAGATAGGCGAAGAGTTGCATTATGTTATATTTTCTCTGGACGTAAGTGGAAAGGAAGGTGCTGTTGAATGGTGTCTCGAACGAAGGAACGTGGAGAAAACCGCCAAAATGACCGGGAGGGGAGAAAACGAACGTAGAGACTGAGCATGAGTAGATCCGAGCCATCTGTCTTTATAGCACTCCAAGCAGAGGTGCCATCGCAGAGCTCTTTGAGATCGTAGACCTGAGAACCGGACTGCCCATCAACAAAATTCTCTCGGAATGAAAACTGGGGTCGACAGGAGAAGGAATGGGGATGTCCAACCCCCGAATCAAAGCCGAAAGTGGCCTAATGCTCCAGGCACGCATTGTGGCGTGGTCATGATCATTGTTGCGAGGGCTCGTACTATAGGCCAATTCAACCCGACTTGCGAACTGCGAGGAAGTGAGCGGGACGGCCATCAGAAAAGGCCCTCAAGAACATGACAAGGGACTCGGAATGGTCCGGAGTGGAGCTCATTCAATTCCAGCAGCGACAACGGTGCTTGTTGTAGTTTCCACCCCATAAATTCAGCTCACATAATGACGATGAGTCATTGGGCCAGCAATAACTTTCATTGGAAGACCTCACGATTACCATCTGTGCCAGCTCTGGCTGCGTACATCTTCACGAGGCTCAAGCCCGAAGTCCCTTCCAACGTTTTAGCATACGCATCTACCTGACCCAACAGTAGCATGCTCTCCAAACGACTCGGTTCAGCTGGGATCTTGAATAAGCGACTGACGTCTTCTTCCGGCAGTGGGGCGAGCCCTTGGGCGACCCTATTAGCAGTTTCCTCCCTCTTCTTGGAAACATAAGCCTCTGCCCGTGCCTTTTCTCGAGCGATCTGGCGAACGTGATATGCAAGGTTCCCTTCTTCGGTTTTGTAATTATCGATTGCTTCGACAACATGCTCTAGGTTTTTTGTGAGAGTGGGGTTTCCTAGATGCAGCGTCGAATACAAGGGAGACAAGGTCATATTGTATACATCGGAAGGGAGAGGTTGTGAAAGGGATGTGGGGCGGCGTTCGGAGATGGTGGAAATGAAGGCGCCTGACAGTGGATTCGTCTTTATTTTCAAAGGGACTTCTTGCATAATAGAAGTGAACGTCAATTTGTGGCTCATCATGCTGTGGGTGTATTGAGTCAGGAACAGGGAAAGGAAGTACGAAAACTCACGACTTGGCACTGAATGCGGTCTTGCGGTAAGCCTCGAGAAATTCTTTTGAAAGTTTGAATGCACGGAAAGAAGCATTTCCTCTATTACATTGAGATACATCTGAAGCGGCGCAAAAATTGTCGGTCCTCGCTTCTGTACAGGAAAAAAAAACATGGTACCGTGTACGACAACAATCCCTCCATGTCGGAGTTTTACCTGATGAATAGCCTGGTTATCGACAAGAGTTTGATTGAAGAAGGCCCCCATCGTCGTGGATTGATAGAAGCCGACGACACTATCGTCTGCGCGCACCTCCTTGAGCGCACGCAGCATTGAAGTCTGGTATCGACCTGGTAAAACATATTTGCATGACCCATTCATACATAATAACCAACGACGGCATACTTGTCATTTTCGATGATTTTTCGTCATCGTCTCCCGTACTGTGAGGTAAAGGAAAACAATTTGTCACTTCCAAAACACCATCGAGATCCAGTCCGAGAAGAAGCCCGTGCACCGATGAGTGCGACTCCGAGCTGTATTTGATAAATTTAGAAACAACCTGCGGGGTTAACGACTATGTCAAGCAAAGTGAGGAGTAACCATAGGGTGAACAAACCAATCCTTCGAGCTGAACCAAATTAAGAGAGATCTCCGCTTCAATGTCGATGAGTTTGGACATTGAAGCGGGAATAGGGTCGTGTATGGGTGCAGCTGGAGCTGATGCTGCCTGGGGTGCTGGCAAGGATGCCGCGATTGTGGCGGCCATAGAGGTAGCCATTGCGGTGTCTGACAGATGAGATGAGTGACGAACAAGAGACAAGGGGTTGATTAGTCATTCATCTCTCCATGTCTCCCTCTCGTACCGCCCGCCTCTATTTCCTCCTGACCTTGGATCTACTCTTCTTTGTCCTCGAAATATCTATCGGTAAATGGTCTCGTTTCTCTGGGGTTCCCCTTGTTAATCCACCTACCAGGTTATGCTGTTGGATCTCTCGCCCTTGTCGCAGACAGCTTTCACATGCTCAAGTAAGTCTCTAGTCCCCTTTTCCTGGCAATTTATAAAGTTCACATCCTTGTCCAGCGATGTAATCAGCCTGATCATAGCGCTATATGCCATCAAGGTCAGCTTACTCCCGATTTACATCGCCCAAGCCCGCTAATTTGGATATAGCTCACAGCAAGCTCGACCCCAACTACGCGATACTCTTACGGTTGGCATAGAGCAGAGATTCTCGCGGCCCTCGTCAATGGTGTCTTTCTTTTGGCCCTTTGCTTTACCATAACCCTCGAGGCATTGGAGCGTTTCTTTAGCACACCAGGTGCGTCGATCTCATTGTTGGGTTTTTTCTACGCTTATTTGATCCCAGAGATATCCAATCCCAAGCTCGTAGTTCTGGTAGGGTCACTCGGACTAATATCCAATATCATTGGCCTCTGTCTGTTCCACGGTCAGCGCTACGTCGTAGTCGATCCCGTTTTCGGCTGATGGCATCCTAGATCATGCCCATTCCCATGAACATTCACAACACTCTGCAAAGTCTTCCAGGGCCCCTAGCGTTCATGCTACCGTCGAGTCCGTTGCGCCTGAAGCATCTCCTGTCGCAATCCGCCAACCACGTCCACCAGCACATCATGCCGGTTCTTACTCGTCACTGTATGGCCACCCAGCTGCCACGAGAGCATCCTTCGTACAGACTGCCAACAATATTGCCCGAAGTTCTTCCCCGGTTCCCGCTGATCGCACACACAAGTCCCGGACCCGACATTCACTAGATCTATGGTCCTCAGATGCGATTATCGTGGCTAGTCCGCTATATGAACATGAAGAACGCCAGTCACGCAGTGCTAAACATGCCGCATCAGCGAACGCTCCCCATGAACAAACCAGTCTACTCGAGCGTCCTCCAGTCTCTTACATTGGTTCTACTACGTCCTCTTCTGGGGAGCTGTCTTCCCCTGATCCAAAGGGTCATGGTCATCCACAGGGCCAACCCCATGGGGGCTCCATGAATATGAGAGCTCTACTCTTGCACGTACTTGGCGATGCTTTAGGCAATGTCGGAGTCATAGCGACCGGGCTTATCATTTGGCTGACGTCCTGGAACTTCAAATACTATTGTGATCCTGTCATCAGCTTAATTATCACTGTTATTATTTTCCACTCCGCTCTACCCCTCGGTGAGTTCTCTGCCTCTCATATTCAAAGCAGTCTTGACACAGTCTGTCTAGTCCGCAGTACATCCTTCATCTTACTTCAGGGTGTCCCTCCGGAGGTCTCATTGGAAGATGTCCGATCCGACATCCTTGCTGTCGAGGGTGTGCACTCTGTTCACGAACTGCATATATGGCAGCTCTCAGAAACCAAGATTATTGCCTCTGTTCACATAAATGCTTCTCGTGAAGTCGAATTCATGCCAATTGCATCCGATATTCGACGGGTCTTACACAGGCATGGAATACATTCGAGCACCATACAACCCGAGTATCACCCAGTCCGGGACGCCGTTCTAGAAGAAAGGTCGAAAGTACGCGACTCAAAAGAGGTATTAAGTTTTGTTGGACTGATGCTCAGCCTTTACAGTACATGAATTGTCTCATATCATGTCCGGCAGATAGCCCGTGCTCTGTGGAGCAAGCATGCTGTCGTAAGTTGGAGTAAAATTCCGTTATGCATATCGCGTGCTCATGCGACTTTGTTCAGCTTCGTACGCGGGAACTCCTCCAGAACCTGAACCTTAACTAGCTCACAACGCAACTGCACAATCTCTATCGAGTTATCTGTTTCGAATGTCGCGAACATCAATAGATAAAGACGGTCTTCTGGCGCTCTAACTGACTTACCTGCGAATCCAACTTCACGGATTGTTACCAAAAGGTAATAATACTGTGTTGTAGTGCGAATATCCCTATACTGTATCCTTTGACGAACATGACGGCGAGAACAGTCCCTACTTCACAAACTTTAGGTGCTCTAACCTGTGAGGCAACGTGCGACCATCTCCGTCGCTCACGAAATGAGACCACCGGTTATGTGCGCTGGAATACACTAGTAGACGTCCGAGTTGGTCAAATGACAGAACCTTCCGGGAGGCCAGAGGTTAGACGGAGTGTAGTCATCAGTTTCTTCTACGACCACGGGAACTTAAACAAGATAAGACGGAAGAAGAAAACACGCAGGAGCAAGCAACAACTTGAACCCCGAACGCCGCAATTGCTACTAGTACGGTCTGCCCTGCCCTTGAGACTTGCACCTCTGAAGGTGCACGGTGCAGTGACATTCGTTATTATCCCAGCGAACAATCGGACCGACTGTCATCCAATTCCAACAGATCTCTGTCTTCGATCCGATAAAGATCCCGCGGTTGGTTAGATGACCCAGCTGGATAAGCTTTCCGGTAGCTAGAAGCGCGGACGGAAGTCGATGGGTGTAGTAAAAAATACCATGTTCTAGTTCGTCGACGCGACATAATACAGCCAAGGATTTTCCGTGCCGGTCACAAGTCCAGTCTTTATAAAAAAAAAAAAGACAGGGAATTGAAGGTCGAAAGTAGAATTTCTATGCCCAAGTTATCGTAGTCGCATAAAATCTCTTATTCGAACTCTTCGGCAACCCCGAAACACATACTCTGGTCCGGTCCGTTACGACACCACACTAAATTTCTGTCTTGAAGACAGGGAAGTTCGCAACAAATGTCTGTGACGAAGTCAATCGCTGAGCGATCAGTTTTCCCTTTGAGCTACTTTTGCGATGACGCAGATCCAAGGCGAGCCTGCTCGCCATAGCGGAACTCGATGCCCCGAGCGGGAATATCTGTTCACCGCTGGCCGTGTATAAAGCCCGTTCCAGCTGCAGTGCGGCCATCAAGGACGAAGATATGACGGCGATGAGGAGCTCCAAGTCTCCGGTCATCGCTTGCCCGAGATTGGGATTATCGAACTTGTCGATGAGGGATGGTAGGACGTTGTGGAGGAATATGGGTAACAGTGGTGGCGTCGGCGAGGTGCGAGGTGTTGCAAGGACAAAGACGGCTAAGCGTTTGGCGGCGTCCGCTATGGCATCCGTCTTGATAGGCATGTTGAGCGCCAACCAGAATGTCTGGAGAAACTCAATAGCAGGGGTTTCAACTAGGCATGCGATGACATTGAGGAATGGTGGTTTGCCTGACTGAAGCAGGACAAGTGCATCCTGAACAGCCCGGCGGGATTGATCTGCCCAACTCGGGGAGGGGTTATTCAGGATTGGTTCTTCGGGTCCAGATAAGTGCGGGACCTCTGAGGGTATGGATAAAGAGACCGAACCTGAAACGGGGATTCCCGTCGCCTTGATGACTTCTTGCCGCAGAGCAGAAACGTCGAATGGCTGCGTACCTCCCCGCCATTCTAACAGCAGTCTCACCACACTGGGTCCAGAGAGTGTTAATACAGGGCGTGGGAGGTTTGGTGATAACATAATAGTGCGCAGAACATTTAGATGCTGCGTCGACTGGAACCTAACTTGAGTCGGTAATCATGGTCACGCGGATAAGACGGTTGTTTCCACCTTGTCAGTCTAATCTGCCTAACAAGGGCCAGCACAATCCCTGGAAGAGTCCAACCGAGCAGTGGCCCCAGGAAGTAGGTTATTCCATTGTTGAGGGTGTCGAGTTCAAGTTTACGCTCCGCAGCAACTCGAAGAGCATGTAGAAAAACCGTAGTAGCGATCGCTAACAGAGTCTTAGGACGCGTTGAACTGATAATGGTGACCACATGGCAAAGCGGTAAGAAATATCCGACAGGTGACTTACCGAAGAACTCCATCTTCGATACCTTCGCTATTTTTATCGAATAAAGCCTTGTACCAAGTCTTGAAAGCCTTAGCCTCTGCTGTAGGTGGCAATAGCATGGGAATGGCATCAGCTCTTCGAAGATAGCTGATATCAAGGGGCCGATTCTTATGTTTTAGCCTGTCCGAAATCTAGATGTTGTTAAATGGGCCGAGAATTTCAGAAAAAAACTCGCAAATTACCTTGAATCTAGTTATTGCTAGCTGCGCAAACAAGACAACATCACCAAGATTGCCGACAGCACTTTGAGGGTCACCTGGGGTCCATGTCTACACGCTCATTTCAATGAGTTGCGTGACTTGAACCTACCAACAGCTTCACAATCGTACTCTTCCACGAAGGCTAGAGCACTTGATACCAATGTGGACAACTCAACATGCAGGGAAACCAGATCTAGAGCTGCCTCATTCGTGGAGAGAATCCTCGAGATGTGACCAAGTGTCTCAACGTCAAGGCTCGACGATGCTGTATGAAAGCGCTTGTAACTAATATCAGTGCATTACATTATCGAAATTTTCAGGAAGGCATACTTTAAGAACCATTTCGGCGAATGTAGCATGAGAAATGGGGTCCGAATAAATCCTTTGCAGGAGCGTCTGTGTATCATTTGCATTCAAATCAGAAGAGAATTTCTGGTTGAGATAATGCTACTTCTGTGATGAGCCTTAACTACGGTTACACGCAATGCGGGGAACTTACACTGAAATCGACGCCGGCTTCACGCGCCTCAGTTTGCAGACGAGATGGGCTCGCACCCGATAGGCTGGGATCTATTCTGACAGCGAAAGTCTGGTCAAGAAGACCCAAAGAGAATAGATGATATGTAAAGGCCCGCGTGAATGACACCGGCCTGCGTAGGGTATATCAGAGGTGCCATTGAATAAAGACAGAGTACCTCACTTGTCCATATTCTCGAGGGACTGGCTGTCTACGAGAGACCACATGTTCTCGTAGTGTGCTAAAGAAGAAGTGTGAGGATCCCCGAGGGCAAGCGTACCCCATGCGTCCCTGATGGCCGCACGCTGAAACTACAATGTGAGTTCATGGAGAAAAAGATAGATATTGAAACGAACATATTCCGTGGCTAGAACTTTATCCATTGCCAAAACTTGTCCACACGATACTAACAGACGCGGAAGCTGGCATGAATGTTCCTCAATGAAGGCGCAAAGAGCGCAAGACGAGTGACATACGTACACGACCGGCGAGAAAGGCGTTCCACAATGAGATTGGCCGTTTGCCCGTCACATGAGACAGGTCCGTTGATAAACAAGTAACAGCGGACTGCATAAGTTGAATGAAGAACCTCTGCATCGACCACGTAGTCGCTCGGAAAGTCGCAACAAGTAACGCGGTAGCATGGCCATCATGTCCCGACCCATATGCCTTGGCTCGGTCAACGATCTAATTGACGTGAGCGATACTTCATAAACGTGTCTAGCTGTTGCCTCGATAGAACTAACTTACCAGATGAAAAAGGAGAAGGCTACAAGTTGTGATGTCGTTTTCGAGTCCTGGCCCAAGGGTGTCAACTTGTCCAAGGGATGACCGCGCGCTGGACACTGATCCTCGCGGATTCAAACCTGCATTTTCACCCAGGAAGAGGTTCAGAGAAAATGCGAGATTCTCAAGGGGCTGCCTTAAGTTATGATCGAGCGCAAATGCATGGAGCAGTAGGTCCTTAATGCTTTGTATGCATTCCAGTGCCAGCGCCCCAGAGGCATTAGGAAAGTTGGGAGTTGGATGGGTCAATAACATAATAAGATCACCAACAGGCGTCACGACTCGCTGGAAATGACGGGGTGGGAGTAAGGGGTCATACGTCGTCTTAAGTAGTTCCAGTGCGTCTCGAATTGTGCCCAGGGCAAGATCTGGATCCTCTGGGAGTAAGGTTGCAGGAGCCACAGAGGGGTCTAGCCAAACACGAGCTTCCTGGATGGTCTTGCAGAGAAGGCTTAGTGTCACTGGCTCGCGCAGTGCTCTCGATCGAGCAGCGAGGAGAAATGTGGCAGTAAAGGTGGGGAGAGATATAAGCCGACTTTGTATGGCTTCCTTTAGATATCCTTGTAGCACGGCATCCCCAGGATAATATTCAAATAACATCAAGACTGAACCTAGGAAAATTTTAGGATGCTTGGCTGCTTGTTCGACACATGCTACTGACTGCTGATCTCTGCCTCTAAGCCCGGAGTATGCAGCGCGTTCCCGCGCCACAGAAACATCTGGCATAAACCAACCCACTACAGCGAGAAATCAACAATGGGCTCTCCTTTGGCGATGCAAGGTCCCGAATACTCGCCTTTGTGGGGGACAGACCGCTTTGAAAAGCATTTCGGGTGAGGTCCGTGAGAGACATGTGGGATAAATTGTCCACCAAAATTGTCCACCACTAATACTATACTAACAATGGAATAATGGAACCGTGAGAAAAATATGCCCATACTTGGTCCCTTCTACTAACTGACAGCCAGGTTTAAATGATTCTGACATCAAATGTTCGTAAGATGTGTGTGTGTGAGCACAACCTCCAATCAACCTACCATCCGCTTATGTAGTGAGTCAGAGGCCGATATCTTCTCACCGTGATGCCTTGTTTGGGGGACAAAGGCGTTATGGTGGCGTAGTTGGCCGGGAGCGTCGATGGTATGACCTCCGAGATATTCATCGGCGTGTCCACGAGGATCTTCACACTGATTTCGGTCATGTTTAGTAGAAGAACAGCCTCTCGGGTAATTCACATACGAGAAACCACCTTCGATTCCGTGATGGCGAACGCAGTAATAATAGGGTATGTTTGCACTTTGCATGAAAGCAACCCTATCTCCTGGTCGCAGGATGAGCATCACACCATTACCACGACCACCGGGGTCCGGACCCCAGGCTTCCAAGGTGGCAGTCCATTGCGTGTCGTTCACGAATCGGAAGGCGACGTCGTAATTTCTGGACATCTGGCAACTGTGACTGACAAAATCGAAGGGAGGAAAGGATGATGAGGGTCATCCTGCCAGATTCCTCGTCCTTTAAATCGTATTCTGGAGGAGGCAGTTGTTGTCAATCGTGCACCGAAGCAGGGCTGTGCGCTACTTTGTCCGGGAAAACGGCGCATTATGCACGACGCGACTGCCTTGTTCGCTTGTTCACAGCACGACCGTGGTCCAAGCTACTAACACGAGTGATCGCTTGAGAGGCGTTCGGATAATGATATCATACGATGCTAAGCGGTATCACAGACGTATGTACACAAGGACATTGTAAACGCACATCGAGACCGAAATCCTTGTAAGAGTCATGCTATCATTATTTCGATGCGTCGATCACCGGCCAAAAGGAAACTTGAAAAATGGTCTCTTCATAAAATCAACCTTCAGATCGACACAAAACAAGTCATCATCATCGACGGTGTAACCACGCGCATTAATAGTGAATTTGGCTAAGAAAAACAAAGTCCGAATGATAAAGGCATGACGACAAAGAGGTCAACGCACCTTGCGGAATCTCTTTTGGGAGAGCAACAGTTTGCTCCACCACGTAATGTCCCCTCTCAACTGGGCATTGGACCTCGGTTTGTGCATTGCGCCTAGAGGAAATTCAGCATATATTTCACAGCCAATATTCCAAAGCGCATACGCCTCTTGACACAAGTCGAATTCCTTATGCAATAACTTGATAAGGCCGAGTTTCACCTGAACATCTGCATATGCACCCTCCTGAAAAAAGATCTGATCTGATCGGGCTACATGAGACCAAAGGATGCAGACGCACTTCGACCTTTTCCTGTGCGGAAGCTTCAACAGTGACAGTCAAGTTCTGTCCAGGTTTTGGAGGGTCAGGGAAGACATTAATGGACTTGATTTGGATAGGGTCAGTAGGCAAGCCTTGGAACGGAAGGAGAGCGTTGAGTTGTGGGCGATGTGGAGACTATACAGACAACTGACCACAGTTGATCCAACTCCAACCTTGGGTAGTGTGGACAGATCCATCAGGATAAGCGAGTTGCTGTCGGAAAGAAGCTGCGTTGGCTGCAAGGGATAAGAAAAAGAAAACAATGGACAATAACGCGAGGCGGGCCATACGGAGAAGGAAGAGAGGAGAGTTGAAAGGAGAGGGGAGGTTGAGCGACCCGTGACGCGTGACGGTGGATGGTCACGAGTTTTTTCTGACACTGCCCGAGCGACGCAGCCGCAGCAGGCAATTCATTGCTCTCCTTCCACTTCATCATCAGACAGAATGAAACCTCGAGAATATTGCTGCTGCGCGATACCCGTCATCAACATTGGAATCTACTTGACTCTTACGGAGCAATTTGTGTTGGGTATATTGGCGGGTACCCTGAGTGTTGCTACCCCAAGCAGTAATTGTGCTCCTATCCTCCCTGGTTTATTGCTAAGACCTCTCTGCCCAGTCGTCGGTGCTGCAACTCCTTCGTTTGCCCGTTGGATTTTCGCCGCTGTATGTTATGTTGGTGCTATGATTCAAGTACTGGGGTTTATTGGGGTTGCCAAGGCATGCATATATCCCATCTACTCCCTTTGGGTCCTCACTTCTAGTGGGTGTAGGAAAATCCCGTGTTATTCAGAAGATACGCTACTCTGCATGCCCTAATCACGGTGGCTGCGTTCTCTATCGCAGCTGTGTGGATTGCCATCTCGGCTTCTCGGCACAGCACGGCCAAAAGTAACTGCGAACAAAGGTTCTTCACGACAGCCTCAGATCTTACGTCTGAAGGCCAAACTATGTGTGAGATTTTCCCATGGGTAGGCATTGGCCTAATGGGGGGACTCTGGGCTGTCCTCCTAATATCTCAAGTACGTTGCCTTTTCGATGTCGCCTGGTGCCACCTAACTCGAGTCAGTTCTACTTCTTTACCATCGTTTCCGGATATGGCACGGGCCAACGCGGGGACCATGAGAAATTCAACTCTGTTTATTCTATGACCGGCCTCAACAGTGATCTTGGCATCCCTCGTTCCGACCCCTGGGAGGCGCGGGTGGATCCTGCGCCTAGAGGCGATACCGGTCACTCAAGACAGGAAAGTACGGCAAGCGATACTGCAATGTTTGATAATCCCTTTGATGACCCTCCCCGAGAAGACGTTCCCGGTGGGTATTTAGGGAGACCTACTCATAATCAATACGACGAGTATAGTGCTCCCTACAATGGTAACGGAGGACACCATTAGATGGTGACATGAGACGAGTCCACTACCCTACGATAATATGTCATGATCTTACTGATGTGAATGGACAAATTATGGCAATGTAACAGAGGATGTAAATACAAGGATGAGTCGTGTGAATGGTATTAAGGCCGAAATGGAAAGTCTGGTGATAACAAACGTCTCCGGTTGGTTTGCTAGTTGCGGTCCCCTCAGCCTCGATGTCCTCGCGTGTTTTCGAATCATCACCTTTGGTCGCAGGATTGCCCGAGTCCAGTCGAACACGAGGCCTTCCGTCGACATCTCTTTTCCCATATGCTCTTCTCTGCGCGCCAAGTTTATTGCCTGAGCTGTCGTACACCAGAACAATAGGGCCCTGTTGGCAACGTGGCCCACCACCTCTGTGTCCATTCCTCGGTTAACGCCCTTCATTCCACCGTGACAACAGCTCACATACCTTGCTATCTATCACTGAACACCCACGTCCCCCCGTGAGCAAAAGGCGGGAACCATTGCCGGACGGCACCCACGGCCTACAATTCGATCTGTCTTGCCGTAATTCTTGCAACGGTCTACGGTTTGTGTCTCCCGCGGCAATCGGTGCGTCTCCTCAAGGTTCTCTCGTACATATCACCTTCTCATCTCCAGTGGCTCATCCTTCCTGCGTCCACCATCGCTTCCAGCCCACTCCGATCCCTCTACATCAACAGGCCAAGGTCTCGTTTTCCGTCTATCATGCCAGCAATCACCCAAGACTACGAAGTCTTACTTGTCATTACCAATGACTCCCATGACTGTGCCACAGTTCAGTTGTTGCGGGACTACGGGAGGAATACGGGTGCGATAGTCTTGCTTCAACCAACGGAAGCCGTGACGTTGGTATTGGAGGCGGGATCAACATACAAGTACGTTATCAAAACGCTGTCGAAGCTTGTCAGCGTATCGTGAGTAATTTTTATCTCCCCTGCGGTCGACAATGATTCATTTGTTTTTAGAGTGCGCACATGGCGGGACGTCCAGTGCACAGTTTCTCAACTCTTCTCAAGTACGGTGACGACGTCACAACCTATCAGCCTCGTAAACGGAATCACGGTGGACAGGATATGGAGAGATTATCGATTCAATCTCTGGACTGAAGCCTGATGTAGGTCGGTCTGGACGATCACTCCCTGTCGTTTATCCGGCACACCTGACGTCCCCACGTAGCGACGCTGCGCGTTTTGTCTCAAGATTGATACATCTCATCGTCTGGGATCCTGATCGTCGTTACTTGGTGAGGGTGCTCTTTGGACTGTTATTCTTTTCCAGATACGGTTTGCTCTCAGGACTCATCACACGCCCCACCGATACCGTACATTATTTATGATACATTTGATTTATTGCGCTTCCAGACCGACATGTTTTGGTACATACTCGATTCTTACTCACACATCTACCTATCACGTCCTGTGACCATCCATGCGTAGTCCATGCCCCAAACTTTCCCCATGGGATTGGGGCGCTGACGGCATGCTGGCAATATATGCACTGTGGCCTGGAGTTGCAGCAGGTATGCAGGCGAATCAGACGCAGTAGTCCGAAGCTTCTGGACGTTATCTCATGACATGTGCCAGTGACGCGTGACGCCCTAAAAACAATTGCGGCTGATGCAGTCGAGCTTGTGAGGCCATGCCGTCACAATTACGGCGAGCCGTTGTACACCGTGAAGCCCACTGGCACTGGACAATCTTCTGCACCCGGTGTCGATGACGTGTAACCCGCTGGCAAGAACTCCAATCGAAGAGACTGGGAGAATGCTAGTGGGTAAGATGTTTTTCCCGCGACCTGGTGAACTCTGATGGTTAGCTTCAATGAGTTTGGGATCCTCAGAGGACCCACTCCTACAATGAGCCTCGGCGGGTTCCGAATCCAACTCATTAAACGTCCACTTTGAGTTGGTTTCGGTCTACCCGTAAGAGCCCAGACCAGCCCAAAACGTCCCCAAACATCAACTGCGATTTTCAGAGATAGAAAATACGTAAGCTAATTTCAGGCTGGGTGATAAGTAGGTCGAACGTACGGTAGCGGAATTGTCTTTTGTCCCTGTCCCAATAGCTGATGAACTTTAGGCGCCCTCGAAGTAACAATAGAGTCGGGGGTCGACTGAGATAAACTGATACTGATGTGAAAAGGTCCCCATCCCCCAAACCCGTGAAGGACCTGCCGCGTACTGAAATGCAAATAGGATCACCCCTCTCTACCAACGCGGGGACTAGTCACGTCGAGTTGGAAGACTCTTCCATTCCTGACAGTAAGTGAAGCATACCTGCTCAGCGAAAAACGTGTATGGTTAGATGGCAATTTACTAGAAGTTGTCCCCTAGATGAACAATGAACGTGATCACCTTACCGCTCTTCTCTTTGATCCTTAAGCGAACGTGGGTGCCAGCCACAGAAATCTATTGCTGGAGATCTTCAAAGGACGCGAAACCCACGCAAGCACCGTGCTATGGCAAATAAGTGACCAGAACTGGGATCCAATGGTCAGGTCTAAGAGAAGACCCATACCACAGCAGTACGGACGGCGCGGGCTATCTCGGCATGATGTCTGTCGGCCTACGAAGGTGGCATCATGAACGTTCAACGTTCAACTTCGGCCGTCTTCCGGCGGAACAATAGTGCCCCGAGGACCATATCATACACGACAGATCAGGTCCCCAGATTATCGATGACATTTTGCATATGTTGTGTAATGAGAGAGGGTGGATGCCGGAATCAAGGCATGTTAATTTATTGCGAAGAGACAAGCTCCACGGTAAGGAACATTAAGAGAATGTTCTTACAAGGGATGTATATCCGTGGCTATACTGTACTTTGACAGATGTCACAGATTGAATATACCCATTGGAAAACCCCGACTATTGCACGAAGTGAGGAAAATTGTCCCTCTTGCCGCACGCAGGATACTTGACAGTCATTGAAATCGTAAAGAAAGGGTGTCGCCCAGTGTAAGATGGTTTGGTTCGACTCGACCCGACGCTACTTAAAAGTTTAGGAGGTATATGTCTCACGGCATGTAGATTGCGACGCTTGGAACTGAGGTGGCAATACGATCGACTTGTATATGCAAAGAGAGGATATGTGTGTAACACACTTTTATGGCCGATTCTAGTGAGACACCACTGAAATTTCTAATGGCATGAAAAATATGGCACGTATGACATTCAGAATGTGATAGTATGAAAAATAAATGAGCTTGTCAGCGCGCTGAAAGAATCTAGGTCAGTGATAAAGTCGGTCGCTGTTTGTTGAACATACCTTCCGGGGTCTTTGCGATGTAATCAATCGCTGAAGGGACCAATGATACGTTACTATATTATTACGGATACAAAGATGGGACTTACCCTGCTGCACCGTTTGAATCGCATCTGCCTCTTCGTCGGGAATCTCAATGGAGAACTCCTACAACAGGTAATATTTAAGAAACGATATAACAGCTCGACGAGTCGAACCAAACCTCCTCAACGGCCATGACAACTTCGACCGCGTCTAAACTGTCCAAGCCCAGGTCGTGCGCGAAGGAGGCGGACGGCTTGAGCTACAAACACGCCATGAATAACTACGTAGGCACATCTGAATCCGATCAAACCTTTTCCGAATGGACCTTCTCGAAGGTTTTTAGGATGTCCAATACGCGCGTCTCAATCTGGGCCTTGTCGAGAGCGCTAGCCGCAGAGAAAGTCATGCGTTGTGGGATACGACTCTTGGAGAATCTGGAGAGTGACGAGGAAGCAACATGGCGCGTAGCCGCGCGACGGAGAGCAAGGTGAATGAACGACATGAGTGTGCCGTGGCCTGAGCTGGCTGCTGCGCTGTGCCGAACCGCGTGGCGCTTTCTCTCCGCTCGGAGTTTGCCTGGAATCTCGGGAACGTCGGCGCGGAGACTACCGAGGGAGCTATGCAGTTTGTGTCACGGTGGCTGTCACACAACTCAGCCCTGTCTCGTCCAGCTCGACGCGAGACCAAGGAATAGAAACGCGCGCAACAGCCTTCCGCCGACTCATTCTTTGTAGGTTAGCTTCAGTGATATATAACTTGCTTTCCTCTTACTGTCCTCAGTTTAGCCATGGCCACCATTTCTCCGACCCCAATCGTCATTGACGGCAAGGGTCACCTTCTCGGTCGGCTGGCCTCCATTATATCCAAACAGATCCTGTGCGGCCAGAAGATCGTCGTAGTACGATGCGAGGAAATCAACATCTCAGGTAGCTTCTTCCGTAACAAGGTGTGCCGTGGCCGTTCCCAATGTTCTACCAGATATTGATTCCTCTCTGTCAATCATCCAAGCTTCGCTACCACAACTTCCTTCACAAACGCCATATTGTCAACCCTAAAAAATCGGGACCATTCCATCACCGCGCTCCCTCCAAAATTCTGTTTCGTGCCATCAGAGGCATGGTGCCCCACAAGACCTCCCGCGGTGCGGCCGCCCTTGAACGCCTGAAGCTTTTCGAAGGCGTCCCCCCTCCTTATGATAGGAAGAAGCGAATGGTAGTACCAGAAGCTTTGCGGGTCCTCCGATTGAAGCCAGGGCGGAAGTACTGTACGGTGAAGGTGAGCGGATAATTACTCAAAAGTCGATGACTCTCAACTAGCTTCAGCGCCTCTCTCACGAAGTTGGCTGGGGCTACAAGGATGTAATTGACCGCCTCGAGGAGAAGAGGAAGATCAGGGCGAAGGCCTTCCATGAGCGCAAGGTGATTGCACAAATCATGCTATGATCTACACAGTTCTGAGTTGCTTTCAGCTTACCGCGATCAAGCTGCGCCAAAAGGCGATCACAGATCATTCGGCATCATCTGGGAAGCTCACAGCTCTTGGCTATTAGACAGAACATGTAGCTTTGTAGTGGCCTTATGAGAGTATGTTCTATCATGAGCCTTGTAACTCCATGCTCTTTATACTACGTTTCGTTGTTCCGCTCGGTCAACATTGATCCACCTCAGCGGACAGCATATGTGGTTGTCCAACCAACAGCCAGATGTACTATTTACTCGACATTATACAGGCGTCATAAGCGGGTGTATTGGCGTCTTCAACGTCTTGCGCGAGCTGTACTTCATCCCTAGATCCATCTTAGTCGTCGTCGTCCAGGTTAGCTTGTCCGACCATCTCCTCGCCAAAAGGGTTGCCCTGGTCCGCTACCTTCCTTACACTTTCAGCCTTCTTCATTCTCTTTAGTTCAGCTTCCTTCTCCTCTCTGGCCTTCTTTGCTAAATAGGCCTTACTACCGACGACCTTTTCTGGGTTCTTGCAAATCTTTAGCTGTCGATCGATTTCGCGTACAACATCAACTGATGGAATATCCCCATCCTGAGTGATTGTCCGTTTGATGGATTCGATAGCGTCAAGGGCAATATCAGCATTCTTTGATCGCGCCCAAAATGCTGCGATTTCGGGGTGAGCAAGTGATAAACAGGCCAGAGCGACCTGGGAAGGGGGATATATAAGTTCTACGTCGGTCAATCGAGATGTGCGGATATGCTGCATGGCTGTGTCATAAATTCGTTGCAGTTCTTCATGCGGGGGAGCCTGAGGTAAGTCCTGAGATGGCTTCAACGGGTAGTCGGTTAGGAATAGGCCAAACAGAACTTGCTTGGACGTCAAGCCATATTCCCCACAATGCACGGTGAGCATGCCATACAGCGAATTCGAATGCGAGACTTTGAGCGACTAAGAATTCAAGGTCGAGAACATCCGATGCATTTGTTCGTGGTATGTTCGCTGTGTATGATTCGAGCGAGATGGGGTGATTAGTGGTTTTGGTAGCAAGATACAGAGCAGTAAGCCTGAAAGGAGTGTGATTATTAGGTCGGTGGATGCACAAACTAAATGCTCTACATGACGTTCTTAGGATGCCAATCCATCACCGTGTTCTTGAGGTAGAATCGCTTCAAATAGGTAATTCCCGTGGCCTCTACTTCCTCCGGGAAGCGAAAATGGCCACATAATTGAGATATTTTGGTGATATACAGTTTAACGAGAAGATGCTCCTCGCTGGCGTCGAGAAAATGAACATCTGAAGACGAACCAGGCTATATGTGACATCAGTTCGTCTCATCAATTAATGGCTTGCGAGCCTCGACTCGCCAACTTGACCATCTACACACCGAATCAGATTCAAACGTGTTGCGGATCGCGGCTACTGCGGCTTGGTTCAATGATGCCCTGGCCGCCTTTAATTGCTCCACGGAGAACAGCCAGTTCCTGTACTGAGTGCTGCTCTGGAAGAGAGGTGTTTTTGGCGGTTGAATTAACATCAGGAGAGGTCGACTGTAACATGTCCGACGGGTAACTCGCGTCCGAAAGCGTGTCCAATTATGACAAGGGCGCACGTGCCTACTGTACATGGGCCTCGGGCTGGCACTAGCACTCAGCGCTCAGCGCTCAGCATTAGTTCGTTCTCTAAACTCACATAGTAGCATTAACCTTTCCGTATCTAGGTCATGGTATGGCAATCAATATGCACTGATGCGAAACCAAATGTCGTAGCTACTTCAACTTCCCACTCAATGACCGCCTTAGCCCAATGGCGCTCGGCATAAGTGATTTTTATTTCTGCGGCTAAAACGAAGAAAATAAAATAGACCATACAGGAGAGGATCAAACACTAGGGCTGGATGGAGGACTCCTCGCGGTTTGCTGCTTTCTTCTCCTTCTTGAGACGTTTGCGCTCTCGTCTCGCCTCTTCATCCTCCTCCTCGGCCACCTCCTTTGCCTTGGCTTTCTTCTCTTTTTTCCGCTTCTTCTTTTCTTCCTCCTCCGCATCACCCTCAGCAATGGCGACAGAAGTGTCCACGGTAGTAACTTCAGATTTTCGTTTGCGTTTTTTGTCCTTAGATTTCTCCGAGGACCCTGTTTCGGCGGTACCAGGTTGTTCGACAGCAGCGGCAACGGGAGTTGCCACGACTATCTGTGCTGCCGTTGATTGGCCTGTTGGCTGCTGGGAAAAGAGGTCAGATGCGTGGATATATTGGCATCACGGAACATATCAAACCTCCCGCGTGTAGTCAACATAGTCTTTACTCCATTCCACGGGAGTAACGCCCTCGATTTTCTCACCGTGCTTGCCGAGTTTTCCGTCCTTCACCATTTTCTTTTTCTCCATTGCCTTCGGCCCGAGACCCCAACGTCTTGGATATGTGTCCCGTTCCATAATGCAACGCTTGACTTTTGCAACCACGCCATGATCACAAGTGGCGAGTTCAACGGTTGACATGAGTGCAATGGCCAAAGCGATAGCCTCTCCTTTCGTGGTCATGAGGACCACTTCTTCGTGGACAGATATGTCGGCTTCATAGCGGAGGAGCCCAGGTATCATGAGCTTGGCACCGTAACAGACGGCATTGACGGCACTATCCTTTACCACAATGCGCTTGTAGCCAACTAATAAGGATTCCAATGGGCGGATGGCACGACGTAGATAAGATTCTATGCGACCTCGTCAGCATAATCTTTAGAAGATGATCTACGAAACCGTACCGTCTCGAGTATTATCATACGTCCATTGGGCATCCAGCACATCATGCATCGTGACCATATCATCATTTTCTGATAATGCGCCGCTACGTACACGCCTGAGCTCTTGCATGTGACCGCCAACACCAAGAAGGAGGCCAAGATGTACACAGAGTGTCCGGATGTAAGTACCGGCCTCGCAAGAGACCCAGAAAACAGCGAGGTTGCGCTTTTCATCGAACTCCAACAGCTTAGATTCATGAATGGTGCGTATACGAAGCTGCCGTTTCACAGCAGAGATGAGAGGAGGACGTTGGAAGAGGGCTCCTGTAAGGGTCTCCAAAGCACGAGGGAGTGCGATGGGATTTGGGAGTGCGGAGTGCAACCGTAAAACACAGACATACTCTTTACCTGAATTACGCTTTAAGTGACATTCCCCGCGGACATGATACAAGCCAACGCACCAGCGCTCTGCTGAGATTTGACGAGCCTCGTCGCGCGGTCAATGCAAACTATCAGACATCCCGTAACCTTGGGATCAAGAGTACCACTGTGGCCCGTCTTTTCAACACGCAGTATTCTTCTAAGCCAGGCGACAACTTCGTGTGAAGAAGGGTTGGACGGTTTGTCCAGGTTGATAACACCCGACCTGCCGGTGAATCACGGTCAGTAACGCCGAGTGGAGGGCATCCTAAACGCCAACTTTATGTAGGATGCGATGTCGCGTTTGAGGGGGCTACAGCCGGATGGAATGGGCGTGAAATGGCAGGAGCGGACGAGGAGCTTGTCATAGTCTTTGAGGAGGAGAGGCCATTCTGATGTCGACAGCACTGGCTGTACAGTTTCTGGTTTTATGGAAAAATCACCTTGTTGTTGCGCAGATGCGACTTTGGCTTTTGACAGCATCTCGCGTGTCTCGTTCCCGTTCACGCGGGTGTCGAACGGACCAGGGCACTGGCACACCGGGAATCGCCGAAACAAGCTGTACAGTCGACAAAACGACCAAGCTCAGTCGCAAACCCTGACATCCTCCAGTCAACCATGGTCAGTCAATGGTCTCGCTTTGCTGAGTCCCCTTCTCAGTAGGCTGAGCCATCATTCTATAGCCCAAGGCTCCCCCATCCAAAGTTCCCGCGGCGAAACATAAATTTATCATTGATTATTCCCGTCCTGCGAATGACGAGATTTTCGACGGTGCCGCGTATGAGAAGTTCCTCCATGACCGTGTTAAGGTCGACGACAAGGCGGGCCAACTAGGCGACAAGGTCAAAATCACGCGTGATGGTCTGTATTCCAGTATCCTACCAGGCCAGTTCCACTGACGACTCGAACAGACCAGAATCATAGGATTACTGTTACAGCCAACATCCCATTCTCAAAGCGATACTTGAAGTACCTCACCAAAAAATTTCTCAAGAAGAACTCCTTGCGAGACTATCTTCGGGTTGTTGCGTCCGGTAAGGACGTCTATCAGCTCCGCTTCTACAACATCGAGTAGGTCATTTCACTCCTCGGTTGGACCTTGTTCACCTGACACCTGTGCAGGGGACCTGATGATGACGAAGATGAATGATGCCCGCGTGATCGCTGAGTGTATAGGCTTGTAGGGTGGTCATGATGTTGAACGTTCGCGTATCCTACACTAGGGTAATAATAAGCCATTGAATCGTCAAGTGCAGTGCAATGTTACTCTGTGTTCATCATATTACTATAATCATCTCACCTCCTCAGGTGATATCAGAACAGCCACATCTCAGTCATCTCACTTGGCCCGTCTACAGCGAACGATGATGGTAGCGCTGGTACCCAATATCAGCGTGTGAACTTTGGTTACCCGAGGACTTTCCTTTTTGTAATTTGCGATAATAACTTGACGGTCATGGTTTGCTCCGGAGCTGACACTCGCATTACTTCTTCTCTCCTTCCATCTCTCAATGTCTCGCAGCAAGGCGTCAAAGCCTCTCCCCAAGTTCGACGTTGGTGGGTTATTACATCACTCTTGCATTTCGTTCGGGGCTAGACGTAGTCTAGGTAACGACTACAAGCTCCTCCATAGTTTGGGCGAGGGCGCTTATGGCACTGTGGTCGCTGCTTTACACAAGCCATCCGGAAGACAAGTTGCGATCAAGAAGGTGCTCCCGTTCGAGCATACCTTGTTCTGCTTGCGCACCCTGCGTGAATTGAAACTGCTGCGTTTCTTCTCTGAGACT
>WNFO01000727.1_pt1 | contig 24504 bp, 37 predicted proteins | sample 5400251 | NCBI WGS metagenome assembly WNFO01 (sample SAMN13153354, study PRJNA577476) | soil metagenome | isolation source: 100 cm saprolite under Madrone tree | place: USA:California | collected 2016-06-14
CTCGAATCTCTCCGCGGCAAGCTTCAGCAAGTTGCCGTGGACCTCCAGGAAGTTCGGGAAGCACATGCCGCTGCGGAGAAGGCCCGGTCAGAGTTATCTACAGCCAAGGCCGAACTCGAGAGCCGTTTCGAGAACATCTCGCAGCAACAGGAGACAGACAGCGAACTGGTTGCCGAGCTACATAGTCATGAAGCGGCACACACCGAGCAAGTGCTTGACCTGCAGACCCGCTTGGACAAGTGCACGGAAGAGTTGCAGCAGACTTCACGGGAGAAGTCGGAACTCGAAATCCTTCTTCAACAAACAAATGCCGAGCTCTCTCGTGCCAATGACGCCATGGAGGCCCGTGTGTCCAGGCTCCTGGAGGAACGCGATGAGAGTTTGGACGAGGTCAAGTCTCGCCACGCAAAGGAGATAGACCGGGTCCAAGGACGCTTACTGGATCTCGAGGCGGAGACTGACTCACTTCGAGCCCAGTTGGACAAGGCGGTATCAGACCGAATAAGTGTGCGTGCCTCCCTCGAAGCGGAACTTCGAAAGTCTACCGAACTCTTTGAAGCCTCAAGGGTAGAGCTGGACGACTTGAAGGCCCAACTATCTGCTCTTGAGGCCGAATTCGACGGCGTAGAAGGCCAACTCAAAAATGCTTTGGAGGAGAAAGGGTCGCTCGAGGAAAAGAACACGAACCTTGAGTCCGAGATTCAACGTGCCTACTCTATGCAGCGATATCTCGAGAGCCAGCTGAAGGACAGGTCGGCAAAATTTGGACTACATTTATTTTGTCGCAAGCTCACACTGTCATTTTCTCTTTTTCTTTTAGTGCGCGCGAGTCCACCGCTACCAAGATGGAACTCGAAGAATTGAAGGAAAAGTATGCGCATGCCGAACGGGATGGTAAAGCGGCAGAAATGCAGTTAACTTTCCAGTCGGCACAACACGATCAAACTGTCGCCTCTCTCAAACGCGAGATCCAGCTCCTACGGGTATCGTCGAGGCCAGATGAGAGGATTCAGGAACTCGAGGAAAAGATCAGCTATATGGACGAGTTGATGCGTTCTAAGACCCAAGAGATCGAAGAGAATGACGACCGCTTCATCGAGTGAGTACCTCGGATCCTTGTTGCCATGCGTAGTGATTCAATTTCGTGCCTCTCAGACTTCATAAAGAGAAGAAGAAACTAAGCGCCAAAGTCGAAACCCTCAACCGAAAAGTGAAATCCTTACAGTCCAAGCTGGCCACTCTCAAGGACGCTGAGGCCAACCAAAATCCTATCCAACCTACGGCGTCCACCTCCAAACAAAGAAGTCCTATTACCCAACAACCTCTTGAAGCCCCAGCGCGGTATACTAGATCGTCACCATCCACTTCGGTAGCCCCGTCTACCTCCCCATCTCGTTCTCGTGCGATCTCCGGTCCCTCCACGCTTCTTGGTTGTAAGACACCGGAAAATCGACGTGCCTCTTCATCAGTTTTCCGTGCGAGGACTCTTGATCCTGCAAAGGCAGCTGCCGTCAGACCCCAAGATCCCATACCAGTAACCACGGCCACCGTTGCAGGCAAGAAGCGAGCGGCGCCGGACGATGGAGATGAACCTGCGCCTGTCCAAGGATTTACATCCGACGGGGTGCTTGCTACTGAGCGCAGCGCTGGGACGACCACTCCTAGAAGAAGAAAGAGTCCCCGTACAGGATTCACTCCCGTTCGAAACACCACAACTCGCCCGGTAACGACGCTTGCGCTGGAGCCTGCTACGCAATCGGCATTGGCACCCGTGGCGCCCCTTGTCATTTCTGATGTCACGAATAACCCGCGGGGCCAACCACAGGCCGAAGTAAAGGTCAAGCGAAGCTGGCTGGACACACACAGATCAAAACCCACACAGTCCAGTCGTAATGCGACAGCTCGAATAACTTCAGCGCGGCCTGGCGCTGCACAGGCTGAAAGGTTTAGCTGATGCTTTCTTTGTCCTCTCTGTTGCCTTGCATGGACTCTTTGTTAGTTAGTGTCTAGTCTTGTGCTGTCGTTGTTTCATACACGCATTATGTATTGTTATATTTAACTAGGCACCACCAATCGTACAGTCACTGGGTTCAAGTTAAGCCAGCAATAAAGTTAAACCCATTTTGGACAGACAATAAAATAAGGTACAGTCTGCGCTGGCAGAAGCGTGGCCCATTCGGCTGCTGTAACCTCAAGCATTGCAGTGGTTATCATACTGTCGGTCACATGAGTGCCTGCCATTGGTTCACGTGGTCATTATCCCGCATTCAGTTATCTTATAGTCGGTTTCAAGTTGAGACACGAGGCTCCTATCCTCGCTTACGACTGTTCGACCGCGACATAGGTATCGTGTGACCCGAATACACGATGTTCAAGAGCATTGGCAAGTCTCTCGCGGATCTCTCGACAGAGTTACGTGAAAGGCAAGACTGGGAAGTCGGAACGCTCAGGACGCTTGACCACGTCTGGGATGCCAAGGTCTTTGCTTTTGACCCAGTGTCGAGTATTCTTGCAGTCGGTGAGTGACCTTCATACAATTTCTTTGTCCGAGATGTCATGGCATCAGACTCGACAGGTACCACTGGCAGGACGATTCGAATATTCGGTGCTCCTGGCGTTGAGACAAGTCTATCGCTCCCGTCGCATGCTCCCATCAAGTTCCTGCAATTCGCAACGAACGTATTCAAGCTTGTCTGTATCGGTGAGTACAGCGTGATGCCCTTGTCCACGGATTCTACTATGGCCTGGATCTGTAGATGAAAATGACAAGCTGCACCTGTGGGATCTTACTGCCCAAGGGCAAATCAAGCTAGATGCTAGTATGCGCTTTGATCGGCCAGTAACGTCAGTCCAGTCCTAGGTTTGAGGTGAAGCACGAAGCTGAAGGTGTGCCACCACTAGCTGCCTCACACTTTCCCCCTCCCATACCCATGTTAGTTCCTCAGCTTCCTCCATCCTTCGAGCCCTCCCCTAAAGCCTTCGCCTTCTAGGCGTTCATTGGGTTAGAATCTGGAGAGATCAAAACGTACGATCTGTTATGCCGGCGGGCCTCGACATATGTCATCGCAAACGCTTGGATGGCCTATGAGGAGAACTTGACCGCCACCGGAATGCTTGTCGACGCTGAAGGGACGTCGTAAGTGTTTACACGATATACAGCCTGAACCCTTCCAACGATCTATATAGGAGGATTCCCGTCGATGTCGTTCTGCATCCAAGAAACCTCGAGTTTATATTCGTTGCATACGGAGGTACTTTTCTCTCTGACGAGACCTTCATGTTCCTATCTCCGGTTAATCTCTCACACTTTCGCAGGTGGCATCGTGCTGATCGATCTTGTACTTTGGTTATCGAGTTGTTCGATGAAGTATTGATATGCGACTTTCACAGAAAGACCAGAAAGCGCTACGTACATATGAGCTTCTCATACCTGCAGGGGCCCCTGGGGGCTCGGGCTATACCGACCCTGTGACCCCTCTTTACTCTCTTCATCACACTGGAATGCTGAGCTATCGTTTATCAGGACCTTCTCAAACATCGAAGACCCAACGTTGTCTGTCTCTGTATACACCCGGCTGGCCATTTCTTCGCTGTCGGCCATGTAGATGGCTCAATAGCTTTCTGGGCCGTAGAGGACGACAAGCAGCCGCTTTTGGTTCGGACCTTGGATGAAGTTGATGTACACAATGTGGATGGCGAAAAACTGGACCAGTACCTGGGCGATGATGAAGACTACCCGAAGCCCCCCAGTAAACATCACCAGCCAAGAGAGCCCATCTTCAAACTCGCTTGGAGTGGGTATCCCAACTCATATGACCCAAGAGGAGGCGAGACATCTCTAGTCATCCTTGGCGGTCAATTCGGCCATGATCCTCCAGGAATCAACGTTCTCTGGCTCCCTGCATTTAACCCACCTGCCCCGCCCTCTACTGCTACAAACCAATCATTGCATCCGTTCTTTCGGGACGCAATGCGGGAGTCTCTTGATCCGCAAAGCGCGTACTTTTATCGTACGCCCGGTCTTGCGCAGGACTTCTTACTCATGGCGCGGGACAGCCCACATTTCGCTGGTAACTGGAACCCCACGACGATATTGATGCTTTTTGAGGATGGGGAAAATGATCGCGCAATCGAGGCAAGGCAATTTCCACCTCTCGAGTTCCTGGCATCTCAAGAAGCGACTCGGAGTGCGGGACAAGCTGAGGAAACGGAAGGAGATGACCAGGACGCCCTTACCCAAGACTTTGCCTCTACTTTGCAGTCGATGACTGTAAATGAGGAGCCTAAGATAGTCAATCTTCCTCCTTCGTTATGGAGCGGCTCGGACGCCATTGTCGACGTTAGTCTCTTCTCGCTCGATCGTATCGCGTATGAGACACTCTCGAGATCTAGTGAAGTCGGATTAGGTGATCTCCATCTAGAAGGTGGAATTTCTGTACCAGATGAAGATATCGCTGGCACGATTAAATACGCCAAGGTAAGTGCAGACCAATTCTCCCGTTGCATCTGAATTGCATCTGACGTAACTGCTCGTGCAGTTCGAACCCCATCGAATCGTCGTTACTAAGAATGTCGACCTTACTATACGTTTCCTGGATATTTCCGTGCAACTTCTTATCCCTAAACCGCCGTCTCCCTTCACATCCGCATTTCCTCATGCACTTCCGTTCCTCTCCATCGATGTCCTCGCTCTCGCCGGTTTGCCAGAGATTACAGCACATCTATCCTCCGATTTTGCCGAGAAAGCGCGAATTATTGACGTGCAGCTCGCTGTTGAATCTCTGGAGGTTGGTCTCGTTCTCAACGGAGGAGAAGTGCTGGTATACAGGATGGCGGATCGCCAGGATGTGACTGCCAGACAACTCCCTGATAAGCGACTCGTGTCACTGGAGCACGTCCCAGTTGCTGATGGCCTCCGCTTTAAGCCCTTCCTTTTGGTAACGGCCGAGTCATCGGTCCGAGTCTCCGCCTTCGCAATTTCAGATGTTGGTGAGCACTCTAGATATACGTATGACTTTTTTTTACTTGCCCTCGCTAGGCTTTGCTTCAGTTGCACATACAAACGGGTCGTTGATAGTGATAGACATGCGCGGTCCCAGAGTGATACTCCAGGTTGGGAAGGCACAGCAGACAACGCACCATCATGGATTCCTCAATCGTAACTCACCTGGTACTGATCCAGTTCTGAGCCTCACATGGGCAATTAGCGGAGTCAAGTCAGGCAAGTCTTCACTACTCTTTATACTTGGGAAGTATTCTCAGATGTCCGTCCTTTCACAGACGCCACGCCTCGAATTCGGCTGGTTGCCGCACACGACTCGGGACTAGTTCAAGTCTATACACTTGCGCGGGATGACAAGGGTATATGGTCGATCCCCTCCGCACCATCTGAATTCGAAGGAGTGCCAGCACCCCTGCATTCTGGAACGTTCGTGCTCGACGCATTCACCGGCGCGCCGTGTAAGGCCAACAAAACCCAACTCTCGGTCGCGCTCGAATATAAAGCATCAACAAAAACCTCAGAGGAAAGTGTACGGTGCCTGCTTCTCATAGTGGGTGCGAAAGGTGCACGATGGTTAGCAGATTTCTAGAACGAACGAGTAGCAAGAGTGGAATGGGGCCATAAGGTAGGTAACGTAGTACGCGCGCAAGTCGTAGAGAGAAACGGTATTTTATTGTTCGACTTCATGAACTTTGCACTCTGACAGTGTGTGCTTTCAGGATCCTATGCGCTGGTCGTGTTTACTGACAGGCACGATGGCGTCGTATATTCTCTCCCGATGCTGGAACACTTGCACACGTTACCACTGCCCACCGCCTCATCGGTGTATGTGTACACAATCCAGACAATCCTAAACGCTAATTGAGGACCAACGGTTCGCTTGACAGTCCTCCGTCGGTGGATTCTACGGGTGACTTCCTGACTGTCATCCCTCCACGCGATCCTGCAACCACATCGCCCACACCAACCGCGCGTGCGGTCTCTCCAACGCCTTCGTCCAGCAAAGCCGCTACAAGCTCCGTCCTTTCTATCAAGCCAACAACGACCGTTGCGTCACCGTCTCCCGTGAAGTGCTTGCGCCTCGATACGCTCTTCAACATTCGACGCGGATACCACATTCCGCTCGTTTACCTCACGGAGCGCAAAGACGACACACAACAGCACGATGTGCCCCCCGCACCGGCGCCGGTAAGCATTGGTCCGGAAGACTGGATGTCCTGGTTTGGCGGTCTGGTCGGCTCGGCTAGCGTAACTGGGGACCAGGTTGACGCACTTTGTACGTGATGGTCATCGTTACATCCAATGTCATTTTTTTCCTTGGAAGATTTGGTTCTGATGTATCTTTTTTTGGTTTGCAGTGGCCGGTCCTGATAGGCCTATCCCGGAGAAACCAACACCCCGCGCTGCACAGGTGGGTTACACCGAGTGGGAAGCGGGACCGAGCAAGGCGGAGGCGACGGCCACATCAACTGCACGCGCAAAGAACAATTTATACGACAGATTACACGCTGCTGTTGCAGAACGCGGGTAAGTGGCTTGCCCCATCCTTTTATTTATTTGCACATGCTAATCACGGTTGTGGTCGCAGTGATATGCTCGGTGACTTGGAAACGAGTGTCAACTCTTTAGAGCAGGGAAGCAAGAATATGCTCGCTCAAGCGAAGCTTCTAGCAGCGAAGCAGACCGCAAAGAGCTGGATGCCGAAGTTCTAGATGCGTCGAGGGAGTAAGGCGGGTGTTGAGGCCGAATCAGGCGCACTCGAACGAATGATAAGGATACATAGTTGGCGATGCCGTGTACAAGATAGGTAGATGGATGTGATAGTGTCAAGTATACGTGTCTGCGCTCATAAGTTACCGCGCCTTGGACATAAGCACGTCAAACAGTCACAGCCTTCTTTTTGCGGTGCTCATTGAGCTTACGCATACCGAGGAAGCCGTCGTCAGCCGTCGTTTCCCGGTTGTGATCCCATTCCTCGGTGTGACGAGTTATTTGGTTGGCATCGTCGAGCTGAAGAGTTACGAGCGAATTGACAACCTGATGGACATGAAACAAGTCAAATTGTGCAACAGAACACACAGGAATTGCAATCTAACCTTGAAAGGCGAAGCGGCCTTGGCGTCGCGGAAATATGCGACGTCCTGATCGATAAGGAGGACGTTGGCAGGCGTTTCAGGCGGGTTCTTTAACACGCGGAGTTTTTGTATTTCGGTGCGGGGGAAGAGCTAAATGCGGGCTCGCTCGGAGGATATGGAGTAGTCACGCGGAAGCACATACCTTTGGCAGCGCATCAAACTGTGCACGAATGGAGTCTACCCCACGGGCGACGCCAATAGGGTCACGGAAGACAGCGTCTTTAGTATAAATTTCATACGATCTCTGTGTCGAACCTAGACTTTCAGTCGGAGTGTGGAAAAGAAAGTGGGGCGGCGCGAGGTGGGCGTACGTTTTGGGCTTTGCACGAGTAGAGTTCGCGTAGGGAGCGTATTATGCGCGCCTCTGGTCCATCGGGGTCGATGGTGCGCTCTGGGAGTGCACGCGTCTGGTCTGGTGTCAGGCCGGAGGCATTGGGCTTCTCGTTGGAGGAGACGACGGTCGTGCTGACGAAGACCACTTCTTTACGGCTGGTGCAATCATATAGGGGCGGCTTTGCGTTAGATACCCGACGAAAAGAGGTCGTGCGGGTTATTTGTATTGTGGGTTGACAGAGAACCATGAGTTGTCGTTTAATTTACTCTGAGTAGGGCGGCCGGGCGGTGGAGCGAGGAGGGAAAGAGTTTGGTATTCAGAATTTTGAATTGATGGCTTAAATAGCTCCATGAATCGGTCCTCGTTATGCCATTGGCGTTGGACGAGGTAAATTGCTTCCGGTGGCGTCCGGAATGCCCTCTAGGGATGGCCTCGACCTCGCCACCGCAGACTACTATCGCATGGAAGATTTCTATCAGATGAGATAGAATTGAAGCTTGTTTAGATGTCCATCGGATGCCGCCAGCATAGCACATCTGCAATCGCCAAGTCCAAGACGATTGCTGGCAATCAGAACCGATCACTGGCATTTGCAAAGGGAGAGGGTTATGTAATCGTGGACGCTTCCAAGGTTGGCATAAATTACTGCATTTGTATGTGCTGTGGCAACAATCATCCACGTCGTAACTTAGTCGTGTCGTGTCCGTTTCCAGTCCATCGACCCCAGTCTCGCCTCGCATCAATAATCCAATATGGCCAATTACGATTCATTGCACCGACAATCCAGGACTCTCGAGTCTTTATTTGATGCAAAGCTTACCTCCTACGCTCGTCTCGCCGCCTCCATCTCCCGTGCGGGAACGAATGACGACGACGTCGAGGCTGGCCCATCTTGGCGTGATGCGGAGAGTGAGGTAGAGGACTTGCTCGAAAAGGTGCGTTCGTTGTTGTCTGCGTCCCTCTCCTTCGACGAGCCTAGGAGACCAACGGGTGTTTTGCGATGAGGTAGCTCGGCGAGACGAACGCGGCGTTGGACGCCGTCGCCCAAGACACAGACAATCCCCCTTCGCAATCCATGCTGCGTGCTATCCAACGCCACCGAGATGTGTACCAAGACTACGGAAGAGAATTCAGACGAACAAAAGTAATGCACCCCATTCATTTCCTGTTCTCATTTCATTTTGGGCTGACCTCCTAATTCGCAACGCGCCAGGCAAACGTTCAGGCGGCAGTTGATCAAGCTAATCTTCTTAGTGGTGTGCGCAACGACATTGAGTCAGTCCTGCCCTGTCAGTCCCTCCTGCCAGGGTCGGTGTACTTAATACCTAAATACCTGTCTAGCGCATACAAATCGTCTGCTGCGGAGGCATTACTCGCGGAGCGTGGTCGGATTGACAGTTCGCACCAGATGATGGATGCTACGTTAGAGTACGCTCTCAATCGCGGCTTTCCTCGTTGCTCCGACTAATAAATGACCATAGTCAAGCTCGCGAAACTCGAACCGAATTTGGGCGTCAACGGTCCTCGATTGGCGCCATTCAGACGCGTATGGTCGGAGTGCTCCGTCCGTAGCTCTTCACCTCCTTTGGCACGGTGCCCAACTGACTGTCCGCATGTATTCAGACACGGTCCCAGGCATCAACGGCATCCTGTCCATGATCCATAACCGCCGGAGACGGGACACATATATCATAGGTGGACTGATGGGTGTATGTCTATTCTTTCTTTTGCGCTACATATTTTGGTAGTGCATGCAGGACTATTTTTAAGATATCTTCATACCATATCTACACATCGGTTCCTTTAGGGAGCAATTCACCTTCTGTATCACTCTCTACTAAATCGAGACTGTAATCTCGTCTTCGCCGCTCTTTCGCCCCTTGTCTTTTCACCGGCGCAGGATGCCCACCTTTGACAAATGCACGCCAATTCACCTCGAGTCGCCGGACAATGCCCCACTGTGACTCATCTCGCCCTGGATTATCCTCCCAGGCGTCCTCAATGGGCCACCCGAGCGTTTTCGCCACTATGCACGCCATGTCCCACGTGCGCGCCGGTGCTTCACACGCATCGTGGTAATCCGACTCGACAAGAATCCGAGTTGGTGCACACGCATGGATGAGCGCAATATGACTCGGCGAGCGGCCATTAATAGCCGTCGAGAGCGATAAGTATACATTTGGGTGATGTTTCTGTTCCACCCATCAGCAGACATTCCTCCCCTCGCCTCATCCGGCGTCGGGTGGGGTATGAGTGCAACTGGGGGAGGAGGAAGAACGGACGTACCTCGATGCCGCACCATACTTCAGGACTGAGTGTACAACTATGTACATCGATGCTGATCGCGAACCACGCTGCCCCGTGCTTCGCTGCCATGTTATCGAACAGAGCACACGTCTGGGCGGACGACTTGACGCTATGCAAGCTTACGTTACGTCGAAGCTCGACGGCCAGAGCGAGTTGTGCCTCGAGGATGGCCAGCTGGTGCGCAAAGGGCGTTGAAAATGGCGATAACGTACGGTGATCGCCGCCACCGCTGTTGTCGTCGTTGTTTCCTCCTTCTGACGCACCAGTCCCGGCGAAGGGAATACGTGCGGCACGATCGATGCCGACTTCTCCTAGCATCGCCGTGGGGAACTCAGTAAGACGCGCACGGACGTCAGCCAGGACATCTGCGAGGGGTATCGGTTGCGGTAGCGTGGGGAGTAGACGTGCAAAGGCTGTCTCAAGCTCGGCGCTCGGTGGTTGCGATGATGACGAGGGTAGAAAGAGAGCACGGTAGTGTGCAGCGTGATCAGGTACGGTGCCAGCGGGTGCGCTCAGGGAGATCCTATGGGCCCACCAGGGGTGGTAACCGAACCCGGGCAAGATGCGGTCTGGGCGGGCACGCGCGAGTGCGGCAACTTTTGATTGGTCTTCCACTTGAGAGGACATCGCACAGAGCGTGCATGGGAGGGATTCGATGGTAGATGCCGCTATAGAGGGTGCAACTGTTGGATGACAGTGTACGTCGATGAGATGCGCGAAGACCTCAGGTGCTGGCAACGTGTGCGGCATGACCTCTTTATCCGTCGGTATTATGTGGGTCGTGGTATCGATTAGTGACGATCAGTTTACTTTAACTTAATCTATCTAGGTTGGATGTGCCTTGACTGGCACGGGGTGCGGGTAACGCAGGGGCTGCGAGATGGTCGCTTGGAAATGAGATCGCGTCTGCGGCTGTTGTCCCAAGTCGTGTACAACGAAAGCCCGTTTTAGTTATGCCTCTTATTGGCCTCCGCTCCTTTAGAATCCACGCACTGAACACCGCTCTTTGTCGCTCAGACGCGCGTAGCATGCATCGCAAACTTACCATAGATATATCCCCCCCACTTGCGCGTTGGATGAAAGATACTCTGGTCCGCAGCGCCTTCCATCGGACCGTGCCTGTGGTCGCTGCGCGATTACCCGCAGCCAAGACGGGCCCCGCGCTCAAATCAGAAGCCATGCGACGGTAAGTGCTCATTTCGTTTCGCCTCTCGCCGAGGTAACCGAGCGCGACGGTATCCTGCCGCCCTGTCTCTACCTCATCACTCTTCTTGTCGAAGGTTCATCATCAATCTGCCAAAAATACGTAGCGTGGTGGCAGATGCGGGAAATCCGGACAGAGATCATAAACTCGTCTTGCTCCGTGTGCAAAATGAAGGTGCGTCCGGAGATAGCCCTTCTCGTCGAACAATCCTGACCTGATACACGGCCAAGTGCTTTAGCTGATCTCAGTGCGGATGCTCGATCGTATTTGGAAACACAAAATGCATCTCTAACAACGTACAATATCGAGCTTGGTTATGATTACTGGACTGCTGGTTCGTTGGACACACGTCCGCGCGCGAATGTCATATACTCAAGTCATAACCCCTAGAGGAGATTTTGCACGCAATTTTTCCGGAGGAACTCCTGGACGGCTCTCCCACTGGATTTTCGACTATGGGTCATTTGGGTAGTTCTCATCCTTACCTCGTTGGCCTCTGTCATGGAGCTTGACTGTCATGTTATGTTAGCTCATTTAAACCTCAACGGTGAATATCTGCCTTACAAGCACATTATCGGGCAGGTCATCCTCGATGTGAGTCAATCCTTTGTGAAGTATGTTTTTGTGTCAACTCGCACGATAGAAAACCAAGCGTTTGCGGACAGTCGTGAACAAACTCGATTCAATCGACTCGCAGTTTCGATTTTTCAAGATGGAGCTTCTAGCTGGAGAGCCCGACTACGTCGTCCAACATGTCGGTTCTCCTTAACTCTGCCTCTTCATTACTGACGATACAAATACAAAACAGAGTGAATCCGACTGTCGTTTCACGTTTGATTTCTCCCGTGTATACTGGAACTCACGGCTGCACACGGAGCATGCACGTCTCGTTGACATGTTCCAGCCTCGTGAGGTAATTGCAGACGTGTTTGCTGGTGTAGGCCCGTTTGCGTTACCAGCAGCAAAAAAGGGCTGCGCAGTCTTAGCTAATGATCTGAATCCCGAGAGTTATAAATACCTTTCCCTGAATATCAAAGACAACAAGGTCTGTGGATCCCATCACGTTCACATCCGCTGGTTCGTAACTAGAACTTTGTTTGATAGGTTTCTGACCGTGTGCGTGCATCATGCGAGGACGGACGCAAATTCATTCGACATGTGGCAATACGGGTCGCAACAGACCCTCTGCCGGGCCTTACGGGACCACCGCTTTCACAATCACAACGCCGTGCACTCCCTCGGGGGCAATTGTCTCCGTCGAAGTTACCGCCTCGCAAGCGCATTGCACATTTCGTCATGAACCTCCCTGACTCAGCGATAACGTTTCTTGACGCATTTCGCGGCATTTTCGCGCAGTCGTTATCACCATCAACGTCGGATATTGATTTGAGAGCGTTGTATGATGTGATGCCAATGGTGCACTGTCACTGTTTCACCCGCGAATTGGACCGTGAAGCTGCCGAGAGGGATATACGACACGTACGTACCTTCCCCTGTTGTCCCTAGTTGACTGTGCGTGTTGACCGACAGGATGCATACGCGTGGCAGCGCGTTGAACAACAGTTGGGAAATGTGTTAGGAGCTGAGGATGAGGTTAGCGTGCACTTGGTGCGGTCCGTTGCTCCCAATAAGGAAATGTATTGCATTAGCTTCCGGCTGCCTCGAGCGACCGCATTCGGAGAACTTGGTGGGCCAGTTCCGTAACGAATAGAGACATCTCCATTTGCGCATACATCCTCATGTCCCACTCCCCAAGGATGGCCGTTGGTGCAGTCGCCGTCCTACTGCCCTACGCAAAAGGTAAAGGCCTGAAACCGGGTATTTGCAGAACAGCCAATAAAAACGGGTATGGTTATGTCAGCTGACCATGGCACAAAAAAAGCTGTATCCAGCGTGCATGAATTGAGACCGGCACTCTGACGCTCGCGCACATTTTCGTCCTCTTCCGTTCCCTCCCGCACCTGGACTGGCACTGGCGCCAGCACCCACAACACTACACTAAGTTACATCGCACATTTCTTGCATAGACCTAGATCCTCCTACACTATAGACGACATAGAGCCGCACAATACCAACCCTTTTTTTTCTGTGGCGACCAATCAATACAATACGTTGAACATACCCACCTAATCAACAATCCATGGCACCTTCTATATCCCCAACCGATTCTTTACCCGTCGTGCACGCGGACTCCGGGAATTCCAACGGAAGCGCCGCCGCGCGCGTCGTCCAGACCGTCAAGAGTGCCGTGCGCGTACCGGAATCAGAGATAAAGCGCTGGCGGCGGACCTTCGACGCGAACGCAAAACCCCTCGTCGACGGTGAAAAGTGCGTATTCTTAGTTTTGTCCTTGTTCGAAGCGCGATTGAAGGCCGCGGGCGTGGTTCCAGGTTTCTGGACCGTGAACAATTCGTCAATGCCATCGCACCCAAGGGCGACTTGACGCGTATCGGTCGTACGCAATTTGCCACTCTCTTTCGCGTTGCGGACGTCGCGAAGCGCGGTCTCTTGTCGTGGGACGACTTTGTGGTCTTCCAGACTCTGCTCAAGCGACCGGATGCGGATTATTACATCGCGTTCCAATACTTTGACGTGGATGGTTCCGGAACTATCACCTTTGACGAGTTTAAAAGCGTGTTCTCGGCCGAAATTGGCCCTGACGCGATCCCGTTTAATTTTGACTGGTGCGTGCTCGCTGTTGTGCTGGAGGATTGGACGCGAGGGGCTGAATGGATGGATTTAGCGACTGGGTCAAGCTCCACCTAGGGAAGAAGAGCGGCGCTCACGTCCTTGGATGTATGCGTTCTCTTTCCAATTGTTATTGCGGGCGGCGCTGATGAGTCTCACAGACAATGAGTTCACTCAACTCATGAAGGGCCTGCAGGGCGAGAGGTTGCGTCAAGCGTTCCGTTACTTCGATGAAAACCAACAAGGGTTCATTCGGCCTGACCAGTTCAAGCGGATCATTCTTGTACGTCGCAATAGATATCTTTTCTGGTTATCGGTGACATTGACTTCTTTTCTGCAGGAACTTGCTGGGCATAAGCTCTCGGATGCTGTGATTGAGCTCTTGCCGACTCTCACAGCACTTTCTCCTGGTGGTCGCATCTCGTTTTCCGAAGTCGTCGCGTGCCATAATGTCATCAGAGGTATGTTTCATGCACATTAACCCTAGGTCGCAGTTAATGAGGTGGGATCCACTTGTGAAATCCTGCAGAGATGGACGTTATCGAGCGTTTGCTGCGCGAGGCAACCGCAAAATCGAAAGATGGGCGTATTGACCAAACTGAGTTCCTTAATCACACCGCGTCGACTTCCCGCTATTCCCTCTTCACTCCCATGGAAGTATCTATTGTCTTCCACTTTGCTAGTCGTGGAACCGCGGGCCAACGTCTGGCTTTGATCGACTTTGCCCAGCTGCTCGACCCACGCTGGCGTGCGCCGGGCGACGTCGAGCGTGCAGCAGCAGAAGCGACTGCGGGTACTACGGCATCGACCTTGTTGTCAGACCTTGCTCAGTCGGCTTATAATTTTGTACAGGGCGGTGAGCACATGCTGAGGCACCCAATAGGGTAACGCTAAAGTTCCATGGAAGGTTTCGCTGGTGCGTTTGGAGCAACTATCGTATATCCGATAGATCTCGGTATGTCGCTACCGGCCGTCTTGTTTAATTGGCACGTTGCTAAACTTTTGTTTCCCTGTCGCAGTCAAGGTATGTCGTACTTTCCCTGAATGGATGTTTGACCGAGACCCCCGCCTTCGGGTCCGCATTAGACGCGGTACGTTTCGGATACGTTCGGAAGCTATATCTAATGCCAAACTTACTCATTTCTCTTGCCCTAGAATGCAAAATCAACGTAGCACCATTGTCGGCCAACTTCTATATAAGAACAGTTTGGACTGCGTCAAGAAGGTGCTCCGCAATGAAGGTCTTCTAGGCTTTTATCGTGGTCTTGGACCACAGCTTATTGTAAGCACCCACTTGATTGAGGTACGCACGCGTAATCCACAGGTACATTTAGGGTGTCGCGCCGGAGAAAGCGATCAAACTTACCGTTAACGACCTCGTTCGAGGGAGGGCGATGGACCCGGAGACGGGCCGGATATTGCCGTTCTGGGAATTTGTCGCAGGTGGGACTGCGGGTGGTTGCCAGGTTGTAAGTATCAGCCGATTGGTTCTTCTCATGGGAAATAGCTCAGGATGCTGTGCAGGTTTTCACGAACCCGCTGGAAATTGTGTAGGTGCAATTTGATTGATTCCGTACGCAGTGTGCTCACGTGGAGAACCTTTAGGAAGATCCGATTACAAATTCAGGGTGAAGCAGCCAAAGTAGAGGGTGCTGTACCACGAGGGGCAATTCACATCGTCCGCCAACTTGGACTCTTGGGTCTCTACCGTGGCGCATCGGCGTGTCTGCTACGTGACATCCCATTTTCAGCGATATACTTCCCTACATATTCTCACTTGAAGAAGGACGTATTTCACGAGGGATACCACGGCAAAAGGTTATCCTTCTTTGAAACCCTTAGTTCTGCTGCGATAGCGTACGTCATTGCCAGATGGCATCAGCCTTGTTCCCAAAGCGTTTCAAAGGGCACTGACTTGATCAACACTGGATGACATTGATTGATGTATAGTGGCATGCCTGCCGCCTACCTCACGACCCCAGCAGGTGCGATGTCTTTTTGAAAGCAGCTTATATAAACGGAAACAAAGACTGAAAATGCCATATCGGTGTGACAGATGTCGTCAAAACGCGGTTACAAGTGGAGGCGCGTAAAGGGCAAACAACTTACAAGGGCGTTGCCGATGCATTCGTCAGGATCTGTAAGTAAAGTCAGAGTGGTCGAGTTACAGTGATGCCTTCATAAAAGAGAAATTATAGATCGTGAGGAAGGCTTCAAGGCACTCTTCAAGGGTGGACCAGCGCGTATTATCCGCAGCTCTCCTCAATTCGGGTTCACGCTCGTGGCGTACGAGTATCTCCATAAAGTGAGTATTTATGTGCGAAACCGAATACTGCGTGTAACGCTGGTTGTGATATCGCCTCTTTGCACTGTCTCACGTGAAGTTGCTACCGGTAAGTCCACCTGTGTTATAAGGGCTGTGTATTCGGCGGCCTGATGGGCGTTGTCCCGTTGCAGTATCCCTGGAAAGAGGCGCCGCGAGAAGTCGAGACAGCGCTTACATCTCGGGGGGAAGAAATTGCGAAGACCCGAGCACGAAATGCGTTGAAGATTTTGTTGGACGTCCATGGGGACTTTGGACGACGTACGCCATCGGCTGGGTTATGAGACAGGGATGTTATCGGACAATAGCGGTAGATACGGTACTGTGCCTGGTTGAGAAAGCGGGGATAATATGGAGTGATTCAGGGGATAGAGTGAGAGTGAGAAGCAATTTGGGGGACAAATTGATTTGTCGCTGTAGAAACCGGACAGCCGATCAAGCCGAGAAGACGAGCTAACTCTTTAGCGCCTTAAAAATTTTGATCGACCGTGTTTAACCTGTTTCAAAAGGACGGAATGGACGGCCAACTCTCTCACCCTTCTCTTTCCCTTCCTCTCTCTTCTCTTCGTTTCTTTCTCTTTTTATTCTTTTCCCTTTCGATTCGCCCAGTGGTCTGTTCTTTTTTCTTTCTCTGTCTATCTCCGCATATTTGGTCCTAACTGTTGATCCAGCAGTGCAATCTTCTACATTTCTTATACTGCAAGACAGTACACTAGCGTGGATCGCTACTTTCACATTCTAGGGATCTACGGTCTTTTGTTCTTTCTGGGTCCAGTTGATCACCACTTCAATCACTTACAACTCGTTCTTTCGACACAATGTTTTCGTTCGCTTTTGGCCTCACTCTCGCCTCTTATGCGTCCGCTCAGGTCGTCTCAATGGTCGCCAATCCCAACTTGACTGCATCTGGCTCTGCTTCGGCGTCATCCCCCATGAGTGCGCCTCCTGCCGCAACGTCTTCGTCGGCTTCAATGTCTTCCCCGTCCAATCAGTATAACCAGTACGGCGGCTCGTCCGCCCCCTCTTACACATCTGCCCCTGCGCAGTATACTCCTCCCCCACAGAGTGAGGCTATGCCTTACGAGTCGTTTATGAAGGGTGGTTACCAGAGCATGAGCTGCGGTTACGGTTATGTCAAGGGGTCTGATGGGAGCTGTACTTCCAAAGAGTCATGGGTACGTGCTTCACATCTTGAGATATCACGTGCGATGCAATTTATGCGGTCCAATCATAATAGTATACTACCTCGGGCTGCTATCAAATGTCTCAGTCGTCCCAGAAGTATGCCGTTCTTTAAAATGAGTCGTCGACCAAAATCTTATTCGTGCATTTTGCAGTTGTTATCAGCAGCCCCCAATGACTGTCACCAAAACTATGATGGAGACGCAGACAGTGACCATGACCGACACCAAGACCATGACGGAGACGATGACATCGGTGTGTTTTTTTTGTTCAAAGTGTGCGGAGCTAATTCGAATTTTGCACCGTACAGTCCGTCACGGTCCCCACGACGATTTACCAGACGATGACAGAATTCAAGACGATGACGGATCTGGAGACAATGACAGAGTTCATGACCTCGACGGTGCTTGTCCCTACCACCCGCGTTTGGGTCTCCACCGAAGTCATAGATCACACATCAACTCTCGAGCACACACTCACGGCGACCGAGACGGCAACCCAATTTAATACCTACATCCAGACAGACACGAAGACGCTCACCGATACTGAGATCAAGACGTCAGTGTCGACCGAGACGGACTATGTGACAAAGACGTACCTGTCCACCGTCGTCCAGCCTACGACCTATTTCAGCACTGTCGTCAGCACTAAAGTCTACGACAACGTACGTCTCTCATTCGCAGTTATCATGAGTGTTTTGTTAATTTGGTCCTTCCCGCAATAGACGAAGACCGTTGAGGAAACGCAGACCCTGACCATGGTCGATACGATGACCTATGTCTCTACTGCTACCAAGACAGACTTCATGACTGCGACAGTGACTTCTGTGTCTGTCAGCACAGTCGTTGAACCCGTTACCTATGTCTCGACTCTTCTATCGACTCGCGTTATGGACGAAGTTAGTCGACTCCATTGCATCTTTTCTTCATCCCGATACTCACAAGCTTAATTTACAGACCATGACGGTCGTCGATACCATGACTGCGACCATAACCGAAAACCACACGCAGTTGCAGACTTATACACAGCTTGCGACCCAAACCAAGGTCGAGACCCAGACTGAGACGTCTGTGGTGGCTGAGACTGCGCTTTCCCAATGCCTCGGGAAGTGTCAATCGAATTGGGGTCTCTCCGCTGGCAACGGCAACAACTACAACACGTATGCGTCGCCCTCGCCTTCCTACACTCTCGTGAGCACGGCTGCTAGTCCGTACATGACCCATGGTTCATCTTCCGGCTCGAGTGCGGCCATGGAGTCGCCCATGGGTAGTTCTGCCATGTCCAGCGCTTCAGCGGCTCAAGCCTCCACAACAACCTGTACTGGCTGCAGCGATTAGATACCCTTTCGGACTGCTTAGATCTTGAGGTTAACGGTGGTGGCGGTGGATGAATATGATGTTCCTGTGACACAAGGACGGTGGCGAGGCTGCTGCTAACAGCATTCTGACTTAGCATTGGTTGATTGTTCGATCACTTTTCCTTTCCTTATATGCTGCTAATATTGAGAAGAGTTGGTTGGGATATGGATACTGCCGCCGAGATTGACTCGGAAACCAGACGCTCGTATCATACAAACGATTAGATAAGCACCGTGGCACTAGGATATGTTGATGAGAAAGTTGTGTTTCTGCACCTCCAGCTGCCATAATGCCACTCAACACGGTTCCAAGTCCCCTTGAACTTTCTTCCTATGAAGGTATCAATGAGAATTTTGTCATCTTCTACGCCAGCCGTGATGAGAGTGGGAGAATGTGGTGTCCGGTGCGTTGATTTCCTCGCTGAGGCTAGCCGAGACACTGCCACGCCGCCCACTGGGGCAGCAAGAGGCGAGGCTTAGAGGGCATGCAGTATTGAGCCCGTGTTATCAAATTTTCGCATACGTATTCCAGTCATAGGTTTGGTCTCCGCGCGCACTGGCACATCATGATGCTCATCCGCCAGCATCGCCACCCGTCGCTAGGATTGCCGGGATGTAGAAGACATCCTCGAGCGCACTTTTGCCGCAGCCGATGGTCCATCGGGATTGATCATCTACGTTGGACAGAAAGCAGAGTGCGTCCCGTCCGTCGATAACTATGATCTCTTCCTTTCCTCCGAGTCACGGGTCGTCCTCTACTTTCACCGATATGCCATCCCCAGGAATGGAAGCATTGTCGGGCGGTTCCCGAGTCGTACAGTCACGGTAGTGGGGGGGGACTGGGGCATTTTGACTCGCATTTCCGCTGATTGTAACTAACCATACTGTTCGGACTTTGTTTCACAGATGGAAAACGGCGACAAATAGATTCCGCTTGGCGCCTTGGCGTATCCAGTCTATACCGACAATCGTCAAGTTGAAGGATGTACGTGTCCTTTCATTTTATTCTGGGGTTATTTCATGTGTTCGGATGCTTCCAATATTACCTCTCCACCCCCGGCACTCAGTGGGTACCGGTTGCTCACCTAGTTGCTATGTCTTTTGTATAGGGAGCGGAGGTCGGTCGACTAGTCGAGGGTGAAATCATTAGCAATCTCGCGGCGATGGTCCAATAGGCTGTTCTTCCGTTCTCCTCGCCTCTCCCAGTGATTCGGTAAATAATAATGTAGGCTTATCAGTCCGTGCGCTCGTAAGCGCAAGGCGATTAAGGCCGTCTGTTTTGATTGTACCTCTCCATCATTCAAGTCGTGCAGACGTCTGGATTTCCGGTACGTGTTGTTGCGCAGCTTTTGTTTTGTTGGAGCCCGCGTAGGTAATGAACCACAATACCGGGCATCCCGAGCTTTCGATAGGCCCATTCCCATTGATGGCCAGACTGCGCCCACCCAATGACCTTGTTTGTTTGAGGGTTTAATGTGACATGGTGGCGGGGTCGCGGCATGGTCATTGTCCTTCTTTTGTCATCCTTTGTGTTTTTTATCCGAAAGGTAAGCACTGTAGGCTCATGGGCGACCAAAAACGCGAGCGATCTTTGGTGGTCAAGGTGAGTGATGGAGTGCATCGTGGGCGGTAGTTCATTGACAGTCTCACTAGTCACGGTGTACCCTCCAGTTGTATTGAACCGAAACGAGAATGTTCAAGTTATGTCCTCAGATCATATTCTCTCTGATGGCCGTTTCTCTTTAGAAACACATAATACGATACAAGCCCCTTGTACATGCCTTAATAGTTTTTAATACGTGTCACAGTGTCCATTTCTTCCAATCCCTACGACGGATCCAAGTAATTCCAGGATTTCATTTCGTATCATGAAGTGCCTAGACACGTGTTCATTTTTTTCTATCTATCGGGCCGACAATGGAAGTTTAAACACTGAGCGACTATGCTGTTTATGATCTCATGCGCAGGCATGTAGGGTGGCGTGGCTGTGATTCGCTAGAGCTTACCTCTTTTTTTTGTGGACACACTCACGCTCTTCGTGACGTTTTTTGCTTCCGTCTTTGGGTAACGTAAGAGTTACAACAAACGGTCGGCCATCTTTTGAAACGGTGGCGTAAATACACAGCATTCAGGTGCAGGGATGATGATTATCGATCGCACCCGAGTGGGCCTCGGAGCCCCTCGATGTGATTTCCATTATGCAACGTCTTTCTCGTTGACGAATCCGAGTCATACTTTTCAAGTTCCGGGCCCGTTTCCTCGGGATTTGATTCGTTCTTCCCCACATGGATTCGTTGTTTCGTTTCGCGGTGGATATTGCATCAGCATCAAAACTACTGCGCCGCCTGTTATACCCGTCGGAGTCTAGTACCCCTTGTCATGTTGCTCTAGTGGTGTCCGTCCTGGTCACTGCTATTCTGGGCAAAGCCAATCGGGAAAAAGAACAATAACGGATTCGTGATTGGTCTTTCCCACGGCCACAGCCCACTCGGATGTCCGTATGCTGCGGTGGCAATCAGGAAGCAGTAAGTCATCATTCATCCATGTGCCTCGTTGCAGAACGTTGAAAGGCATCAATTGTCACAGCGGCTGGCGCAGGCACATTATATCGGCACCACATGGGCCTGAACAGTCACCGGTCACTGGGGGCCTTGGCCTTTTGGCTTGGTCTTTTCGAGGGCCATCTCACGGTCACACGATCGGTTTTCATTCGTGCCGAAAAGGGCCCCTCGACATGCGAGTCGGACTCGCGAAGGCGATTCATGTTCTCACCGAACCGCACGAGGGCAAGGACAGCCTAGGTCGATCTGAACGGACATGAAGTGTGGCTATTTTCGAGGAACCGGGCAGCCAAGGTGTGCGGTACGCCGAGAGAGGTTTTGTCACTTGACGGCATTATCTGTTGGGAGAAGCCAGAAGCCAGGGTGATCATCCAGATCTCTGGTGAGCGGTGATGACCCCCTCCCGATCGAATCATGTCACAAGGATGCCTAGACACATCCTTGTGCGGAACTTATCCATACGGTGTCATTTTTTTCCCTATTCTCTCCAGTCGGCGACCAGACCCTGGGAAGACCCCAAGCCGAGAAGCGTGCTCAGCCTTGTCTCGGCTCGCTCAGAGCGGGCAAGACGGTGGACTGGGACAAGGAATCGAATACACTACCAGGGCAGGCGCAAACTGCCAACTTGAAACAGAAAGTGCCCACATCTCCAATTGACCCCCCCCATCCCCCCCGTCACGCTTTCTCCCTTAATCAAACCTTCCTGACCCGGCCGATTGAAGAAATGCTCGCCGCAGTCTACATAACGTAACACAGCCGCCTCATTTTCTTCTTCAAATGAAATGTTGTACTTTCCTAATTCGTACGTGCGCCAGCCCGGACATATTGGCCACCCTTGCTTTGATTTTGCCTCTCGAAGCTTCACCGTCGTCCCTGGAGTCCACAGGGGGGACGCATTATTTTTATTAGGCAGCTCTAGCGGAGAGCCACGCCACCGGTACCGGAACGGAATGAACTGTGAGTCACGCCGTACTAAACCATGCCGAAATTTCAAACGACCTCACGCTGTGCTTTCCTAAACCCGTCCCGTCATATGGAGATTTTACACAGGAAACCTGTCTTCCTCAAATGCTTTTGACTACCCGGTCATGCTACCAAGGGCACGGGGTGACATGCCCTAGTGGCACCGCTCCGTATTCCGTATTTAAAGGCCTGTCACCTGTGCGTACATGTACCATCTACAATCCACTCTACATTCCTACCTACCTCCCTGGCCAGTTGTTGCATCCAAACTGGTCTTGATTTTTCCTAATATGCCTGGCCTTACTCCCGTTCGCTCCTCTGCAAACATCCTCATCGTTCACCACGACTCTGCAGCTAACTTCTTGTCGGCGACCTTCCCTACACTTCGCCGCCATGAAGAATCTGCAAATATCGTATTCGCGCATGCCCTCAAGCTTCTCGGGAGTGAGGCGGCACTGACAGGATGTCATTTCATAAATGAGTCCGATGTCAGCACGTGGTGGCGACAAGAAACGCGCCTAGCCCCATTGCCATCCTCATCGCCGACATCACCGCGGGGTCATGTGGCCAGCCCTCCAATCAGCAAACAAATGACAGCCAGTGGCAACAACGAACCGTTTTGGCTGACTGTCTGGTCTTCGCCATCTCCGTTCATTCCTCCAACGCTCGACATCGTATTGTCATGCGTCAGCTGGACGCTGGGCGATTACCCCGTATTTCTGTGGACGCCAAAGAATCCCACTTCGCTATCGCCTTCATGGCTGATCCCGCGCCTCGAGCTTCTTGCCGAACACCTTCTCAACATCGTACCGCCGTGTCGTGTCTTCTCCATTTTCGGCATGACGCAACTCGTAAAGTCATTTACGCGGTGCTGGTCGGATCTCGTAAGATGCGCTATTGAACCCGAGCCGTTCTATGCCGCATACTATTCGTTCTGCAATCGGGAGACTTTTAAGGAGCCCCACGATCCACTCTCTCGGGGTGATAGCATTCGTCGGGCCAATATGGAAGATCTCCCCGCAGTTGCCCAGCTCTGTAAAGAGTTCGCTGATGATTCGGTGCGTGACAAGCGTGTCTCGGCTATTTCCGCGTTTCTCATTAGACTTCCTTATATAGATATACTTCCCGCTCGAAATACATGCCGCCACAGTCGAGGCGCGGGAGCTTATTTTGAATGGGCTCATTTGGATTTACGAGTCAGAAGGAGAAGTGACTTCTATTTGTGCAGTTACCCGGAACACTCAAAATGTGTCTGCGATTACCAAAGTGTACACGACGCCCAAATGGAGACGTCGGGGATTTGCAGAGCACCTCGTTCGCAATGTAACCAGGCGGTTGGTCATCCATCGTCGTCTTTTCTCGTCTGATACTTAACTTCATCCCCATTTCACCAGCCTTTTGTTCGACTGCGGGAAACGCAATGTGACCCTGTACGTCGGACACAATAACAGTGCGCAAAGAGTATATGACCGTGTTGGATTTGTTGGCTTGTGCGGGAACGAGAAGGTTTGCGGTGTAGAGGATTCTTTGGAGCTTGGTCTGGTGACTGGTGCACCAAGGGGCCACTGGTGAAAGTTCGATCAAACATTGCCGTCTTGCGGATTAATCAATCTTAAAATAATCTTACGAACTATTTCACACTATTTTCCCATCCCATCTGCCAGGGTTGGTTCTGTCAGCGAGCGTCCCGAGTCTTTGTTGTTGTATCAATAGAATCGGCCCCCGTGTTCACATTTATTTCTCACGTACATAGCCGTTCCTCTATAATACTCGAATATATCTATTGTTGGCTCTTTCAGCATGAAAACCTTCTCGGGAGGAATTAAAGGCAAAATGCGCAGGACCCATGCATGACCCCGATCAAGCTTTCCTAAAGTGGGGTTAGGACCGAGCATCATCGAGAAGAAGATGCCATACAGTACGTTCCAGAGCTTAGCGGCGATCCGGTAATGGGCCTGCCAATCTGGTCTAGTTTTACATATGTCAGGGGCAAAAGCCATGCATCAGAAACCATTTTAATATAACGGATGGAGCCGCCCCCGCTCTCCGCCTGCCACGGTGGGCCTGGGAAAAATTCTTCTGACTGAACGCAAAAGAACGGAATTGCGAGTGCGAGGAACGTCCAATTAGGCACAAACACACACAGTGGCAGACTGCCAATAGAAATGGGTCTATGGGTCTACCATATGGGAACCTCCTTTCCATTTTTTTTTTTGGCTTCTTCCCCCACAGAGATCGCGGCGATGTCGCCAATCAGAATCAGAACTTAATAAGATCAAAGATCACGTCAATCGATTCCCAGCAAGAGACTGGGAACGAACAACAACAACAACAACATGATCCGGTTACTTGCTGCACATCTGATGACCCACAGGTTTCCCAGACCAGACACGCGGCACTCCTAGTGGGAAAAAAGACAAAAAAAAAAAGCTCTATTGCCGCCGCATG
>WNFO01000730.1_pt1 | contig 24498 bp, 19 predicted proteins | sample 5400251 | NCBI WGS metagenome assembly WNFO01 (sample SAMN13153354, study PRJNA577476) | soil metagenome | isolation source: 100 cm saprolite under Madrone tree | place: USA:California | collected 2016-06-14
ACGGCCGCGTGCTCATCGCGGGCTCGGTCAACATCCTCGGCACTACCAATATCTCCCCCGCATTCCAGATCAGCGGCGGCGCCACCATGGGCATGAAGAACAACTGGGCGGACCTCTGGCCGGACGCCGACCTCACCGGGCTGCGCACGCTTGCCCGGCTCACGCCCCGGCAGGCCATTTGCCCGACGGGCGCCGACTGCACCGGCAACACCAATCTCGTCGAATCGCTCGACGCCGAGCTGAAGGTCTACGGCAACGTGTCGAACACCATGGTCCGGCTCAATGGCGGTACCGACCTCGGCATCAACGCCATTCGAACGGCGGCTGCCTACGGTGATGCGACCATCAATCCGCCCAACTTCCTCGCCGGCAACCGCTTCGGCAAGGGACGGATCGACGGTGTGTATGTCGGTAACGGCTGCTCGATGCCGTGCACGACCAACGCGTTCAGCTTCGGCGGGGGCTCGATCTACGTCGACACGAACAACTACACCAAGCCGTACCCGTACCGGCCGCCGAAGCTGCCGATCAACAGCCAGATAAACGTTCCGGTCGTATATCCCACGACAAACGACACCACCACCATCAACGGGACGCCCTATGTCTGGTGGTCGGAATTCATGGTCACCATGACCAACTCGGCCTTGAACCCGCTCCTATTGGGCGCTCCAGCCGCTCAGCCCTTGGGGCCCCCTCCGGTCGTACTGACCGACGCGCGCCTGAATAGCGTCAACGCGAACGGCGGCTACTGCGGGCCGACCTACGCGTCAGGAAACTTCGGCGTAAGCGCGTTCGGGGGCGGGGGTCTCAACGAAGGATTCCCGGGTAACCCGGCGTACGGCTTCTGCCACACGTTCAAGTTCGTGAACAAAGCCGGCGCGGTGACTGTCGGTGAGATCTGCTGGCGCCGGAACGTCAACACACCCTCCAACTGGACGCCCGAGGGCGGCGCGAACCTGCCGTTTAAATATCAGCTCGCGCCGACGCTCGAGTTCGGCTCTCCTTCGTGCTCCGCCCCAACCGACCCGTCGAACCCATTGCTGATCCATCATCAAAACACGTGGCGAATAGCTTACACCATCAATCCGCCAACTGACTTCCAGTACCGCGGGTCGGCGATCATCTTCACCGGCAACGGCCACATCTACATCGAGAACACGCTTCAGAGCACCTGCGCGGCCGCTCCGTGCGCGGGCGAGCGCTTCCCCGAGAACAACCTGCTGATCCTGATCAACAGGCAGGCGCAGGACGTGGACATCGCCAACAACAATGGCGGGCAGCCGGTGAACCGCTTCATGGGGTACGTGTTCACCGAGGGCGGGATCAAGAACCAATTCATCACGAACCTGATCGGATCCCTCCGGGCCCAGCAGTTCTGCTTCAACCAATCGAACGGCACCAGTGGCTGCGGCGGAGTCAGCGGCCCAGGCGGAAACCCGCGTTTCTACCAGGCCAGCTTCCCGGATCCCCGCAAGATCCCCGCCGAGTTGCCCGCCTCATCGGGCGCCTCGGGGGACCGGTGGCTCGTCAATATCGTGCCCCGGTTCTGGATGGAGTGCCGCCGTGGTCCCGGGGACACCCTCCCGACGACGCCGACCGGGACCTGCCAATACCAGTAACCGCAAGTTTTCTCTGGGGAATCCTGCCGCCTTACTGTTATAGTCAGATTCCTTTACACGCATCACCGGAGATGATCGGTTCGGCCGCCGCCCTGGGGCGCCGACCTGCCGAGAACACAAGGGGCCCATGATCAAGAGTTTCCTCCGCCGGCGACGGGTCGTGGGTCTCGACATCGGATCCGGCTCGGTCAAGGCCCTGGCGCTGGAAGGTCGAGGCAATGACCTCGTGATCACGGGTCTCGGGTCCGCTCCGGTGGCGGCCGAGACGCAGGTGCAGCAGGTCAGCCAGGCGATTCACCTCGCGCTGGCCGACGCCGGCGCCAACGGCGAGCCCGTCGTGGCCTCCGTCGGAGGCCCCGAGGTCGTGATTCGCCAGGTGACGCTGCCGCCGCTGCCGTCAGCCCGGATCATCCCCGCCCTCGAGATGCAGTACCGCGATCTCGGCCTCCATCCGCCCGACGAGTCCGTCATCGACGCCCAGATCCTTCGCTCGGCCAAGGACAACAGCACCAACGAGATCCTCTCGGTCAGCGTGCCGCGCCTCCTCGTGGACGAGCGGACGCAGCTGCTCAAGCAGGCGTCCGTCAACGTCCAGGTGCTCGACATCGAGCCGCTGGCCATCCTGAACGGCGCCCTGCATCTCACGGGCATGGAGACGGGCGAGCTTCTCGTGGTCGTCAACATCGGCCGGCAGAACTCGGTGCTGTGTCTCTTCAGCGAGCAGGGTCCCGTCGTCGCGCGCTATCTCGAGGTCGGCGCCGAAGCCTTCACGGAGCAGATCCGCGTGGCCTTCCAGCTCTCGCCCTATTCGACCGAGAGCTTCACGCGGACGATCGCGCCGGCCGAGGCGCCCAAGGCAGAGACGGCGTGCCGGGAAGTGGTCGAGCGGATGGCTGAAGACATCCGCCTGTCACTGACCTTCTACCGCACGGAGTACGATCGCGAGAGCCTGCCCCGCTACGCGCTGGCCGGCTGGGCGGATATCCCGTACATCGGCCGCTGGCTGGCCGATCGCCTGGGACTCTCCGCCCCCTTCGAGGTCATGGATCCGCTCCAGGCCATCGAGGTGCGTGCGGCGCAGATCGGGGACGTGCCGCGCCCTGCGGGCTCGCAGTTCCTGCAGGCCTTTGGACTCGCGCTCCGGGGACTATGAGCGGGCGCTTCTCGGTCGATCTCCTCCACCCCGGTCACGTCGCCGACACATGGCAGGATTGGTTCATCGGCCCGCAGGGTCGCCGCCGGCTGATCATCGCGGCCGGGATTTCCGCGGGGGTGCTCCTGCTTGTCGTGATCGCCCTCATTCTGCCGGTGCGTCTCCGGTTGACCCAGGATGTGGGGGCGATTCCCAAGCTGCGTGCCGACCTCGCCGCGCGCGACGGCGATTTGACCGACCTGCGCCAGGCCATCCAGGCCTTGAGCGTCGAGGCCAAGCGGCAAGTGCGCTGGGCGTAGGTACTCAACGCGTTCCGTCAGCAGATCCCCGCGACTCTCAAGCTCCAGAAAGTCGAGTCGGGCGGGTCGGCGATCCCGCAGGTGGCCCCGGCCCCAGGCCAGCCGGGGCAGCCTCAACCGCTGCCGGGTTCGGCTGCGGCGGGCGAGCTGCGCATCGAGGCCCTGACGCCGCTTCGGCCCGGGCCGCCGCCGCTGCTGGAGATCGCGCAGTTCATGGGCGGACTTCTCAAGGACCCGTCCGTCGCCAGGCGGTTTCAGCTCAAGAGCTGGGAGATCAAGCAACCGGGCGGAGGGGGCGCCGCTGCCGGCGAGGGCGCGCAGCTTCAGATCGTCATCGTGCTGGCGGAGAAGCCCCGGTGAGGGAGCGCGAGCTCGCGATCTTCTGGGTCGTCCTCATCGTGATCTTCGTCGGTGGCCTCATCGGGCTCGTGCAGTATTCGCGATCGCTCAGGAGCAGCGGGGCCCAGGCCGCCGCGGAAGTGGCGACTCTCAGGGCGGCCATCGAGCAGAAGCAAAAGGAGATCCTCGCCGAGATGAAGAGCAATTCCACCACGCTCCAGGAAATGAGCTGGACGGGGACGACGGGCGACCCGGTGGCCTTTCTCTCCCGGGTGGCCGAGCTGACGCAGGGCTCCCGGCTCAAGGTGCTGGCAGTGGGCCCCCTCGAGCAGCAGGCCACGCCCCAGTTCAGCAAGTCCTGGCACGCGCTGACCGTGCAGGGGCCCTTCCGGGATCTCGTGGGCATGGCCGCCCGCGTCGAGAACGAGCGGGGCACGCTCGACAACGTCGTCATCGAGGCGCAGCCCGCGCAGGCCCCCGTGGCGCCCGGGCCCGGGCAGGCGCCGCAGGCCCGAGTCGCTCCCGAGGTCCAGGCGCGCTTTCGAGTGACGGCCCTCCAGCTGACCCAACAGGCGCGGAAGATCATCGAGGACGCCGCCAAGGCCAGCGGTGTGACACCGCAGCCGCCGATATCGTCGACGGCGCTGTCTCTGCCCGTGCCCACACCGGGTTCCGAAACCCGTGACCCGTTCGTCTTTGCCGCGCCCGTGGATCGGCCCCGTCAGGCGGAAGGCAGCGTCCCGCGCACCGCCTTCGATCTGCAGGGCATCGTGGGCTTCCCCGGTGGTCATCTCGCGATACTGAACAATCAGATCGTCAAGCCGGGGGAGAAGATTACCGGGTATACCGTCGAGCACATCACCGATACGGCCGTGCTGCTCCGTCAGCCCGACGGAACGCCGCGCAAGCTGTCGCTTCCGGAGATCGGCTCGGTGATCAGCAAGAGGCCCGCGCCCGCACCCGCCAAACCGGCTGAGCCGAGTCCCTCTGGGCCGGCGCCTGCGCCACCCCCACCCGCCCCCGACGGCCCGTCAGGGCCGAGGAGGTAAAGCGAACCATGCCTTCGTGGACACGAGTTGTCACGGCCGTCGCGGCGCTACCGCTGCTCTGGATCGGGACCGCGTCCGCGCAGCCGGTAACCACCGCGCGGAGTCTGGACTGCTACGAGCGCCTGCCCACGGACCCGGTCAACCTGTCTCTGCGGGACGCGAGCACGCAGAGCACCTTGCGGCTGCTTGCCCAGAACTACCGCGTCAACATGGTCGTCACGGACGACGTCACGGGCACCGTCACGCTGGACTTTTACCGGGCGCCCGTTCGCGACGTCTTTCAGGGCATCCTCGATGCCAACGGGCTCGTGTGCGTGAGGCAGGGCGAGCTCCTGCGCGTCAGCACGAGCGACCGCGTGGTCAAGGACGAGAAGGGCCGGGCGGACGCCCTGGTCAGTCGCGCGACGCGAGAGGCCGACGTTTCCCGGCGCATAGACGAGGCGCAGAAGCAGGCGGCGGATAGCGCCATCAAGCTCGCGGAGTCGCAGGTCGTCCAGAAGAACGCGGAGTTCCAGGCGAAGCGGGGTGACATCAAGCAGGAGATCATCCGGCTCAGGTATCAGGACCCGGGTGTTGTCGCCAAGTCCGTCGCGGCCATCGTGGGAATCGGGCCAAACGTCGTCATTCCGGCGTGCCGGTTCAAGAAGCCGGACGACAAGATCAACGTCGAGGCGCTCGATCCCGCGGGCGGCGGAGGAGCGAGCTCGGCGACCGAGGCGGAGAGGAGCGCCGTCAACCTCTCCCGCGCCGCAAGCGGCGGGACGATACAGTTGCAGCCCGCACCCGGCATAGCTCCCGGGGTCACGGGCCCTCCCGGGGGCCTCGGGGCCCTGGCTCCTTTCTCCGGCTTGTTCGGTCCGCCGCCGCCGCCGCCGCCGCCCATCCCAGCTCCGCTCGAGGTCGGGAGCGGTGTCGGGGGCTTCTCGGCTGCTGAGAATTCTCCCACGGTCCGGACGGACTGCAACTCGAACAGCCTCATCCTGCGTCTCTATGACGAGCAGATGAAGCGTGTCAAGGAGGCCATCGAGAACCGGCTCGATCTGCTGCCGCCACAGGTGAAGATCGAGTCGCGGCTCGAGCTGCTTGACCGCACCGACCTCTTCGCGCTTGGGGTCCAGTGGGGCGGTGGCGGGCTGCTCGGCATCAACAACCGCACGGCCATCGTGGGGCGCGGCTTCACCTCCAGCCAGGCCAACGCTGGTCCCGCAGCGGGCATCGCCCCGGCCGGCTTCGGCTCGCCCGGGCCCAACCCCAACCTGCCCCTGACCAACGTCATCCCGGTGAACCCCGGGACGGGCCTCGGCATAACGGGGATCGCTGCCCTTCCCTCGGCGGGCAATATCGTCAACCTGCCCATCGCCAGCCTGCTCGAGGGCGCGGCGGCCTCCGGCGGCGGCGGCTTCGCCTTCGGCATCATCGGCAGCCGGATGGATCTCAACCTGGCCCTCGAAGCGCTGCGAGTCCAGAACCGGGCCCAGTCTCTGGCCCGTCCGGAAGTGGTCGTGGCCGAGAACCAGGCCGCGGGCGTCTCCATCGGCGAGGAAATTCCCTACGCCACCATCAGCTCCGCGGGCACGAACATCCAGTTCAAGAACGCGCTCCTGCAGCTCGCAGTCACCCCGATGGTCATCTGCAGGGACGAAGCCCTCGCCGGGACGCGATCCGGCGGCACCCACACGATCCGAATGCAAGTCCTCGTGGAGAACGCGACGCGCGGCGCCACGGTGGACCTCGGCTCCACGCTGGGTAGCCCGCCGGCCATCAACACCCAGAAGGCCCGGACCGAGGTGGCGATGTCCGAGGGACAGCGCCTCGTCATCGGCGGCATCACGCAGCTCAGCACGCGCGATCAGATACGCAAGGTGCCGCTCCTCGGCGACATCCCGGTCCTCGGCTGGCTGTTCAAGCAGAAGGGCGTGCAAGACCAGAAGCGCGAGCTGGTGGTCTTCCTGACCCCGACCGTGGTTTACCGTGAGGCGCCTCAACCGGCCCCGCGCTGCCCGCTTCCGGCCGCGGCCAGGGCCAACTGATCTTGCTGCTCATGCGGCTGCCCGGAAACCGCCGGAGGTAGCCGCCGATGTACGAGGCGTATTACAGCCTCGAGGACCCGCCGTTCGTCCTGACGCCGGACCCGCGCTTCCTGCTGCGGTCCAAGGGCCACCACGAGATCCTCGCCACGCTCCTCTACGGCATCACGAGCCAGAAGGGGCTGATGGCGCTGGTGGGCGACGTCGGCACGGGCAAGACGACGCTCTGCCGGGCCCTCCTGCGCGAGCTGCCCGACAACGTGCAGAGCGCGCTCGTGCTCAACCCGCATCTGTCCGACGCGGATCTCATCGGGACGATCCTCGACGATCTCGGCGTCGAACGGCGAGGCACGACCAAGGGCGAGCTGATGGCGACACTCTCCCAGTACCTGCTCGCCGCCGGCAGCGAGGGCAAGACCGTGCTCGTCATCGTGGACGAGGCTCAGCAGATGAGCGTCGAGTCCCTCGAGCAGATTCGCATCCTGTCCAACCTCGAGACGGCCACGCGGAAGCTCCTCCAGATCCTCCTCGTCGGCCAGCCCGAGCTGGAGGAAAAGCTCAAGCTCAACGAGCTGCGCCAGCTCGACCAGCGGATCGGCATCCGCTCCTACCTCCAGCCCCTGCCGCGCAAGGAGACGTACCGGTACGTCGAGCACCGCCTTCGCGTGGCGGGCCTGTCGGGTGCGGTGCCGTTCACGCGCGGCGCACTCGCGAAGATCTACAAGTACAGCCGGGGCATCCCGCGGGTGATCAACCTCGTCTGCGACCGGGCGCTCATGGCGGGTTTCAGCAACCGCGTGCGCGAGATCACCCCGACCCTGGTGACCAGCGCCGTGCGGAACCTCGAGGGCGGCCGCCAGGGACGCAATCGCTATGTCCGGATGTGGTCACCGGCCGGTGGAACGCGGCGCACCGCGCTGCTCGTCGGCGCGGTCGGCGCGCTCGTGCTCGCGGGCGCCGCCGCCACGTACTGGGGAGCCGCTTTGAACCTGGGCGGCCTCCGCGCCGGCGTTCACGCCAAGCCCCCGCAGGTCGCCGCGGTCTCCTCTTCGGCGCTGTCCCCCGCGGCCCCGACCCTCGTTCCTGCGCCGTCGACGGCGCAACCGTCCGTTCCCACGCCGCCGCCGGCGGTCACCTCGGCCGCCGCGCCGCCGACCTTGGATCGCCCTGGGGATCGCCCCGTCCTCACGCCGACAGCCGACGCGCAGCGGCAGCTCATGGCGCGTCTTCTCGCTCTCTGGGGCGTCCAGGACGCGGCGCCGGATCGAGCCGTGCCACCGTGGCCGGCGAACCCTGACGGCAGCCTCGACATCGCGGGCGTGGCCACGCGCTATCAGCTCTCGGCCACGTTCTTGCCCGCGACGACGCTCTCCGATCTCCGCGCCATCGGGTTGCCGGCCCTCGTCGAGCTGTCCGACGCGGCGGCCGGGCGTCCCTATCTGCTGCGCTGGATCGGCGGTGAGACGGCGACGCTCGTAGCCCCCTCGGGCGAGGAGGCGCGTTTCGCCCTCGACTCGCTCGATCCGGCCTGGACGCGCTCCGCGTGGGTCGTCTGGCGCAACGTGGACCAGCTCCCACTCGACCCCTGGCGGGACCTGACGCCGACCGTGCTCACGACCATAGGCCTCCGGCTCCAGAAGCTCGGCTACCTGAACCCGCCGGTGCCGCCGAGTTACGACGGCCGCTTCCAGGTGGCCGTGCGCCGTTTCCAGCGGGCGGTCGGTGGGTTGCAGGAGGACGGTATTATCGGGCCGCGGACGGCCATGGCGCTATCCCGCGTGGTCGGCGGGCGATTCAACCCGACCATCGTCGAAGGCGGTGCCCAGTGAGCCGCCTGGCCGACATCCTGATGCGCATGGACGACAAGCGGCTGCGCCGGCCGGGCCTAGGCGGTATCCCACGGCTGGGCGAAGGCGCCGAGCCCCGTCGGCAATGGCGTATCGCTGGGACTTTGGTTATTCTGGTAACGATGGGTGCCCTAGCGGTCACAGTCATGCTCCGTCCCCACATCCCCGCGATGCCCCTGGCCCGCCCGGCGGGCCCGCCGATCCCGGCCCGTGTGGCGGCCCTACCCGAGCCCGTGCCTTCAGCGGTGTCCGCCCGCGACCGCATAGCGGCCCTGATGCGGACAGGCCTGGAAGCAGCGCGTACCGGGGAGATGGATGAAGCGGCCGTCGCCTTCCGCAAGGCAGTCGAGGTAGACCCCACCGACGCCGAGGCCTGGAGCAGCCTGGGCGTGGTGCTGGTCCGCGCGGGCGATGAGACGCGAGGCGTCGAGGCTTTCCGCCGGGCGCTCCGCGCGGCACCAAGGCATCCCGAGGCCCACCGCAACCTCGCCGTGGTGTTCGACCGCCAGGGACGCGCCGCCGAGGCTGCACGCCACTATCGGGCGTTCCTCGCGACGAGCCCGGCCGACAGCCCCGACCGCGCGCCGATCATGGCGCGGCTCGAGGAGATCAGCGCCCGGAGAACCGGGGAATGAGCCAGCCTCAGGACCGCTGGGCCTGGGCGCCCCTCGGTCAGATGCTGGTCAACGACAAGGTCCTGACCACCGACCAGCTGAACCAGGCCCTCGAGCGTCAGCGCAAGACCCGCGAGCGCCTGGGGCAGATCCTCATCGACATGAAACTGATCGACGAGGACATACTCCTCAAGTACCTGGGCTCACAGTTTCGCAAGGAGTCGATCACCCGTCAGGACCTTGCCGCGCTAGACCCGGACGTGGTCAGGCTCGTGCCTGAGGAGGTCGCCCGCCAGTACGGCGTCATCGCGTCCCAGCGCTCGGGCCGAAAGCTGATCGTGGCCACCGCCGATCCGCTGAACGTCATGGCGCTGGACGACCTCCGGCGCGCGACCGGGCTCGACGTCGACTTCCGCATCGGCCCCGCCGGCGCCATCCAGGAGGCCATCGAGAAGACGTACCGCAAGGTCACCAGCGCCACCGTCGCCAGCGAGGGCCTGGACGACGCGCTCAAAGTCGACCTCGGTCTCAACGTGGGCCCGTCGGCGGCCTCTCTCGCCGAGAGCGCCATCGACATCCGGCAGCTGCAGACCCAGGCCGACGACCCGCCGGTCGTGCGCGTCGTCAACTACGTGCTGGGCCGGGCCGCGCTCGACGGCGCCTCCGACGTCCACGTCGAGCCTCACGACGACCGGACGCGCGTCCGGTACCGCATCGACGGCCTGCTCTTCGACCTGCTCGAGGTTCCGCGGCAGCTCCATCTGGCGGTGGTCTCCCGGATCAAGATCATCTCCCGGCTGGACATCGCCGAGCGCCGCTTGCCCCAGGACGGCAGCTTCGGCTCGCGCATCCACGGTCAGGAATTCGACTTCCGCGTCTCGACGCTGCCCACCGTGTACGGCGAGAAGGTCGTGTTGAGACTCCTCGAGAAGGCGGCCGTCGTCGAGCGCTACAGCATCGAGAACCTCGGCTTCGAGAAGGAGCAGCTCGAGGTCTTCATGAAGGGCATCCGGCGCCCGTGGGGCATGGTGCTCATCACCGGGCCCACGGGGAGCGGCAAGTCGACGACCCTGCACACGGCGATCAAGTTCATCAAGTCGCCGCGCAAGAACGTGGTCACCGTCGAAGACCCCGTCGAGTACCGCCAGCCGGGGATCCAGCAGGTGCACGTCAAGAGCGAGATCGGGTTCGATTTCGCGCGCGCGCTGCGCTCCATCCTGCGCCAGGATCCTGACATCATCATGATCGGCGAGATCCGCGACCAGGAGACGGCGCAGATCGCCGTCAAGGCCGCCCTCACGGGCCATCTCGTGCTCTCGACGCTGCACACCAACGACGCCGTCTCCACCCTCGTCCGGCTCATCAATATCGGCGTCGAGCCCTTCCTGGTGGCGTCCGCCGTGAACGTGGCCGCGGCCCAGCGGCTGGTGCGCAGGATCTGCAAGGACTGCAAGGAGTCCTACCGGCCCACCGCGGACGAGCTGGCGCTCTTCGCTCCGGACCCGGGGCCGGAAGTGCTCTACCGCGGGCGCGGCTGCAAGAACTGCCGCAACGTGGGGTATGCGGGCCGGATGGCGCTCTACGAGGTGTTCGGCGTGGATGCGGAAGTGCGTCGCATGCTGATCGACGGCGCAGACGGGGACAAGATCCAGCGCTACGCGATCGAGTCGGGCATGGTCACGCTCAAGCAATGCGGTTTCCGACAGGCCGCGCGGGGGCTCACGACGCTCGAAGAAGTTCTCGCCGTGGCGGCGGACGGAGACTAAGCCATGCCGGTCTTCCAATACGAAGTCGCGGACCGCAAGGGCTCGGTGAGCCGCGGCACCGCGGAGGCCACCGAGCAGGCCGAGCTGATCACGCGCTTTCGGGAGCGGGGTCAGATCGTGCTCTCACTCCGGCCCGCCCGGTCCGGCGCGGTCGTCGGCGGCGGGTTCAGCGCCGCGGTCCTCGCCGGCAACCTCCGCCAGTCGTACAAGCGCATGGCGACCGGGGTCAACCTCGGCACCGTCCTCCTGTTCACGGGCCAGCTCGCCGCCATGCTCGGCGGCGGCCTGCACCTTGTCCGGATCCTGACGGCGCTCGCGGCGGAATCGACCCACAAGGTCTTCACCAAGGTTCTCGAGAGCGTGCGCGACGACATCACGGCCGGGGGCACGTTCGCGGACGCGCTGGCTCACCACCCGCACGTCTTCAACACGCTCTACGTGTCGATCGTGCGCGCGGGCGAGCTCAGCGGCTCGCTGCCCGTCGTGCTGGACACGCTGACCACGTACCTCGAAAAGACGGACGCTATTCGGCGCAAGGTGAAGGGCGCCATCGCGTACCCGGCCGTCATCCTGGTCGTCGCGATCCTGATCGTGATCTTCATGATTCTCAAGATCGTGCCGATCTTCAAGAGCGTCTACGACAAGGCGGGCGCCGTGCTGCCCCTGCCCACCCGCATACTCATCGCCTTCAGCAACGCCTTGCGGGACTACCTGCTCTTCATGATCCTGGGCCTCGCCTTCGTGGTCCTCGTCGTGTACTCGATCTACCAGTCCCCGGGGGGCCGCAGGTTCTTCGACCGCCTGAAGCTCGGTCTGCCCCTGTTCGGCCCGCTGATCAGAAAGGGCATCCTGGCGCGCACGTGCCGGACCCTCAGCGTGCTGCTCAATGCCGGCATTCCCTTGATCGAGGCCATGGAGACCGTGGCCAAGGTGTCCGGCAACGCCATCATCGAGGACGCGCTGACCAAGGCGACCCAGCGCATGCGCGACGGCGGCACCATCGCCGACACGCTGCGGGAGACCGGAGAGTTTCCGGGCATGGTCACGCAGCTCGTGGCCACGGGCGAGGAGAGCGGCACGCTGCCGACCATGCTCGGCCGCGCCGCGACGTACTACGAACAGCAGGTCGATCAGGCGGTGTCGACCCTGTCTTCGCTCATCGAGCCGATCATGATCGTGGTCATGGGCGGCATCGCGGGAGGCGTGATCTTCGCGCTCTACCTGCCGATCTTCAATCTCGGCCAGGCGATGAAGGGTGGGGTCAAATAGGGGACCGACGTCGATGACCAGACGGGCCCCTCGTGCGTACCGCGTATCGGTCAGCCTCTACGTGGTGTTCTCGCTGCTCATGGCCTTGTCCGCGGCCGCCAGCGGCCTCTTCCTGCTCTACCTCGCCCGTCCCTTCGCCAGCGAGCTGAGCGCCCCTCAGGCGCGACAGCTGGCGATTCTCCTCTTCACCGGCGCCGCGGTGGCGGGCGCTCTCGCGGCCGTGGGCGGACTCATCGTGGGCCTCAACCTCGCCGGTCGCATCCGCGGTATCGTGGAGAAGGCCGAGGCTTTCTCCCCGCATCTGGAAGGCGAGCATCCGGGTCAGCCCCGGCCGCCCACCACCGTTCGTGACGAGCTGGGGGCGCTCGACGCGGCCGTCGGGCGCCTGACCCTGTCCATGGACCGGTTCGTGCGCGACAGCGACATACTGGCGCGCCTGCCGGAGGGCATGCTGCTGCTCGATCCCGCCGGCACGCTCGTATCGTTCAACGCGACGGCCGAGGCCCTGCTGGACCTGTCGCTCGAGCCCTATCGGGGCGAGCCCATTCTCTCCGAGGTCGGCGCCTTCCCACTCGCGAGCGGGAACGGGCGGCTGGCCCGGCTGCTCGAGGGGGAGGCGATGGGGCTCGAACCGGTGCACGACAACGAGGTGCCGGTGGTGACGGCGAAGGGGCACCAGCTGCTCCTCGAGATCACGGCCCAGCGCCGGGACTGGGGGCGTGCCGCGACCGCGCAGGTGCTGGTGATCCGTGACGCCTCCGAGAAGCGGCGCATCCGCGAGGAGATCCGCCGCACGGACCAGCTCGCCTTTCTCGGCGGCATGGCCGCGCGCATCGCCCATGAGATCCGCACTCCGCTGGCCGCGATCCGCGGGCTGCTCGAGCTCCTGCAGGCCGACCTCCCGGCGGGTGACCAACGGAGACAGTATATCGATCGCGTGCTGGTCGGCGTGGATCGCCAGAACCGGCTCGTCGAGAACCTGTTGACGCTCTCCCAGCCCGAGCCCGAGACGTGGCAGGCCGTGTCGCTTTCGGAGGCGCTCGACGAGCTCGTGGGCATGCTGCCGCGCGACCCGCGCCTGGTGGTGGAACGCGGCGACCCCGACGCCGTGCCCCCCGTCTGGGGCGATCCCTTCCGCCTCGCCGAGGTGTTCACCAACCTCATCGAGAACGCGCTGGAGGCCTCGCCCGAGGGCAGCACCGTCCGCGTGCGGGTCGAGTCGCAGGGAGACGAGTTCGTCCGTGTGTTCGTCGAGAACGGTGGCGTGGGTATCCCGCCCGAGATGCGGGAGCGGATCTTTCACCCGTTCTTCACCACCAAGGCTCGCGGCACCGGGCTGGGACTGCCCATCGCCCGGCACATCGTCGAGGCGCACCGCGGCACGCTCACCGTCGAAAGCGACGGCGTGTCGGAGACGACGTTCATCGTGGAGCTGCCCACCACGGCGCCGGTCCTGGCCGCCGGAGCACGGCCGTGAGCGAGCGCATCCTCATCACCGAAGACGACGAGGACCTTGCCTTCGTCATCCGGGAGGCGTTGACCCGGCAAGGCTACGAAGCCGAGGTGGCGCCGACAGCCGGGGCCTTGCTCGACAAGCTCAAGGCCGGCTCGTATGACCTCATCCTGCTGGATGTCCGGTTGCCGGACATGGACGGCCTCGACGCGATCCCGCGCTGCCGGGACCTGGCGCCCGAGACGCCCATCATCGTGATGACCGCCCACGGCACGCGACAGATCGCGATGAACGCCATTACCAGGGGCGCCTACGACTTTTTCAGCAAGCCGCTCAAGATGGCCGAGTTCCAGGTCGTGGTCTCGCGGGCCCTGGACCGGCGGCGGCTCCAGCAGCAGGTCAAAGTGCTGCGGGAGGGGCAGTCGGCCGGCGGCTTCGAGGAGCTCATCGGCAAGAGCGAGCCCCTCAAGCGCGTCATCGACATGGCCCAGCGCGCCGCGCCCACGGATCTCACCGTGCTGATCCACGGCGAGAGCGGCACGGGCAAGGAGCTGATGGCCCGCGCCATTCACCGCCTGAGCTCCCGCAAGGACGGGCCCTTCATCCCGGTCAACTGCGCCGCCATTCCCGAGGGGCTGCTGGAGTCGGAGCTCTTCGGCCACGAGCGCGGCGCCTTCACCGGCGCCATCCGCGCGCGCCCCGGTCGCTTCGAGCTGGCGCGTGAGGGAACGCTCTTTCTCGACGAGATCGGCGACATGCCGCTGGCCATGCAGGCGAAGATCCTGCGCGTGCTGCAGGAGCGGCAGTTCGAGCGGGTGGGGGGCACGCGCTCGATCGGGGCCGACGTGCGCGTCATCGCCGCGACGCACCAGGACCTCGAGGCGATGGCGGCGGAGGGCAGGTTCCGCTCCGATCTCTTCTACCGGCTGCAGGGCGTGCGTCTCGTGATGCCGCCGCTGCGCGAGCGCATCGACGATCTGCCGCTCCTGGTGACGCATCTCCTCGAGCGGGCCGCGCAGCGCCTGTGGCGCCAGCCCGCTACCGTCTCCACCGAGGGGCTCCGCTGCCTCTGGACCTACCCGTGGCCCGGCAATATCCGCGAGCTCCAGCACGTGCTCGAGGGCGCCATGGTCCTTTCGGACGGCGTCGTCCTGCCCGAGCATCTGCCGCCGGCCGTCCAGCGCGGTTCCAAAGCCGGAGCGGCGGGCGAGGCGTCGCCCGCCGTGACGGGATCCCTCGACGAGGCGCTCGAGGACTGGGAGCGGCGCGCCATCCTGGACGCACTGCAGAAGGCCCACGGTGTTCAGGCCCGGGCCGCCAAGATCCTCGGCATCACCGAGCGCAGCCTCTGGTATCGGGTCAAGAAGCTCAAGATCCAGGTACGGATCAGCGGGGAAAGCCCCGACCACACATGAGCTCTCTGCCCGCCGCCGCCGGAGGCCGGCCCACGAGCCGGGTACGCAAGGCCGTCTTCCCCGCCGCGGGGCTCGGCACGCGCTTCCTGCCGGCGACGAAAGCACAGCCGAAGGAGATGCTGCCCCTCGTCGACAAGCCCACCATCCAGTACGTGGTGGAGGAGGCGGTAGCCTCCGGGCTCGACGAGATCATCCTCGTCACGGGCCGCAACAAGCGCGCCATCGAGGATCACTTCGACGCGGCCTTCGAGCTCGAGTACTACCTGCAGGATCGGGGCAAGCTCGAGGAGCTGGCCCAGATCAAGACCATCTCGGAGATGGCCTCCGTCTCCTACGTGCGCCAGAAGGAGCCACTCGGCCTCGGCCACGCCATCCTCTGCGCGCGCCCGCTCGTCGGCGACGAGCCCTTCGGGGTCTTCCTCGGCGACGACATCATCGTCTCGAGGGTGCCGTGCATGCGGCAGCTGCTCGACGTCTTCGAGCGGCACGGCGGCCCGGTGCTGGCCGTGATGCGCATTCCCAGGGCGGAGATCGGTCGCTATGGCGTCATCGTGCCCCGGGGCCTCGGCGGCAACGTGTTCGAGGTACTGGACCTTGTCGAGAAGCCGGATCCCCAGGATGCGCCGTCCGACCTGGCCATCATCGGCCGCTACGTCCTCACGCCCGACCTCTTTCCGATTCTCGCCGAGACCTCGCCCGATTCCCGCGGCGAGATCCAGCTGACCAACGGACTGAGAACCCTTCGCGGGCGCCGCCCCATCTACGCCGTCGAATTCGAGGGGCGTCGTCACGACACGGGCGAGAAGTTGGGCTTCCTCAAGGCGACGGTCGAGTTCGCACTCTCGCGCCCCGATCTGGCCGACCCCTTCCGCGCCTACCTCAAGAGCCTGGACCTCTAGCCGGAACTCCTTGTAGGGCGGGGATTTGCGGCCCCCGGCGCGATCCCACGCGTTGACTTCAGGAAGCGTTTCTGGGACAATCCGCCCACTTGAGGGCGGGTCGCACTCGCCCTCTACGAGCATGGCGAACCAGCCGAAGCGCGCCTTCCACACCGCATCCGAGCCCGAGATCAAAGCGGGCCAGGTGTCGGACGTCTACTTCCAGCGGACCATCCAGATCCTCAAGGCCAAGCGCCTCACCAAGCGCGTCAAGGCGGAGATCCGGCTGAAGAGTTTTCCCCAGGCGGACTGGAGCTTCGGCATCCTGGCCGGTATCGAGGAGGCGGCCGCGCTGCTCGAGGGGCTGCCGGTCGACGTGTGGGCGATGGACGAGGGGACCGTGTTCGGTCCGCACGAGCCCGTGCTGGTCATCGAGGGCACGTACGTCGAATGGGCGGAGTACGAGACGGCGCTCCTGGGCCTGCTCTGCCAGGCCTCGGGCATTGCCACCAAGGCCGCGCGCTGCAAGCGCGCCGCCGGCGACCGCGCGGTCATCTCGTTCGGGGCGCGGCGCATGCATCCCACCCTTGCGCCGATGATCGAGCGCAACGCCTTCGTCGGCGGCTGCGACGGTGTGGCCGTGACCAAGGCCGCCGAGCTGATCGACGCCGACCCTACCGGCACCATTCCCCACGCCCTCGTGCTGATGTTCGGTGACACGGTCGAGGCCCTGAAGGCGTTCCACGAGGTGATCGATTCCAAGGTCAGGCGCGTCGCCCTCATCGACACCCTGCAGGACGAGAAGTTCGAGGCGATCCGCGTGGCCGAGGCGCTCGGCAAGGACCTGTACGCGGTGCGGCTCGACACCCCGTCGTCCCGCCGTGGCGACTTCTTCCGTATCCTCGAGGAGGTCCGCTGGGAGCTCGACATCCGCGGCTTCGAGCACGTCAAGATCCTCGCGTCGGGCGGCATCGACGAATACGAGATCCTCAAGCTCAACCCGCTCGTCGACGGCTACGGCGTGGGCACCTCCATCGCCAACGCGCCCGTCCTGTCCTTCGCGCTCGACATCATGGAGATCGAGGGCCGGCCCATGGCCAAGCGCGGCAAGCGCTCCGGGAGCAAACAGGTGTGGCGCCTGCCCGGCATGGTGACGAACGTGGTGCTGTCCGCCGCCAAGGCGGCACCGGTGGATGCCGAGGGCCGGCCGGCGGAGGCGCTCCTCAAGCCGCTGATCGGCCGGGGGAAGATCGTGCGCGACCTCCCGCCGCCGCGCACGCTGCGCGAGTACGTTCTCGAGCAGATGTCGCGCATCGATCTCGCCCCGGCGCGCGAGCACGGGCTGCGCGGCGACTACTAGTAGCATGTCGAAAGACTCGCCGGCTGCTCAAAAAGGCAAGCTCGCCCCAATGGGTACTTACGTATGGGTCGCAGCTGGGCCCTTATCGGCGGCCGGCTAGGTTATGGGATGGGCGCGCTCGACGAGATCCTCGCGAACAAGCGGGAGGAGCTCCGGCGGCTTCGCGGGACACAGCCGCAGGCCGGGCTAGAGGCCTCCTGCCGCGGGCTCGGTCCCGCGCGCGAGTTCGAGTCGGCGCTGAGAGCCTCGTCCCCGGGCGGCGTCCGTCTCATCGCGGAGGTCAAGAAGGCTTCGCCCTCCCGAGGCACACTCAACGCCACCCTCGATCCGGCGGCACAGGCGCGTGTCTACGCGCAGGCCGGCGCGGCGGTGGTGTCCGTGCTCACCGACGAGAAATACTTTCGAGGCGCTCTCGGCGACCTCGTCGCGGTGCGCGCGGAAGTGGACGTGCCGCTCCTCCGGAAAGACTTCATCCTCGACGACTACCAGCTCTGGGAGTCGCGCGCCGCGGGCGCCGACGCCGTGCTGCTGATCGTGGCGGCCCTCGATGATGCCAGGCTCCGCGACCTCCACCACGCGGCCAAGGGCATCGGCCTCGCCACCCTGGTCGAAGTGCACACGGCGGGCGAACTCGACCGGGCGGTGGCGCTCGGCGCCCCCGTCATCGGTGTCAACAACCGCGACCTCCAGACGCTCGAGACGAGCCTCGAGCCTTCGCTCGCCCTGCTGCCGCGCATCCCGCGCGCCCACACCGCGGTGAGCGAGAGCGGCATCTTCACACGGGGCGACGTCGACCGGCTCGTCCGGGCGGGGGCGCACGCCGTCCTTGTCGGAGAGGCGCTCGTGCGCGCCCCGGACGTGGCGGCCAAGGTGCGGGAGCTGGCCCTCCTCACATGATCAGGATCAAGATCTGCGGCATCACCTCGGTCGAGGACGCGCGGATGGCCGTGGACGCCGGCGCCGACGCGCTCGGCTTCATCTTCGTCGAGGACACACCGCGCTTCATCGAGCCCGCCGCGGCGGCCGCGATCATCGCGTGGCTGCCGCCCTTCGTGACCGCGGTAGGAGTCTTCTGGGATCACCCCCCTGGGCACGTCAAGGCCGTCGCCGAGCAGTGCCGCCTCGGCGCGCTGCAGTTCCATGGTCAGGAACCGCCCGAGGCCCTGGCCGATCACCGGCTGCCGGCGATCAAGACCATCAAGCTGCCCCCGGGCTCGACGATCGAGGGCCTGCCCGAGTTCAGGACGAGCGAGGGATTCCAGATGCTGCAGTACTTCAAGGTCGCCGCTGCCGTGCTCCTCGACACCGACGCGCGGTGGAGCGAGGGCGAGACTCGCGAGCCGGTCGAATGGCGCCACGCCGCCCGCATCGTGGCCTCCTACCGGCACTGGCCGAGGCCGAAGGTGATCCTCTCCGGCGGGCTCACGGCCGAGAACGTGGGCCGGGCCATTACCGTCGTGAAGCCGTACGCCGTGGATGTCAACTCGGGGGTCGAGGCGCGGCCCGGGGCCAAGGACGCCGCCAAGCTGCGGCGCTTCGTCGCCGCGGCCAGGTCGGCGGCCGGAGAAAGCGCATGACGGTCCGCGCGCCCGACCCCGCCGCGCTCCCCGACATGGCCGGGCATTTCGGCCGCTTCGGCGGGCGCTTCGTCCCAGAGACGCTCATGGCTCCCCTCGTCGAGCTCGAGAAGGCCTATCGGGCGGCCATGAAGGACACGCGCTTCAGAGGCCGCCTGAGGGGGCTCCTGACGAGCTACGCGGGGCGCCCGACGCCGCTGTACTTCGCCGAACGGCTCACTCAGCACTGCGGAGGCGCAAGGATCTTCCTCAAGCGAGAAGATCTCTGCCACACGGGCGCGCACAAGATCAACAACGTGCTGGGCCAGGCGCTCCTCGCCGAGCGCATGGGCAAGCGGCGCATCATCGCGGAGACGGGCGCAGGCCAGCACGGGGTCGCCTCGGCGACCGTGGCGGCGCTGCTCGGCCTCGAGTGCCAGGTCTACATGGGCAGCGTGGACATCGCGCGCCAGGCGCTCAACGTGTTCAGGATGAAGCTCCTGGGCGCCACCGTCGTCCCCGTCGAGAGCGGCTCGAAGACGCTCAAGGACGCCGTCAACGAGGCGCTTCGGGACTGGGTGACCAACGTACGAACGACGTACTACCTCCTTGGCTCCGTGATGGGGCCTCACCCGTACCCCGTCATGGTCCGCGACTTCCACCGCGTCATCGGCGAGGAAGCGCGGGCCCAGGCGCGGAAGCTCACCGGGAAGCTGCCCGACCTCGTGGTCGCCTGCGTCGGCGGCGGCTCCAACGCCATCGGCCTCTTCTGGCCCTTTATCAGGGACGCGCGAGTCAGAATCGTCGGGGTCGAGCCCGGCGGCCACGGCCTCTCCACCGGCAAGCACGGCGCCTCGCTGAGCGCGGGGGCGGTCGGCGTGCTCCACGGCAGCATGAGCTACGTGCTCCAGAACGACGACGGACAGATCGCCGAAGCGCACTCGATCTCCGCCGGCCTCGACTACCCGGGCGCCGGGCCGGAGCACGCCTACTACAAGGAGCAGGGGCGCTTCCAGTACGAGTCCGTGACCGACGCCGAGGCCCTCGACGCCTTCGGGGTACTGACGCGGCTCGAGGGCATCATGCCCGCGCTCGAGTCGGCGCACGCGGTCGCGTGGGCGATGCGAGCAGCCGGCACCATGAAAAAAAGCGAGAGCGTCGTGGTCGGCCTGTCGGGCCGCGGGGACAAGGACGTCCACACGGTCGAGACAGCGCTGGCGGAATCCGGTGCTCACGAAAAGGCCACGGCCGCAGGAGGCCGGCGGTGACGGCCGTCGGGCGTCTGGCCGCGAGGTTCGCGACGCTTCGCGAGCGCGGAGAGCGGGCGCTGATTCCCTACTTCACCGCGGGCGATCCGTCGCTGGCCCTCACCCGCCGGCTGGTCGTCGAGGCCGCGCGGCGGGGCGCGGACGTGGTCGAGCTCGGGGTGCCGTTCTCGGATCCTCTGGCCGACGGCCCCGTCATCCAGCGCGCGACCCAGCGTGCGCTCCAGGCCGGCGTGACGCTGCCGCGGGTGCTCGAGCTTGCGCGCGAGCTGCGCGGCGAGACTTCCGTGCCGCTGGTCTTCCTCACGTACTACAACCCCATCCTGGCCTTCGGGCTCAAGGCCTTCTGTGGGACGGCCGTGGAGAGCGGGGTGGACGGCGTCATCGTCGCCGACCTGCCTCCCGAGGAGTCCGGCCCGCTGCGCGCCGAGGCGCACGCCGCCGGGCTCGACGTCATCCACCTCGTCGCGCCGACCTCCACGCCGGACCGGATGCGGAAGATCGCGCAGGCCAGCAGCGGGTTTCTCTACATGGTCTCGCTCACCGGCGTGACGGGCGCGCGCGCCCAGCTGCCCGCCGAGCTGGCGCCGCACCTGCGGACGCTTCGCGGCATCACGACGAAGCCGATCTGCGTCGGCTTCGGCATCGGGACCCCCGACCAGGCGGCCGCGGTGGGCCAGGCGGCCGACGGCGTCATCGTGGGCTCGGCCATCGTCCAGCTCGTCGAAAAGCATGCGGGCGCCGGCGACCTCGTGACGAAGATCGGCGACTTCATCGCATCGCTGAAGGAGCCGCTCCGACCCGTCGGGGAAACGTCGAGGGCCTGAGCATGGCCGCGTGGTTCTGGAAGGGGAAGGGGGAAGGCGAGGACAGGCCCAAGAAGGTCAACATCGCCGAGGGACTCTGGGTCAAGTGCGACTCTTGCAAGGAGATCGTCTACCGCGCCGAGGTCGACAGGGCCGGCCGCGTCTGCCCGAAGTGCCGCTACCCGTTCCGGATCAGCGCGCGCGAGCGCATCGCGTCGATCGCGGACGAAGGCTCCTTCGAGGAGCGCGAGGCCGGGCTGCGCTCCAAGGACCCGCTCGGGTTCAAGGACACGAAGCGGTACACCGACCGCGTCAAGGCCGCCCGCAGCAAGACCGGCCTCGAAGAGGCCGTGCTCATGGGCATCGCCCGCATCGGAGGGCACCCGGTGGTCCTTGCCGTGTTCGAGTTCGGCTTCCTCGGCGGCAGCATGGCCTCGGTGGTCGGCGAAAAGCTCACGCGCGCCATCGAGCTCGCGATCCAGAAGCGGCTGCCGCTTCTCATCGTGTCGGCGTCCGGCGGGGCTCGCATGCAGGAGGGCATCCTCTCGCTCATGCAGATGGCCAAGACGGCCGCGGCGCTCAAGCGGCTCGCCGACGAGCGCCTGCCCTACATCTCGCTCTTGACCGACCCGACCACGGGCGGGGTGACGGCCAGCTTCGCCATGCTGGGCGATCTCATTCTCGCCGAGCCGCGCGCCCTCATCGGGTTCGCCGGGCCGCGCGTGATCGCCGAGACCATCCGCCAGCCGCTGCCCGAGGGATTCCAGCGTTCGGAATTTCTGCTCGAGCACGGCCAGCTCGACCTCGTGGTGGAGCGGCGCGAGATGCGCGAGACGCTCCGCCGCATCGTCGGCTTCTTCGCGGATCGCTCGCTGCCGGTGCCATGACGTACCGCGAGGCCGTGGCCCGCATCACCGGGCTGCGGGGCGGGGAGATGGCCGGCATGCGTCCCGGCCTCGAGCGTATCGAGGCCCTTCTCGAAGCCGCCGGCAGCCCGGAGCGCGCGATGACCCTGGTGCAGGTGGCCGGCACCAACGGCAAGGGCTCGGTCTCAGCCATGCTGGCGGCCATCCTCACGTCCAGCGGGCGCCGGGTCGGCCTCTTCACCTCGCCTCACCTGGTCGATCTCCGCGAGCGCATCCGCGTAGGCGGGGTGTCGATTCCCGAGGCCGACATCGCTGACGGGATGGAGGCGCTCGGCAGCCTGGTCGCGCGGCTGGATGCGACCATGTTCGAAACGCTCACGGCGCTCGCCCTCGATCACTTCGCGGGCGAAGGCGTGGAGGTGGCCGTGCTCGAGGCGGGTCTGGGCGGCCGACTCGATTCGACCTCCGTGGGGCGCCCCGCCGTGGAGGTCATCACGCGTATCGACCTCGACCACGAGGCCTACCTCGGCTCCACGCTCGAGGCCATCGCCCGCGAAAAGGCCGCGATCATCCGGAGCGGGATCGCGCTTTCGGCCCGCCAGGAGCCGGCCGTCGAAGCCGAGCTCGGCCGCCGCGCCGGGGAGGCCGGCGTGCCGCTCCTGGTCGAAGGGCGCGACCTCCGCGTGCGTGTCCGCCGCGCGACCCTGGACGGCCAGTGGCTCGACCTCGAGGGACCCGGCTGGCGGCTCGACGACGTCCGCTGCGCCCTCCTCGGCGTGTTCCAGCCGGCAAACGCCCTGCTGGCGGCGGCGGCGGCGCGGGCGCTCGGCGCCTCGGATGCCGCGATCCGCAATGGGCTCGCCAACGTGCGTTGGCCCGGCCGCTTCGAGCTGATCCGCCGCGCTCCGCCCGTGATCGTGGATGGGGCGCACAATCCGGCCGGAGCGCACGCCCTCGCGGCATCCCTTGCGGCCTATTTCCCCGGCTGGCGCGGCACTTTCGTCGTCGGGATCTCGGCCGACAAGAACAAGGCCGGGATCCTGGGCGCGCTCCTGCCGCTCGCCGAACGCGTGATCTGCACCGCTGCCGATCATCCGCGTGCGGCCCCACCTGAGACCCTGGCCGAGATCGCCCGCCTGGCGGCAGGTGACCAGAGGTTGCGCGTGGAGACGGCGCCGTCTCCCGTGGAGGCCCTACGGCTGGCCCTCGCCGGGCCGGACACCCCTATGGTTTGTGTAGCCGGCTCCCTATTCATGATCGGGGAAATCCTCGCCCAAGCCACTGAAAACACAGATATTTCTAGCCAGAGCACCGCACGCGGCTGATACCATAGTCATCTGTGTCCCTAAATTCGGCGCTCGGCCTCTGTCTGCGCGGCCTGCTGACCCTATGGGGTCGCTCCGCTCTTGCCGCCGCAGCCCTCTGGGGTCTCCTCGGGCCCTCGGCGGCTCTGGCTCAGCAGACCCCTTTGTCTCTGCGCGACCCCGCCGGCGAGACCAACGTCGTCGCGGACCGCATGCAGCAGATCGGGGGTGACACCGACCTCTTGCTGGCCACGGGCAATGTCGAGATCACCCGCGGTGGCACCAGGCTCATGGCCGACCGCGTGGAGCTCAACCGCGCCACCGGCGAGGCCGTCGCCCAGGGCAAGGTGGTGTTCTTCGACGGTCAGGACCGCCTCGTCGGAGAGCGAGTCGATTTCAATCTCAAGACGGGCACGGGCGTGGTGTACAAGGGCTCCACGTTCGTCCCGCCGTACTACCGCCTCTCCGCGGATCGCATGGACCGTTTGGGGGAGAGCGTCTACAGCATCCGCCAGGGCATCTTCACCACGTGCGAGGGCGACGACCCCGCGTGGTCCTTCCGCCTGGGCTCGGCAGAGGCCGATCTGGAGAATGTCATCACGGGCACCGACACCGCGTTCCTGGTCAAGGGGGTGCCGGTCATCCCCTGGGTGCCGTTCTTCGCGGCGGCCATCCGGAACGAGCGGCAGTCGGGCTTCCTCTTCCCCGAGTTCGGCTCCAACTCCCGATACGGCTACCTCACGCGGACGCCATACTACTGGGCCATCGGCGACAGCCAGGACATGACTGTGGCCCTGGATGTTTACACCAAGCGCGGGGTGGGCGCTGATATCGAGTACCGCTACATGCTTTCCAGGGAGACCCGTGGACAGCTCACGGCCTTCGGCATCAACGAGAGCCTGGCCGACTCGCGGCAGACGCAGGGACTGCCCCAGAACCGCGGCTTCTTCAAGTTCCAGCACGTCTGGCAGGCGACGCCGGGCCTGTCCTTCAAGATCGACTCCAACGTCACCTCGGACGACAATATCTTCAAGACGTACGCCTTCACCACGGCGGACCGAGTCACGCAGCGGGCTGAGACGAACGCCTTCGTCACCCAGCGCTGGGATGCCGGCACCCTCGTCGCACGCGTCTACTGGTACCAGGACCTGACCCAGAAACGGGGGGTCGAGCTCCAGCGGGCCCCCGAGATCAAGTTCACGAGCCTGCGCCAGGCCGTGCCCGGCGTGCCGGGCCTGCTCTACGAGGGGCAGGCATCCTTCGTCAATTTCATTCGCGATGTTGGCTCCTCGGGAATCCGGGCGGACTTCCACCCGCGTCTCTACATGCCCGTTTCGGTGGCGGGGCTCTTCACGATGACCCCCTACGGAGGCGGCCGCCTGACCTTTTACAATCAGGAGGCTGTCGGGCAGAGGATTTCTCCCGGGCCCCGCGCGGAGGAGTTGGTCCAGATCGAGCTGACGAGGAACACCGACCGGCTCCGGCAGCAGGTGGAGGGTGGCGTGCTCCTCGAGACACGGGCCGCGCGTGTCTATACGCTCGAGGGCGGGGGCAGCATCGCCGCACTCCAGCACGTGATCGAGCCGCGCGCCAACTTCATCGAGATCCGCGGC
>WNFO01002797.1_pt1 | contig 24496 bp, 34 predicted proteins | sample 5400251 | NCBI WGS metagenome assembly WNFO01 (sample SAMN13153354, study PRJNA577476) | soil metagenome | isolation source: 100 cm saprolite under Madrone tree | place: USA:California | collected 2016-06-14
CTTTACACTACCAACATTGTGCCATTCTGTCATGTTTCAGCAACTCATGAACTTGGAACCATTCAGAACATTTACTTGTGGTCATGGTCATTCTTCTAGCACTGCTGGCCCAGATGGCACTCATCCACCAGCTCTTAGCACATCAAGGCCACCTCAGGCTAGATCGACTCGGACAGTCTTGACACCTTCTACAGCCCAAGTAGCAATACCGTGACCCAAGTCTTGGCACGCGACGAAGCCTTTGAGTTCTTTCTCTCCACCAAGATTGACTTCAAGCCCTCGCTCGGTACCAGGAGGAAAAAATCGAATCCATTTCTACAAAAGCCATGACCATTGTTCTCCAACTTTCAGACTCAGCTCCTGTGACCTGTCTACCACGCTTGAACATCTCGAGCCCGGACGAGTGCATCCTCACTATTGACCACCATGACCTGGTTGGTAATTCGGTGTAGATGAAGCCTCCCCTGCCAGTGCCAGTGCTTTTCCCAGGCCCCTACATCTTCAATCACTAGTTATCCCTGCTCTTGCAACGGAGTATCATCACCCGAGATCAGACAGCGCTGACGAGCACGGACGACTCGGAACCAGAACCAGGTCCACCAGATTGATCCAAAGTGTCGACAAAAGCACGCCGACCAGTAACTCTATGGGTTCAATTGCTCGCTAGAAGCCGCCCATCCAAGAAGCCGAGTCTTGCCGCGCAGAACTTGAACTGCGGATGGTAGTGTAGTAGCCGGGACAACCGAAGCTTTAGACCACTTGATCAAGGACGCACACGACCATGCCACAGGCAAGGACCCAGGCTTGTTCAGGGGTCTTGACACGCTTCGAGGAAGTTGGAGTGATGCAAACTTTTATACCATCTGGCCCTAGTAGCTGTTCGTAAATAGGCCGTGCCAGCGGCCAGCGCGCAGAGTCTGTGAGTCTCCTAACGGTTTGTAAAGGCACTTTGTTAGTTCTGTGAGCACTGCGAGCACTTCACGTGAAGGTGTTTGGAACATTCGAGTGACTCGATTCGACTCGACTCCTGAATTTGAAATTGCTCACGTCATATGCAAGTTTTATCATGAGCAGTGCCAGTTTGCGAATCTCGCCACTGGAGAGTATTTGCATCGCCGTGTCCCTAAGAGAAGTTTGCTCGATCAACTCCATCCGGGTCGGAGGCGAATTGGAAGAATGTTAACCCGCCACTGTGAGTCTGTGACTTCAACTGGAGCTCGAACATTGGAAACTCGACTCCTCATGATCAAGTCGTCACGAGTGTCAGAGCCAGTGGGACCAGAAGAACCGTAACGGGCAACAAAGACCGGATACAGAAAGGACACCCTGATACTGTAGAATGAGGGACGACAATGTCACCGGCGTCGGCGACAAATCCAGCTCCCAGGTTCAGGGGACGATGCAAAGATCAAAGATACAAGGCAATAGGTTTCGAATCCTTGGAGCGGGCGTGCGTATTGGTCTTAAATAGCTGATGGTCCACCCTCAAAGACTCCATTGGGATATAGTAAGTGATCACCTGCGACGGGTACTTTGACGACCGTTGCGTCACACGGACCCCACGTGCAGAACACTAATACACCGCTCTCGCCCTTTTTGACTTTTCTAGGAAATGTAGGCATGAGAGTACACCGCTCAACCGATACGGGGCAAAGGCGATTTCAAACAAATATATAACCATTCGTTTTAATCTGGCTCTATATGGTGAGTGGTCTTACAGGACGAAAATGCCCATCATCGTCAAAACTCACTGGCACCGCACCTAGTTCATCCTTTGTTGCCCAGCGCTATTGCAAAACAGGCACAAGCATCGCCTTTGTTTGTGTGTACCTAATCCAGTGATTCATACGAGCGGCTGTACCTCTCACAATACAATTTGACCGACTGGAACTATTCTTCGGGCGATCCGGTCCCTCTTTTGTATGCTTTCGACGTTCGCATGCTATTCATACGCAGCATTTTCTCCGTTGGGGCAGGTTTCATTTGAGTAGTCGACATCTTGCTGTGCATGTCTGTTCAATATAGAATTACGATAATACCTTATAGCGGGGCATTGCTCCCGGGGGATGCCGGAGAAATAGGAAATTGGGAGACAGCACCTAGTACTCAATCTTACTACGCATTCTAATGGAGGTGCAGCCAGCCGCATGAATAAATTATTGATTCTACGAGAGTGACAGGATAGCAAACACGATAGCAGTAGCAAAGCAGGAAATGGACAGAAAGCATGACGACAGCGTGAACATGACAACATAAACTTGAAAAAGCAGCGATCAGGAGAGCAGAAGGACGTGAAATTTTTGCAAAGAAAGCACGAGAGAAATAAAGAAAAAGCGATGGGAAAGGAATTCAGATATATGGGATTGTTGTGACGACGATGTTGCTCGTACATATATGCGTGAAAAGATAACCAGGATTCGCAGCGCGTCCATCATTCCAAAGGAATGAAGGCCTAAAATGCGCCCGTGTCAAAGTTGAAAGAGTCAAAATGGAAAGAATTGAGCCGCATCTCAAAGCTGATGTCCTGCTCCGGGTATTCGTTCTCATCTGAACGTCTGGGTACCCTCCCAGGTGCGACACGCCGCCGCGGTGAGTCATAGTCCTCATCAGAGTCCCACCCGTCATCAACAGGCGTCTGCGGTGGTGCAGGGTCATCCACATCGGGACTTGCTTCTGCCTTTTGAGGCTCAGGCTCAGGCCCTGATTGCGTGTTCCCAGAGAATATAGACTGAAGATTGACAAACGAAAATTTGTGCCGGTGGCCGCGGAGCGAGAAGGTCGGCGATGTTGGACGAGCAGGCTCGTCCTTCAAAAGCTGTAAAGTAGGTGCTGACGCAGATGCACTGCGGGAGTATGGAAATGTCCGGAAGCCTCCAGGATGAGGTGGAGAAAAGCCGAGGCCGATAGTGTCGGACGCGCTTTGGCCAACAGATTCAGATTCCGGGCCACCAAGGCCAAAGAGGTTGGTCAGTGGCTGTGACTTCCGCTTCTTCACGCGTGGCGTGCTTGTGTGCGTTGGGTTGAACACGTCCTTCGATTTCGCACGGTGCTTGTCCTTGTCCACTATTGACAGCGATTGCGTAGGAGCAGGTACCTCGGTCTTGGCGGTAGGTTGTTCGTTCTCTTTCACCGGGAATATTTGATCCAAAGCAGGCCTTCGTGGTACCTTTCCGACATTCTTGATCGATCGTAATGCCTGCGCGGCGCGCGAGCGGAGCGTCTTGGATCTCCTGAGCGTAGGGACAGTGCCATGCGCATATGCGACGTCCAGCATCCCCTCTCCGCGGCGTACTTTCATGACTTCAACGATATCATCGTCATCCTTCTCCTTCGGCCGCTTCGGACTTTCGGGTATCGGTGCGAGGCCTGGTCGATTTGCAGCTCTTGAGAGGGAAGGGTGGGAAGTGCTGGCACGTCGCGGCATGATCACTGCACTGTCTGTCTGGGAACGGTGGAACACTGGTGTATGCTCCACGGTGGGATGTACAGCCTGGGGCCAGTCATCGAGCTCCGACTGTAGAATCTCCATCTCGGGCATTGTAAATACTACCTCCGCCTCTGCTACCTCTTGATTGGCATCGAATGCACACCAAGGCATTGCTTCATCCTCTGGCGGATGGACGAGGACTGTAGGCATTTCGGAGACAGGAGAAGAGGCGGACGAGAGGGGCGGTGCGACGAAGCCGTGTTCATGAGAAGATGGTAATGAATGTGCGCGATGCATATCAATAGAGCTCTGCCAAAAAGCAGGTTAGATATGAAGAAAGTATGAAAGCATAAAAGTGTGGAAGTCAGGAGGACTCGGAATCTTCAAACTGAAGATTCAAACATTCAAGATCTCGTGACCGTGTCAGCCGCAATTTGCCGTGCCAGCCACAGTATTGTGTCATCAGAGAGATCCATCAGAGCTGTACAGTACCGTACTCTGCTACCGCCGCGGGGGCTAGCTCGGAAGGGAACAAAAATGCACCTGCGGCCTGAAATAACTCAGACAGACCCTGCAGAACAATATCCATCCCCATAGCATCAGGGAACTAAATAATAAGGTATCTATCATGTACTTGTTCGAAATCGGGTACTGAGATATGATATCGCAGAAGCTGTTCCGATTCCCGAGTCGTCGATAACGACACGGCCATCAGGGTATCCACTCCTTGGAGACAAGTATCCACATCGGAAATTGAAGCCACTGAAATGAGACGTACCAGATGAAATCAGAACAAATAGTCCCACAGGGTGGGAAGAAATGGAGTCCAAGTATGGTTCATTTAGCTTTCCTTTCCCCATTGCGAAGTCACCGACTGCTTACATGAATCACGCCACAAGATAACGAGTGACCTATTGCTCATGGCCGCCGTCTCTACGTCCCACAACCATCTAATTTGAGGACCCACTGGCACATTGCACAAAACGTGTCAAAGTCAGGGAAATACAAACTCAAAGCTGGTCCTCGATGAATCTGAAATTGTCGACATAGTATACTTACAGTTGTCGAGAATTGAATGTGAGCGCCTTTAGCCTCCCAGCCCCTTTCTACTTGCCTTTCTTCTTTTGAAGAAAGATTAATATGCCAAGTCTCACAATATGAAACCCATCGTAGGCACTTCACGACCCAACCATCGTCGCGCTACATACGCCAATGATTATACGACGGAGAATGAACCCAGAAACGCCACTGGATCAAATTAAAACCGATACAGTAGTCCCGAATCCCACATGAGTCGCCGTATCTTTAATTTGTTGGTGATCCTAGGACATCGAGATACGGGGCCACAGTGTAGATACGGTACCTTACAGCCCTGTCCTTGCCCGTTCCGGAACATACAGTATGCCCAAGCCACATCCATAAAGCCCGAGATTGGACGTTTGAGTGGGAGGTTTACGTTAGCAGATCTGCGTGAGGCACCCAAAACCTCGTCGCAAAGGGGCGACATGAAATGCTCGAGCAGATAAGAACGAGCACTCCATCAGGCCAGTATGAGATGTAATTACGGACTTGATTCATAAGTACGCGGAACGATGGAATACAATTATACTGTACTTGGCTCCAATCTCCCCACGATGATCTGCCGGAAAGAATCACTGTATGCCATCTCTAAAACCGCATGATTGATTTGATGGATAAGACTGAGGCCTGGAGAAGGCCTGGGGACTCGTTGACGTGACATGACGGAATTTTGCTAGGGTGCCACAATATCAACGGTCCTGATGACGCGAGCAGCGATCTAGAGCAATCGGCGACGACGCGGAACCTCCTGAAGAGGAAGACACAAAGAACACATCTACTCCAGTTCGAACCCAAGGAACTACCCGAGGACATGATTCGAAATGATGACCGTCACTGGTCTAGAGTACGAAAGGAGTGGACTGTCATTCCTAGCGATCAGTCCAGTGATGAATCCGGGCCACATAAAACACCTGCGTTAAACGGCTCGCATTTATGTACCAAGGGCCATGCAAAGTACCTTGGCCAGAATAAGAGGGCTCTACGTCATTGCCGCTTGTATCGCACTCGCGCCTAGATCGGAGCGCCAGCCTTGCCCAACATCATACATCATGGCGTATAATCATCTTCCTGTGAACGCGATCACGTGCACGAGGTAAAATTGGCTAGATGGGATGGAGGCATTCCGTCAAAAGCTGCCAAGGATTTGCGGCCCAACTCGTAAATTTTATGAATAAAGATTTCATTCGCAAGAGAAGTCTGGTGGGATGCAATTGATTCCGGGATCGACGCACAGAGTTCCTTGGATGGAGGCAAGCGGTGGTCCAGATGCTTTGTCATTAACGGGTGTAAAGTGTGCTCACGATTGAATCTGTAAAATTGTCCCACACCACGTTTGTGAAGAGAATGGGCGGAACGGAACTGGCAGCAAGCGCATCACGGATCCTTGTGGGCTTTCTCGATGCTCAGATCTTCTTCCATAGAGCATTAATCGGGCGTGACAGCTGACCTCACCGAGATTTAACTATGGCAAAAGGGGCAGGAATAGAAAAATTGACTAGTTGCCGCAATACTATTCCGGCAACGAGATAACCGCTTAGGCTCTTCCATTGACAGGGAACGAGCAGAACGGCCAGTGTAACTAGCGGACTATCGGACGATGGCGAATATTTGCTCAAGAGACAAGCGTATATGCATCACGATCATGACTGAGTGTATTTCTGGAGCAGGGCGCGGTATATTTGAGAGGATGGAGGAGAGGAAGGTACGGATATTAAGGGGCGGGGTGGGGATAAGACGACAGGTCGCGGCGTCTGTTTATGACGCGGAGGTCATGCGACGCCCTTGAGCGTGGGAAAGAAGCAATCAAGGCCAAACACGTGGTAGCTCACTGAAGGGTCACAGGGACTCAATCCCCTCGACGGTCTCCACTCAATCTCTGTGCCCTTATTGTCCCCTCCCCGAACCCCGGTCGACCAACAGAGACCCGCTTCCGTGTTTTCCTCCTTTTTCCCGATATTTCACCCCATCCATCTCTACTCGTTCTCTTTTGCCACAACCATCCTTCTGCAACGGCCGGTTCGAACGACAAGCTCACACACACATCTCCGCACTCATCTCACCCTCACCCTTCACCTTCTCATCCCTCCACGACTGCCTCAACTTTCTCTTCATAATGGCTACACACGGTCCAATCAACGGTGTAAAGATAAATCGTGCGTGTTCCGGATCCCTTGCGCACATACTTGCCCGTGCCCGTTTCTCTTTCCGTCCGCTCGCGCGTACATCGGGTGCTCAGCGCCCATACCTTTTTCGGCCTTTTTCGGCTACTAACCCTCGATCCACCACCGTTCGCCCCCACATCTTCACCCTTCCCCCACCACCCTCCGCCCTGTGTTGGAGTACGTCATTGTTGATGCTATCATCACGCAGCCATCGACGATCCCCGAAAGGTGGTCAAGGTCGTTGCCTCCGATGGCAAGACTGGCGACACCCGTGACATCTCGTACACGAACTGTAAAGTCATCGGCAATGGCTCGTTTGGCGTCGTTTTCCAAGCCAAACTGGTCTCCGAACATGAGACCGGAGATGACATTGCCATCAAGAAGGTCTTACAGGACAAGCGATTCAAGGTGGGTGGCGATTGAGCTGGTGTCGTGTGGCCGTCAAGAGGTCATGAACTGATCAAGATACTCATACATCGTACAGAACCGCGAGTTGCAGATAATGAGACTCGTCTCTCATCCAAACGTGGTTGACCTGAAAGCCTTCTTCTACTCCAATGGTGACAAGGTATGTGTTCGTCCCATCTTCCCGATGCTAGGCCCTAAGGGGATTTTGTTGGGACTTTGAAGAAAGATGAAGTGTACCTCAACCTAGTCCTCGAATATGTACCAGAGACTGTGTATCGTGCAAGTCGTCACTACGCAAAGCTCAAGCAACCGATGCCGATGCTTCAAATCAAATTGTATATGTACCAGCTTCTCCGTTCTCTTGCTTACATTCATTCTGTGGGAATCTGCCACCGCGACATCAAGCCACAAAACCTTCTTCTAAACCCAGCGACGGGGGTGCTCAAACTCTGCGACTTTGGTTCTGCGAAAATCTTGGTAGCGGGAGAGCCGAACGTTAGTTACATCTGTTCGCGTTACTATCGCGCACCAGAATTAATCTTTGGGGCCACGAATTACACGACAAATATTGGTACGTTTTCCATCTCGTTAGAGCGATTGGCAGTTTTGACCCGTGGGTGGTAGATATATGGTCGACTGGTTGTGTGATGGCCGAGTTGATGCTTGGCCAGCCACTTTTCCCCGGCGAAAGTGGAATTGACCAGCTGGTTGAGATCATCAAGGTTCTAGGCACTCCGTCACGTGAACAGATCAAAACGATGAATCCGAACTACATGGAGCACAAGTTCCCGCAAATCAAGCCTCACCCGTTCTCCAAGGTCTGATATTTTTCACTAGATGAGGGGGGAGGGGGGTTTGAATGTTGACCGGCCACAACAGGTGTTCCGGCCACGCACAGCACCAGAGGCGATTGATCTCGTCTCGAAGTTGCTGGAATATACACCGGAAGTTCGGTTGACGGCCGTCGAAGCGATGGTACACCCGTTCTTTGACGAACTGCGGGCTGAGGGTGCCAAGATGCCGAACGGAAAGGAGTTCCCGCCGTTATTCGATTTCACACGGGAAGGTTAGTGTACTAGCGGACGATGAATGGTGGGTATGCTGACTAGGCTGGTGATGGCAGAGCTCTCTGTGCGGCCAGATCTGATTCACAAGCTTGTGCCGCCACACTGCGAGGAAGGGTTGAGGTTACGATCTATCGACATCAATAACTTCAAGCCGATACCGCTGGAGCAGTTGAGGATTACGCTTGACTGAGTGATCTTTGCCGAGGTGGCACGGGTGCTGTGTGAGGGGGGGTGAGTAGCAGTACCTTGTGTATGCTATGCTGGATTGAGCACTCCCTCTCGATTGTAAAGAGGCGGAGGATGTGTTTGATATCATAATAGTATGTGTGAGATCACGTGAGGAGGTTACGCCATTTGACGTGTCAGTCGAGTCGACATCGGACTCGCGCATACAAGTACCGTCCCGTCCGCTTCTCTCTCCCTCGCTTGGTCCGCCATGTCCTCCCCCACTGACTCCCACTCCTGTGATACCCTGCCCCCCGCTCATCCCCCCCCTCCGTCCCCGCCGTCTCTCCTTCCTCAACCCAGTCCCAGAAAACTATGCATCCGACACCAAAGGATCGCCGATGAGGGGACAAATCTCAAGCTTCAGCAGGTGCGTCTTCCTCCGTATGGTCTTTCACCTGACCTGATTACGTGTCGCGTTATCCTTCTCTTCTCTGGCTTCACATTGTCCTAGGCTCTCGACGACCTCCCGCTCGGAGAAAGAGAATCCATCAATGCCATCTGGTCCAGCTTCTCCTCATCGCCGCATCCCCGCCGCGAGCTCATCCTTCGCGGCATCCTAACAATGTGCTGCTTCTCTCAGCTCTCTCTTCTCACTGATACCCTCAGTCATCTTATCCGGATCGACCCTTTCACCGTTTTCCCACGCGAGGTTTCTCTTAAAGTTCTAGCCTATCTCGACGCCACATCATTGTGTCGTGCCGCACAAGTATCGCGTCATTGGAGGTCTTTGGCCGATGATAACTTATTATGGCGCGAGATTTGCGCACAGCACATCGGCACCAAATGCGAAAAGTGCGGCTGGGGTTTACCCATTCTCAAAAAACGAAGGCGATTAGTCATCCCCCGTTCCGTTTCCTCATCTCCCTCGCCCCTCGCCCGCGCTACGTCGTCGTCCTCAATCGGCAAGCGCAGGCAGGACGATACGGCCACTGCCTTATCTCCTAAACGCCACTGTTCCGAGCCTTCCTCTTCTGCGGCACCTTCCGTCCACCCAACCTCCCCACCATTACCCGCACCCATCCCGACCACTGAGAGTATCGGCTCCACGCCACCTGATTGCCCATCGCCGCTATCCCTCCCTCCACCAGTCGAGACACTGACTCGTCCATGGAAGGATGTCTATTCCGAGCGCTTAAAAATAGAGCGTAATTGGCGACGCGGTCGATGCTCCGTACGGACACTAAAGGGGCACACGAACAGTGTTATGTGTTTGCAGTTCAACGAAACTTTTCCTCACCTTCCCTTCCCTGTTCTCATTACCGGTTCTTATGACCGCACCGCTCGTATATGGAACCTTGAGACTGGTGAAGAGATTCGCTGTATCAAGGGTCACACTCGGACGTTGAACGCCCTACAATTCGATGAGGTTAAGCTCGTCACTGGTAGCATGGACCACACGCTTCGCATTTGGAACTGGCGAACAGGGGATTGTATCAGCATCCTGGAGAGCCACACAGATGGTGTTATCTGCCTCAATTTTGACTCTACCCTCCTCGCCAGTGGGAGCATCGACACCACGGTCAAGGTGTGGATCTTACGCACACGCGAGTGTTTCACCCTACGCGGCCACCGAGACCGGGTCAATTCCGTCTTGCTTTGGGACTCGGCCCCGGCTTCGGCCACATCTTCTGTGCCCGATGTGTCATCGCAGCAAAATATTATGCCAGGAAAAATGTTATTTTCGGCATCGGATGACTGTTCGGTGCGTTTGTGGGACCTCACATTGCGTACATGCGTGCGCCAGTTTTCTGGTCACATGGGTCAGGTACAGAGCTTGAAGTTGCTCTCGCTCGACCTTTGTAATCCTACGGAGGACAACTCAAAAGATCGTCATGGGGACGAATCGGCTGGGGCGCGATCGCCTCGCGAAATAACGGAACCGCAGGAAGTGCTCGTTTCGGGCAGCCTTGATAACACAATCAAACTGTGGGACATTGAAACGGGAAAGGTTGAGCGGACCCTGTTTGGGCATCTTGAGGGTGTCTGGGCAGTTGCATGTAACAAGATGAGAATTGTCAGCGGTAGTCATGACCGGACCATCAAGGTAAGGAAATCCTGTTCCAAATAAAAGGTCTCCACTTGATCCGAATTTTGATGTAATTTTTTTAATAGGTATGGAGCCGCGATGAGGGTCGATGTGTTTCGACGCTCGTCGGTCATACGGGCGCGGTCACCTGCCTCGCTCTCGGCGAAGATAAAATTGTTTCTGGGAGCGACGATGGAGACGTGCGGATATGGTCGTTTTGTGCGTGACGGATTAATGGTATCGCTTTTCTTTGTATTGTAGGGTATGTTCAGATGGGAAAAACCTATTTTAATTGGACATGTAAATAATACAAGCGGGGTCCTAAAAATTATGACCAGATCCACTGTGGGCATTTTATAATATAAACCAATTCAGTTGCTCGACCGACCAATCAGATTGCAGTATTTAGCCGACTACCCACAGTGAGCTAGATAAGTGACTTATTGAACTCTCTATTATCTTATCTGCATCCTAGGATGCCCATACGGCTGCAGTTTCCTCCCACATGCCAGAACATCCACCGTTCACGGTTTACCGGGACCAACTCACGTCACTATATCGCGGACTTGCGTTGTGGAACCCAAATCCTCAAAAAGTGATCTACGACAAGGTCTCGATCGGCGATGTTGGTTATGTAAGTGAAGGGGCTTTCATTCGCATGTTCAATGTGATGCTTCCATGGGACCATGAGTCCAATAAACAACTTGGTGAACCGGTGCCTTACGAGTCTCTGTCCTGTGGCTCATTTGCCAATATCACTGAGAATCCTTTGGAAAGGGGAGAACACTGCTCCCGTAGTGTCTCCGCAGAGACAAATGCCGATAATAGACAGGCTATGGCACCGGAGGAGTGAGTCATGCATAGTCTTTTTCCAGACAATGTCAGTGGGCAGTCGACTAAAACACAATCACAGTGCGGAAGGTGTCACATATAAATGCCGGAGTCGCGGAGCACTTTTGTCTCTCCCCACGGGAGCCACCACAAAAAACATCTTCCGCAAAAAAGCTTTCGAGGACTACGTCCGAGACCATGTGGTTAGTTGGTTCACCTGGACACAGGATAACAGACTTGGCGTCGAGCGCATAGAAGAACTCATCCTTGTCTCTGGTTGTACTTTGGCCACTTCATGGGCTGTCGCTGCCTTCATGGATAATACTATGGAGGCGGAAATCTCTCTGGCGAGCAGAACGCTCAGCGCTAACGCTGGAGCGAGTTTTGCTTGGAACAATGCGCGGGGACCCGTACTGTATAATAATAGTCGTTTCGACCCCGTAAGTTCTCCCGGTAAGCTTTACTTGGCTTGCGCTGAGTTTTTTTTGCCTTTTCTACATGGAAAGCAAAATCCACCCACGACTCCGGATCAGTGCATTTTCATCAGGGGTTTCCGAGCAAAGCGCATCCTCTTCTGGACCAGACCAGTCAAAGCTGCAGCAGAACCTCTTCCAGATGACCCTGATAACCGCAGAGACGATGAGATACAAGTGTCAGAAGTTCCGGGGGTTCTGAATGTAAGTACTCTTCTTATCTGAATTAATAGAGGCATGACGACTTGTTCCAGTATCGCGACCCGGTCATCGGGGTTTTGGATTACATTGTGGATGTTCGTTCTTTTAGACATGTCTATTTTGATTATACTCACATATCCCAAAAGAAATGTCTCGAGGACACTGTAGCCGAAGACACCGTAGCCATTGCCCATGATGATGACCTTCATCGTATCAAGGATGCGGTACGTCCGAGTCAAAGTGCCGGAATGTATGCCTGAATTCAACCAATAATGCACCTGCCTAGGAAAATATGACTGCGGATGCAATAGAGAAGTTCTTGCGTGAAACGAAAATGCCTTTGCGGGTTGAGAATGGCGGTATATGATTTGTACTACTACAAGAAATGCAGGAGGGATTGAATACAGTTTTTGGCAGCCGCATTCCTACGCGACCTACGCAACGATGAGCCCCCAGTTTCCAATGATTTAGCGCATGCTGCTTCGAATCTAAGTGCGACTCTCCGCACGTCTGGCATCATCAACCCCTCCGCTGGTGTTTCCGAGGGACCGAGTCTGAGTGCGATTCTATTTCATCCGTGGTGCATCGAGACCTGATACCATCCTCTTTGCTAGTCGTAAGATTATATGACACAGTCAATGCCATCAAAGTCCACAAGGTAAACATTCGGTCATCCAACAATGTCTCCTTGCTGAAACACTGCATCAGGGTCGGCTATCCAACCTTGCTCGTCAATGCGATCTCCTACTCTCCACAGTGAGGGAGTATTCACAAAGATTATCCGGGACAGAGGTAAGTACCGAAGCCGATGAAATCGAGAGGTGGGTATATCTCCCTTTGGTGATAATCTCGGACAGTTGTTCATTAATCCTTGCAGAACCATAGAAGGCATTCTCGTGCGAGTTTCGGGCTGGGCAAGGTTAAGCAATACAACAGCCTTTCTGCGACAGAATGAGATTCAGATTGGCATCGAGGAATGTTACCGTGAAGTTTCAATGAGCACTGACAGGTTCATGGTACGCCCAGCCCTACATGGCGCGAAAGTGGCCCATCTTATTTTCTTTCTCCAGGTCGCGTTGTCTATGGTGAAGGCCAGTGAGAGCCAAGAGCAAGAGAAGGCCCGACAGCGTGATCACGGGCAAATATTCGACATGATTGCTCAAATACTAGGTGCAGTACGAAAAATGCCACAACCCATTCCATTGGAAGCGTCACAATCGCTTGAGCAACTCCTCCCAGTGAGTCTGTAATGGCTATATTGCGTGGGTGTGAGAAGTTTAATGCATGGCAGCCGCAACTTGAAGTCGTAGGGGTTGATGAACAACCTGGACAGGCGGGTTCACCCCAGGTTGCGTCATCCCCACGCATATCAGCGGATCGTGAGTGTTTTGGACCTTGTCGTGGGTCATTACTCACTGCCCTGCAAATGACAGAATCAGGGAAGGTTTGCAAACTTAGCGAGGAAGCGGTCATTGAAGGAACCCAGCTACTTTTCTATGATGGCGAATGGATCTCTGACGGAGAGCGTGTACGTAGCCTGTTGTTTGATCCCCGATCTGAAAATGACCAGAGCTAGACTGCACTCGGTCGTCTAAGGGACCAATCCCCAGATTCTCAGAAGGCAAGTGCGACGACCGCCCTATGCACGACTTATCACTGAGCAGCTCTTCCGCAGCGCTTCAAAGAGTGGATCGAAAGATCGCTTGACCGTCAACATCGGAACATCCTCAACTTCGTTGGACATGTCACGATGGACAACGTCGTTTATTCAGTATGTCGCGTTTTCTAATGCGGCAATGCTCTAAACAGGCTTGCGCTCGTAGGTCAATCCGAATCCGTGGATAGAGAACGGGAACATCCGAGAATATCTTCGGAGAAATCCGGACACTGATCGCATCCGTCTTCTTATCGAAGTTGCGTTGGGTGCGTTGCAAATCTAGTTTGGTGTCAACGACTTGTAATGATGAGTTCTAGGTATGGAATTCCTTCATGAAAGTGGAATCGTTCACGGTTATTTGTGCGATGTAAGATGCCTTTGGGTCTATTGGATGTTCCCTGACACGCTTCATTCCCCCAGAAAAACATTTTGATTAATCGGGATTGCAATGCCATTGTCTGTGGATTCGATCTGTCTGAATTTTCGAAGGTACGTTGGTCCATCTAATGTATCTCTCCATCCAACGTGAAATATGTGAACTACAGCCCGCCATATCTGATGCTCGATGGTTTGCTCCAGAATGGATTATATCTGCCAGCGTCGCTACCCCAACTGAGAAAGCAGATATCTGGTCGTTTGGGTTACTCTGCCTCGAAGTTTTCACAGGAAATGACCCTTACCACGGTCATTCGGACTTCTATGTGCCTGTTCTGCTGTCCCAGGGCGCTCATCCCGATCATCCTGGGTCCATGACACTTGGCCTTACTCCAGAGATGTGGGACCTTATGCAATCCTGCTGGCAGTTTGATCCAGCTCTGCGCCCTTCGATGTCTGAGATTCAGTCGACGATACGTGACATGCTCCTACGCCGTAGTGGTGGGTCATTCCTCGTCTCACACCAGCGCGTACTTATCCTTATCTCAACGATATCCCAGTCCCGGCACTGTTTACTTTCATCAGACGTGCGTAGTGTCATTTCTTCGTCGTCACGGAGCACGTCGAGCACGAGTGGATCGAGCATGAGTGGATTGAGCATGACCGGATCGAGTAGACGGGCCGCACTGCGACGGATATTTGGCATTATGAAATCTCAGACAACCCCCGACACATCCCCCGAAATAAGTAGCGAGTCATTACTCACGGGCACGCCTAATAGTAGCAGTTCCTTTCTACCCCCAGGAGGAGCACTGCCACCCAAACATCCTCCGAAAAGAACTGGGACAACGCCAACCAAGGAGACTTCAAAAATGGCAGCGACTCCGCCTAAACGATCGGCCGCCTTATTTTTCAACTTACCCCAAAGCCGTATTTGGCAACCTGTTAGTCCTGTAGTCTTGCGTTCAATGGAGATGGCGGCGAGTGATCCCGAGTGTATACTATGGCCTGCAAGAGACGGGTCTGTGTCTGCTGGAAATCTGGAAGGCCTAATCTTTCGCTTCATTGGCGACATCGTAGATCCATCTGGAAACGACCACTTCAGGAGGACTTTTCTAACAATTTACCAACTTTTTGCCACAAGCGAACGCCTTTTCAATATTTTGAAAAGACGATTTGAGTCCTCGGAGCTCGATCCTGTCGCCGCGCGTTCTCGGTATCCGTAGGTTAACAATGCTTTCTCCTCAAACAAGTATTGATGATTCGCTTCTCAGCATCTTGCTCTTTATTGAGAGTTGGCTCAAGAAAGGCTTTGCGGATGAAGACCTCAGGTGTACCTCAATGATCAATGAACTCGTCCTTCCTCTCGTGGACTCTGAAACAATTTCCGAGAAAATGGAAGAGAAGGCCAAGGAAATTGCGAGTCTGATCAAAGACCCCGACTATGTGCGTCGAAGTATATCATTCATCAATGTCGACGTGACAGCTGACCATGTTTTTTCAGGTCCTCCTCCGCCAACCAATGAACTGTGCCTCGTTACGAGGCGAAATCGCTGAACGGCCCCAAGGGGTGATGCCGATTGACCTGGCAGCTGCCCTAACTGTGGTAGAAGGCGACCGGTTCGAGTGCATAACTTATTGGGACTACGTGAACTTTACCACCTGGGGACCTAATGTGCGGCGCATTGAAGTGTTCAATATTGTTCACGATCTGATCAAGATGTGGGTACAAACAACTGTCCTGAAGTGAGATCTTGCAACTCGTTTCTCGAGATCCAAGATGGCAAGCTAACACCACATTGGTGATAGGTCTACTATCCCTGAAGAGCGAAAGAGGACGTATGAGGAATGGATATCCACAGCAGAGGTCAGACACCTTCATTTATTGAGGTATGATAATTGACACCAGTCAAAGGAATGCCGGGGCTTGAACAATTTCTCGTCAACGTCAGCCATTGTGCTCGCTCTTATGTCACCGATGATCGAGGCACTAACCATTACATGCGAGAGCAAAGCCAAGCCGAGGCTATACGCGCTAGCGATGGACCTGACACCAACAGATGGCGAGTACACATACACACTACAGAATGCGGCAACAAGAGACCTCATTCCTTGGTTAGGTACGACTTGTTACCTGACGTCTTTCTTTGTCTCGCTACCAACCTAACCTGACTTGCGCAGACCTTCATCTTTCCACCCTCAACACAAGTTTTGCTCAGTCCAATCCCATCGTCGAAGTGGACGGACATCCTCTGATTGATTTTAAGCTTTGCAGTGAGATAGCTGAGCAGATCGAGTCTCTCATTCAGTACTCGCCGCCTCGCACTCGCCACACGAGACCAGACGTATTGGCATATGTCGAATATGGTCTCAAGTCTAGTCGTGGTGACGATGTTCTACGTAATGCGGAGGAGCGCAGCGCTCGTCTCGCTGGTGAAGAGCAGGAAATCCACGCACAGCGGAAGAAGTGGCTCGGATTTGCTCCGTTGCCGACGTCTCCACTCCGGCGGAAATGAACATTGAATGAATCTTCTACTCATTCCCAGTCTTTTCATCTCGTCTGGTTTATCTATAGTTATTTCAGCTGGATGTTCCGGTGTGTCTCATGCTCTCACATATCAGTTTTCTTGTTTTCTTAGCATAATTGGGTGTGTTCGGTGTTCGGTGTAATAGAGTTTATATGTCATAGAAGTGTGCAATACACGCCAGTAGAATGTACTACAATCACAGCCGAGTTGTCAAAAATGCGGTGCTCATCAAACACTAAAAATGGACGACGACCGAGACGCGCGTATCTTAGCTCCGGGTCCCCTTGACAAGTCCTTCTCCCCCCCTTTTCCGTCCCATCCATGGGCCGCAGAATATTGTTCCTGTGACGGGGTTAACCGATGTAAGCGGCACCGGCCTCATTGGTTCGTTTCACTGTAGCGTTGTGGGCCCGTCGACCCTGGATTGATATGTTGATGTTGACGAGTTGAGCAGCAAGCTCTTTGATAAACGCTTGGAAGAATGTCAAGATATATCGTGTTTGTTGTTCGCCCAAAGTTTTACAATCGTAATTGCACCTTCCTTCGCAGGCTCAATCGAAAGCTACCAAAGAAATTAGGCTTCCCGCTAAAAAAGAAGCGAAATGAAAATCAACTGCCGTTGACGAAGGATTCGACAACAAGTTCTTCAGCTTCGATCTCCCCCTCTTGCGAAAGCACAAGAAGGACGCATCTCTAGGTTACTTATCCATGAACGTCGTCGATCTTCTAGATTGCGCAATCTGGGGAAAGTTTAACAATCGGTCTTTGGACCACCCTTGGATCAGGTCCATGTCAGAGACCTTCGTCAGACAAAGACAGCTGCTCCGATGACTACTCCATGGAAGTCGCCCTCCACCCGACATGGCTTGTCGACCGTAAATCCGCGTCCGAGTCCTCTTCTGGACCAGGCCAATCCAAGCTGCTGCAGAACCTCCCTCATACGACCCTGACAACCGCAGAGACGATGAGATACAAGTGTCAGAAGTCCCGGGCGTTTTGAAGAGTACTTTCACCATGAAAAAATGTTGTTCTCCGCATCGGACGACTCTTCCGTACGTATGTGGGACCTCTCTCCCTGCGCCCGTTCTCATGTCTCACGGGCGAGATTCAGAGCTTGAATGTTGCCGTCTCTCGACCTAGACATTTCAAAAGATCATCCATCGCTGTAACGAATGGTTAAACCTGACTGCGCCTGAGGCTCGATCGCCTCCCTCCGAATCGCAATGTAACGCAACCGCAAGGATGGCTCATTTCAGGCAGCCCTGCGACGTTGACTCAGGCAGTGTCGTTCGTACCGCTGTTTGTGCGTATTGAGGGTGTCTGGGCAGTTGCATTTAACAAGATGAGACTTGTGGTCATGACCGGACTCATCAAGGTAAGGAAATCTCGTTCCAAAAGGTCTCCAACTGGCCCATCCATGCCAGCCAACACTGCAGATGGAAATTTTTAATGGGCTGGAGCCACGATGAGGGTCGAACTGTTTCGACGTTCGTCGGTCATACGGGCGCGGTCACCTGCCTCGCTCTTGACGAAGATAAAATTGTTTCTGGAAGCGACGATGGAGACGTGCGGATTTGGTCGTTTTGTGATTAACGATATCGCTTTTCTTGTATTCGTATAGTGTATCGTTTAGATGGAAAAGAAACTTGGGAATCTCATAAACGGGACATTAAATGTATATATGAGGGTACAAAACAAGAAAGACGGGGAAACAATGCGCGGTTCAGCTCCGCTAAGGAATAGTATACGGGGATGTGATAGATCCTACAAGCATAGAATAACTTACTGTAGAGAGAAAAGACGTATACGCGTCGACGAAAAGTCGAGTCCTATGTTATATCTTCCCGAGACTAGGACGGGATTCCAGTGATGCCGTTCTCCCCCCACCAAGCGAGCGTCTCGAAGACGCCGAGCCCGGCGAGGACGGGGGATGGTGATGACGTGGAGCAGGAGTAGAAGTAGGCCTAAACCCAAGCCAACGCAGCTCGGCCTCGTGACGCTCGTGACTCTGGCGCTCAGCTTCCGCCAGCTGCGACACGAGCGCCTGAAACTGCTCCAGCGAGATGACACTCGGCGCGTTGTCCAACTCCTTTCTGACCCAGGCTAGCGCCGCCGTTGTGCCACTGCCACGGCGCTTATCCTTATCCTTGGTCTTGGACTTAGTCTTGGACTTGTCCTTGGTTTTGCCTGCTTGTGGGTCGGTCGGCGGTGGCGGTGGCGACGGCGACGGCGCTGGGATATATTGCCGGATGTCATCAATGCGTTGTAGGAGTCTGGCACAGCGGGTGAAATTGATTTGTGGGCGTTGGTCTAATACGACAGTTGAGCTGCTACGGTCGTAGAAGGTTTGTAGGCGGCGTAAATGGACGGCTGTAGGGGTGAGGACGTCCCGGACCCGAGAGAAGGGAGGGCGAACACAGCCTTAGTTTGTAGTGAAAGGAAAGGAAGGTGAGTGCGCACCTAACCACGGGGTGGCGATCGGCGACTTGATATTTTGTAAGGCTTCGCGGTATGCCCGGTGGTCACCCTCCGGCGAGAGGATATCGATTAGTTGTGCTGAAAGCTGCTTTTCATTCTTGGAGAGCCCACTGTTGCACGTCAGTATCAGTTGCGAGAGCGAGAGCGACTGCAGCGCGACAACGATCGCGGACATGGACGAGAAATTCTGTAACTTTCTGCATTCCTGGGAGAGTATAAATTATACCATCAGTACGCAGGCCAGGTCAGGCAGCCGAAATGAGAAACATGTGGTGGATGGAAGCACCTCTGCGATTAGGACAAAGTGCTTGAATTTGGTCGAGCGCCTGTCTGCGTCCTTGAACCTAGTACAGACGTATCAACAACGATTCTTTAAAAGAAACGTATTCGCATAGGCAAAACACTTCCTGACCTCACAATATGTATCTTCACCCAGTTGACCAGGCGGTTATTGATTTCGGTGGCGGATGCAATGTGGGTAGTAATGGGCGTTCCTCGAACGTGAGCTATGTAATCGGCATGAGTTATCTTGCTGTAAAATTCTCCCTCGATCACTGAAAGTGAGTCTGCGATGTCTTCGGGCTTGAACTGTTCTAGAGAGGAGGATGGCAATGTCGTTTCATGCAAGGGTTGTAAAGACATTGTGGGAGAAGCGAAGGCGACATTCATCTGGGAGGTAGTCAAATACAGCACAAATCTGAGTCGTGGTCAGAGGCACAAACCTTCTCATTGGTGAGGTTCGCAATCTCTTGTGCCGCAGCTTTCATGGTATCAGAACCACCGATCGACCTTGCAAATTCACTGATAGACGAGAGCAGTTCACGACTCCAGGAATCACTTCCACGCTCAAGCCATGTTCGCAGAACCAGTAGTGTGCTTCTTCAAAGCGTCAGAAGATTCACAGAATCTGTGTATGGCTTACTCACGAGTACCGACTAGAGCTAGAGGGGATGAAAGATTGTACGTCTCCCATTTCCTCGAAGCGTCCCTTGAGACTTTTGAACAGGTCCTCGCCTGTCGTAAAAAGGGGGTATGTGAAAAGGAATACCCTCTTGAACTCGTCATCCTTGGCACGATCATGGGTGTCCTTAATTAGGCGGTCTAATAACCCTACAAATGTTCCCGCTTCTACAGTACCGTCCGCAGATCTGTGCAGCAGTGGCTCTGTATCTTGGACGGCGGCCTCCAGTAACCCACCAAAGCCGCCTGTCGAAATGCTTTTGTTAGAGCTCTGGGTCGACCCAGTAGACGTGGATCCGGTTCGCCTGTGCTCATCAATGCTGCCTGATCTCGATGACGGTGTGATGATAATTGGTTGTAGGAGCAGGGACAAGTCGGTGTTCGACGGCGTAGAGAGATCTGGTAAAAGCAAGGGAGGTTTTAACGTCCAGTCAAGGTGGTCGCTTGGTGAGGACGTAATCGTCCGGGATTCAGGTGTGGTAGACGGGAGTGGAATCCGAAAGCTAGAGGATAATGGTGATGGGTTTTGCGGATACGGTATCGACTTTCCTGGTGCTGAGCGAGGGCTCGACGCCATTCCTGGAGGGGAAGAACTTAAAGGAATGTTCAGGATGGGATATTTTCGCGACGGGAAGGAAGCGGAAAGTCCTCTTTGGGCCTGCTCCAACTCAGGTTCATCGCGTGGCAAAGACTTGGGTATTGGTACTGGGACTGTAGGAGGAGTCAAGCCGGACGATCCAGGTGGCCTTGACAAGGTGAGAGCCGACGGACAAGCGCCACCCGGGACACCAGCAGCACTAGAAAAGGAGGAACCGAGCAGACTTCCTGGTATAGTACTCGAAATGGAAGGCCTACTGGATCGAGAAGCTTTCTAGTTGTTAAGAATAGCCAGCGTGACTGAGTATATCACGTACGTGAACGCATTGGATGCATGTTCTGAATGGTTTCGCGAATTTCTGACATTGAAGGACGGGATTTAGGTTCACGCTGCCAGCATTGATTCATGAGATTCCACATCGCATCACTAAGCCCCTTCGTGGTAGCATGTTCTGGATGAGTGGGTAGTGGTCCATCGCGGACGGCAAGTGGGATAAACGCTTCATTTGAGACGTGACTGAATGGCACGTTGTCAGTAAAGATTTCGAGAGAGAGCATCCCGAAGGACCACACGTCTGTGGCCCTCGTAGTCGGAATATAGTTGCTGTCAGCCACAAGCTCTGGGGCAAGCCATCGTAGTGACCCATAAGTAATAGCCTCTGTGATAGGACCCTGACATAGACGGTCAACGAAGGAGAGAAAAAGACCTAAACTGAATTCTGCAGTACCTCCTCTGCACGGGCGGAGCCAAGATCACCAAGGCAGGCGTGACCATCTCGTGTGATCAGGACGTTCGACTGCCGTAAATCGTAAGGGTTTCGTTCGAGAACTGGTGACAAAACTCACCCCCTGTAAATCTCCGTGGATAATCCCGTTCATATGGAGATATTCAGTAGCTAATAAACTCTTAAAGCGTTGCGATACATGTCACTTAGTAGGGGAACACACCAGAAGCTATTTCGCGCAGTAGAAGGACCCGATCTGCATCGGGGTAGGCCTTGAGGAATCGTGTAACATGGCCGAACTCCATGTAAGGGCTGACCTGAACAGAATGATGAGCATCAAATCCTGGAGGGGTGTGACGAAAACATCCCATACCGAATACACAAAGTCGCCAATTGAGGCTATACCAAGCAGTTGTAGAATATTCGGGTGTCGAAGTGGCCTCCATATTTCGACTTGTCTTTGGAAGCGCTGAAGTAGGTGGGGAGGGAGTCAAAAATATCATCGTTAAATTAATTTTCTTTTAAGATCCTAAAGATATTGTCTCACCTCCCGCCCTGCACGGCTCTGGTTCCGGGGGTACGCAAGGGCCACCTAGTAGTAGAAAGGAATTAGCAGGAAACTTTCTGCTTCCATCCCACTAGCCCCGTACCTCTTGGCCAGTCCATTCACCGGTGTAGATATCCTGCGAGCCTCCTGACGCGATCGGGTGATCGCTCGTCCGGACGACTTTCCCGCTAACTGGACGGAGACAATGTTTGAGTACATGGGCTCCACACGGGAGAAAAAATCAATTACGAACGATCAACCATAGGCGGTAGTCCATCGACCCATCTACGCAATTCCCCAATGTCTTCCTGGAGCTGTTTCTCCTGTGTCTCTCCCACGTCGGCTTCCCTCAATTCCTATAAATATGAAGCGTGCAACGTTAGACTGGGGAATGTAGACGCGATAATATGCATTCATGGACGCGCCTGTTCTATAGCTTCCACGACATTGTGCGCGTCTTCCCGGGTGCTAGTGGCGAGTGTGATCTTCAAGAGGTTCTTATCATGAAGAATTTTCGTCATCATCTCGACAAGTTCTTCATGATCGCGCCTGCGAATCTCTTCTAATTCTCTGCTTCGACTACTTGCTTCCAAATGCAATGTGATCTATAACAACAAAAGTTGGTTACGAGCACAGACGCGGACAACACACAAGCCTGAGCTTGCGGCAAAATTAAGGAGAAAGGTACGCACGTTGAATCGCATTGAACATGCCTTCAGCTCCCGGTATGATTCGTCGAGACCCATTCTGATTTCCGTTTGTTTGACGAATGACCTCATCTTGCCTAGATCCTCCCATTTGCGCACCCTATTGAGGATACGAGTCAGTACGCTAGTAAAATGGGGGAGAAAAATCAATCATGTATTAGCCGCAGTCGTACAGACGACAAATAACAAACAGCGCTCTTCACCGTTCTACCTCATCCACGGCTTGCTGAGCACCCGTACCCTCAAGTTTATCCGAGTGGTCACGAAGAGCCGAAGCGAGATCTAGACATTGTCTGCTGAGGTGTTCGCATTGCGACTGTGGCCAAACAAAACCGAAAAAAAAAACAGTTGAGCCTGCGGAGGAAAGGTACAACTACGGTTGTAAAGCTTTGGGAAAACTAACTCGATATATCTTGACATTCTTCGCAGCATTTATCAAAGAGCTTGCTACTCAATTTGAATTTGTCAACGTCAATATATCAATCTAGGGCCAACAGGCCCACACCGCTAATAGTGAAACGAACCAATGAGGAGGCCGCTGCCGCTTACATCGGTTAACCCCGTCACAGGAACAATATTCTGCGGGCTCATGGATGGGAAAGAGAAGAAGGGGAGAAGGACTTGTCAGTGGACGACCTGTAGCTAAGATACTGCACGCGCGTCTCGGTCGTCGTCCATTTTTAGTGTTTGATGGGCACCGCATTTTTGAAAATTCGGCTGTGGTAGTAGCACATTCTACTAGGGTATTGCGCACTTCTACTGTATGACATTTGACCTCTAATACACCGAACACCAAATACACCCAATTATGCTAAGAAAACAAGAAAAGTTATATGTGAGAGCATGAGACACACCGGAGCATCCAGTTGAAATAAATATAGATAAAACCAGACGAAGAGATGAAAAGACCAGAGATGAGTAGAAGATTCACTACATTATTCAATGCTCATCTCCGCCGGGGTGGAGACGTTGACCACGCAAATCCAAGCCCCTTCATCTTCTCCTGCCGTGCGCGGATTTCCTGCTCTTCACCAGCGAGATGAGCGCTGCGCTTCTCCGCATTACGTAGAACATCGTCACCACGACTAGACTTGAGACCATATTCGACATATGCCAATACGTCTGGTCGCGTTGTGTGGCGGGTGCGAGGTGGCGAGTACTGAACGAGAGACTCGATCTGCTCAGCTATCTCACTGCAATGCTTAAAATCAATCAGAGGATGTCCGTCCACTTCGATGGGATTGGACTGAGCAAAACTTGTGTTGAGGGTGGAAAGATGAAGGTCTACGCAAGCCAGGTTAGGTTGGTAGCGAGACAGAAAGACGTCAGGTAACAATCATACCCAACCAAGGGATGAGGTCTCTTGTTGCCGCATTCTGTAGCGTGTTTAGGTACACGCCATCTGTGGGTGTCAATTCCTTCGCTAGCGCGTGTAGCCCCTGCTTGGCTTTGCTCTCGCATGTAATGGTTAGCGCCCTGATCATCGGTGACATAAGAGCGAGCACAATGGCTGACGTTGACGAGAAATTGTTCAAGTCCCAGCATTCCTTTGACTGGTGTCAGTTATCATACCTCAATAAATGAAGGTGTCTGACCTCTGCTGTGTGGACCCATTCCTCATACGTCCTCTTTCGCTCTTCAGGGGTATTAGACCTATCACCAATGTGGTGTGAGTTTGCCATCTTGGATCTCGAGAAACGAGTTGCAAGATCTCACTTCAAGACAGTTGTTTGTACCCACACCTTGATCAGATCGTGAACAATATTGAACACCTCGATGCGCCGCACATTGGGTCGCCGGCGAGTGAACTTCACGTAGTCCCAATACGTTATACACTCGAACCGGTCGCCTTCCACCACAGTTAGGGCAGCTGCCAGGTCATTCGGCGTCACCCTTTGGGGGCGTTCAGCAGGTTCGCCTCGTAACGCGGGACAGTTCTTTGGTTGGCGGAGGCGGACCTGAAAAAACATGGTCAGCTGTCACCGTCGACATTGATAGATGATCTACTATGACGCACAT
>WNFO01001678.1_pt1 | contig 24495 bp, 28 predicted proteins | sample 5400251 | NCBI WGS metagenome assembly WNFO01 (sample SAMN13153354, study PRJNA577476) | soil metagenome | isolation source: 100 cm saprolite under Madrone tree | place: USA:California | collected 2016-06-14
TTCTGGTTCGAAGGAAGACACCTTACTTTGTAACGCCCTTTGCTCTGTGACGAGGACCCGTTGCTTCGTAACAAACACTCTTTGCTCCGTCGGGAAAGCGTTATTGTCCAGTATGGAGAAGCTTTCATGTGTTCAATCAGAAGTTACGTTCCTTGTTGCCCGTTGGTTGCAGGGCGCTTTGTCGCCAGTGTCGGAAAGCCGCGTCCTCATTGGCGGGCAGTCGATTGGAATTTTCGAGGCATCTCCAGCGGACACGTAGCCGTGGGCTTTATGCCCGCGTTCAACCACAATCAAAGAATTCTTCTGGCGGTATTTGAACGCGGGCATAAAGCCCGCGGCTACGTGCATTCCGGAACATTCTGGCGAACCTGGACAGCTGTGGTCATAGACCGCAGGCACAAAAATGGACGCAGTTGCACTACAATGGTTGAACGAAAATCTCGGGCGGTTAGCTCAATTGGAAGAGCATTCGGTTTACACCCGAAAGGTCGTAGGTTCGAGCCCTGCACCGCCCATTCATTCTGCCCACCGCGTTCGGAAAACCGAAGAAGAAATCGGGACCAGAGAAAACGTCATTTATGTCGGATTGCAGATCCGCCCTCCGCACTAGTCTTTTCGGACCCACTTCGTGTAGATGAGAAAGAGCAGCGTGAAGCTGGCTGCGACCGCGTCTATGGCAAGGACCATGCGGGAAAAGTCGTCCATGCCATTTGTGGTGCACGAAGGAAGCCAAAACAAAATTTGTTTAACAGTGGAACAGTAAAGGCATTGCCATCTATCGGTGCGCCTACCGAAGAGCCGGGCATGCCACCTGTTGCCCGGGATTTTCCGTCAGGTGGTTGTACGTTTCACCTTCCTTCCAATCTTCGCGGACGACCGTCTAACACCTAAGGGTCTGTAAATTCATCTGATAGGAGAAATGCATGAGCAAGAATCCGTCTGAGAGGAATCGTATGCCTGGTGAGGGCGAGGATCTCGACCGGGAAAAGAAACCGCGCAAGGAAGGCGAGCAGCAGAAGCGGAATCCCCAGGATGTCACCAGGGATCAAGGCCAGGGCCAGAAAGGCCAGCAAGGCCGGCATCAACAAGGCGAACCGCTGAATCCTCAGAAAGGCCCAAAACCGTCTGATCCTAACCGGCAGTGGAAGCCTGGCGAGGATGCCGACGATAAAAAAAGACGGCCAGCGTAACTTTGTTCGAGCGTTTCCTGATCTTACAAGTTCTGATCATGCGCCCGGAGGTGATTGCGGCCTCCGGGCTTTTTGTTGGGCGTCATGTTGCACGACCGAATAGCGACCGATGATTTATTCGAAGCGCTTCAGGAAGAGTTGGAGCACTCGCGCCGTCGCTACGCCGACCTTTACGACTTCGCCCCGGTCGGGTACGTGAGCCTCGACGAAGAAAGCCGGATCGAAGAAATCAACATCACGGGCGCCAAGCTGCTTGGTGGAACGCCACACAAGCTTATCGGCCGTTCGTTCCTGGACTTCATCATTCCGGCACAGGTCGAGTTGTTTACCACTCATCTGCGGCGATCCCGGCGATTCCGGCACAAGCGCAGCCTTGATGTGCGTCTTGTCACGCAGGAGGGCACGGGCGTGGATGTGCAGCTCTTCACCATGGCCACGCATGACCTGGATCGCCAGACCCTGCAGTTTCGCGTCGCGATCCTCAATATCACAAGCCGCAGGCGAGCCGAGGCCGCAGTCCGGCGGCAGCGTGAGGACGCGCAGCTCTTTCTGAATGAGGCGAGCGCGGTTCTTTCTGCGTCGCTGGATTGGGAAATCACGATGTGGAGTCTCGCACGCGCCGCGATTCCGCACCTGGCCGATGCATGCGTGGTGGACATCTTTCGGAACGGCGGACCGGTTCGGCGCGTTGCCGTCGCTCATCTGGATCCCGAAAAAGAGCAGCTGCTCTGGAGTCTCGAAAAATTTTCCAGTCAGGTGCAGGTCTATGAAGACTTGCTCATGTGGGTTCCGCTGGTCGTGCGCGGCCAGACGATCGGCTCCATCGGTCTGAAGCTGGAGCGTCTCAATCGCCGCTACGACTTGTTCGACCTCGCGCTTGCCGAAGATCTTGCCGACCGCGCCGCCATTGCTCTCGACAACGCCAAGCTCTATTCCAAGGAGCAGGAGGCGAGCCGTCTCAAGGACGAGTTCCTGGCGGTTGTATCCCACGAACTCCGGACACCGCTTACACCGATTCTCGGCGCCATTTACAAGCTTCGCGTATCCCGGCCGGATGACGAAGACCTGCAGAAAAGTCTCGACATGATCGAGCGGAATGCCAGAGCGCAGGCGCGTATCGTCGAGGATCTTCTCGATATCTCGCGAATCACGACAGGCAAATTCGAGTTTCACAGGGAGCAGTGCAACCTCTTGTCGATTGTCCGGGGCTCTATTGACCTGGTCGAGCCGACGGTAAAGACACTGGGCCTCAACCTGAAAACGTCGCTCGAGGAACCGGAGCGGCCGGTTTGGTGCGACGGTGATCGGATGCAGCAGGTGATTTGGAACCTGCTCTCGAACGCATTCAAATTCACTCCACGCGGCGGCACGGTCGAAGTCCGGCTGGAAAGCGCCGCCCACTCCGCGCGCGTCTCGGTCACCGATACCGGCGCCGGAATCTGCAAAGAGTTTCTGCCCTACATTTTTGACCGGTTTAGACAATCGGGCAATTTCGCCACACGGGCGCAGGGCGGCCTGGGACTTGGCCTTTCGATTGTTAAATATATCGTCGAGCAGCACGGTGGAACAGTTCGTGCCACGAGCGGCGGCGAAGGGCAGGGGTCGACTTTCACCGTAGATTTACCGTATTCGTAGTAGCAGCCGCCCAAAATCGCTTACACTTGCCTAGCTATGACTTCCGACGAGCATTTCCAGGAAGGCCTGCTGCTGTCCAAAAAGGGACTTTGGAAGGAAGCGCTCAGGGCCTATAAAGAATCCTTGCGGATAAATCCGGACAGCGCCCAGACCTACCTCAACCTCGGCTTCGTGTATTACGAGCTGGGTTTTGATCGGGAAGCTCAAGAGGCCTTTGAGATGGCTTCGAAGCTGCAGGGCCGGCCTTGCGTCCCGTAGCTTGACGAGAGAATGGCACGAACCAATTCCATTGAAACTATCCAGAAGACTCTGGATCTCGCAGGCCAGGAGCTGCGAATCCTGCACCTGATCAGCCAGTCCATCAGTTCAACGCTGGATCTGGATCGCGTCCTGCGCGAGATTATCGATCTCGTTGTGGACGTCACGCGCGGCGATTCCTGCCTGGTTTACCTTCTGGACGAGACCGGCGATAACCTTGTGCTGCGCGCCTCAAAGAATCCTCACCCCAGGCTGATGGGGAAGATCGCCATGCGCATCGGCGAGGGCATCACGGGATGGGTGGCGCAGGAGGTTCAACTGGTAGCGATCGCGCGGAACGCAAGCAAGGACAGTCGATTTAAGGTCTTCCAGACTCTGCCCGAAGATAAATACGAAGCGTTTCTGTCCGTGCCCATCGTCTCGCCGCCGTCGGACCGCGTGATCGGAGTCATCAATGTGCAGCACCGCCGGACGCACCGCCATGGCGACAGCGAGAAGACGCTGCTTTCGATCATCGGACACCAGGTAGGCGGCGCGATCGAGAATGCGCGCCTCTATCAGGAGACGGCGCAGAAATCGACGCAGCTCTCGACGCTGGCGCAGGTCGGCCAGATCATCGCGTCCGGCACTTATCTGGATGAGATGCTTCAGCTCATCGTGCGCATCATTGCGGAAATGATGCAGGCGCGTGTCTGTTCGATCATGCTTGTCGATGCGCAGAAAAATGAGCTGGTGATCAAGGCGTCGAAAAGTTCGAGCGAGGAATACTGGCGGAAGCCCAATCTGAAGATCGGAAACAGCCTCATCAGCCGCGTCGTCAAGGCCAAAGCTCCGTTGATGGTTCGAGATGTCACGAAAGAAGAGTCGTACCAGTATCCCGAGCTCGCCACGAGAGAAGGCGTGCGGTCGCTCCTGTCCGTCCCGATGATCGTCAAGGACCACGTCGTTGGCGTGATCAACGTCTATTCCGCCGAAGAGCGCGTGTTTTCCCGGGAAGACCAGCGGGTGTTATCCACGGTGGCGGATCAGGCCGCTGTTGCCTTCGAGAACACGAAGCTGAACGTGGCCATTCAGGAGAGCCAGGAGGCGCTCCAGACCCGGAAGCTCGTCGAGCGGGCGAAAAGCATCCTTCAGAAGCAAGCCAACCTCAGCGAAGAAGAAGCTTACAAGCGCCTTCAGCAGCAGAGTATGCGAACCAGGCGTTCCATGCGCGAAATTGCGGAGGCGGTCATTCTTTCAAGCGAACTGTCGTAAGACACCAATCCTGCTTGAGATAGAGTTGTTTGACCAGCACCATCGTTATCACCAGCAGGGGCGTGGCGAAAGCCATGCCCATGGATCCTACGAAGATTTCCATGAGGAACTGTGTGGCGAGGGTCATCGCGGGCGGCAGGTACACCAGGCGATGCTGAATCAGCGGGACAAGGACGCAGCCTTCAAGAAGGTGCGCGAACAAATAGAGAAGGATGACGTAGAGAGCAAGATCCCTCCCCTTCGTGAGCGCGATCAGTACTGCCGGCACCGCCGAAACAATGGCTCCGATGTAGGGAACAAATGTCAGAAGCATCGCCAGCACGCCGAGCGGAACGGCCATTGGTGCTCCGAGGATGAGCAGCCCGATCGTCGTAACGACGCCGACAATCGCCATTGCGATCAACTGGCCAAGAAGCCACCATCGCAACGCCGCGCCCAGCGCGTCAACAAGCCTCGCCACTCGCGCGCGCTCCGCCGGTCTGAACAAGCCGAAGAACGCCTCCGTATACAATTGAGGCTGCGTCGAAAGGTACAAACCAAGGAACGCAATCAACACAATGGAGGCGATTGATCGCAAAAGGCCGGATGCCGCGCTCGCTGCCGTCGCCTTCAGATCGACGTCGGAGGCTTGCTCCATGATCTGCTGGCCGATACGATACTGGCTCAATTGGGCCTGGAAGTCGTTGTAGGCCTGCCTCACGGCACCATACAGGGCATCGGCTTGCTGCGCGATCTGCTGGCCGAAGGCGAACACAATACCGAACATCACGGCGGCAAAGCCGATCAGCACGATGGCCATGCACCAATGAATCGGCAGTCTCGTGCTTTGGCTCAGCCAGCATCCGATGGTTCTGAGGAAAACGGCCAGGAGGATACTCGCAAATACGAGTAAAATCAGGTGAATGGCGTAAGCCACCGCTACCACCAGCCCGACGATCAACACCGCAACGAGTACCCGCCAGGCAAAGCGCACCATATCGGCGGTCATATAGCCTTAGAGGTGCACTTAAAGGTCCAATTGTAGCGCCGGTCTATGATCAAACGTGTCCAAAATAAATCTAATGTCGCCGAAGGCATCCGCTTAAAGCCGCGTAGCGGCGACAGAATGTAGCCCCACGCGTCAGCGTGGGGTTATCGTAAACCTCCGTTTACCAGCTCCGTCAGGAGCGTAAGATGGTTCTAAACAATCTTACGCCCCTTGCGGGGCTGACCTTTAGGCGCCACCACATACCCCACGCTCACGCGTGGGGCTACACTCTGCTGCCGCTACGCGGCGCTAATCGGATGCGCTTCGCGCGATATTTTGGACAGCGGCGGTCATAGGCCGCCGCTACAGGGGGAATTATTCGATGATAGTGCGCATTTCCTCTTCGTAATACTTGCGATAGAGGATTTCCCATTCGGCGCTGCCTTCGGGAATACCGCGCTTCTGGCTTTCGATCTTGTGACGGGCGGCCTTATCGACGTCTTCCTCTTTCTTCAACCACTTCGTAAGGATGTCGAATATCGCAAGCCGGATCGTATTGCGATCTTCGATGAAATCGACTGCATCGATGGAAGCCAGTTTTTCGGTGACCTGATGGGAGAGCAAATTGATCTTGTCGCGAGTCAGTCGCATCGGTTACAGAACCAACTTTCGTTCTCTGACCAATTTGTTTTTGATGAGCTTGAACATCTCTTGATAGGAGGCGCCGGTCTGGCGCATCTGATCCTGATATTGGTTGAGGAGTACGCGAACTTCGTCGTTGAGGCGGTCTTCGAGATTAACTTCGGCATCCATGATCTGGAATACCTGTTCCGCAAGATCCAGACTCTCCGGCACTTCGATCATTTCCTGCTTGATCAGATCCTCCACGATCTTCGTCGAAAGCAACCGGACATACTCTTTTCTTAAACCCATATGCCAATTAGCTATCCTCCCACACCTGTCCGAAGTTTTTCAATACCGGTGCCGTAAAACGCAAGACACGAAGAATTAGCCGCGAATTACGCCGATTACGCGAATGGGGCGCATAAAAGCTTCTTTTTTTCGCGCCCCATTCGAGTAATCGGCGTAATTCGCGGCTAATTCTTCGTGTCTTTGTGTTTTCTTTACCAGCTCGTCATGCGCATCAGAAACCGGCTGACGCCACCGGTGATCGCCCCGAAGGTTGCGCCCTTTTTACCTGCCGTGAGAGCACCGATTGCAGTAGCAATCCCTGCCGTGGCACCGACCATCAATGCTTCACGTTTCCAGGAACGGCGCCTTCCGCCGCCCCACAGAACAAGTTGTACTTTCATCCTTATTCACCCTTTCTGGAGATTTTTTCAGGTTGGACCAAGCACACGGCATGCCGCAAAAACTCGGCGCAAACGCTCAGGTTTCTGATGTCAGGCTGGCACCTGGGATTCCCAATGTTGGTAACGTGGGTTCATTGAGGGGCCGCAGCCGTTTATAATCCATTCATGCAAACTAATGGAGTGCGCCACGACTGGACCAAAGACGAAGTTCGCACCATCTACCACTCCCGGCTGCTCGACATCTTGTTCCGGGCACAGGCCGCGCACCAGCAATACTTTCGGTGGAAGAAGTGGTGAAAACAGCCCGAGAGGCGCGCGAGCAGGGCGTCAGCCGGTTCTGCCTCGGAGCGGCCTGGCGGCAGGTCAGCGACGGACCGGAGTTCGACGCAGTACTGGAGATGGTCCGCGGCGTGTCGTCGCTCGGTCTTGAAGTGTGTTGCACCCTGGGGATGCTCACCGAATCCCAGGCGCAACGTTTGGCGGATGCGGGACTTTACGCGTACAACCACAACCTGGACACGTCGGCGGACTTCTACGGGCAAATCATCACCACGCGAAAGTATGAAGAGCGGCTGCGTACCCTGGAACACGTCCGCAAGGCAGGGGTCACAGTGTGCTGCGGCGGCATTCTAGGCATGGGGGAGTCGGATGAAGACCGCGTTGGGCTGCTTCATCAACTGGCAACACTTCTGCCTCATCCGGAGAGCGTGCCGATCAATGTACTGGTTCGTGTCGAAGGCACACCGCTGGCCGATGCGGAACCCGTGGACCCGCTGGTTCTGGTCCGCGCGATTGCCACTGCGCGCATCCTCATGCCGTCCTCCCGCGTGCGTCTCAGCGCCGGCCGCCGCTCGCTCAGCAGAGAAGCGATCGCCTTGTGCTTTATGGCGGGTGCGAATTCGATCTTCGTCGGCGACAAGCTCCTGACGACACCGAATCCGACCCGCTCCGAGGATGACGTCCTGCTCGAGGAGCTTGATCTCAAGCCGATGAATCATGGCTGAAACTCGTGAGCCCAGAATCAACCGGCGCATGGCCGCCGATCTCGAAGCACTTCGTGAGCGAAATCAGTTTCGAGAGCTGGCGAGTCCGCCGGGGATCCAGCTTTCTTCCAACGATTACCTGGGTTTGTCTTCACATCCCGGATTGAAGGACGCGATTGCCCGCGCCCTCGAGGAGGACGATCGAGTCTCTTCAACCGGATCGCGGCTCTTGTCCGGGAATTCCGAACGCTGGGAACAACTCGAACAGCGGTTCGCCGAATTCGTGGGGACGGAGGCGGCGCTCTATTTTCCATCGGGCTACGCTGCCAACATCGGCTTGCTCAGTTCGATTTTGAAGGATGGGGACACCGTATTCTCGGATAGCGCCAATCACGCGAGCCTCATCGACGGCATCCGGCTTTCCCGGGCCAACAGAGTCATTTTCCCGCATTCGGATCTCGGCTATCTGGAGGAATCGCTGCGCCGAACGCGCGGCCAGGGCGAGAAGATCATCGTCGTGGAAAGCGTCTTCAGCATGGATGGCGATCGCGCTGCCCTTCGGGAATTGATCGCCCTGTGCGAGCGGTATGGCGCCACGCTGATTGTCGATGAAGCTCATGCCATCGGTGTTGAGGGGCTGGGCGGCCGAGGCCTCGTTCACGCTATTCGTGAAGGTGATCACGTTCTGGCCACGGTGCACACGTGCGGTAAGGCTCTGGCCTCGATGGGTGCATTTGTGACGGGCTCGCGGACACTGCGGGATTACCTGATCAATCACGCTCGAACCTTCATCTTCACGACGGCACTTCCTCCGTATTGCGCGGCCCAGATTCAGGAAGCTTTGAGTCTGAGCATTACGGCAGACGCCGATCGGGACCACCTTTGCGAATTGAGCCGTCACTTGCGGAAACGCTTGAAAGAGGCGGGATTCGAGACTCCCCGCAGCAACTCGCAGATCATTCCTTTGATCCTCGGATCCAATGACGCCGCAGTCCGCTTCGCCGCCGCAATGAATGCAGCCGGCTTCGCAGTCCGCGCCATCCGGCCGCCCAGCGTGCCGGCCGGCACATCCCGGCTGCGGCTTTCACTCCACTCGAAGCTTTCATTCGCGGATATGGACGCCTTTACTGAGGCGCTGGTCGCGGTTCGCGAGAGTGAGGTCGTCCCGGAATGAGCAGAGACGTGTTTGTGACCGGCACGGACACCGGCGTGGGAAAAACGCTTCTGTCGGCTTTACTGGTCGCGGCGTTGAACAGGAAATACTGGAAACCGATTCAGACGGGGGCGAGCGAGGGAACGGACCGGCAGGCGGTCATGAAATGGGCCGGTGTGTCCGCAGATCGCACGTTTCCCGAAGCCGTCGTTTTTGATCCTCCCGTGTCGCCGCACCTGGCAGCGGAACAGCAGGGAAGCCGAATCGACCTGATGGCTATCCGGCGTCCTGCCGAGCCGGATCCGATCGTGATCGAGGGAGCAGGAGGCGTCTACGTGCCGATCAACGACGACGTCTTCATGCTGGATCTGATGGGCCACCTCAACGCGCCCGTCGTGGTTGCCGCTCGAACCGCGCTCGGCACGATCAATCACACGCTGCTGACCATATCCGCGATCCGCAGCGCAGGGTTGGAACTGCGCGGTGTGGTAATGGTGGGAAAAGAAAACGCAGACAACCGGCGCGCAGTGGAGCATTACGGAGAAGTTCCGGTCATCGGTTTCATCCCCTGGCTCGACTCGATTGAAAGGGCCGGCCTCTGCCGCGTCTTCGAGCAGCACTTTGACCGGACGGCATTCGCATGAAGATCTGGCATCCCTACACGCAGGAGGCAACGGAGCCCCCGCCCATCGAGATCGATCGCGGCGATGGGGCCTACGTCTATACAAAGGACGGCCGGCGCCTTCTCGACGGGATCTCCTCATGGTGGGTCAATCTTCACGGCCATGCACACCCGTTGATCGCCGAAGCAATTGCGAAACAGGCGCGGAAGCTGGAACAGGTAATCTTCGCCGGATTCACGCACGAACCGGCCGAGGAACTGTCCTCGCGGCTTGCAGCGATCCTGCCGCCTCCACTTCATCGGGTCTTCTACTCCGACAATGGCTCGACAGCAGTGGAAGTCGCGCTGAAGATGGCCGTGCAGTTCTGGCATAACAAAGGCCGGCCAGAAAAGCGCCGCCTCGTTGCTCTCGAGCATGCGTATCACGGCGACACGATCGGGGCGATGTCTGTGAGTGCCGACTCCCCATTCACGGCCGCATTTGATGCGCTGCGCATTCCCGTTTCACGTGCTCACACGGCCTATTGCCATCGATGTCCTGTCGGGAAGACGCGCTCCGCATGCGATATCGATTGCGTTGAAAGCCTGGAGCGCGTGCTGGCTGAAAAGGATTCGGAGATCGCCGCAGTAATCGTGGAGCCGCTTATCCAGGCCGCAGGTGGAATGATCGTCCAGCCTGTCGAATTCCTGCAGCGCGTCCATCGCCTGTGCGCAAAGCACCACGTGCTGCTCATCGCAGACGAGGTCTTTACGGGATTCGGCCGCACCGGCCGGATGTTCGCATGCGACCACGCAGGGATCGTTCCGGACCTGATGTGTTTATCGAAGGGGTTGACCGGAGGTTTCTTGCCTCTGGCAGCGACTATCTGTCGCGAGGAAGTCTACGATGCGTTCTTCAGTGAGGATCGTTCCCGGACCTTCTTCCACGGACATTCGTATTCCGGAAACCCGCTGGGCTGTGCCGCGGCAATCGCAAATCTGAAAATCTTTGAAACGGAGCCGGTTTTCGAGAGGATTGCGGCCATCGAGTGCGTCCATCGGCAGCGTCTCGAGGTTTTTCGTGATCATCCTGCTGTCGGGGACGTTCGACTCCTTGGCACGGTGGCGGCGCTGGAACTCCGAGCCGATGATGCCGGCTATCTCTCGAATCTCCGAGCGCGCCTCTATCCTTTCTTTCTCGAGCACGGCGTCCTGCTCCGCCCGCTCGGCAACGTGCTCTATACCGTTCCGCCATATGTCATCACGCCGGATGAGTTGAATTACATCTACGACGTTATCGGCAAAGCGCTTACGTCGCTCCCGCCGATTTTGCCTTCGCATTCATCTCCTTAGACTGACGGCCGAAAACTTCCCGGATATGCCGGCAATTTTCGCACTCTTCCAGGTGCTTCAATTCCCAGAGCTCGAGGAAAAATAGACCATCCAGGTCCGTCCGAGATGCTTCAAACAATCGTAACGTACCGATGTGTTCCATGCGGGCTGAACTGCAAGTGACGCACCCACACCGCGTGATCCTGTTTTCAACGCTTTATACGGGCATCGCCTACGCATTCAACAATTCTTGTTGATAGAATGACGACGAAAATTAGGGGGTGAACCGTGGCGATAACCAGACAGACGATGACCGACGAGCAGCGAAAATCGATCGCGTTGGAATACCTGAAGGCATTCGACAACAAGGGAATCACATCGACGGGGGAGAGCATCCTCGACTTGTTTGCCGACGATGCACAGGTTTTCTTTCCAAAATGGGGCCTGGCAACCGGCAAGAAACAAATCGGTCAGCTGTTCACCGATTTTGGTGGACTCATCAAGAGCATCCGGCACGATTACGCCACCTTCAACTGGATCATGACCGGTACCGACACGTTCGCCTGTGAAGGAACAAGCGCCGGTGTCCACCGCGACGGACAGTGGCGCGCCGGCGTCACACACGCGGGCCGCTGGTGCGACGTCTTCGAGATCCGGGATTTCCTGATCCAGCGCTGCTTCATCTACCTCGATCCCGATTACGCCGGCCTCGACACCGAGCGCTATCCCTGGCTCTCGGCCGGCGGCCGCGACGCTTCCAAACCGATGGGATAGCGTTGCACATAAAGTCACGTCAACATCGCCGATTCGCCATCGCCGATACGCAATCCCCAACAAAGATGTGCCATACCCGACAGCAATCCTCAGTGAACGTTATCGGGGATCGCTGTCGGGTATGGCGTATCTTTGTTGGCGATTGCGTACAGGCGATGGCGGATTGCCGATTGAGGACGGGCACATAACTTCGGCCCTATTGTAGCGGCGGTCTATGACCTGAGCTGATGGTTCTGAACAATCTTGCGCCCCTCGCGGGGTTGACCTTTAGCCGCAACCAGTTACCCCACAAGAACTCGGATGTGTTTGTGGCTATGATGCGTCTTCCTTTATTTGACGGTTTATGTTTGTAAGAGTTTCTGCGACGAAGAAAAGCTTCTTCGTCAGAAACGAATGTTGCTTTGCGACTAACTCATGAGGTTTTGCGACTAACTCATGAGGTTTTGCGACTAACTCATGAGGTTTTGCGACTAACTCATGAGGTTTTGCGACAAACTCAGGAGGCTTTGCGACAAACTCAGGAGGCTTTGCGACTAACTCATGAAGCTTAGCGACGAAGTCATGAGGCTTAGCGACAAAGTCATGAGGCTTAGCGACGAAGTCATGAGGCTTAGCGACAAAGTCATGAGGCTTAGCGACAAAGTCATGAGGCTTAGCAACGAAGTCATGAGGCTTAGCGACGAAGTCATGAAGCTTAGCGACGAACTCATGAAGCCTTGTGACGAACTTATGAGCCTTCGTGACGAGGTAATGTTGCTTCGTGACTCCACAACATTTGTTCGTCGCAAACCAAACTTCGAATGACCTGAACTGAAGTAGGATCGCGACGGCAACAGTTTTGTCGAAAGGAAAGATGGCCGGAGCATCGACGGGTTTATCAGACATAACGCGCTCATAGAAGGAAGAACCACAAAAGGCACAAGAAATACGTGAATTTTGTGCTTTTTGTGGCTCCCGTCCCCCTGGTTGCTTGTTCACGCGTTCGGTTTGACGACAACCGCGGTTCCGTAAGCGAGGACTTCCGTGACACCTTGCATGATCTCCGTCGCGTCGTAGCGGACTCCGAGCACGGCGTTCGCGCCCAGTTCGCCTGCGTGTGCCAGCATGGCTTCGAACGCGTCCCTCCGCGTATCCTCGCAAAGCTGCGTGAAGAGGGTGATGTCGCCTCCCACGAGCGTTTGAAGCGAGGCGCCGATCGTTCCGACAATGGACCGCGATCGAACCACGATCCCGCGCACCAGGCCCAGATTTCGGACGACGTCGTGTCCAGGCAGGTCGAATGTTGTGCTGACCATGTGGCGCGACACGAATGCTCCAGACGCTGCCAACGAATATCCACACGATGAGCAAAAGTTTGCAGCATCATCGTTCTGAGAGTCACATTTGCTACATCGCTTCATTTGTGGATTCTCACAGTCTCTCGACGTCCGGCAGCCTGGCGAGGCGGCGATCGAATGAGCCAAGGGGCAGATGTCCCGCCTTCCGCGCAATTTCAAGCTGCATGCAGTCGGAAAAGCCGAGAGAGGGATGTTTCAGGAAGTGGCCGAGGGCGGCCGACACGACTTCGGAGTCCTGCACTGTTAGCGTCTTGTGATTCAAGAGCATCTCGAGCGCCGTTGCAATGCCTGCCGCATCCAACTCGTAGACCGCTGAAAGAACCCAGGTCGCCTCCACCAGCGCGAGGTGAGATACCCAGGCGCCCCGTTCCACAAAGGCCTCGGCGGCTGCGACTTGTTTGCTGTCGTCGCGGGCGATAAGGCGCACCAGGAGATTCGTTTCAACGGCGCGCATGTCGCTTCTTAATGTGCCGCCGAATCCCTTCTGCGAGTTCGTCCAGCGTTCGCCGGGCGGGGACACCCCGCGGGAATATCGCCCGATGAACATCCTCGGACGTATATCGCCCTGCGCGGCGGACAACGACGGCCTCGCCTTCATCGTCCCACTCGAGAACTGAGCCGGGGCCGATTCCCAGTTTTCGTCGGACTTCAACGGGCACTGAGGTCTGTCCCTGCGCAGTGACCTTCGATAGTGCGAGCGGCATGGTTTGATATTACCACGGTAATGAGAATGGGACAACGAACCGGCCCAGTGCGAGGTTTTCCAGGCCCAGCCGGTGGCAACTGGCGCCCAGAAACACATTAGCCGGGAGGTGCCTCCCGGCTAAGTGCTTCTTTTCTAAAACGGGGTCGACGAGACTCGAACTCGCGACCTCCTGCGTGACAGGCAGGCGTTCTAACCAGCTGAACTACGACCCCGTGGACAAAAGAAAATGATACACGAGTTTTCGGAGTTTGTGAGAATCGTTGGGGCAAAAAAATCGGGGCGGCTGTTGCCGCCCCGTGTATTTCTCTAACGACTTCGAAATTACTGGCCGCCGTCGCGACGTTTCAGCTTGGGCCGGTCGTCAGGATCGGGTTGGCGATCGTCCGGTTTGGCTTCATCGCCCGACTTCGCCTTCGGATCTTTCGAGCTCGTGCTCGTGCCTTTCGTGTCCTTGTCGTCCGAGTCCGCAGGGTCGGGACGCGTCGTCTTGCGTTTCAGGCTCGGCTTGTTGCTTTCCTGGTTCGAGGGCCGTTCATTCTCGAACTTCGCGAGCTGCATTTTGATCTTCGTGAATTCGGAAGTCGTAACAACGTACTGTTCTTTGTCGGGAAGAACCGCTTCGATGTTCTTCTTCGTCATCTCGATTCGATCGCCGGTCGGCGGATGCGTGCTGAACATCCTGGATACGGATCCCGGCCTCGCGCTTTCACGCGCCTGGAGCTTCTCGAAGAAGCTGACGGCTGCCCCCGGATCGTAACCGGTCTTGTACAGGTACTCCACACCCAGGTAATCGGCTTCAGCTTCGGCCTTGCGGGAGAATTGGAGGAACTGCATCGGGATGAGGAAGCCCGCAGCCTGGCGAAGCGCAAATCCACCCACGCCGCCCAGGAAAATCAGAGGCAGCGATGCGATGTTCACCATCTGCGCCTTCGACGCATTCTCCGTCCCATGACGCGCCGCCACGTGAGCGATCTCATGCGCCATGACGGCGGCGAGTTCGGATTCGTCATCGGCAGCCAGAATCAGGCCGCTGTTGACATAGAAAAACCCGCCGGGAAGAGCGAAGGCATTGATCTCGTCCGACTCCACGACTTTGATCGTGAAAGGAACTTTGGCGTCCGAATTCCGGACAAGGTTCTGGCCAACCCGGTTCACGTACTCGTTGATCGTCGGGTCTTCAACCAGCTTGACCTGACGCTCAATCTCGGCCGCCAGCTGGCGGCCCATCTGGATTTCCTTTTCAAGGGAAATGAAGTTGATGCTTCCCTTGTTGATGTTTCTGTTTCCGATGTTCTCGACATCGGAGTTCTTCTTGTTGCTCTTCTTCTCTTTTTCTTTTGCCTGCTTGTCCTGCTTGGTCTGGTCTTTGTCTTGGGCCAGGGCGGTGTACGGGACCGCGAGCACGGCAACCAGCAAGAGCGTCATCCAGGTTCGGCCAACCTTATAAATCATTTGGTGTTCTCCGAAACGTAAGTAGGTTCATCGTAAAGACCACCCTAAAACGTGTCAAGTCATTTGACGGCATTGTTTTGAAATGGAAGCAGTTTTTTTGAACCATACAACCTCTTTTTACAAAGCACGCCGATGTCCATTCCGGGTTTCCTCTCGAAAGGCGGTCGAATCCAACTGTAGCGGCGTTCTAACGAGCGCCGGTTTTTCTGGAATCAACGAAATACCGGCGGTCATAGACCGCCGTTACAGGTCCGGCTGGCCAGTATAGTCCGGCTTTTCCGCAGCCTGTCAAACCGACACGACCGGCAGAGTCACGATATCGTCCACGGCCATGATCTCTTTCACGACGAATGGCTCGGCATAGTCCACGCCCATCAGGTGGCCGAAGTACTTGCATTGAGTGGTGATACGGTCGATCAGGCGGCCCCAGGCCGGGTACAGTTCTGTAACGTCACGAAGATCTCCGGAGAATTGGGAAGAGAAACACTTGATCGCATCGAGCTTGCGGTCAAACCACGGGCTGATATCCACAGTGAACGACGGCCTCACTTCCCAGTACATCGACGCATACAGGATCTTCTTGGGACGGTGGATCTCGCCGCCTGCCGGCAACTGCTTGAGCCCGGCGGCATAACAGGCTTCATATCCGAGCGTCGCGGCCGTGTAATGATCCGGGTGCCGGCCCTCCCAGTAGGGCAAAATCACGGTTTTGGGCTTTGCCATCCGGATCTTCTCCGCCAGAGCAATGCGGTTTTCGATCGAAGTGGTAAGGCGCGAGTCCCCGAGGTTCATGCGTTCCCGAAACCTGGCGCCGATGACCGCGGCGGCCGCTTCGGCCTCCTTTGCCCGGATTTCGGGGGTACCGCGAGTTCCCATCTCGCCCTGGGTCAAGTCGAGGATGCCCACCGAGTAGCCCCTGTCGACCATCCTGATCAGGGTGCCGGCGCACGTCAGTTCGATATCGTCCGGATGCGCGGCAATCGTCAAAATGTCTACGTTTTCCACAGCCTCTTCACCTTCTTTTCAAGTTCGGCCTCGTCGACGCGGTACTTGAAGGCCTTGTTGCCGTTAATAAATACGACAGGAATCTCTGTCCCGTACGCCGTTTCCAGCGCCGGATCTTCCTCGATATTGATGATACGCACCGCAAAAGGGAACCGCCCCCGGACCCTCTCGATGACCTCTTTGGCTTCGTCACAGAGGTGGCAGGCCGGGCGTGAGTAGATGTCAATTTGAATGGTGTCCGGCATGACTGAAGGTTTTCAGCAGGCGGAAGAATCTCTGAGCCTGGCGGATGTCCGCGGTAATCTGACGCCGCAATGCATCGGGCGATTCGAATTTCACTTCGTCGCGGAGCCGCTTCAGGAAATCCAGCCGCGCGGTTGCGGCGTCTCCCGGAACCGAAGCACCCAGCACGAATGTCTCGATGGTAAGGCTCGTTTCCTGGAATGTGGGGCGAACGCCGACATTGGTGATGCTGTCCACAAAGGTCCGGCCGTCGAGCGAGATGCGAGTGATATAGCCGCCGATCTTCGGGATCAATTCGTTTTCGGCACTCAAATTAAGGGTCGGGACCGTCACCGATCTCCCACGCCCTCGACCGGGAACCAGGTTGCCTTCGAGCTGAACCCATCGTGCCAGCAAATGGCACGCCCGCGAGACCGCTCCTTCCGCAACCAGCTCGCGGATTCTGCTGCTGCTGACAAGCGTGCCGCGGATTCGAACCGGAGGAATCTCGATGATCTCGAGCTGGTCCCGGAATTGCCGTAACGTTTCAATCGTTCCAGTTCCCCGGTACCCGAAATTGAAATTGCCGCCCACACAAACCGATCGTGCCTGGAGGCCATGGATCAGATACTGGCGGATGAAGTCTTCCGGCGAGATTCGGGAAAAAGCCTCATCGAACCGGGCGAGGAATAGAACGTCGATGCCGGCGTTCTCGATAAGCCGAATCTTCTGGTCGAGTGTGCTGATCAGCCGGGGCGCGCGATCGGGCGCGAGAAAGCGGATCGGGTGCGGTGAAAACGTCATGGCGACGGATCGCAAACCAAGCTCTCGGGCCCGTTGAACGACGGTTTTCAGAATATGGCGATGTCCGAGATGAAGGCCATCAAAGTTTCCGATGCTCACGACGGAAGGTTGCGACAGCTCCACATCGGCCAGCGATGTCAGAACTTTCATCAGGGATGAATGTAACACACTGTAACGGCGGTCTATGACGGACCTAATTTCGAGGGCAGAGAAGAATTAGCCGCGAATTACGCCGATTACGCGAATGGGGCGCATCAAGAATTTTTTTTGCGCCCCATTCGCGTAATCGGCGTAATTCGCGGCTAATTCTTCTCTGTCGCCGAATTGGGTCATAATGTTCCTATGACTGGGCAGAAATTCGAAAGGCTGGTCGAAATTATGGCGACCCTGCGGGGGCCGGCCGGCTGCCCGTGGGACAAGCAGCAGGACTTCAACTCGCTCAAGCCGATGCTCGTCGAGGAAGTCTACGAAGTGCTCGAAGCCATCGAAAACAACGATTTCGACGGTCTTTCCGAAGAGCTCGGGGACCTGCTGCTCCATGTTGTTTTCCACGCGCATCTGGCAAAAGAAGCCGGGCGCTTCGATATCGACACCGTCATCGAGAAGATTTCCGACAAGCTGGTGCGCCGTCATCCTCATGTGTTCGGCGATGAGTCCGCATCCACTCCCGAAGAGGTGATCAAGAACTGGGAAGCCATAAAGGCCCGGGAAAAGGCTGAGAAACTGAAGAGCCGGACGCCGAACGAGCGCTCACTGCTCGAAGGCATCCCCACCAAGCTGCCGGCAATTCATGAAGCCCATCAGATTTCGTCCCGTGCTGCGCGCGTGGGCTTCGATTGGCCGGACATCGAAGGAATCTTCGAAAAGCTTCAGGAGGAAGTGCGCGAACTCAAAGAAGTGATCTCCGCAGGGCAGGACGACACCCGGCGCGAACGCCTCGAAGATGAGATCGGCGACATGCTGTTCGTCATCGTGAACATCGCACGGTATCTGAAGATCGATTCCGAGTCTGCCTTGAAGCGAGCCAATCGAAAGTTCAAGGCCCGCTTCCAATACATGGAAGGCGAGCTTGCGAAGCAGGGCAAGACGCTCGAGCAGACCACGCTCAACGAAATGGAAACGCTCTGGCAAAAAGCCAAGTCCAAAAACCTTCCCACATGACGATCCGGCCGCTTACCGAAATTTCGGAATTCGACCAATGCGTTAAATTGCAGCGCGAGGCCTGGCAATTAGCAGACATCGATCTCGTTCCAACCCGGATGTTCGTGGTTCAGTCTCACGTCGGAGGATTGGTCCTCGGTGCATTTGATTCTGATCGCCTCGTCGGATTTCTCAATGCAATGCCGGGAATTCGCGACGGCATGACCTACTGGCACTCTCAGATGCTGGCGGTCGCAACGGATTACTGGAACTCCGGCATTGGCTTCAACCTCAAGCAGGCGCAGCGGGACCATGCACTGCAGCGTGGTGTTCACGTGATTCAATGGACCTTCGAGCCGCTCCAATCCAAGAATGCTTACTTCAACATCGAGAAACTGGGCGCGATCGTAAGACGGTATTATGTGAATCTGTATGGTGCCCCGGCATCGCGCCTGCAACAGGGCCTTGAAACCGATCGCATGGTTGCCGAGTGGTGGATTGATCGGCCCCGGCCTAAGATCGAAAGTGACGTGCGCCGCGTTCTCATTCCTGCGGATATTCAATCCATCAAGAAGCAGAGCCTGGAGTCCGCGAAGGATGTGCAGTTGCGCGTTCGCGAGCAGTTGCTGAAAAACTTTCAGGAAGACTATTTCGTCGCGGGATTTGAGCGGAAAGACGAATGGAGCGAATATCTGCTTATCCCGGGAGCGTCCCGTGTTCATTAAACAGATTGAAATGCGGGAGCTGCACATGCGGCTCCTGCACCCGTTCGAGACGAGCTTCGGTGTCACCCAGGAGCGGCGCATCCTTCTGCTCAAAGTGACAGATGGCGCACACGCCGGCTGGGGAGAAGTAACCGCAGGCGAAGGTCCCTTCTACAGCCACGAGACCGCGGAAACCGCGTGGCATGTCCTTCGCGATTTCATCATTCCCGGCTTTCTTAGCAGGAAAGCTCGTGAAATCCGCGGCCACAACATGGCGAAAGCCGGACTGGAAACGGCGCTCTGGGATCTCGAGGCCCGGATCAAGTACGTTCCGCTTTGGAAATTGCTGGGAGGAACGCGAGAGCGCATCGACTGCGGCGTCTCGATCGGCATTCAGCCTGCGATCGACAAGCTGCTGGCCAAAATCGATACCGAAGTGAAGGCGGGGTACCGGCGGATCAAAATCAAAATCAAGCCGGGCTGGGACGTTGAAGTGATCCGCCAGGTAAGGGCCGCGTTCCCGAACATCAAGCTGATGGGCGATGCCAACTCCGCATATACCCTGGCTGACGTGGATCTGTTCAAGAAGATGGACAAGTACAACGTGATGATGTTCGAGCAACCGCTGCATCACGAAGACATCATCGACCATGCCGAGCTTCAGAAGCAGATCGATACGCCGATTTGCCTGGACGAATCGATTCACTCCGCCGAGGACGCGCGAAAAGCCATCAAGATCGGCGCCTGCCGGATTATCAATATCAAGCTTGGCCGGGTTGGCGGCCACAGGGAAGCGCGCGCGGTCCACGATGTCTGCCGGGACAATGGCATACCCGTGTGGTGCGGCGGCATGCTGGAATCGGGCATCGGCCGCGCGCACAATGTTGCGTTGTCGAGCCTGGAGAATTTCTCGCTTCCGGGTGACGTCTCGGCCAGCAAGCGCTACTGGGTCGAAGACATCATCGATCCTCCCGTGGAAGTTTCCTCTGAAGGCCAGATCACCCAGCGCTCCGACTCGGGTATCGGTTACCGAGTCAAGGAAGACCTGGTCGAGCGTTTAACGGTCCGCTCCCAACTTTTCACCGCATGACCGTCTTCGAAGCCGACTGGCTGTGCCCTGTTTCCTCTCCTCCAATCCCCAACGGACGGCTCGTGGTCGAAAATGGCCGGATCGGCGGTGACGCGACAGGTGAGGCTCACAATCGCGTTAGTTTCCCGGGTTGCGCCATCATCCCCGGCTTCGTCAACTCTCATGCGCATCTTGAACTGACGATCCTGCGTGGTTTTCTCGAGGACCTCCCGTTTGCCACCTGGATCCCTCGCCTCACGCGCGCCAAATACCAGCAGCTCACACCGGATGACATGCGAGTCTCCGCCCGTCTCGGCGCCATCGAAATGATTCGCGCCGGCGTGACGTGCGTGGCCGAGGTTATGGACCTCGGACCGGGCTGGCAAGCCATGCGGGAATTCGACCTTCAAGGGGTCGCTTATCAGGAGGTCTTCGGTCCTGCGGAAAGCCAATCCGTGGAAGCCCTCGCCGGTCTGCAGCAGAAGATCGACACATATCGGCCGAACGAAACCGAGACTCGCCGCATCGGCGTCTCACCGCATGCGCCTTACACAGTGTCTTCGAAACTCTTTGAGGCCATTAACGAGTACAGTTTGAGCGCGAAGCTCCCGATGACCACTCACATCGCCGAGTCGAAGGAAGAGGGGCTTCTCGTCCGCCACGGCAGCGGGCCGTTCGCCGAAAGACTGCGGGAGCGCGGAATTCCATTTGCGGCCGCGGGCTGCAGTCCGATCGCCTATCTCGATCGATTCGGTCTGGTGCGGCCTGAGATGCTTCTGGTCCATGCCGTGGATCTCGAGGACACCGATTTCGATATGCTTCGGCAGCGAGGTCCTTCCGTTGCTCACTGTCCGAAATCGAATGCAAAGCTTGCTCACGGCATTTCGCCAATTCCGGAGATTCGGGGAACCGGCATCCGCCTCGGTCTCGGCACCGACAGCGTTGCCAGTAACAACGTTGTCGATATGTTCGAGGAAATGCGCGCCGCGATTTTCCAACAGCGCGGCCGCACTCAACGGCTTGAAGCCCTGGACGCGAAGGCCGCCTTTCGAATGGCAACACTGGGCGGCGCCGAGTGCCTGGGACTGAGCCGGCATCTTGGCAGTCTCGACCCCGGCAAGCGCGCCGACTTTGTTGTGGTGGACTTGAGTGATCCCGCCGTGCAGCCCGTCTACGATCCGATTGATGCCATGGTCTACTCGGCCTCGCGGCACAACGTGCGTGCGACATACATCGGAGGAAAGGAAATGAAGACCGATGCGGAGGAGATCGTCCGGGAGTGTGCGGCTATCGCGAGAAAACTGAGTTAAACACAAAGACACAACGCGGTATAGCCGCAACCGAATTTATCGAGATGAGTTCAGGCGGGGTGTTCCCCTCCTGGGACAGGAGGGGTGGACGCGCCATCAAGAAAATGCCGCGAAGCCTCGTTTGAAAGGCGCGGACGGGGTGGTCAGTTCGGCGAAAACGTAGGCGCGCCGGTCTGACCACCCCGTCTGCGCCGCTTAGGAACGGGATCTTTTTCTTAATGGCGCAGCCACCCCTCCTGTTCCAGGAGGGGAACACCCTCCCTCGAAGAACTTTGTCAAAAAAACAAAGTCTTACGCCCTTTGTGTCTTTGTGTTTAACCGGCGTTTACACCATCTCGAGCATGTGCCCGAGTTTGGCTTTCTTGGTTTTGAGGTAGTTCTGGGTTCGCTCGGATGGCGCGATCTCGATCGGAACACGTTCAGTCACCTGGATGCCGGCGGCATGCAGGGCTTCGAATTTTCGCGGATTATTCGACATCAGGCGCACGCGGGACACTCCGAGTTGGCGCAGCACCTCAGCGCAGAGCCTATAGTTCCGATGGTCGGCCTCGAAGCCGAGATGGTGATTCGCCTCGACCGTGTCGTGGCCGGAGTCCTGAAGCTCGTACGCCTGCAGCTTGTTCATCAGACCAATCCCTCGGCCTTCCTGAAGCTGATAAATAAGGATGCCGCTTCCACGCTCCCCAATCGTCTTCAACGCGAAGTGCAGCTGGTCACCGCAATCGCAGCGTCCGGAACCAAACACGTCGCCGGTGAGGCATTGCGAATGGATGCGGACGAGCGGAGCGTCATCTTCAGCGCAGGTCGTAGGAGTACCCATAACGAGCGCCAGCACGCTGTCGGTCTTGTCTTCGGACTCGAAACCGAAGATTCGAAAAGTGCCAAAAGCGGTGGGAAGGCTGGTTTCCGCGACCTTCGTGGTTTTCATGGGCGTGAATTATATCACGGTGCAGCGGGCTGGCTGCTGTCGAGCACAATATCGTCGGCCGTTCCCCGGCGGCCGTCCGGGCCTGGAGAGATCAGCTTAAAGGCCGTGCCACTGCTGACTTGGTAGTCGATGGGATGTCCCCAGGCGTCCTCGCGCACGAGATCGTTGATGTACGCGGGATGGAGGACATTCGTGAGGCTGACGATGTCTCGCGAGTCGGGAATTGAGCCGTTACGATCCCTGTACTTTGCAATACCATCGGCCAGCTTGCGGAGGCCCTCGATGGTCACCTTCCGGCGGCCCTCGTTGATAGCGGAGAGCAGCTCGTCGAGACTGATCCAATCGCGGTCGCCGAGGCGCACAGCGGCGATTTGCCATTCGCTGTCGGGCTTGCTTCGCTTGAATTGGAAAGCCAGAGTCACGCTCGCTTCAGCGATTGCCTCGGTATCGGTCTGGGACACGATGCGGCGAATTTCGATCGCGTCGGGGACGAGATTGGAGCGGCCGATCTCGGCAATTTTCTTTCTCGCCTCATCGTGGGAGAGACGGGCGGAAGTGCACGCGTTGAAGACTAGAGACGTTAGAAGCAACACCTTAACAATTCGTCTCATTGTGTCGAGTCTAGCACACTGTAGCGGCGGTCTATGACCGCCGCTACAGTGTGCTAAGATCCAAAACAATGCAGGTGAACCTTCTTTTCTTCGCAACCCTCAAAGACATTGTCGGCGCGCGGCAACTGCAGTTCGATGTCCCGGCGGGCGCCACTGTGGCGGATCTGCTGACCCATCTCGAGGCCAGTTACCCCCGCATCAAGGACTACAGGCGGATCGTTTTGACCGCGGTCAATGAAGAATATGTCGATCAGCGGACGCTCATCCACGATGGGGATGAAGTTGCGATCTTCCCACCCGTAAGCGGAGGTGAAGTCCAGTCGGACGCTCTCCTCATCAGCCGGCCGGGCGAGATCTATCAGATCACCCGGGATGCGATCGATGCACAGAAGATCGCGCGCCGGATGTTGCGGGGGGAAGACGGCGCCATTTGCGTCTTCGAGGGTGTGGTTCGTAACAACTCGAAAGGAAAGCGCACACTGCACCTGGTCTACGAGGCCTACGAAACCATGGCGCTTAAGAAGATGGAAGAGATCGGCATCTTCGTTCGCCAGGCCTGGGATATCGACGGAATTGCCATGATCCACCGCCTTGGCCACCTCGACATCGGCGAAACCAGCGTCGCCGTTATCGTCACCTCCGCGCACCGCCGCGCCGCCTTCGACGCCTGCCACTACTCCATCGACAAGCTGAAGAAAGTCGTTCCCATCTGGAAAAAGGAATACTTTGAGGATGGGGAACTCTGGATCGAAGGGCAGTAGAAAAAGTGTGACCACATCCGCTTTCGCACGGCAATAACTGTAGCGGCGGTCTATGACCGCCGGCGATGTTGCTTATGCGACTGCAGCGGCTGAACCGAGTCTATAAAGACTACCCTATTTATTATCTGACGCTTACCTCGCACGATAGAAAGTGGTTGTTCGCGAATAGGGAGGTGCATCAGGCGTTATTTTTGGCGAGGGAGCCATTGACTACGGAGTCGCTGTCGGGCGGTACGTCTTGATGCCCGACCATATTCACCTGTTCGCGGCATTTGCCCCAAATTCCATCGACCTTTCCGCGTGGATCAAATCACTCAAAAACAGCATCTCGAAGTGCTTACGTCAGCGGGGAATTCCATCACCTCATTGGCAGAAGGATTTCTTCGATCACGTGCTGAGAAGTGAGGAGTCCTACAAGGAGAAGTGGGAGTATGTGAGGCTAAATCCTGTGCGGGCGGACTTAGTTGATAAGGCCGACGATTGGGAGTTTCAAGGGGTGATTTGTCAATTGGAGACTCCCGTTGAAGAGTGATTTGAGTTTTGTGAGATCGTCGGCGGTCATAGACCGCCGCTACAGTTAAGGCGTCGTTACGTTTAAGGCGTCGTTACGTTTAAGGCGACGTTACGTTTAAAGCGTCGTTACGTTTAAGGCGTCGTTACGTTAAAGCGTCGTTACGTTTAAGGCGTCGTTACGTTTTGACGCTATTCCGTATCGGGACGCCAGCGCAGGACCGGCTTGCGAGCCGCGGCAGCTTCGTCGATGCGGCCAATGCGGGTGGTATGCGGAGCGGATTTGACGAGTTCGGGATTTTCCTCGGCCTCTTTGGCGATGGCGAGCATGGCATTGATGAACGCGTCGAGCTCCTGTTTGCTCTCGGTCTCGGTAGGTTCGATCATGATGGCGCCGGGCACGATAAGCGGGAAGTGGACGGTGGGAGGATGAAACCCATAGTCCATGAGCCGCTTGCCGATGTCCCAGACGTGGA
>WNFO01004949.1_pt1 | contig 24491 bp, 19 predicted proteins | sample 5400251 | NCBI WGS metagenome assembly WNFO01 (sample SAMN13153354, study PRJNA577476) | soil metagenome | isolation source: 100 cm saprolite under Madrone tree | place: USA:California | collected 2016-06-14
AGGTAATAGGCCAGCGGGTAGCCGAGCAGCAGGGAGCACAGCGTCACCGAAGCGGCGATGCGCATGGTGCGCACCAGGACGGCGGCGTAGACAGGCTTGGAAAAGAGCGTCACATAATTGTGCAGGTCCGGCTGGCGGACCAGCATCCCGTCATGGACGGCCCAGAAACTGTGCGCCAACATCAGCGCGTAAGGAAGCAGGAGGAACAAGCCGACCCACAGGAGCGGTGGGAGAGAAACGAGCTTTTTGTACGCGTTTGAGTACATGGCAGGAAAAGGGCAATTACTCCTGGACGCGGATGGCGTCGGCGGTCGAAAAAACAAACTCGTGTTCACCGGAAAGCGGCCCACGCGCGGAGATACGCACGCGCAACAGCTGACCGCTGCAATTCACTTCAAGCAATTCACTCGCGCCACTGAAGAACTGCTGCTGGAGGGCGGCGCGAAACCGCGCGGTTCCCGGAAGCGCCACTGCATCCGAGGCGAGACGGATGGCCTCCGGGCGCAACGAGAAAATGGCGGCACCACCTGGGTCATCCGAGGGCCATGCTATGGCCCCGCACCTGGCCATGCCGTCAAGAATCTCTCCACGCAATAAATTGGTTTGCCCGATGAACCGGGCGGTGTACGCCGTGGCGGGATGTGCGTAGATTTCACGGGCCGAAGCGACCTGTTCGAGCGCCCCGTCGCGCAGCAGCGCGATGCGGTCGGAGAGCGCCATGGCTTCTTCCTGGTCGTGGGTGACAAAAAGAAAAGTGATGCCAATTTCGCGCTGCAGGGCTTTCAATTCGCTCTGCATCTGCTTGCGCAGATTGGCGTCCAACGCGGAAAGTGGCTCGTCGAGCAGGAGAAGCAGAGGACGATTGACCAGCGCGCGCGCCAGGGCCACACGTTGTTGCTGCCCACCGCTCAGTTTGGACGGACGGGAAGCCGCGAATTCCTGCATCTTCACCATGCGCAGAGCTTCATCGACGCGGCCGTCGATCTCGGTTGCAGCAGTTTTCTTGACGCGTAAGCCGTAAGCGACGTTCTCCCGCACGCTCAGATGCGGGAATAACGCGTAGTTTTGGAACACCGTGTTCACTCGGCGCTGGTACGGCGGAAGCAGGTCCAAACGCTCGCCGCTCATCCAGATTTCTCCCGCCGTCGGTTCTTCGAATCCGGCGACTAGACGAAGAAGAGTAGTTTTGCCGGAACCGCTTTCACCGAGCAGGGTGAGGAATTCTCCCTCGGCAATGTTCAAGGAGATGTTCCTCAACACCTCCCGCGCGCCGAAACGCTTAGCCACACTGCGGACGTCAAGAAGTACTGGCGAAGCCGGGTCGAGCGAATTTGCAGCCGCGGAACTCACGAGGCGTTTTTCACCTCATTCCATATCTCGGTGTACTTGGCTCGACGCGGAACATCCCGCCAGAAATAGATCCTTTGCATATAGGCATCCGGATTGTCGAGATGCAGGCTCTTCTTTTCGTCTTCGCTGAGGTATTGGGATGCTCCAGGATTTGCGGGCGTGTAGTGAGTGACGTCGCTCACTTTCTTTTGGGTCTCGGATTCGATCATGTACTCCAAGAACTGGGTCGCCAATTCCTGGTGGGAAGTCGCCCTGGTGACCATCAGGTGATCGATCCAGCCGGTAGTGTTTTCTTTAGGAATCACTTCGCCGATAGGAAAGTTCAGGGCGCGCAACTGGTTGGTCATCAGCGGCCATCCCATGGCCAGGGTGATTTCATGATTTTGGAAAAGGTTGGTCAAATCACCGCCGGTGGACCAATATTTACGGATGTTGGGTTTCAATTCGATCAGTTTTTTCTTGACGGCTTCAAGCTGATCGTCGCTCAGGTTGTAAATCTGGTCGGGATTGGGATGGTCGTAGCCGAGGACCTGGGCGGCCATGTACACGCTGGAAAGCTCATCCCACAGCGAAATCTTTCCCTTGTATCGGGGATCCCAGAAGATGCTCCAGGAATCCGGCGGCCGGGCAAAGGCCGTGGTGTCATAGAGAATGGGGTTGGGCCCCCAGACAAATGGCACGCCGTAGGTCTGGCCATTCCTCTTCACCAGCGGAAGCTCACGCAGCCTGGGGGAAAGTTGCGAATACGACGGGATTTTCCCTAGATCGAGCGGTGCGGCCAGACCAGCACTCACAATGGAGGCGGCCACATCGCTGGACGGGGAGATCACATCATAATTTGACGCACTGCCACCGCGAAGTTTGGCGACCAGTTCGTCGCTGGAGCCCATGTAGGAGGCTTGCACCTTACAGTGATGACGCTGCTCGAAGGCCTCGACGAAGGAGGCGTCGGAATAGCCTTCCCAAACGAGCAGGCTTAGCGCTTCTTCTTTTTTCCTGCACGCGCTGCCGGCCAGGGCCAGCGCCAGAATTCCCAGAAGAATGGCGCGAGAGCTCATTGCTCCTCCCGGTTACTTGGTATCCGCTTGATACACCAGACGCCCGCCCACGATGGTGGTGACAACTTTTGTGGCCCCTATGTTATGCGGGTTTATGTCGAAGATATTCTGCGAAACGACGATCAGGTCGGCGAACTTGTCGATCTCCAGCGAGCCTTCCGATTTTTCGCGGCGGCCGGCAAACGCCGCTCCCAGGGTGTATCCCTCAATCACTTGCGGCACCGTCAATCGCTGCTCAGGAACAAAACCCGCTGCCGGTTTTCCTTCAGAGGTTTGGCGAGTTACAGCGGTCTGAACCCCTTCCCACGGATTGAGAGTCACGACCGGCCAATCGCTGCCGAAGGCCAGGCGGCCTCCGGCATCAGCGATGCTCTTCCAAGCCCAAGCGCGGGAGGCGCGATCGGGGCCGGTATTCCGCGCCCAGACGTCCAGCGTATCGGAACCCGGGTAAGCATGGAGCGGTTGCATGCTGGCGATAACCCCGAGCTTGCCGAATCGCGGAATGTCCGACGCCGCGATGGTCTCGATGTGTTCGATGCGCGGCCGGCGATCGCCTTTTTTGTGATTTTGCGTTTCGGCATTTTCATAGGCATCCAGCGCCGTGCGCACCGCGTAGTCGCCGATCGCATGGGTGAAGAGCTGCAACCCGTGCTTGTCCAATTCCGCGACTGCCGCCTTGTACTTGGAGGGCTCCCAGAAGAGCTTGCCTTTCAAGGAGGGATCGTCGCTGTAGGGTTCAAGCATTGCGGCGGTGTGCGATTCGACGACGCCATCCACCATAAATTTGACGGCCTCGGCGTCGATCCAGTCGTCGTGGAATTTTTTGCGGGCATGCTCGATGGCCTCGAGGTCCTGGGGCCGGAGCTCGGGCGGATTGAGGAAGTAAGCGATATACAGGCGCACGCTGAGATCGCCGCGGCGGCGCATTTCGTCGAAAAGATCGAGCTCTTCGAAATCCTGGCCGGCGCTGTGGACCCGCGTGATGCCGTGTTGGTTCGCCCATCTCATGCCCGCGCGCAGCGCCAAAAGCTTTTCGGCGCGAGATGGCTTCGGAATAAACTTGGCGACCAGGTCCTGCGCCGACTCTTTTAACGCACCGGTGGCCTCACCCGTTTGGGGGTCGCGAACAATCGTGCCGTTGGGCGGATCCGCAGTAGCGCGGGTGATCCCGGCCAGCATCAGGGCCTTGGAATTGACCCAGTAGGTATGTCCGTCATAGCCTTCGAGGAATACCGGGCGTTGGGGGAAGATTTCATCCAAATATTTCTTGTGCGGGAGGGCCTCGGGACCGAACATGGCGTAATTCCATCCGCGGCCAAGAATCCAGTCATCCCCAGGATGTTCGAGGGCATATTGGCGCAATCGCTTTTGAATCTCCGCGGGGTCTTTTGCGCCTTCGAGATTCGCCCGGCCGAGACTCAAAGAGCCGTCCATAAAGTGGATGTGACAATCGACGAAACCCGGGAGCACAAGTTTTCCGCCGGCGTTGATGACTTTTGTGCCCATGCCACGCCGTCGCTGGATTTCCGGGTCGTCACCGACAGCGGTGATCTTGCCGTGGCGAATGGCCACGGCCTGGGCCCACGGCTGCTTGGGGTTGGCGGTGTAAACGTGACCATGAACGACGATGATATCCGCCGGTTCGACGATCCGGCCTTGCGGGCGCGTTATCCCAGCAGCAGAGAGCAACAAGGGGAGCGACTGAAGAACGACGCGAAACGCTCGAACTTTCATTGGCACCTAGTCCTCGGAATCAGAATGTTGGCGGCGTGTTGATCCACAGCAGCCAAGTTTCCGTCCGTCCGGGATTCTTCCAGCGGTGCGGAAGGGAACTTTCGAAATACAGGCTGTCGCCAGGCTTCAAATGATAATGCTCCTTGGCGCCTAGCCAGATCTCAAAATTTCCGCGCAGGACATGCAGGAATTCCTCGCCTTCGTGCGAGTAGGATGCACCGCTGCCGCCACCAGGTTTGATGCGAAAAAGATGCGGCTCCATCACCGTGTTTCCCCAGGCCAGCAGCTCCATGCGCACGTCCGGTGTGGTCTCCAGGATCTTTCGCTGGTGCGGGCGCACCAGGCGCGGATTATCGCCGGCGGTTTCGAAGAGTGAAAGAATGTTGGTACGGTAGAAGCGGGCGATGCGGCGCAGCGTGGCGATCGAGGAACGTATCTGGCCGCGTTCGAGGCCGCTGAGAAAACCGACCGAGACGCCCGTGGCGCGAGCCACCTGAGCTAGCGAAAGGTCGCGGCGGGTCCGCAAGCGGCGGAAACGCTGACCGGGAAGGAGCGAGCTTTCCCTGGGAGCAGAGACCACTCCCTGATGTTTGAGCACGTGAACGATGGCGGCGGGATTGAGGCCGCGGACCCGGCGCAGGAAAATGGCGCGTTGCAGCAGGCGCACATCGGATTCGGTAAAGAGACGGTAGCGGCTCTCGGTCCGCTGGGGCGAGAGCAGGCCCAAGGCCTCCCAGGCGCGCAACGCCGAGGAGGAAATACCCACACGGCGGGCCACTTCGCTGATGCGCAACGGGCGCGGCGGCTTGCGCGCGGCCGATGCGTTGGATAAATTCTTTCTGCTTGACACCGGTCCCGGCTTTCTCTAAGTTTACAAGATTATAGTAAGGTTTGCGGGACACAGCAACTACGAAGAATTGCTGTTCAAAAATTCTTCACGGCATAGGGGTGAGTTCATGAAGGTTGACGCACGATTCCGGCAACTGCGTTCCTGGTGTTTCCTCAGCATCCTATTCGCCACCGTCTTGGCCGTGGCCTGGTGCTTGGCCGTGCCGTTGGCCCGCGCGCAGAGCACCGGCGGCCGCATCCGCGGCACGGTGATGGACCCGAGCGGCGGCGCGGTACCGGCCGCCACCGTGCAGCTGATCAACGAGGGCACGCACGCCACGCGCGAAGCACTGTCCGGCGCGAATGGCGAATACGTTTTCATTGAAGTGCCGGTCGGCAGTTACGAAGTCGATCTCACCCTCCAAGGTTTCAAGAAATATGTCCGTAAGGGAATCGTGCTGGACCTTAACCAAGTCCTCACTCTGGACATCGCCCTGCAGCTGGGCGGTTCGACCGATGTCGTCGAAGTCACCGGCGCGCCTCCCGTCGTCGATACCACCTCGACTCAGCTTGGCGCCGTGGTGAACGAGCGCTCTTCTACGCAACTGCCTCTAAATCAACGCGATGTCTATCAACTGCTCCAGCTACAACCTGGAGTGCAATCCCAGCTAGGCAACGACCTGTTCTACGGATCGGATAGGGCCGGGGTGGTCACCGTGAATGGTGGCCGCGGGCGCTCCAACAACTACACCGTGAACGGCGGCGACGGCAACGATCTGTTCGCGAACTTGCCCGCCGTGGAACCCTCACCGGACAGTATTGAAGAGTTTCGCGTCATCTCCAATTCCTTTGATGCGGAATACGGCCGGAACTCTGGAGCGGTCGTCAACGTGGTCACCAAGTCCGGCACCAACAATGTACATGGCGGCTTTTACGAGTTCTTGCGCAACGATCACTTGAATACCCATCCCTTCACATTCACCCCCTCTCCTAAGCCGGCTTTCAAGCAAAACCAGTTTGGGGGCACGCTCGGAGGGCCAATCAAGAAGGACAAAACCTTCTTTTTCGCCTCCTATGAGGGCCGGCGAATTGTGCAGGGGATTGTCTCTCAACCCGTTACCGTGCCCACGGCCGCCCAGGTCGGCGGCGACTTTTTTGGCGGGGGCGCGACACCATTCCAGGGTACGCTGGCCGACGCCACGGTGGCGGGTGTTTTGAACGACCGCCCGGGATGCGCTCAAGCAGTGCAGGGACAGGGCGGTTTACCCATAGCCGTCGGCAACAAGTATGGCGGAACCTATGATGCCAACGGCAATTTAACCTCGCCCGGTATTTTCACCAACTTCAACACCGGAGTGGATAACCAAATTCCCGCAGCTTGTTTTGATCCGGTGGCACTGAGCTTGCTTCAATACGTACCCGGCGCAGGAGGAAGCGCATCCACGGTAGTCACGGTTCCCAAGAAGAGAGACCGGGGCGATCAATTTCAAGTCAAGATCGATCATGCTTTTAATAACAATCAGAAAACCGCCGTGTACTACTATTTTGATGACGACAATACCCTCGATCCGTTCGCCAAATTTCAAGCCGAGGGAGCTCCGCTCGGAAACTTCCCGGGCGTTTACGCAACGCGCACGCAGCAAATAAACGCCAGCCACTCCTCGACAATCGGCTCCCGGTCCGTCAACGAGCTTCGCTTTACCTTTTTCCGTGAGGGCCAGCTCAAATTTGATAGTCCGACAAAGACGAATGCCATTCAGGCCTCCTGTGGTAGCGGAGCCGCGGCGGCGTTTTGTTTTACCGGCGTGAGCGATTCCGCCACATTGAACGCCGCCTGCGCCGCCGGAGCCACCAACCCCGCGGACTGCGGCATCCATTCCGGGCTAGGCTCCAAGATAGAAGGCGTGCCGTTTATTCAAGTGAACGGCGGCTTCTCCATCGGAAATAACGCGGGAGGCCAATTGCCGCAGGTCGGCAACACCTTCCAGGTCAGCGACAACTTCAGCAGGATCGTGGGGAACCATAGTTTCAAATTTGGCGGCGATGTACGCTACCAGAAGTTCGATCAACTGTTGTATTTCGACGTCAATGGCTGGATGACCTTTAATTCCACAACGGCTGGGCCAACCGGGAGTGATTTAGGATCCGATAGCGCCTACCCCGATTATTTCCTGGGATTGGCGAACAGCTACATCCAAGGCTCGGCGCAGCACGAACTGGTGCGCAGCAAATCCACGTATCTTTTTGCGCAGGATAGCTGGAAGATCAAATCCAACCTGACGCTGAACTACGGTGTGCGTTGGGAGATGAATACGCCGCTCTCTGACATCGGCCAGAAAGTTCAGACCTTTCACCCGGGGCAGCGCTCGACCGTCTATCCTTGTAGCCTGGACCCCAGCAATCCTCTTTTCGCAACGTTTGGACCCGGAGAGGCCGGATGCGACGCCGCAGGCGTCACTCCCGTGGGGTTGGTTGTTCCGGGTGACAAAGGCGTTCCCAACGGCTTGACGAACACGTACTACAAAGGCTTTGCCCCGCGCCTGGGCCTAAACTGGAGCCCGGGCTGGCATGATGGGTTACTGGCCAAATTGACCGGCGGTCCCAGCAAAACCAGCGTCAGCATGGGATATGGCATCTTTTATAATCCCATCGAGCAGTTGGTCCTCGAGCAGTTCAGCGCCGAGCCGCCCTTCGGTGGTAGCAACTTCATCGGCTCCTCGTTCCTGCAGATGCCCTACGTGGACCAGACCGGCGCGGTCTTTGCCAATCCATTTACCGGGATTCTGAATCCAAAACGAGGTCAACCGATCGACTGGTCCAAATTCGCCGGCAGTGTTTATTTTGGACAATTTCCGCCGAATATGCGGCCTCAATATCAGGACCAATACAACTTGACGATCAAGCGCGAACTGCCCGGCAATACCCTCCTCCAGGTGGCTTATGTCGGCTCACAGGGCCACCGCTTGCTGGCCACCTATGAGGTTAGCCCAGGGGCCCCGCAAACTTGCAACGCCATCGCCGCCATCGCCGCTGCCAATCCCGGAAACGTGCTTACGGCGTCGGGAGGGAGCGAGACCACCTGTAGTTCGTTCGGCGAAGACAGCCCCTACTTCATCCTTCCGGGAACGCAAATTCCGACCGGAGGTCTTTATCTTCCTTACGGTCCAAGCGGGCCGACCACACTCGCTGCCGGGTCGGTAGTTGGTTCCCAGGGCATCACCTTGGTGGGGTTGCGCCGCTACTCATCTCCACTTTGCGATCCTTTGACGGGCCAGCAGTGTCCAGCCACAGGCGTGCCGCCCTTCTCCGGGATATTCAGCGAGGACACCATTGCACATTCGAACTACAACTCCCTGCAAGCGCTCTTCGAGAAGCGCTTCTCTCATGGCCTGCAGTTTCAGGCCTCCTATACCTTCAGCAAGTCTCTAGACAACGCCTCGAGCTTTGAAAGTGCCCTGAATCCTCTCAACTTCAACGCCACTTATGGCTTGTCCAACTACGATGCGCGGCATCGTTTCGTTTTCAACTATGTATGGGACTTGCCGGTGCCGAAATTTGACGGTTTTAAAGGCAAGCTTCTGGATGGCTGGGAAGTATCGGGAATTCTGAGTTTCCAGACCGGCTTCCCGGTGCGCATCACTTCACAGGATGATGTCGAGCAACTGGACACCACATTTGACTTTGAGGCTCCGGGCCAGCCGAACTTCGTCAGCGCCTTCAAAACCGTTAACCCCCGGAACACAGTCTGTGCGGCCTTCACCGGTCCACTGGCACAAGTCGTTGATCCCACGCTCCCCGCTTGCCAGCCTGTTTCCGGTTATGCCTTCGATCCCAACTTGTTCACCAACGCCACGGTTGCTCCGGGAACCATCGGCAATGCTCCGCGCTCCATCTGCTGCGGCCCCGGAATCAACAATTGGGACATGAGTTTTGCGAAGAACACCAGATTTGGAGAGAGATGGCAAATGGAGTTCCGGGCCGACGTCTTTAACATCTGGAACCACGCGCAGTTCTACACCGTGGACGGCAACATTTCCAATCAGGGCGGGACGTTTGGCCAGGTTCTCCACGTCCGCGATCCGCGATTGCTGCAGTTCGCGCTGAAGTTTCATTTCTAGTGCAAACTGGAAACAAAGATTTCTTTGGCGCGGTCCGCGAGGGCGTGGCCTTCTCACGTTCAAGAAAATTGCGAGTCCAGCACCAGCTTTAAGAGATTTTTCTGGCACAAACTGACCGCAGGGAACAGTCCTGCAATCACGGAGTACTCCCATGCACGACGCACTACAGAAAGAAATCGCCAGCTACGAAAAGCGCACCAGGAAATCGGCGGTAGCTCACAAGCGTGCTCTCGAACGAATCCCGCTCGGTGTAGCCAGCAATTATCGCCACTACGAGCCTTATCCGATTTTTGTGAACGACGGGAAGGGCAGCCGGATTCACGACGTCGACGGCAACGAATACATTGATCACAACCTGTGTTTCGGAGCCTTGATGGCGGGGCATTGCCACCCTGCCGTCGTCCAAGCCGTCGAGCAAAAACTGCACCAGGGCACGACTTTCGGGATGCCCCATGAACAGGAATGGGAACTTGCCGAAGAGATTTCGAAGCGCTATCCCGTCGAAATGGTTCGTTTCGGTTCCAGCGGGACGGAAGTCACCATGCACGCCTGCCGCATCGCGCGCGCCGCGACCGGCCGCGACAAGATTCTGAAGTTCGAGGGCTCCTACCATGGTCTGCATGACACCGCGCTTGTCAGCGTCAAGCCCAAGGCGGAAGACTACGGGGATCCCGATGCTCCCAGTTCCGTTCCCGGTGGCGGCGGCGTGCCGAAGTCCGCGCTTGAGAATGTCGTGGTCGCCAGCTTCAACAATCTGAAGAGCGTCGAAAACCGCTTCAAGCAGTATCCCGGACAAATCGCCGCCATTATTCTCGAGCCCATTCTGATGAACGTCGGTCTATGCCTCCCGCAACCTGGTTTTCTCCAAGGGCTGCGCGATATCTGCAACAAAAACGGCGCTTTGCTGATCTTCGATGAAGTGAAGACCGGCGCGAAGCTGGCCTGGGGCGGCGCCAGCGAATTTTTCGGCGTGAAGCCGGACCTGATCTGTCTGGCCAAGTCCATCGGCGGCGGCTTGCCGCTGGGGGCGTTCGGTGCAAGCCGCAAAGTGATGGATCTGATCTCGCAGCACAAGGTCTTCCACGGCGGCACCTACAACACCAACCGCGTGGCCATGGCTGCTGGTCTCGCGACGTTCCGCGAAGTTCTTACACGCGAGAACTATGTTCACGTCGGTAATCTCAGCAAGCAGCTCACCGAGGGCTATCGCGCCATCGTCAAGAAATGCGGCCTGCTGGCCTACGTCGCCAGCGCCGGCGTCAACGGCGCGTTGATGCTCTATCCAAAGGAAATTCAAAACTACCGCGACTGGACCAAGATCGACGTCGATCTGTGGCGCCACTACTGGTTCGGCATGGTCAATCGAGGCGTGCTGGCGCAGCCCTATTGGTGGGACGAGCAGTGGACCATCTCCGTGCAGCATACCGAGGCGGATATCGACAAACACCTCGCGGTATTCGAAGAAGTCGCACCGGCCCTTAGAAAGGCCCAGGAAGAGCGAGGCCTCGCTTTTGTCGGTGCGGCAGGACACTAGGCTTTGGTATGGCAGTCGGGGGAGAAAGCCATTGGCGAACGAGGTCAGCCGATCGCCCGCGGCGCCGGAAGCGCCCCACTTGCGCCGCGTTCTGGGTCCGGGGGACCTCGTTTTGTTATTTGTTGTGGCCATCGTTAACCTCAATGTGGTTCCGACCATCGCCGCCAACGGCGGAGTAACGGTGTGGCTGTGGTCTTTGGCTTTGCTGCTGTTTTTCTGGCCGCAGGGCATCGCGGTCATCGAACTGGCGCACCGCTATCCCGGTGAGGGCGGCGTGTACCTCTGGGCCAAGAGGGTATTCGGCGACTTCCACGGTTTCCTCTCCGGCTGGTGCTACTGGACGAACAACATATTCTACGTGCCAACGGTGCTCCTCTATTTCGTGGGCATCTCAGTGTATGTCGCGGGTCCGCGCGCCCGTACCTTGGCTGACAATCACTTGTTTGCGCTCGGCGCATCGATCGTTCTTCTGGTCCTCCTGGTGGCCCTGAATGTGCGCGGTTTGGGCGTCGGTAAGTGGATCAATAATCTGGGTGGGATCGGTACCTCGGTTACCGCGATCATGCTCATCGGCCTCGGACTTGTCGTGCTCTTTCGTTTTGGCACCACCATGACCGCCGCCGACTTTCGTATTACCGGCGACCTTCGTTTGATCGGGTCGTTCGGGATCATCTGCTTCGGCCTGGTGGGACTGGAACTGGCTTCCATCATGGGTGACGAGATTCAGGATCCGGGGCGCACGCTTCCGGGAGCCGTTGGCTGGGGAGGTCTGCTGTCCGGTATTTTGTATATCGGCGCAACGCTGACTTTGCTCCTGGCCGTGAGCAAACAGGATATCGGGGTCCTGCAGGGCGTCGTTCAAGCCGTCAGTCACATGGCCGAGCAAGTCCAGGTGCCCTGGATCGTCTCCCCCTTCGCCTTGGTACTCAGCATTTCCATTGCCGGAATCTATATGCATGGCGCGTTGCTGAAACTCGCTAAACAATCGCCCCCCGGCGAGGGGTATTACAGCAAGACCACGCTTGTCCTGGCGGGCAGCTGCGGACTCATCACCACCATCTTGGGAATCGGCGTGGCGTTCATTCCCTCCCATCAAATCGAGTCCATAAGATTATTTGAAATCAAGATGGTTGCCGGGACTTTGTTCCTGGTCGGTCTGGCGGCGTTTTTCTTTTTTATCTACGGTAGGCGCAAGGCCGCGCGGAAACTGGGAGCAGCGCCGGCGCTTTGAATGGAATTGGGGAGGCAGCTATGTCCAGCAGTGTGAAAACCGTCGAGCGAGCCTATCAAAACTACATCAATGGACAGTGGGTCAAGAGTTCTTCCGGGGAGATGTTTCCCGTCTACGATCCTTCGAGCGAAGAGGTCATTGCGCAGGTGGCCGCGGCCACGGTAGCCGATGTCGATCACGCCGTGAAGGCCGCGCGAGCCGCGTTTGATTCCGGCCCCTGGCCGCAGACCAGCGCTGCCGAGCGGGGTCGCCTGCTGTACCGCTTGGCGGAGAAGATTCGAGCGAATGCTCAGCAGCTCGCCGAGCTGGAATGCCGCAATTCCGGCAAGCCCATTGTGGAAGCGGAGTACGACATTTCGGACGCCGCCGCCTGCTTCGAATATTACGCCGGGCTTGCGAACAAAGTTCTCGGGCACGTTAATCCCGTGCCCGCCAACGCGCTGAGTTTCACGCTTCGTGAACCGGTCGGCGTCGCCGGACAGATTATTCCCTGGAACTACCCGCTGGTGATGGCCTCCTGGAAGCTCGCTCCCGCAATCGCCGCGGGTTGTACGTGCGTGCTAAAACCTGCCGAGCAGACGCCGCTCACCATGATGGAAGTCGCCAACTGGTTTGAAGGGCTGGGGCTGCCGCCCGGGGTCATTAATATTGTCAATGGGTTTGGCGAAACGACGGGAGCCGCACTTGTGGCGCATCCCGCGGTGGACAAGATCGCCTTCACGGGCAGCGCTGCGGTTGGCAAGGTAATTGTCAAGAGTGCGGCGGACACACTCAAGCGCGTCACGTTGGAGCTCGGAGGCAAGTCGCCCAATATTTTCTTCGCTGGCGCCGATTGGGAAGCTGCCGTTGACGGGGCGCTCTTCGGGGTGTTCATCAATCAAGGCGAAGTCTGCTCCGCAGGCAGCCGCATCCTGGTCGAAAAGAAAATCTACTCCAAATTCCTCGAAGCCATGACCGAGAAGGCCAAGCGCGTCAAGCTGGGCGCACCGCTGGAACGCGAAACGAAAATGGGGCCGCTGGTGAGCAAGGAGCAATACGAGCGCGTCAGCGCCTACCTCGAAATCGGCAAGAAGGAAGCAAAAGTGGCCATCGGCGGCGGGCGGCCGAAACAATTCGGCAAGGGCTACTATGTCGAGCCGACCATCTTCTATGACGTGGATAACAACGCGCGCATCGCTCGCGAAGAAATCTTCGGTCCCGTCGCTTCCGTGATTCCCTTCGAAGACGAGCCGGAGGCCATTCGCATCGCCAACGACACGCCCTACGGCCTCGCCGCGGCCGTCTGGACGCGCGACATTTTCAAAGCGTTCCGCGTGGTGAAGTCGCTCCGCGCCGGCATCGTGTGGGTCAACCACATGCAACCGACCTACGTTGAGGCACCGTGGGGCGGCTACAAGCAGTCTGGCTTCGGCCGGGAGTTGGGTCCCTGGGGACTTGAAGAATATCTCGAAACCAAACAGGTGTTCGTCAATCTCGACGAGACGCCAATCGGCTGGTATTAAATTTCAAAGCAAGGAAAACAAAAAATGGCTACCATTCAGATTCGCACGGAAATTCCGGGACCAAAGTCACGCGCTTTGATGGCCCGCCGCGCGGCCGCGATTCCACGCGGCCCTTCGAATGCCACCCCGGTCTTCGCCGCGAGTGCCGCGGGCGCCGCCATCGATGATGTCGACGGCAATCGCTATCTGGATTTCGCCGGTGGCATCGGCTGCCTTAACATCGGTCATCGCTCTCCGCGGGTGATCTCCGCGATCCGCGAGCAGCTCGAGAAGCACTTGCATCTATGCTTCGCCGTCACTCCCTACGAGAGCTACGTGGCCGTCGCGGAAAAACTCAATTCGCTGGCTCCCGGCAATTTCCCGAAAAAAACCATCCTGGTCAACTCTGGCGCCGAGGCTATCGAAAATTCCATCAAGATCGCGCGTGCCCATACCAAGCGCCCGGCGGTTATCTGTTTCGAAGATGCCTTCCACGGCCGCACCCTTCTCGCCATGTCGCTCACGAGCAAAACGCGTCCCTACAAAGCCGGCTTCGAACCTTTTGCCAGCGACATTTACCGTATTCCTTTTGCCTATCCCTACCGGGGCGAAATAGGCGCTACCGCGGAAACCTTCGCCCATTACCTGGAAGACGCTTTCCAACGTTCCGTCGCTCCGGAATCCGTCGCTGCGGTTATCGCCGAACCCGTGCTCGGCGAAGGCGGCTTCGTCATTCCGCCGCGCGACTACTTCCAGTTGCTGCAAAATATCTGCCGCCAACACGGCATTCTGTTCATCGCCGACGAAGTGCAATCCGGTTTCGCCCGCACCGGCAAGTGGTTCGCCTCGGAACATTTCGGCATTGAGCCTGATTTGATCACCATGGCCAAATCGCTGGGCGGTGGCATGCCCATCGCCGCGGTGACCGGTCGTGCCGAGATCATGGACGCACCCGGCGTTGGATCTCTCGGCGGCACCTACTGCGGTCACCCCGCCTCTTGCGCCGCTGCCCTCGCCGCCATCGAGACGATTGAGAAAGACGGCCTGCTCGCGCGATCCACTGCCATCGGCAAGCATTTCGAACAGCGTGCCCAAGCCTGGCAGAAAAAATGGCCGCTAGTGGGAGATATTCGTGGTCTGGGCGGCATGTGCGCCATTGAATTGGTGCGCAACGCGCGGACGCGCGAGCCGGCGGACTCCGAGACCACGGAAGTCGCAAAGTATTGCTACCAGCACGGCCTCATCACCATCACCGCCGGCACCTTCAACAATGTGATTCGCATCCTCGTTCCGCTGGTAGTCACCGACGAGCAGCTCGACGAAGGATGCAGTGTGATCGAAGCCGCGCTGGCCGCCGTCGCGGACCGCAAGCAGGCCGCGCTGTCGCTGGCCTAGCCCGCCGGCTGGAGTCCCACATTGGGTCGAAATCGCTAGACGACTCCAAGTGAAGGCGAACCTCATCTTCTTCATGGACACTCTCCTCCCCCTACTCTAAAGGGAGAGGATTCCTTCGCTGGTTTTGCGAGACCGCTTCGCTGGGTTCCTGACATGACGCCCGCACTTCAGCGAACCCAGGACTACGGGCTCCAGCGCGGAGGCCTTGAATCCACGGCCTAATAACGCCGAGGGTTTACGGTCAGCATGGCAAAGGCTTATGCCTGGGGCGTACCTCCATCTCGCGACGCCCCGGGCGGCACGCGGACTATTTGTTAATGTCGTCCTTGGCCTCCAAGCGCTTCAGAAGCGGCTGAAGAAAGGGCTTGGTCGTCTCCGGGGCCCCATTGATTGCTTGTGTCATTTCCTTGGCTGCGGCGGTGAAGTCCCCGGTATTGGAAGAGATGCGTGCGAGCGCCAGGTGGCTGATCCAGTGGTTTCGGTCCTTCTGGGGAACCTGGGGATACAGTTCAAAGGCGCGCTTAGCATTGCCCTGGCGCTGGAGGCCGCGGGCATAGGAATAAAGCTGGATGGCGTTAGCTTTATCGAGCGCCGCCGAAAACACTTTGGCTGAATCTTCTTTTCGTCCCATGGCATCGAGGATTCGCGATTTTGTTTCATAGTTTTCAAATCGCGCTTCATTCTGGATCGAGTTCTCTTCCCACTTGAGCGCTTCTTCGAGGTTGTAGTTGTTGTCCAGGCACCATTGCGCCGCCTCGTCGTATCCGCCCCAGCTGAATCCGCCAACACTCCGAAGCTCGTTCCTGATGCTTTGCAAAACAACGGCCTTCACGTCCACGGAGACATGGAAGGGAACGGCAAGCTTCTCCCATCTAAGAACTGCCGTCGCCGAATCTGGCTTGACGTCATCGACGATATAGGTCAGCACCTCAAAGGATTCTGCGGCGTGCGGTTTCACGTTCACGCGCAAGGCATCCTCTTTTTCGTCGTAGCTGAAACTGCCCCAGGAAGTCGAGTTTTTCGAAAAAATCACCGTCCACTGATCTTTGTCCGGGATGGTGTGCAGGCCATACGTGCCGGCTGCCAGGGGTTTCCCTTCCACGGAAACATCGCTCGAAACAGTGATGGTGGTATTCTCATTCGCGCCCGCCCGCCATACTTTCCCATAGGGCACGGTCTTGCCCCAGATCTCCCGCCCGCCGACTGCCGGCCGGTGATAGGTAATCGTGATATCTGTCAGTCCGACCCGTTGGGACACCGTGCCGCGCTGGCTGACGCGAGGAATGTTCAACTCCGTCGGCTGGCTTCCGTTCTTGAATTGTGCACCGGCATTCCCTGCCAAAACGCTGATTCCCACGACCAGGCCCAAAGCAAACTTCCACACCTTGCGCATCGTCCTATCTCCTCTCCCAAAGAAACTCTAAGATGATCTCGCCGGACCCGCGCCGGCCTTACACCCCAGTAGCGATAGACGTCCCCTCCGAACATGAGTGAGCAAGAAAACGCGCGGCCGGCGCTGTCGATCAGGTCAATTCAGAATGGATTGACAAGAATTTAACGGCAAATTCGCAAGACAATGTCCAAGCCAAAAAATTCTCAACCTGTGCGGACCTTGACTTCCTATTCTCGACGGGATATCCCTCAATACATCAGCGGCGCTTGGGTTTGGCCGGCATGCGTTCCGTCGGGGATTCGGGACGAGGATGAACGAATCCGGTGTGCACGAACATGCTTAGGCCGGAAGGAAGAAGCTGGAGAGGGCTTGGAAGTCGAAGTACAATATCAACGCGACGGGCTCCTAGCTCAACTGGTTAGAGCAATCGGCTCATAATCGATTGGTTCCGGGTTCGAGTCCCGGGGAGCCCACTGCAACTTCAAAGGATGTTGCCCGGGTCTAAATCCATTCATTCATTGCCATACGATTCCGAAAGCAAGTTGTGGATGTCTCGGCCGTGGATAGTCTGCCTGCTGTTGTTAGCGGAACGACGATGTCAACGTCAGGCCAACGGCTTTGTGCGATAATCGCGCTCATGAAAGCGACCATGGCCATATTTCCCCGAGCTTTTCTCGTCGTTTCGGCTTCTCTCGCACCTTTACTGGCGCAAACGCCGGGCAGCCAACAGCAGCAGCCCGAGTTCATGCGACAGGGTCAGCAATTGCTGCGCGAAGGAAAGTTGGACGACGCGCTGGCGTTGTATCGCAGGACTCTAGAGGCCTCGCCGAATTCCGTTGCAGCCAACATCGCGGCGGGGAGTGTGCTCGACCTCCAGGGGCGAGGCGAGGACGGCCGCAAGTATTTTGCCCGAGGGATCGAAGTTGCGGACACACCCGAGCACAAGGCCATGGCGCAAAGGGCGATGGCCATGTCGTACGCCTTCGAGAGAAACTGCAAGAAAACCGTCGCGTACGAACAACAGGTCTTCGACATCTACGGAAGCGAGAAAAACTTTTTTCAGCAGGGCGAGATTGCCGACGAGGCCGCTCGCGTTTGCATTGAATCAGGGGATTTGGACGCCGCATATCACTGGTATCAGCTCGGGCACGACACCGGCCTGAAGGAACCAGATATCAAACCGGCTCGCCAAGACCTTTGGGAGTTCCGTTGGGAGCACGCGCAGGCCCGCATCGCTGCCCGACGAGGGAATCAAGCCGAGGCACAAAAACACGTCGCTGCGGCGAAGAACGTGCTCGACAAGGGAACCAATCCGGAGCAGGCGCAGTTCCTTCCCTACCTTCAAGGCTATGTCGCATTCTATGCGGGAGATTACCAGGCGGCCCTCGAGGGACTGCTAAAGGCCAACCAGAACGACCCATTCATCCAATGCATGATTGGCCAGACCTACCAGAAGCTGGGCGAGAAAGACAAAGCCTTCGAGTACTACTCCAAGGCTTCAACAGCAATCGCGCACAATCCCGCCGCCGCATATGCGGTACCGCTGGCCAGGAAGAATCTTACTTTGCTACCGAGCTAGATTTTTCGCCCTCGGATTTGTGACCGAACGTTCGCTCCGGTTGGCTCGGCAGCAGCTCGGAGGCCCTTCGTGAAGCTCCTGATCATGGCATTTTCTCTGTTCTTGGTTCCCATCGCTTGTGCAATTCAAGCGAGCCCGCCCGAACAAGCTTCTACGCCAAGCATACAAGGCAAGGTCTTAGAGGAGCCGGAGGGGCAACCGATAAGAAAGGCAAACGTGCAGTTGTATGGACGAGAAAGGCCCACCGGCTCAAACTATTCGGCAATTAGCGATGCGCAAGGCCAATTCACCATTGATGGCGTGAAACCTGGACAGTACGTCGTGGTCGTCGAGCGCCCCGGATTTGTGCAGTCCAACCGCCGAATAACCATTTCCGTGCAACCGGGGTCCGGTAAGAACGACTTGATCTTGCACATGCAAGCTGCCGCCGTCATCACCGGGAAGATCGCAGACTTGGACGGAGACCCGATCGGTGGTGTTAGCGTCACAGCGACCAGGGCCGGCTCCATGGGAGCGGAACGGAATTCCCGCAACTACGGCAATGGAGCCACGAACGATCTTGGGGAATTTCGTATCTCCGATTTGCGAGCGGGACGCTATAAGATTACTGCCATTCCCCCGCAAACGTCCCAACCGCCGGATCTGAAAGAAAACAAGAATGGGAAGGATCCATCGATATTCCTAACCACTCACTATCCGGGAGTTTTGGATGAGGACCAAGCTGTTGCCGTGGAGATTCATGCCGGGGGAGAAACACGGATTAATTTTGGCCTCCTGACGGGCCGGGCGTACCGCGTCAGCGGATCGGTAACGGGGGTCCCGAGCAAGGGCGGCATGGCTCAGATCATGTTGCAAGCGAAGGGCCGTGGGGGCTTGCAGGTGGCTCAGCAAGAGCTTGGCGAGGGCGGCAGATTCGAATTTGCGAACGTCTTACCCGGGTCCTATGTGGCAAGGCTAATCATGGTCACATTTGAGGGCGGTCAGCCAGCCATACGCATGCTCCGCTTGGGTCAGCCGATTGAAGTCAGTAATGCTCAGGTGGAGGGATTGCGACTTCAGCCAGAGGCCGCTGGACAGGTTAGGGGAAAATTCAGCCTGGATACGGGACAGAAATTCGATTGGACACAATTGAGCGTGACCCTCGTCTCTGTCGAGGAGCAAGGTGCCGAACTTGTAGGGGAAGTCGCAATGGACCTTCCGACAAGTTCCAATGTCAACAGTGACGGAACCTTTGAACTGAAGAACGTGCCCGGAGGCAATTATCAGCTGCTGGTTGTGGCCAGATCCAATGATCTGCCCGATTACATCACAAAATCGGTCAATCTCGACGGGCGGGATGTGGCCGATTCTGGTTTCCCAATTCTTCCCCAGACGTACCTGGACGTAGTGATAAGCGCAAACGGAGCGAGTATCACAGGAAAAGTTGTTGACGGCAACGGCCAGCCGATCGCGAATGCGACCGTTGTGGATGTTCCCAGCGCGGAGCACCGAACGCGCGCGGATCTTTTCCAGCGAGATACTACTGATGAGAGCGGACATTTCAGCTTGCGCGGACTAAATCCCGGGAAGTACACGGTGCTGGCCTTCGAAGAATTGCAGGAAGATATTCGTCAGCCTGATTTCATGAAGTCCTACGGGACTCGCGGGGAGATTGTGCAACTGGACGAAGGTACACGAAAAAGCGTGGTCCTGAAACTGATCCCTTCGGGCGGTGAAGTGCCGTGAGCAGCGGAGTTTAGTACTAAACGAGTCGCGCTGGCATGCTGACATCATGTGGTGGGCTTCGCCTGCTCCGAGCCGTCCGCAAATCCGATCACGGCGCCGCGATATCGGTGCTGTGCGTCGCCCTGTGCAGGTCAGCCCGGAAGACCTCCATCTTGGGTGTTCGCGCGCCCAGGCGTACCACCGAGCAGGAAAGGAAGACGGTTGGCGGGAACGTCCTATTGAATTCAAAGGACTTACGCTTATTTTTAGAGCGGCGCGTTTAGCAAGGGCCACACGCCTTCTCGGTTCGGTACGGCGGCACCCGCTATTCCAGAGCGGACCTGCCCTATTGAAAAAAAATTGCAAAATCAGCTTTAGTTCTATGGACAAATAGCAGGCTCCTTGCCATTATCTTTTCCCCCTTCGAAACCACCTCTTTCAGTTCTCGTACGCAGCCTGTCGCTGGGAAAGGTAAAGGCTATGAACACGATCAGCATCGACCAGGTATTGGTGATCTCACCCGAAGCAGACCATCATCAAAAGATTAGCGGGGCAGTCGAGAGATGTGGTCTGGGCTCCATCTACTGCAGGGAATTCGTCGAAGCACGAAGCTTCCTGGCCCGACAGAAGTTTAGAGTGGTGTTTTGCCATGACACTCTGCCGGATGGCGATTTCCGGGGAGTGATCGCAGCAGTGAATCCCACCCCAGTCGTCGTGCTATCCCGGTTCGCCGAATGGGACCACTATCTCACCGCTCTTCGCGCGGGAGCCTTTGATTACCTGGCATGCCCGCCTGATTCAGCCGAAACAGAACGCATCGTGTGGTCAGCCATCGACCGCCAAAATCTGCAGAATGGAACCAATGCTCAGACCAAGACGGCCCTGGTCGGGGTGTCCTGACTTCTGTGGAACACCACCACGTCCAAGTCCGCGAGCTCATCATCTCGGTTGATCAGCAGCGTTACCGGCAGCGCCGCAACGCCCACTAACTTCGCGAAGTCCCAATCGCCAAGCACGACTGGATAGTTGACTTTTTGCTCTTCCGGCAATGGCTCGACCGATTTCCACCCATCTTCATCCACCGAAACGCAACGACGGTTAATCCGCTCTATTTGTACTTACTCCGGAACTCCCTGTGCCAAGGAACGCGCCTGAAGGGTGACATGGTGTACCACTGATCGACCATGGTGCGACGCGGAATGCCGTGCCCATGAGATGTGCGATGGTTTTCGCACTCTGCCGCCGATAGGACCGAAGCAACTCCCGATTTTGAAGCGAAGGCCGCCGGGGATCGGTTCCGCCTGTTCCTCAGGAGGGAATCATGGCCCGCAACGGTAGGCCACAAAAGAGACTTGCACAGTACCTATTGCTATAGTAGGTTTACATACGTGCATAGTAGAGGACCAATGGCCGAACCCAAACTAACCAAGCTCGAACTTCAGATCATGGAGGCACTGTGGACGCAGGGCAAGGCCTCCATCCGCGAGATTCAGGAAACTTTCCCCGAAAAAAACCGACCAGCCTACACGACTATCCAGACAACCGTTTATCGTCTGGAAGGGAAAAGCGCCGTGCGCCGCATCAAGAAGGTCGGCAACTTTCACATTTTCGAGGCCACCGTTTCCCGCAATGCCGCCGAGCGAAGGTTGATTGATGACCTGCTGGCCTTGTTCGGCGGACACACTCAACCCGTAATGGCACACCTGATTGAGTCCGGAAAACTCACGCTAGAGGATGTAAAGGAAGCCCAGAAAACTCTCCGGAAGCTTGAACGGAAGGATAAATCACAATGATTCCAGGATATCTGCCGGCGACGTGGACCGCTTTCGCAGCAGCGCTGGGCGATCACTTATGGCAGTCGACGCTATTTGCCGTCGTGGCCGGACTATTGACGCTGATTTTGAGAAACAACCACGCCCGGGCTCGCTATTGGGTATGGCTGGCCGCGTCGATGAAATTCCTAATTCCCTTTTGGCTGCTGGTGGCCATGGGAAGCCATCTCCCATGGTCACGCGGCTCGGCAGGAACGAAGGCTGGCTTGTACTTTGCGATGGAAGATATTACTGTCGCGGGCTTCTCTGGAGCCGGGGATTTTCGGAATCGCCCGGCCGGTTTTGGTATGGCCGGAACAAATCTCCGAACGCCTCGAAGATGTGCACCTGGAGGCCATTCTCGCACACGAGGTGTGGCACGTACGTCGTCGGGACAACCTGGCCGCGGCGATACACATGGCGGTGGAATCGGTTTTCTGGTTTCACCCCTTGGTTTGGTGGTTGGGAGCGCGGCTGGTGGAAGAGCGCGAACGTGCCTGCGACGAAGAGGTCTTGGAATTGGGCAACGAACGACAGGTCTATGCAGAGAGCATTTTGAAGGTCTGCGAATTTTGTGCAAGGTCTCCGCTGGTCTGTGTGTCCGGGGTTACCGGTGCCGATTTGAAAAAACGGATTTTCCGCATCATGACCGAGCGCGTGGTGTCCAAGTTGGGTCTAAGCAGAAAGCTACTGCTCGGCGCGGCTGGATTTGCGGCCGTCGTCGTACCGATCGTCTTTGGGCTGCTCCACGCAACGCCAAGCCGAGGCGCGTCTCAAGACGCAGCCGCCAGTACGCCTGGCTACGAGGTCGCTTCGATCAAGCCAAATAAATCTGACAACAATAGGAGCCGGCTGATGTTCAGGCCGGATGGGTTGAGTGCCACCGGCGGCACGCTGCAGATGCTTATCAAAGCCGCGTACGAAATCGAAGACAGTCAGATCTCCGGAGCGCCAAGCTGGCTGCAATCCGAAAAATACGATATCGAAGCGAAAATGGACAGCGCCGTAGCCGACGAACTACGTAAGCTCGATCCCGATCAGAGCAAGGATGCAAGGGAACACATGCTCCAGGCGCTTCTGGCGGACCGTTTCAAACTCACGATCCACCGAGAAACCAAAGAGCTTCCCGTGTATGCGTTGGTCATTGCGAAGAACGGTCCCAAACTTCAGGAGGCAAAACCTGGCGACCCTTACCCGAACGGGTTCAAAGGACCTAACGGTGGGAGCGGGGCGGGCATGATGCGCGGGAGTCTGGGCGCGGGAGGAAAGAGCGAGCTAGTTGGCCAGGCGGTGCCCATGTCGTCTTTGGTGCGGTTATTGTCCGGGCAACTGCACCGCACCGTTGTGGACAATACCGGGCTCGCAGGCAAGTATGATTTCGCGCTGCAGTGGACGCCAGACGAGAGCCCAGGTGCCGTGTTAAAAGGGGCGGACGGCGGCCAGCCAGGGAGTGACAGCGCATCCTCGTCCGATTCCTCCGGACCTACGATCTTCACGGCAGTTCAGGAGCAGCTTGGGCTTAAACTGGAATCGCAGAAAGGCCCGGTGCAAATTCTCGTCATCGACCATGTCGAGAAGCCGTCGGAAAATTAGCAGCGGTCCCGATATTTCGTGGATATGAGAAGGATTGTTCGTATCATGACCGAGCGTCGAGCGCGCAGGCTGGATTCGAAGCCATTGCTCGTCACGGCAGGTTTGGTGGCCGTGGCCCTGCCGGTCGCCTTTGGCTTGCTACGCGCAACGCAAACCGGGGCTGCGACGCGAGCCCAAAACACCGCTGCGACTGGGCCGGTGTACGAGGTCGCGTCGATCAAAGCGAACAAATCTGACAACGGATTGTTCAGGATGATGTTCGAGCAGGATGGGTTCAGTGCAACGAGCGTCACGCTGCGGATGCTTATTCGAACGGCATACGAAGTCAACGACAATCAGATCTTCGGCGTGCCGAACTGGCTCAACTCTGAAAAATACGATATTGAGGCAAGAATGGACAGTTCTGTAACTGATGGACTGCAGAAGATTAGCGAGGATCAACGCAGAGTTGAGAAGCGCCGCATGCTTCAGGCACTTCTAGCCGACCGCTTCAAGCTGATGCTGCATCGCGAAAGCAAACAGCTTGGCATGTACGCACTGGTCATTGCCAAGAACGGCCCCAAACTTCAGGAGGCCAAACCCGGCGACACGTACCCGAACGGAATGAAAGATGATGGCCGGCCCCTAGGAGCGGGTGTGTTCCGCCTGGGAAGGTACGCGGGAGGAAGGGGCGAACTAGTAGGGCAAGGGCTGCCCATGGCCACTCTGGTACGACTGTTGTCGGAAAAAATTCTGAACCGCGGCGTTCTAGACAACACCGGACTCACGGGCAGCTATGATTTCACACTGCAATGGACGATAGCAGACGAGAGCCAAGGTCCCATGTTTAAGGGGGCGGAAGACGACCAGCAAGGTACCGGCAGCACTACCCCGCTTGAATCTTCTGGGCCTTCATTCTTCGCCGCGATTCAGGAGCAGCTTGGGCTGAAACTGGAATCGCAAAAAGGTCCTGGGCAAGTTCTCGTCATCGATCATGTTGAAAAGCCTTCGGAGAATTAACGGCGGGCAGGAGCAACGATGTTGGGTGACAGACGAAAGAATTCTCCGGAGGTTTGAGAGAAAGGACAAAGTGCGATGATCCTGAATTATTTATCTGCAATGTGGATGGCCATTGCGGCCGCACTGGGCAATCACTTGTGGCAGTCGACGCTTTTTGCCGGTCGGTTTATTGACCTTGATTTTACGAAAGAATCAGGCCCGCGCTCGCTACTGGCTCTGGCTGGCCGCGTCGGTGAAATTTCTAATCCCCTTATCAGTGTTGGCAGGCCACTTACCTTGGTTTTACGGTTCGGCAGGGGCGCAAGCTCGGGTGTACGCTGCGATTAACGAGGTCAGCCGGCCCTTTACGCAGCCGACGTTCTCGGTGATTGCTCGGGTCACTCCCTCGACGGCCTCCCCGAACCTGATCCGTGTGCTTCCGGCGCTTCTTGCTGCAACGTGGCTCGTTGGATTTCTAGTAGTGCTCCTCGTGTGGTATGTGCGTTGGCGCCAGATTTCCGCAGCCGTACGGCAAGCACGGCCATTGCGAGAGGGACGCGAAGTCGTGGCGCTACGACGGCTTGAGCGTGTAGGCGAAATGCCGCAACGAATCGAGGTGCGCTTGTCACGGGCTGCTCTTGAGCCTGGGATATTCGGCATAAGCCGCCCGGTCTTACTATGGCCCGAAGGCATTTCCGAGCGCC
>WNFO01002174.1_pt1 | contig 24459 bp, 24 predicted proteins | sample 5400251 | NCBI WGS metagenome assembly WNFO01 (sample SAMN13153354, study PRJNA577476) | soil metagenome | isolation source: 100 cm saprolite under Madrone tree | place: USA:California | collected 2016-06-14
AGGAAGTTCTTGCTTCTCGGAATTGCCGTGCCTTGGCTGAAATTCTGCGGTCCTGTCAGAAAAAACACGCAGGTACACATAAGTGTCTTCGCTCGCCATAGTGGTGTGGGTTGCGATGACTTCTAGAAGTATGTCTGCAGTCGGGCTGCGGCTAGGGGACTGCGCTAAATTATTCGCAGGAGCAAGAAGACCTAAAGCGGTCATTACAACCAGCATCGAATGTTTAAAGGAATGCATTGCCAACCCAAATTTATCACGATTCGTGTTAAGTGCCCGGTTAGTCGCCAAACCGCTAAAGTTCTCCGCGCCAAAATCAACTTCGGTGATTTCGGCGTTAATCGGAACTTAGGCGATAAACTGGTTGATGTTACGCTGGGCATGAGTACACGGAACCCCTGTGAAAGAGTATCGCGTCAGCAAATACAATCCAGCGTTTCGCGACCAGTCGGGCGCTTACACCAAGGTCGAGTGGACCTTCTTCAGGCAAATCGGGCAAACATTCTCGGGCGTACTGCTCACGTCCGACGAATACGAGCGTGTCGAGGGGGCATATATTCAGGCGGCGTTGAGCTTTCTCCGCGAGAGTGGCCTGCTCTCGATGAGAGTCGCGGGGCTTCAAAATTCTCGAAAGCAGCCGCTCGGTTTTCAAAACGACAGTGTCCAGCCATTAGACCGTATCGGTGAAATTATTCGTCGAATTTTGCGAGAGGAGTTTTGGTGTCGATTGGAAGGAAGCGATGGCTTCATCCATTTCGGTTGGGACTATTACATGTATATTGGCGTGCGCCATCCCTGCCCCACGGCACGAGCAATGGCGGTAGAGCTCGGCTTATATGTTGAGGAATTTGCATCTCCCTACGTCGAAGATGAGGCTGAATCCTGATTCGTCTTACCGGACAATGGCTTCCTTCACGAAGAAACAGTTTTGTCCCGGAATTAGAATTATATAAATCCCACTTTCCCGGAAATCGATGGCCAACTTGACGTCTGCGACCTCTTTTTGCATGGGGCCGCTGACGGCGGAATTCATCCGAAAGCCGTCGAGAAGAATAAAATCGCCACTCTGATATCTCCATCTCTTAGCATCTATTGCGTAAGATGTGCCGTTTTTAAATCTTCCTTCCTGAAAATATGTCCCGTCTGCACGCAACAGCAGTCTTGCGTAATCAATATTCTCTTCGCTGCAATCCGACCCGACATGTAACCTGAAGGCTCCAATCAGCGCGTCCCTCCGCTCGCGCTCAGAAGATGAGCACGAGCAGATTAGTGAACAAATCGCAACGACAGCTGCGAACTTTTTCAATTTGTTCATGTCCGCCAATTCATTCGCTAAAATGGGTTACGCCTGCAGAATTTATCACTTTTCTAATCCAAGTGCCTGGTTTGTCGCGTTACCGTACATCCGAATTTGTCCGTCCAATACCGCTTGTCAGAAATCCTCGGTGATTAGGCCGGGGAAAACTATAAATTCTGACAACCCTTCCGCAGAGTCGATACCGAACGGCTTCTCAGTGCTGACACGCACCAATTCTCGCCCAGTCGCGTCCTGGAATCTTTCCAACACTTCGCACGGAATTTTTCCCGTTGTCGGATGCTCACTGTCAGCATCCAACATTTCATCAGTAAAAATGGGGACTCTGTCTCTTAGGGACGTGGTGGCGGCCAGAGGCATCGACCAGTTCACATTCCACCCAACCGGGAAAACTGTCGTCAACAAAGCGAACGATTTGAACCGCGACGTTGTGCATGATTGTTATATGGAACTACAAGCAGTAACGAGACCGCAACCGCTTTGATTCGTGCCTAAGTCCCGATAAGTTCGCGAAACCGGAGAAGTCCCCCGCGCCAAAATCAACTTCGACAGTTTGTGCGTTATTTTTTCTGGTATGCTCCGCGAATGAATAACGCCTCAAAGCTCTCAGGCGCATTCATTTCGCTGGCGTACATTCCGGCGGGCTTACTCGGCATATTTATCGCCGAACGGCTACCGTTGGAAATTCGAATCCCGTTTTACGTTTTGCTATCTGTTGCAGTAATTTACTATCGATGGGCTGGCGCTGCGAAGCTCAGAAGAAAGTTCAGTTCCCATTCCAAGTGATGATTGGACAGCCCTAAAAGCGAGTACAAAGCTTGGTCCTTATCTCAGAACGACGCTGCCAGGTTATCTGGACGAATCCGATCAGCACGAAGGGAGCCGCCACGACAGCCTACGTCCCCCTAAACCCGCCCAAGTCAGCTTGGGCAGAATTTCTGATTTTCTACGTTCCGCAACGAGACAGCGAAGAGACCAAATATTATGTGATTCCGCGTTCTGAGCTTCCTCGCCACACTTCTTACTCACCGAATTCCAAACGGCTCGCCCAATATGAGGGAGCTGGAGCCTACTTAAAAGAAACTAATGAGGTAGACTCCAGAAACACGGAAGCCTCTCACCGATATAAAGGATGAGAGGCTCTATGTCTTCCCGCTGGAACTTATCGTAGCCGTTACTTCTTGTCTTCTTTGCGCTTCTTGGCCCAACGCGCTTTAGCAAGCATGGAAAGCTTCTTCCTCGCAGCCAAACTCATTGTCGGTCTGGTCCCGCTTACGGTCGCGGCGCTCTTGGTCTGTGGCGCGGCTCCGTTCAGCGCATGACGGTAAGCGGCTATACCAGCATCCAAAGCGCGTAGCTCCGCAGACAACGAAGCCCTCTTCTGTAACAAGCCTTCTAAAACTTCACTCATTCTTTGTTTCCTCCAGTTTGGAATTGTACTACGCGGGTGTAGGATGCGCTAAACGGGGAAACGTTTCCTCCGCTTCCACTCTGCTCTGGCCTCTTCCAGTTGCCCTGAAACGGATTCTCAGCAAGCCTGCGGACTTCTTTCCCGAATCGAATCAACTCTTCGTCAGTCATCTTGCGCAGTTTATCCCGCAACTTCCGCAGAACTTCTTCGTCTGATTGGAAACTGATTGCCATTGTCGCTCCGGGAGGAGCAACGGGAAACTGCATCATAGCATTTGTGATGGAGGTTTCCGTAGAATCACGGGGGCGAAAGGAAACGTTATGACTTCTATAGAAATCCACGAACGGCTTACTCGTCTTGAGCGCTCAAACTGGCTTCTCAAAGTTATGCTCTCAAGCTGTCTTTGCTGCGGGGCTGTGGTGTTCTTGATGGGGGCCGCCTCGACAGCGCCGAAGATTATCGAAGCTCAGAAAATCGTTCTGAAAGACGGCGCTGGCAACGAACGCGGTGAATTGTTTGCGACCGATAAAGCGTGGGGTTTAGTCCTATTCAACAAGAATCAGACCAAGGCCGCCAGCATCTTCGTTGCGCCGGAAGCGAACGGGATTTTCTTGGACGACTCGAACGGCAATATCAGACAGTCGTTCACATCTGACTTGAGTAGGTCGGATTGGAATATTTTCCGCCCGGGTTCCGATACGCCGCAATTTGGTATAACCGACAACGAGCAGGGAACTGGGTTGACGTTCCGCGACAGAGCGAACGGCGAGCGCATCAGCATGGGTGTATCGGCGAAAGGCTCTGGACTCACGCTTTCTGATGAGAACGGGCAGATAAAGGCCGCAGTTACCGGCACAGAATTGGGCTTCGCGTCGTTTTCCGGTAATGGTGAGTTGCAATGGGCACCGGGCTGGGAAAAGTTTTCCCCGGAGGAAAAGGCAACGATGAAGAAGTTTATGCCGAAGCTTCCAAATTAAGTATCCGATGCCCGATAGGGTGGGGGCCTTCGCTTTTGATGAAAGCATTGCCGGTGTCACGCGACTGGCTCTGCCTCCTCGCGTTGCCGATGCGATCAGCAGGCAGCGGGACACGTTGAGCGCGAAGTCTCGCAGCCGCGCAGCCAAAGCGCTTGCACAGGCGCGGAAGGATCGCGGTGAGTTGCCGGGTTTCATGCGAAAGAGCGTGCGAGGATGCCCATAAGAAGCACAGGCGGCATCATCGGTTCCGGCCCCTGATAGAATGTACACGATGAGCTTTGAATGGCTAGAAAATCTGACGAAACCACTTGCCAGCCTACTGAACCCTATAGCGGAACGAATGGGTGGCACGCTCGGGCATAGAAAACCACGTCTGTACGTGCATTTCACGCCGCCCCAGATGCTCTGGTGCATCGCCAAGAATGGGGAACAGGAAATAATGCAAACGGTGTGCTGGGCCGATATAAACCATGATGACGTCCAGCAAACTTTGATTATCACGGACGTTTATCCTCAGGGTTCACACTCAGAACTGCGCGTGGCTAACTTCGTGGTTCCGCCAGGGCAGATGGTTCACGAGCAAGTCAAGTCGTTCTCGCTGCCGATTAAAGGGGAAAAGGGAAAACCGTGGACTGGTCGGCTCATTCTGATTGATCAATTCAAGAGGAAGCACAAAACGGATAAAGCCACTTTTCGCTGGGCGGGTGAGGCCGCCGCTCCCAAATAAGCACTCGACGCTGCCCTACGCTTCTCCCGTTTCGTGCGCCACGAGCAGGATCGCGCTTGCGGTAGCATTCAAAGCGTACTGCGCTAAATGTCGAGCGGGCTGCTTAGCAGTTGTGCCAGCCCCATGTGCGCTGCTCATCTTATTGCGCAACGTTGCCACGATAAGAAGGAGCGACTCGAAATAGCTATCAAGGCTTGTATTTGAGAGCACAATTTTGATTAGCGTACCTGCGGTATCAGTCTGCTTGTAACTCCAGCGTTTCCGATCACAAATTATTTTCAGCACGCTTTCGAACGCGCTGCCGCACTTTGTCAAACAATCACTGAAATCTCCTTTGCGATAATCTTCGAGGGCCGCGAGATACTCGCTGTTTGCGTTGCGGAAATGAGAACGCTGAAGCAGCGTCAACACTGGCTCGATTGCGGTCGTATGCAGCGTTTCGCTCTCTTTCATAATCACTTTCGGATACTCGCGTGTGTAGGTTGCGGTTCTAGTGGCACCAAACCGCTCATTCTCGGTAACCGTCTCTTTCACAAAACGAGTTATGTGATAAGGCAAATTGTCTAAGCGCAGCAAACCGTTTAGCTCAGCAATCAGTTTGTCGTCGCCGATGCTAACGTGAAAGAAAGAGTCCGCGCTAAAAATGTCCTCCAAGAAATCAAGGAACTCCTTGCCTGAGCAGGTGTGCAAATAACGAAAGACATCCTGGCTATCACCGATACTTCCGAGTTGGCCACGCCCCGTCCGGTACAAAACGCGACGATGAATCTCATCCCAGAACTCCCCGTTGTAATCACCCCTGCCGATGACACCCAGGTCGAAACGCTTATTGGTGTAAAGCTCTACGACCCAACGGAGGACGCGGTTGCGTGTGGTCGAGGGGATATCGTGAGTCGGTTTTGTTGACGCCTCGGGACGAGCCGAAAAAACGTCAAACATGCGCATGAATGTTGACATGTCATTTACTCCGGCCCGGGCGCTATTCCTGAGGGTATTCAGCGAGCAGCCCTGTCCGATTTGCATTATCCTGCATATCCTGCGCAGGTATCCAGATCGGATATCCGACACTGCAGCGGTACGCGAATGAAACTGCGAATGAAACAACAGTTCCATTTCAAGGGACGGGTCTCAGCTTACCTTCTAGGCTGGGGTCTTTTGCTTTTGAATGCATTGAAAAAATGGAGGTAGCGGCGGGACTCGAACCCGCTAAGACCGTTTTTGCAGGGAAGTGGTACACTCGATTCAAGGGCTTGTGGCGGAACTGGCAGACGCGCACGGCTTAGGACCGTGTCCCGTAAGGGGTGGAGGTTCAAATCCTCTCAGGCCCACCACACTAACGAAAAGAAGAACTAGCAGAAAATCACCATGCTTCACACGGTTTTTCTAATTGTGGCGGGTCTGGTTCTTACAGGCATTCTCAGTGCTGAATTTGAAATGCTGGTAATGCGGAACCACCCATTCTTGTCAAAGATTCTGGCTGCGGTCTGTGTAATCATCGCGGCGTACGAGCATAGATGGAAGGGGCTGCTGATTGCCATGGGTGTGTTTTTTGTGTACTTAGGAGTACGAAGAGACTTTCAGCTAAGGGCAGCGAGAAAAAATACATCTTGAAAGGCTCAGCGGACCAAATCTGGCACATTCTGGCACACTTTCCCTTCCTCGATATGGCACAGTTTACCTCGGTCTACTTCCTAGTGAGATGATAAATAACCAGTGTTTATAAGGGTTTTCGTAGGTTTTCAGTGGTTTTCGATAAAGGGCTGCTCGGGAGAGATGATTTGAACCTCCACGGTTTTTAGGCCACAAGATCCTAAGTCTTGCGCGTCTGCCAGTTCCGCCACTCCCGCATTGCGGCAGCATTATCAATTATACAGACGTTCGCGGCCAACATTGCGTTGAGAGCAGAGAGAACGTGGTTTTTGCCATCAATGGGGGATGTTTACTGGCAGTACGCATGTACTATAGCTGTCCACCCGGCAAATTGTGACCATGGTAACGCGAGCGCCGCCTCGCTGCTGTGGGCGTCGTTCGTCCATTCGGGGCACTGGGCCTGTATTTCTCTGGGCGTATCTTTCTCCTCTTGACGAGGAACACGATTTGACATCTTCGGTGAACTTACGATCCGGACTTCTTGCGGTTGGTGCACTGCGCCCGGCAGAGGGGGCTGCGCAGGGCCCGGTGGCTCTTGAAACGACCGTCATAGCGACGGGGGCGCGTCCCGGCGATACGGCGGCGAAGCGCGAACTTTTCACCGAAGAGACACAGACCGTGCTGGTGTTCGAGCAGGGTGCGGTGATTCGTCTTTCCGCAGCGGTTGCTGACGGGCAGTTGCTGTTTCTGACCAATAAAGCCACCGGAAAAGAAGTTGTCACGCAAGTCCTGCGCAAACGCAGTTTCCGTCCCACGAATTGTTACGTTGACCTGGAATTCACTGAAGCGTGCCCGGGTTTCTGGGGAATCGAATTCCCCAAGGTCGGGAAGGCGGCAAGCGTCTCCGATGCCAACGGCGTTGCCGAGAAGCTTTCGGCCGATGAGGATACAGGAAGTGGCGCGGAAAAGCCCGCTGTGCCTCCCAGCCTGCAAGAAGTGGAACGCCTGAAGAACGAAGTTGCCGGACTGCAAACGCAGCTGAAATCGCTGCAGACGGGACAAAACGCGGTCACGGAAACGGCCGCGAAATCCGAAGTTAAATCCGCGGCGCAGATCAGCGCCGAGTTTGCACGAAAAGAAGAAGAAAAACGGCTGGAAGATCTTTTTGCTATGGAAGCGAAGCAGGAAGAATCGAACTTGCCGAAGCGGCTGGTTGCTTACCCGCAGAGATCGGCGAACCGGATTTTGCAAAAACCGGGCGTGAGGAGATCGCTGATCGCGGCGTTGGTGGTGGTATTGGCTGCGGCCGGCGCATACTGGTTTGGCGCGCTCGACGCACTCACAAAGAAGACCAGTTCGGCGAAGGCTGCGCCAAGTCGCGCGACGCTTCCTGCGCCCGCTCCAATGTCCGCTGCAATCGCGCAAAAAAGGGCAGTAGTGTCCGTTGCACCGAGTTCTTCAGATAATGACAACGTCAAGACGTCTTCGGCGCCGACCGAAAGCATGGTGAAAACTCCGGTCGCGAATTCCGCTTCCACTGCCGCGATTGAAAACAAGACTGGCGTTGGCGTGCTTGGCTTACCATTGAATTCAACCATTCCCGGTCCGGTGAAACCGTCCCCGGAGAACCCATTCATTGCGCGAGCCGCAGTTCCCTCAGATGCCAAGCGTCGCAAGGGCCAGCCGGTTTCTGAGTTGAGCAACAAGCCCGCGGCATCCGCGAGCAATGCGGGAGCGGTTTCGAGTACGGGGCCGGCCTCAGACGCTGGCGGCGGGGTTGCCGTTATCCCGGACGGAGATGGCTACGTGGGTCCGAAGCTGGTGCGTGGAGTCAAACCGGTGGCTCCAGCGGAAGCGCTCAAGAACTACGTAACCGGAAACGTTAATCTGGATGCGCTGGTAGATGCGGCGGGACACGTCAAGTCCGTGACCGTGCTTTCCGGGCCAGCCAAACTGCGAGAAACGGCGATCGAGGACATTAAGCACTACGTCTATGAGCCAGCGAAGAAAAACGGGAAGGCTGTTCCGGCGCATGTGCAAGTGAGCCTGCAGTTTTGGTATGAGCCGTAGGACGAGCGACCACAGATCAGCTATGCGCCCGGTTCGTACCCTTGCTACAAGCACCTGCCATTAGTTCACAGTGGCGGGAAGCCTCCCGGTCTGCTTTGTCAGAGATGCGCCCGTTCCGTACCCAGGCCTTACCCCAATCCCTTCCCCCCGGCAGCGCCGACCCGCCTTCGCAGCAAAAAATCGCACAAGACATTTCCGCGCGCTAGGGCTGCGCTTACCGGCCCGGTTTGGGCGACCAAGGGCTGCGGTAATTTTACAGGAACGAGACCTGGCGATGACACTTGGCCCGCGCCCCGCTTCTAGGCTGATTGAGGTGGGTAGTCTGCCGGACGAGAGAGAATGAGCTGGCTCATTGCAGAGTCCCGTGCCGCCTCGCTGCAATCCGCAACGCCACCTTGCAACAAGTTCACATCAAATGATGGAAGGAAGAAGGAAAAATGAAATTTGAATGGAAAGTCCTGCCAGTGCTGGCACTGGCAACTCTGATACCTAGTCTGGCTTCGGCGCAGTATACGCGCACGGATCTAGTGACCAATTCCGGCGCGGGAGGCACAGTTCAAGATTCCCACCTGATCAACGGTTGGGGCCTGGTGTCTACATCGACGAGCCCGTTCTGGGTTAGTGACAACGGCACAGGATTGTCCACACTCTATTCGATCAGCAACGCGGGTGGGACGGTCACACCGACTCCGGCAGGACTTGTCGTAAGCGTTCCTTCAGTATCCGGCGGTCCGGGTACGCCAACCGGGATTGTCGCCGCGAACCCACCAAAAGGAAGCACTGCGTTTACGGTTTCGGGCGTCAATCCTGTCAGCGGAAAGCAAGCGTCAGCGCCTTCGATTTTCATTTTCGCGACACTGGATGGCACGATCAGAGGATGGAATCCCGCGGTAGACGGTATCAGCGCGACGGGCGCGAGTACCGCCACTCTGGCTGCCGACAGGTCGTCGGCCGGCGCCACGTACACGGGCTTGGCAATTGCCACCAACAACGGGCAACTGTTCTTGTATGCCGCGGACGATGGACAGAATCGCAGGATCGATGTGTTCGACTCCGATTTCAAACTCGTGGAATCGAATCCGGAGGCTTTTGTTGACGCGCAAATTCCGAAAAAATTCGCACCTTACGGCATCCAGACGATTACGGACGCGCATGGCGTCGAGACGATATGGGTTACTTACACTGCTCTTGACAAGTCGCAAGGCGGTTTTGTCGATTCGTTCACGCCCGCGGGTGCTCTGAAGAGGCACTTCGCGGTGAGCGGGCCTCTCCATTCGCCGTGGGGTGTTGCGCTGGCGCCCAGCGATTTTGGCCCGATGAGCAACGCATTGCTGATTACGAACAATACCCCCCACGGGCGGATTAACGCGTTTGATCCGGACAGCGGGGCGTTCCTTGGCCCGCTGCGTGACGAGAGCGGGAAGGCGATTGAAATTGACGATGTGTGGGCCATTCAGTTCGGCCAAGGCGGTCCGGCTGGCGCGAACGGAAATCCCAATCAGTTGTTTTTCACCGCCGGCAACAACAATTACGGTAACGGCACATTTGGCGTTATTAAGTTCGGTCAGTAAGGCTAGCCCCGCCAGCCAAAGCGCAAGAGCCCGGAGAGGCAATCCTCCCCGGGCTTTTGGTTTTTGTGAGATCTAATCGAATTGCCATTTCAACGATAGGCGGATTCGGCGGCACTAGCCTTCATGAATTCATTCTGAAAGCCGGGAAGAGTGGCATCGAACTGACGTGCTTCCTGCTGCGATGAGCTCAATCGTAGCGGCGAAATGCACGCCCTACGAGAAATCCGAAAAAAGCGGCCGCCGCCAGAGTCTGCGCCGGATAACGCTTCAAAATATCTTCCAGGTCATCAACCATGCCCTTGACGTTGGTTTGGCGAACGTAGCTGGCGCTGGCGTGTATTTTGTTGGCGGCTGAGTGGGCGGCACCGGAAATTTGATCCCCGCGGGAATGGAGAGTTGAGGCTGTGGCGTCGAGAGCACCTGCAGCCTTTTCGCGGGAATCGTCGAGTTTGTCCACGGCCTTGCGGCCGAAGTCGGTAACGCGATCTTTCATATCTGCTGCCTTATCAGCAAGTTTCATGCGCGCGGCGGTTCCCGAACCGGAGCCGGCTCCGGCCGCGCGGTCATCAGGATTCCAGTACGGTTGCTGGCTGGTAGATTCTTTTTCGAAGTTGTCCATTGCGGATTCTCCTTTTTATAATTCCAATCTCGTTGCCCAAATAACTCGTTTCTCAAATAAAACGAAGGGGCGATGGCCCGCAATCGGCTGAATTGTCGCGCCTGTGGGCCGTTCGTACAGGTAGCGATGCAACTCTTGCGCGTTGCAGGAGGAGAAAGTATCGGGATGAGATCGTATTTACAAACGCAAATTGCTGTAGTTTTTTGACGGGCACCAGGACAATACGGGAATGCCGCCAATCTATCGGACTTTGCGAGGGAAACTTGCAGGGAAAGAGGACGCGGGCGTGCACCGGACAGACGAGGAATTTCCGGGATACAGGGAGCGGAATTTGGAGTAGGGTAGGCGAGGCGAAAGTGGCTTTAGGGAATCCTGTGGAGACGGCGTTCAGGGAGAGAGTGGACCTATGGTGATGGTAACGACGGGGAGTGCTCCGGCGACGGGCGGACAATCGGGTGGGCAGACCTACCGAGCGGCGTTGGCGATGGTCACGACGCTGTTTTTCTTTTGGGGATTTGTGACGGTGCTGAACGACATCCTGGTGCCGCACCTGAAGTCGATTTTTGATTTGAACTACACGAAAGTGATGCTGATCCAGTTTGCGTTTTTCTCGGCGTATTTTATTTTTTCCATTCCGTCGGCGAAGGTGATTGACAGCATTGGCTATAAAAAGACGATGGTGACGGGTCTGGTGACGATGGGAGTCGGCGCGTTTTTGTTTATTCCCGCGGCGAGCGCGCCTTCGTTTGCGCTTTTTTTGGGCGCGTTGATGGTGCTGGCGGCGGGGATTACCGCGCTGCAAGTGGCGGCGAATGCGTATGTTTCGGTGCTGGGGCCGCCTGAAACGGCGTCAAGTAGATTGAATCTTACGCAGGCGTTCAATTCCCTGGGCACGACGATTGGTCCGTATTTGGGCGGATTGTTCATCTTGAATGCGAACGCCAGCTCGTCGGCGGCGATGGCAAAAATGTCTGCGGACGCGCTGCAGGCGTACAAGGTTCAAGAAGCGTCGTCGGTGAAACTGCCGTATACGATTATTGGAATCGCGCTAATTCTGTTTGCAGTGCTGATTGGAATATTCAAATTGCCGCCGATGCCGGAGGCGAGGAAAGAAGGGCATCAGAAATCCGGGCCGAGTATTTGGAAGTACACCCACCTGGTGCTGGGAATGGTTGGAATTTTCGTTTACGTGGGCGCGGAGGTTTCGATTGGCAGCTTTTTGATCAATTATTTGAGTCAGCCGAATATTGGGAATATGAGCGAGATCGCAGCGGCGGGTTTGGTTGGCTGCTACTGGGGCGGAGCGATGGTCGGACGATTCGTTGGTTCGGTGCTTCTAAGCGAGCCGAAAACGTCGCAGATAATCCGTTCTTTGCTAATCGCTATTGCGTTCGCCGTCGTATCGTTTTTGATTCCCGCAAGATTTGTTGGCAACCAGGCTACCGGTGGCATACAGATCCTTTTGGGACTTCTCGGATTGTTGCGCTTGCTAAAGCCTGTTTTCTTGCTGAGCGTGGTGGTGTTTGTGATAGTTCTTGCGATCTCTGCGATTAAAGGCGGGCGCCTTGCGATTCCCACTGGGGCCCTTTTGGGGATTTGCGGGGCCTGCGCAGTTACTTTGCTGACCACGTCCATGTTGACGACAGGCGGAGTCGCGATGTGGAGCATCATACTTGTTGGCTTCTTTAACTCAATCATGTTTCCGAGTATCTTCACGCTCGGTATTGCTAGGCTGGGACCGTTAACAGGAGATGGGTCCGGATTAATGATCATGGCAATCGTTGGCGGGGCCATTCTTCCCGTGGCGCAAGGTGCCATTGCGGATCGCATTGGGATCCATCACGCGTTTATTCTTCCTGTGTTGTGTTATCTATTTATTCTTTATTACGGGGTCCGCGGGTCGCGGCCGGTGGTTCCTGCCTGATTTGGAAAAGAACGGTATGGTGAAAATCGAGAGATGATGGACGCGCGCGAAAGTGCTCCCTGGATGATTGGTGTGGACGTCGGCGGGACGAAAGTTGCCGCCGGCTTCGTGAACGGCCGCGGCGAGATGGGCGAGCACTTGCGCGTGGCAATGAACCCGCGCGGGACCGCGGAAGAGGGATTTGCCGCGGTGACGTCGGCTCTGGACGCGTTGTTGCAGCGGAACACGGCAAGCGGCAGAGCCGAATTTCCGATTGGGATTTGCGCCCCGGGCCCGCTTGATCCGCGAACGGGCGTGGTGCTGAATCCGCCCAATGTGCCGTGCTGGCGGGATTTTCCGTTGGCCGCGGAGATTGAGCACCGCTACGGTCTGCGAGCAAAAGTGGATAACGACGCGAACGCGGCGGCGCTTGCGGAAAGTTTGTGGGGCGCCGGGCAGGGATTCGGGAACGTGTTTTACGCGTGCATCGGCACGGGGATTGGCGCGGGAATAGTTTTTGATGGGAAGATTTTTCATGGGCGCACCGGTTCGGCGGCGGAAGGCGGGCACGTAAGCATCGACTACCGCGGGCCGCGCTGCAATTGCGGGAAACGCGGGTGCATTGAGGCGCTGGCCTCGGGCACGGCGATTGCGCGGCGGGCGCGGGAAGCGATTGCTGCGGATGTACTACGTGGCGCTGCGTTGATGGCGCTTGCGGGAGGCGATGCTGCGGCGATGCGAAGCGAGATGGTGGCACGCGCGGCGGGCGCGGGAGATGAATTGGCGCGGGAGATTTTGTCCGAGACGATTGAATATTTGGCGGTTTGGCTGGGCAATATTGTGGATTTGCTGGAGCCCGACGTGATGATTTTGGGTGGCGGCGTGGCGGATATGTTGCGGCCGCATTTCGGCGAGATTCAAGCGCGGATGAAAAATTGGTGCGTGAACGCGAGGCACGGGGAGATTGCGTTGGTGCCGGCGCATTATGGGGAGAACTCCGGGATTGCCGGCGGAGCGGCATTGTGTTGTAGCTAGACCGAGTTAGGAATACGGACGAACCCCCCGCCCGCCGCAAAAGGCGGCCGCTACAAAAACACGACAGGCCGCGGTAGCATCGCGGCGGTGAGCGATTACGTTTTCTTGGGTGGTTGAGGCGGAATGTCGGCGTAGCCGGGAGTGGCGGATTTAAGGTTTGTGGGAATATCGGCGTCTACTTCGCCGAGGGTCCAGCGGATCCCACCTGCTAGATGATTCAAAAAAAATGGATTTTGCCAATTTTCCGGGCGATCGCCGATCGCGGTGAAAAAAACGCGGCCTTTGTCCTGCATGCGGGCCCAAGCGCCGGGATAGGGGTGACGTTGGTAGCAAGCGCCTTTGAGTTTGCTGGTGTCGATGGTGAGAATGACGTGCAGATCGGGCGCAAAGTCTTTCAGAGAGTACCACTCTTCGTTGAATTCGACGGGAGAAGTGACGCCTTCCAGGCCGGGAAATTTCGGATCGTTGACGATGAGGTCGGTGGTTTGCAGTCTCGGGTCGCTGCCGTGAGTGATGAACTCGCCGCCGACCATGCGCAGATATGGATCAGCTTTTTCGCCGTAGGCGACATAGCGGGTCGCGAGATCCGCAGAATCAGGTTGGGTATGAAAAGTGTCGCTGGCGGCGTGAACGCCGGCAAATCCCATGCCGCGCTGGATGGTATCGAGAAGAGTCTGCTTGCCTGCTGCAGACATCGGCGGATTTTTGTCGGTGCCGGACTGCGTGAGATCGCCGGTGGTAAAAAATAGAACGCTCTGGAAGGAGTGAAATTCGACGGAATCGAAAATTCTGCCGTCCTTCGAACACTGTGTTTGGAAGCCGTGCTTTTTTCCGAGTTCCGTGACGGTGGTCTCGACGATGCTGAGTTTACCGTCGGTGCGTTTTACGACTTGGTGCTCGAAGCCGGAGGATTTGGTGAAGACGAGTAGCGATTTGGAAGAAGGGGAGGCGAGCGGCTTCGGCAGAGTGATTGCGGCGCCAGCGAGTGCTGCGGTTTTCAGAAAGTCTCGACGATTTCCGGGATTGTTCACTGTGATCTCCTCGAATGTGATTGGTCAGGCGTGTCCGTTCGGATGCGAGCAACTGGGAAACGTAGAAAAAACTCGATCGGGCGTCCAGCCAAGTTCGCGCATGCCGATTTCGGAAGAGTAATAGGCGCCGACGATCCAGTCCTTGAGGTGATTGGAATGTTTGAGGCTGGCGGAATCTGACGCAGAGAGAGAAGTCAGGAGATCGTGAAGCTGGGAGAAACTGAGCGAGATGATTGCGGTGTGGAAATTATTTTGCGAAGCCGATTCGAACGCGGAAAGGGAATTGATGAACTTCTGCTGAGCTTCATGCGCATCTGCGCTCAGCAGGAGATCAATGAACGCTGCTGATTGTGCCTTGCGGGAGCCGGGAACAATGGTTTCGGAAAGGACATCGAGCGCCGCGAATTGTTGCGCCGATAAAAATAGAGGATGGTCGTTTTTGGCGGAAAGCCTGGCGTCAGCAGAATCGAGGAGTGCCGCGTTCCATAGATGTTTGTGGATCGGATGAATCGCGGAAGACAATGGGGAAATGAAGCCTGCGGCGGCGCTTGCCAGGAGAGTCTGCGCGAGCTCCCGGCGCGAAATGCGGCGCGGAGAGATTTCGTCATCCAACAGGACGTGAAGGTCGTTCGTTGACTGCATGGCAGAGGTCTGTCTTCTCCGGGGCGAGATGTTACCATTCCGCGGGCACAGAAAGGAATGCGACGCATGCACAGAGAGAAGAAAGGCGAGTACGACGCCATTGTGGTGGGCTCGGGAGCGTCCGGGGGCTGGGCGTGTAAACGGCTGGTGGAGGCCGGGCTGAAAGTTGCTCTGCTGGAAGCTGGGAAGGCGCAATCCGATCAGAATTTTTCCGAACACAAGCCAGGGTTCGAACTGAAATATAGAAATCGCGCGGCGGAAATCGTTCGTAAGACGCGGCCGGTTCAATCGGTTTTTGATGTTTGCAACGAATATACGGCTGACTGGTTCGTGAACGATTTGGAAGAGCCGTACACCACGCCGAAGGATCAGCCGTTTTTGTGGATGGGGCGGCTGCGAGTGACCGGCGGGCGCACGAACGTTTGGGGACGGGTGAGTTTGCGCTTCAGCGACTGGGATTTGAAAGCGGCTTCGCACGATGGATTCGGCGAAGACTGGCCGTTGAGTTACAAGGATCTGGAGCCGTACTACGATCTGGTCGAAAAATATGTCGGCATAACGGGAATGGCGGAAGGGCTGGAACATTTGCCGGACGGGCAATTTCAGCCGCCGATGCCGCTGACGTGCCAAGAGGCGCTGATTCGTAATCGCGTAAAAGAAAAATTAGGGCGAACGATTACGCTGGCGCGGTCGGCGAATCTGACGCGTCCGCAAAACGGGCGCGGTCCATGCCACTACTGCGGACCCTGCGAGCGCGGGTGCGTCACTCATTCGTACTTCAATTCGGCGTTTACGACAGTGGCGGATGCTTTGCGGACGGGGAACTGCACGCTGATTTCGAACGCGATGGCGCACAAGGTTTTGATGAATGAAAAGACGAATCGCGCGAGCGGCGTGTTGTATGTGGACCGTAACACCAAGGAGACGCGGGAGGTCCACGCGCGAGTGGTGATTTTGTGCGCGCAGACGCAGGAGAGTACGCGAATTCTGTTTAATTCCGCGACCCGCGAATATCCAAACGGCCTGGCAAACTCGAGCGGAGCCCTCGGACACTATCTGACGGCTCATGTGCGGAGCGGCGGCGGAAACGGGGAGCTCGGGGCGTTCGGCGAGCAACCTACGCTGTGCGGTCCGGTCAAGCGCCCCGCGTGAATTTCGATTTGACGGGATTTGGAGAAGTGCTGCCCCGCTGGGAAAATCGCGTGGAGATCGACGGGAGCGTAAAAGATATTTACGGGATTCCGGTTGTTAAAATTCACATCAAGGACAGCGACAACGAGCGGGCGATGATTAAGGATATGGGAGAATCGGCTGGCGAAATGCTGGAAGCCGCCGGCGCGAAAAATATTCGCACCTACGCGCGCCCTTCGGCGCCGCAGTGGGCACTGCATGAAGCGGGAACCGTGCGAATGGGAACGGATCCCAAGAAATCAGTGCTGAACCAATTTCAGCAGACCCACGACGTGAAGAATTTGTTTGTGATGGATGCATCTGGATTTACTTCTAACCCGTGCCAGAATCCGACGCTGACGATCATGACGCTATGCGTGCGTTCGTGCGATTTCCTGATGGGGGAAATGAAGCGTGGGAAAATTTAGCGGTGCAAACAAAATGGTTCCGGGACCTGGACTCGAACCAGGATACTCAGCTTCAAAGGCTGATGTCCTACCGATTAGACGATCCCGGAACTGCAGAGAAAAGTTTAGCAGAGAGGTTTCGATTCACCCAAGCGGGGAAGCGGAAATGTTGGAAACCGACCAGTTTGATAGTGTCCTAATTTGAGGGACCATCAATGTTTAGCCGGATGGTGGGCTTGGGCAAGGGCCTTTTCCGCAACCGCAGCTTAGGTCGGACGCTTTCCAGTAGCAGAAGGAAAATGGTTGCGAACATAAATACGAACGCAAGAACCTCAAAGATACGATCCTGCCGGGCGAGTACAAATAGGGGTGCCACAAGGGGGCCTAACACAAAAGAGCGCGGCGGTTTCATTTCCAGTCTTGCCTGGCAATGAGAGCAGATGAGGTGCCTCCAGGCATCGAAGTTAAGAAAAAATGGAGTGGCGACATCGTGATTGCAAGCAGCGCACGGCGCCATCGAGCGTCAATGGAACTAAAGGATAGAGCAGCACTCTTGTGGCCACGCGGGATGAAAAATCAAATTAGGACACTACCGCCAGTTGCGAAGAAATGCGCAGACATTGGGATTCTGTTAAACTGAAAAACTTGCAATCGGCGTTGTGGCGAACCTGCTGCAATGGCAATGTGTTGCATTGACGTCGGAGAGGTGGCCGAGCGGTTTAAGGCGCACGCTTGGAAAGCGTGTGTAGGTTAACCCCTACCGTGGGTTCGAATCCCACCCTCTCCGCCAGCACTCCTCCCAAGTCACATTGCCTAAAAGTCGGCTTTCCCTACATCTGTCTCACGCGCCTGCGGGAAGGACTGTGAAACGCCCGCTACTAGAGAAAGCTGTCGAAGCGTATTCGGTTTTTATTCCGGCGAAAAGGCCAGTGTTAGAAATTGAAGATTTGAATACAATTTGATTCGTGAAGCCCAAAGGCCGGGATTCCGAGGAATCATAGAGCCATTCCACCCAGGGTTAGAACATCGGAGATGACGACGAGAAGAGAGTTTTTCCGGCTGGCCGCCCAATCTGCGACGGCTGCCTTGCTGGGCGGTAATCACGGCGCTGCCGCGGAACAGAACGAAGCGCATCGCGTAACTCCGCGTCGCGGACGGCCGCTCCTCGATCTGCAACAGCGATTTGTGGATTTGCGTTTCGGCATGTTCTTGCATTTCAACATGGCGACATTTCAGGACCGCGAATGGGGTGATCCAACGTCGTCCCCAGATCTGTTTGATCCCACCGCTCTCGACACGGATCAATGGGCTGCGGCGGCGCAGTCGGCCAATATGACCTGGGGCTGCCTGACGACCCGCCACCACGATGGCTTTTGCCTATGGCCGACAAAGACCGAGGCGGCAAGTGTGGGGCAGACATCGCATTCAACTGACGTCGTGCGCGCCTATGTGAACTCGTTCCGCAAGGCCGGCCTGCGGGTGGGGCTCTATTATTCGATTCTGTCGCTCCGCGACGATATCCGCCATTTCAACGTCACTCCGGCCAAGGTAAAGCTCATCAAAGATCAATTGACGGAGCTGCTCACGGGCTATGGAGAGATCGACATCCTCATCACCGACGGATGGGATGCGCCGTGGAGCCGCATCACTTATGAAGAGGTACCGTTCCGTGAAATCTATGAGCACATCAAGAACCTACAGCCGGACTGCCTTCTTTGCGACCTCAACGCCAGTCAATATCCTTCGGGCGGACTCTACTATTCCGATGTAAAGGCGTTTGAGCAGAATGCCGGACAGAAGGTTCCGGAAGACAGCGACGTGCCTGCCCTTTCTTGTGTGACTCTTACGGACGGTTGGTTCTGGAAACAGCGGGACGCGAATGGACATCTCAAGGCAGTGACGACCGTGGTAAACGAGTGGCTTGAGCCGCTGAACCGTCGGCACTGTAACTTAATTCTGAATGCTCCCCCGATCCGGGAAGGACGCCTCGCGTCGAATGTTATGAGCCGACTGAAAGAGATGGGCGAAGCATGGAAACATCCCGGCCCCATGGCAAAACTCAGCGAGCATGTTGTAATCACGACGCGGAATCTAGCGACGGGCAAGCCCGTTCATGCCAGCTCCTACCCGGATACCGTAGGACCGGATGAGGCGAACGATGGTGACTTCCGATCAAGCTGGTACCTGGATGAGGGGCAAACCTCGGGCTGGCTGGAAGTGGACTTGAGAAAGCAGGAGAGCTTCAACGTTATCTCGCTTGTGGAGCCCGTCGGCAGATGGGATGACTACCCGCAGAGCCGTATCCGGAGCTATCGTTTTCAGCGCTGGAATGGGGCGAGATGGATCACTCTGACAGGCGGCGAAACACCCGCACCGACGACAGTTCTTCGCATTCCGCGCGTCTCATCGCAGAGGGTCCGGCTACTGTTGGAGGGCAGCAAGGAGATGCCCCACATTGCTGAGATTGGAGTGTATGACGAACCCGCCTAAGCGAAGACCACGCGCCGAGTGAAATCGTACTGGCACAACATCATGCTGGCCCCAGCATGTGTCAAGATGTCGTTGTCAACGCATTTGCGTATTTGCGCGGTACTGGGTAGAGCGTTAGACCGAAGAGCCACTTCCACGCATAGCGCGTTTTTCGCCCAAGTGAAGCGAACTGTGGAGTGTAGAGACGTAGTTGTGGGATGCAAGTCCCTGGAGGGAATTGGTCAGCATTACGCTCTGCCTCGGATTGAGGTTACGGGCGTGGTGCTCATCCCGAGCCTGCCCGTCGCTGCCTGAATGGATCGCCAGCCCCCTGCTCAACCGAGGGCACAGGTTATTCGCGAAGAAGTTGATGGACCAAGGGAATCGCGATTGAACCTTCTCCTTCTGCCAGTGCTACCGGCTTGACGTTACCGCCGCGCACATCGCCGGCGGCGAACACGCCAGGCAGACTGGATTCGAGCAGGTACGGCCGCCAGGTGAGTGGCCACTTCGCGGCACTCAGCTCATCCGCGGAAAGATCAAAACCGGTCTTGATGAATCCTTTTGCATCCAGCAGGACGCAGCCATCAAGCCACGTGGTGCTCCGAACAGCTCCAGTCATTACGAACACTTCGCCGTCGGTTTGCACCAAAGACAACACGTTGTCGCGGCGGACTTCGATGACCTCGCTGGCAACACGCGCCCGGATGCGGTTCAGAGCACGCCGTCCGGAAAGTGCGTTGACTTCGCCAGTGAATTGCCCGGACGGCACCAGCGTAATGAATGTGTCATTACCACCTGAAAAACACACCGCTCGCCGGAAGTTACGACGAAAATCGGTATGTTTTCGTCGCCTTGTTCTACGGGCACGCCAATGAGAAGGAACGATTCCTGTTGGATTTTTTCCTCGGCAGCATGGTACGTGATCACGAAGCATACGGCTGTTGCTACTCCGACCTCACGGGAACGACCCTGACGATCAGGGGCAAGCAGCATAAGACCCGCACCGTGGAGATCAGCCCCCGGCTCGCCGATGCGATCAACGAGCGCCGGAAACACAGCAAATCCGAATACCTGTTCCCGAATCGATACGGTCGTCCCGACACCCACCTGCTTTACAAGCTGCAAAGTATCGCCCGCAGGGCGGAGGCGAAGTTCCCGTTGGTCGCGGTTTTCCTCCGTGCTGCGACTACTTATCAGGACCGCGACGTGACCTAGCTTCCTCGTCATCCAGTCTTCCTCTATATAAGTCAACCCGCGACGCCCAGAGACCTTGCGTGTCGGCCTGGATCGGTAGGACGGACAAGAACGAGGGCCATAGAAGTCCCTGCGCGATCGAGATTCGAAGTACCGAACTGCGAAATGCTCATCGACTACGATGCTTTCGCAATGACCGCCATAGGTCTGGGGTTCGGTTCGATGCTTGTCGGCCAGTCGATGGTGATCGTGACATTCGAGCAGAACTGTCCGGCATTGGCCCCGAACTGAGGCTATTTAGCCGCGTGGTTTTTTCTCCTTGACAGCTTAGGGGAAGGGGCCTACTCTCCTAATTATTTTAGGAGGAAGCATGAACCCTCAGGCGGACCTTCTCCCCGGCACACTCGACCTACTGATCCTGAAAACCGTTTCGCTTGGCTCGCTGCATGGCTACGGCGTTCTGCTGCGTATCGAGCAGATTTCCCGCGGCGCGTTGCTGATCGAGCAGGGCGCGCTGTACCCGGCATTGTTTCGCCTGGTGCGGCAGGGATATCTGAAAGCCAGTTGGGGAACGTCGGATAACAACCGGCGGGCGAAGTATTACGAGCTGACGGCCGGCGGGCGACAGCGCCTGCGCCAGGAAGAGGCGAGTTGGAACCGTCGGGTTGCCGCAATGAACTTGGCGCTCGGCACCGAGGGGGTGCAATCGTGAAACTCCTGGCTTATTTGCGCTCGCTGATTTCCGCACTGCGTCATCGCAGAGAGGAAGACAATGACCTAGAGGAGGAGTTTCGCGCGCACATCGAGAGGCATGCCAAGGATCTAGAACGTTCTGGAGTGGCGCGAGCGGAGGCGGAGCGGCAGGCGCGCATCGCGTTCGGAGGCTACGCACGCCTGAAGGAGGAGTGCCGCGAAGAACGCGGCGGCTTCTGGTTCGAAAGCCTGTGGAAGGATGTGCGCTTCGGCCTGCGCATGCTGCACAAGAATCCCGGCTTTACGGCCGTAGCGGTGGTGACACTAGCCTTGGGAATCGGCGCGAACGCGGCGATTTTCAGCGTGCTTCGCGGCGTCCTGCTGCGCCCATTGGCCAATCAGGACGAAGATCGCTTGCTGTATCTGCGACAAAGTGCGACCGGAAATGATGACGCCGCTTTCTCGGTTCCTGAAATTAAAGACATCGGTGCCAAGCTGAAAACCATTAAGGAACTCGGCACCATATCGCAGCTCGATTTCACCGTCGTCGGACTTGGACAGCCACGGGAGATCAGCGCCGGTGTCGCCGACGGGAACTACTTTCATGTGATGGGCCTTAAGCCGGTCGTTGGACGCTTGCTGAATCCTGGCGACGATGGCCCGAATGCAGCGGGCGCTGTGGTGCTTACTTACCGCTTCTGGACGAGCGCGTTGCACTCGGACCCAAGCGTGATCGGCAAGACGGTGCGACTTGGCAGCTTCGAAGGTGCCCGTTCGGCGACCATCGTAGGCGTCGTGGAACCTTCCGTTCCATACCCGGTCGAGACGCAAATCATCGCCAACATCGTGACCAGCCCGCACCACCTCTCCGCTACCATGGTCGAAGGACGCGTGCATCGAATGACGGAAGTGTTCGCGAGACTGGCTCCCGGCGCAGAACTCGAATCCGCTCGCGGCGAACTAAATACCGTCTACGCAGGAATGCTCGCCGCGCATCCTGAAGTGTATAGCCCCAACGACCACTTCCAATTGACCGTGACGCGCATGCACGATCAGATCAACTCCCGCGCAAACACGATTCTGTGGGTGCTTTTCGCCGCATCCGGGCTGCTGTTCGTGATTGCCTGCTCGAACGTCGCCAACCTTTTTCTGGCGCGCACGGTACGGCGCGAACCGGAGCTGGCGCTGCGCTCGGCGTTGGGTGCAACGACGACGGTCTTGCGTCGGTCGCTCCTCGCCGAGGCCCTCGTGCTGTGTGGCACCGGTCTGTTGGCCGGTGTGCTGATAGCCGCGCCGATGGTCACGGTGTTGAGCCGCTACGCGGCGCGTTTTTCGGCGCGCGCGGTCGGATTGACGCTGGATTCCAGCCTGCTTTGGATTGGCGTGGCGCTGGCATCGATCGCGGCGGTCTTCCTGGCCTTTGTGCCGCGGCTGCCCTCGGCGGATACATCCAAGGGATTCGGTATCTCCAGCAGCGGCGTGCGCGTAGCCGGAGGAAGCCGACGGCGCCAGCGGATTTTTGCGGTTACGCAGATCACCGCGTCATTTCTGTTGCTCGCCGGCGCCGCCGCCTTGCTGCGCACCCTGCTGGTGCTGCAGCGAACCCAGCCGCCCTTTGAAATTGCGCATGTTCTAGCGGTGAACCTGCCGGTAATGACCGATGGACGAACTCCCGAGCAGGTGAGCGAGTTTTATCAGGAAGTGCAGCGCCGCGTCGCTACACTGCCGGGCGTGGAACATGTATCGGCCAGCTTCACTACCCCGTGGCGCGATGCCCGTTCTCTCGGCCTCAGCTTCTCTTTTGCTATTCAGGGGGCGCAACGCGAGAACGCCCTGGACGATCCCCGCGCGCGTTTTCGTCCGATCTCCTCGGGTTTCTTCGAAACCATGGGTGTGCCGATTCTGGAGGGCCGCGATTTCGATGAGCGCGATCGCAAGAGCGCCGAACGCGTGGTCATGATCAGCCAGAGTGTCGCCAGGCAATTGTTCCCCGAACAGGATCCGGTCAACCGCGAATTGCGCTGGACAGATCCTGTCATGAAATTTATTGGGACGAGCGTGGAACCGCGCCGGATCATCGGTGTGGTTCCGGACCTGGACGACCAAGACTTGATTCCGTCAGCTGCCATGACCATATATCAACCGTCAGAGAAGGAAGGGTGGTATGGTCAGCGGCTGTTTGTGCGCGCCAAGAATGACCCATACGCGCTGATTCCCGCGATTACCCGCGAAATACACGAAATCGCCGCGGATCAACCCGTAGAGCACGCCAACACTTTGGAAGACATTCGCGCCGAAGTGATGACGCCCGATCGGCTCAACGCAGTGGTCTTTGGCGGATTTGCTTCGCTCGCTTTGCTCATTTCTATTGTTGGAGTGGCGGGCGTACTGGCATTTTCCGTGAGTGGACGCACACGTGAATTTGGCATTCGCCTCGCCCTTGGAGCCAGCCCTCGGAACGTTCTCGCCGACGTGCTTCTGGAAGGCTTGGTGATCGCAGTCATCGGCGTGACGACCGGCGTCGTGGCCGGTGTCTTCTCGGTGCGAGCCATCGCCAAGTACACTACCGACTTCCAAGTGCCCGGCGCGTTGCCTTTGATCGCCTCCGCAGCGTTAATCCTCGCTGCTGCGCTGATCGCATCGGCTCTTCCTGCGGCCCGCGCCGCACGAGTTGATGTCGTGCAAGCGCTGCGCTCGGAATAGATCTCCACTTTAAACGACTTAAGCGACACTCGTTCTTGTGATTAGGAACTTCGGATTTGGCTGCCGCGATCGCTGTTGAACCACCGACCTACTGGATTCCAACCAGGCGGTCAACTGGCGGGTCCACTTCGGCGGGTTGCACCGTGTGCACCTCTTCTGACACCATTTGACACCAATTGAGGGAAGGCAGTGGCGCTACGCCTTTGCCGAACCAGGACTTGTGAAATAGGGATTTAATTTCGATCAATTTAAATTCCTTGCTAATTTTTTCGAAGCGAGAATCTCCTCCCAGCGCGAGCAGTAGCGGCTCACTGTTGATCTCAAGAAGGGCGCAACTATGCTGTTTGAGAGCAAGTCGCAAGAAGTAGAATCCGTCCTCTTCATCGCCGAGAGAGAAATACATTAGGGCAATATTGCATGCTGGAATCCAGATTCCCTTGTTCCATTTCCCAGCAAACCACTTCCACCCTGCCAGAAATCTCCGATTACGGCGGCGAATCAGGCACTACGCTAGTCGTGGCAATCAGCGGGGCGGTCACGCCAAAACGTTTATTTTCGAGCTTTTGATACGGACACGAAAAAATGGGTGTTGTTGGCGGCGTTGAGCGGATGTACCATGTGCGCCAGTTTCCTCCTCTCTAGGTACCCAGAACAACTTTTCTTGCATGGTATTCAGAAAGGAGAAAGACCATGAATTTCCGCGCTCTTCCAGGCTGGAAAGCCACCGGCTTAACTAGCGTCCCTGATTCGACTCACCATGACATTCCTGCGTGCCGGCTCCCGGTCCCTGTTTCTCGGCGTCAGTTCGCACGTACAGCAGCGGGGAGCGCGTTTGCTGCCGCTGTTGGATCCAGGTTATGGACCCCGAGCCTGGTGGAAGCGGCGTCATTTGCTCCGGTTCCGATCCCGGGTGGCACGCCGGCGCTCGGTGG
>WNFO01000731.1_pt1 | contig 24449 bp, 32 predicted proteins | sample 5400251 | NCBI WGS metagenome assembly WNFO01 (sample SAMN13153354, study PRJNA577476) | soil metagenome | isolation source: 100 cm saprolite under Madrone tree | place: USA:California | collected 2016-06-14
AGCTGAAACTTCATTATTATTGCCCGCTGACGCCCACAGCTACGCCCTCGGGCTTGCTTTGCGCACCCAGGAACTTCTATTCCCACTGCCCAAGGCACGTTTCCGTCAGGTGGTCTGCCTGTTGCATTAACCGTTGTGACCGCGGAGATTCAAGCTTCAACGGCAATCCTTAACGTTTGCCAGTACCTGTTAAGTCCCCGCTTTGTTGTGTATCTTCTCTTTGCTGCGGCTTGATGCATATTTAGAGGATCCCTAGGGTGGCCATGTCTACCGTCTCTCCTGAGGCGGCATCTACCACAGGCGAATCACACATACTACTCGACTATCCTGGCGCTGATATCATTCTTTGTTCTCGGGACTCCCATCATTTCCGAGTGCCAAAAAACTCCATCATCAACAACTCCCCTGTTCTTGGCGAACTTATACGAAGAACTTTAGATTCCCTCGGCAATCCGAATGTCGATGTACCACTTCCGGTGGTACCTCTACCCGAAAGCGGCGAAATCCTTTGCTACCTTCTCACATTCATTTTCCCAGTAGTCCCCGTCATGCCATCTACTTATGGAGAAACTACAGAACTGCTATCAGTCGCGCAGAAGTATAAAATGGAAACTGTACTAATCCACATTCGGGGAAGCATCGCTCGACAGAACCCACTACCCACCCGTCTAGAACCAGCTCTCCGCACTTATGCCCTCGCACAGAAGTACGGGCTTCGACCGGAGGCGCTTCAAACTGCGCGGACTATATTGAAATATTCGATGACTATCCAGGATCTCGACAACAAGCTCGGTATCATGCCAAGCGCTTATCTTTATGAACTCTGGAAGTACCACGAAAGAGTTCGGACTATTCTCGCGTCGGATCTTAAAGAATTCAGGGAGTCTGGTGCACGCGGCACAATTACGAGTTTTCGCTGTACAGAGCTCACCTCTTCCCAAATCCCGCGATGGCTTGATCGGTACATTGAATCTCTAGCGAAATCCCCGAAGCTATTCGATTCTGCTGAATTTAATATCGCTATGGCACGCCACATTAAAAACGAGGCTACTCTGTGTTGTAGCCAATGTGGGGACATAGCTGCTTGTCGCGGATGCGGGGATGACCCTGATTTACCTTATCATGAGACGCACGTTTGGTGCGAATGCGAGTCCATACCTAGTCAGATTATACGCGACTTTTGGCAAGCTTTGGAATCTGTTGTCCATGGCAGCCTCGAAAAGGTACGTGTAATTGTGGTTTTTGTTTCGAGCTGACAAAGGTGTTAAACCTTTTCAGGCAGCGTCAGTTTTATCTCTCGTGCGAGAGTATGAGGACCCTCAAACCCAAATTGGTCCGACCATTTCTCCACTTCGACCCTTCTGCGTATCCGATGCCAATCTTATTGTCCGATCTTCCGACCTTGTCGATTTTCGAGTGCATAAGTCGGTATTGGCCATCGCGTCGCCGATATTCAGCGATGCACTCACCCTTCCCCAACCATCTGACAGTGAAGTCGTCGACGGGTTTCCTATGATTCAAGTATCTGAAGATTCAGAGGTTCTGAATTGTCTTCTCTCTATCCTTTACCCCGTCCCCACAGTGATCCCGAGTTCTTACGAGAAGGTGTCATACCTGCTTTCCACTTTTCAGCGAATATAACTAACCCAGTATCACAAGGTGTTGTATCTACTCGCAGCGTGCCAGAAATACGAAATGCCCTCGGTCCAGTCGATTATCCGTGCCAAGGTCAACCGCGGAGAATTTCCATCGCCAACGGGAGCCGAGGCCTTCGCTGCATACGCGATTGCGAGCGTCAAAAAGCTCATTCCGGAAATGGAAAATGCAGCTCGTTTGACCTTGGATCACCCCATGACGTTTGGAATTCTTGGAGAGAGACTACGACTCTTTGAGGCTTGGGCATTGCGCGACCTTGCCGGTTTCCGCAAGCGCTGCCGAGACAACCTCGTGGCATGCTTTGAATCGTTTCTCAAACTAGATGAACCTCCATTCAATATCTGGATTCGTTGTACTCAAGACCAAACCTCATATTCAAGACCGTCCGAAACGACTGGATATTCGCCGACTTGGTTAACGAAACTTTTTCGAAAGCAGCTCAACGAATCGCGCGAGGCATTTTCAAGGCCTCTCTTTAACCCCCGAAGCATCCGAAAGGAGTACCTCTCGGTTCTTGAGGCTCACATCAGCTCGTACCTCTGTATCTCTTGTACGAGAGTACACGCACTGAAGGGGGTAAAGTTCTGTAAGGATTTAGAGGATAGATTAACGCGGGCCTTGAGCGAGGTGAGTACCTCTTTTGCTTTTGGGAGGCATTCTGAGAGATTAAACACAGGGCTTTACGTAGGTGCGCTTGGATTTGATCTTACATAGGCGGGACACTCATCTCATCTCTAGAATTTAGCTGCCCAAGAATAAGCAATTGGGATTCCTTGTGGGCTGTGGATATCAGGGTCGGCATTAGGGGTAATTGGTGAGTCTCTCGTCGCCAGCGTAAGAGATATATTATTCATCTCAGCATACAGTACAGAGTGACTTCTGGCTTGAGACGGATATTGATCAACGATGTTCCATGGCCGAGTGTGGCGGATTTGTCCATGCACGCTCCGGCACACTGCCACGCCTCATGGCCTCATGGGCTGACCTCGCTATTTCTTGGACCCTCACGAGCCTCATACCCACCCACACCCTCGCTCATGTCTTGGTCTTTGATTGAGTCATTTTTTGTCTTTTTCTTTTTGTTCTCTCCTGTTTCAGTTTGGCATTATAGCTTATTATCCATACTCCCTTTTATCGCTCCCGCACATCATTTACTACTTGTGTTTCTTCTACTTACGATTACTCATCCTGACGTCAAACGCAAGTGACCCAAAGAACTCTGATACCCTCGCTTTGTACTTGTCTCACGCCCTGCCTTACTTCGTGTCATGCTCTGGTTTCCAAAAGATTTGATTGTACTATACTCAAAACATAGTTACGAAGGCTTCTTGTGTATTCAAGAGCTCTCTGTTGACCTGAATATCGTCATCGCAATGGATCTGAAGATCTGAACGAAAACTTGAATTGGTATACTGTAGTTACCAATGAGATAGTCGAATATTCACCGCTGCATCTGACACACTGAAGAACTGAGGGAAATCTCTCAGGAGAGAGTGAAAGTTACGACTCAGTGGTCTGAAGGTACTACAGTACTAGTACGCATATCAGGAGTTCGGCCTACGGTGAACATATTTATTAAGTTTGATTGACTTGCTGACGACGCTTGCCAGAGCATATCTACAGCATCAGGAAAAAACGTATTTCAGTAATTGATTGGCTTACCATGCTTATTATGTAATAAGCAAGCTAAGCCGGGTAATGGCGTTACTACGCCCTCAGGCTTGTTCTGTGCGCCCAGGACCCCATATACTCTTCCATTCACACTGCGCAAAGTACTCTTCTGTCCGGTGTATCGTTACGACTGCTCAGATTCGGGCGTCACCCTCCGCGCCGCTTCAAGCTGCCCTGCTAGGTCCCTGCTTTACGGTGGACATTCCTTTCCCTGAGGCTTGACGGGTATTCAGGGATTCCCTAGGTAGATATCTATATCACACAGGCTACGATACCATGTCCACAGCCCTTCCCGAAGCAGCCTCCACCACAGATGAACCCCTTGCGAACATACTTTTCGACTACCCGGGCGCGGATATCATTCTTTGTTCTCAGGACTCCCGTCACTTCCTAGTGCCAAAGACCTTCATCATTAATAACTCCCCTGTTTTCGGAGAGCTCGTACGAAGAACTTTAGATTCCCTTGGGAATGCGATTGCTGAGACATCACATGCATCACTTCCCGTGGTACACGTACCGGAAACAGGCAAAATGCTTCACTTCCTTCTCACCTTCATTTTCCCCGTAATCCCCCTCGTACCCTCAACCCATGAAGAAGCTATGGAACTCCTATCTATCGCTCAAAAGTATCAAATGGGAACTGTACAGATTCACATCCGGGGAAGTATCGCTCGACAGAATCCACTGCCTACCGTTCTGGAGCCAGCACTCTGCATTTATGCCCTCGCACAGAAGTACGAGCTTCTGCCGGAGGCGCTTCAAACTGCGCGGACTATATTGAAGCAGTGGATGACTATCGAGGATTTCGACAATAAGCTGGATATTATGCCAGGCGCTTCTCTTTATGAGCTCTGGAAATATCATGAAAGAGTTAGGGTCATTCTTGCCTCGGACCTTACGGAATTCAGGGAGTCTGGTGCACATGGCACGATGACAGGCATACGCTGTTTAGAACACAGTTCTTCCCAAATCCCGAGTTGGCTTGATCAGTACATTGAGTCTATAGCGAGAACCCTGAACCTTTTTGATACCTCGGAATTTAATATCGCCATGGCACGACACACCAGGAACAATGCCAATGAGCTTAGTTGCGAATGTGCATTCATGCCCAGCCGGACCATACGCGACTTTTGGGAAGCTTTGGCATCTGTTGTTCATGGCAGTTTCAAAAAAGTGAGTTTGGTCGATACTGTATACCGAGCTGCGTGAGATATTGATCTTTTCATAGGCAGAGTCAGCTCTGTCGATGGTGCAAGAACGAGAGGACCCTCAACCCCAAACCAAACCAACCGTCTCTCCACTTGAACCCTCCGAAATATCCGATGCCGATCTTGTGATCAGATCGTCCGATCTTGTCAATTTCCGGGTCAATAGACTAGTACTGGCCGTGGCATCGCCATTCTTCAAAGATCTGCTATCTCTTCCTCAACCTTCCGACAGTGAATCTGTCGACGGGCTTCCCGTGGTTCAATTATCTGAGAACTCAGAGCTTCTTAGTACTCTCGTCTCGATGCTTTACCCTCTGCGCCCGGTGATACCCAAGTCTTATGATAAGGTGTCGTTTTCGCTCGCGACTCTTTAGTGGTGATACCTAACTCTTATTTCAAGGTGTTGTATTTGCTTGCAGCGTGTCAGAAATACGAAATGGTTTCAGTACAATCATCTATCCGTGCCGAGGTCAGCCATGGCGCATTTCCGACGCCAAAAGGAGCCGAGGCCTTCTCTGCATATGCGATTGCGAGTGGCAAAGGGCTCATTCCGGAAATGGAAAATGCAGCTCGCCAGACGTTGGATCACCCGATGACATTCAAAATTCTTGGAGAAGGACTACAGTTGTTCGAAGGTTGGGCATTGCGCGACCTTGCCACATTCCGCAAACGCTGCCGAGACAATCTGGTGGCATGCCTTGAACCGTTTCTCCAACTTGGCCAGCCCCCATTCGATGTCTGGATTCCTTGTAATCAACTTACTCATGGTCAATCGTTCTGGTATACATATTCAAATCCGGATGTTGAGCCAACTGGACAGTCGCCGTCTTGGTTAACTGAACTATTTCAGAAGCATCTCGAAGAATTGCGCGAGGCGTTTTCAAAACCTCTCTTGAATCCTCGAAACTTCCATAGCGAGTACTCCTCGGCTCTAGAAGCTCATATCAGCTCGTCCCGCTGTATCTCTTGTACTAGGGTACACGCACTGAAAGGGGTACAGTTCTGTAAGGATTTAGAGGATAGATTAACGCAAGCCTTGAGCGAGGTGCGCACATCTTTTGTTTCAGGAGGCATTCAGTGAGATAAAACACAAATTTTATTAGGTACGCCTGGATCTGATCTCACATAGGCGTGCTACTCATCTCATCTCTAGAATTTCGCTATCCATGAATAAGCAAATTGGGACTCGTTGCGACCTATGGGTGTTTCTGAATTATTGTCTTCCGAGTCTGTGGTCGTGATAGGGTCTGTGTCGGGGACGACTGGTGAGTCTCTAATTTCCAGCTCACGAGACATGTTAATTGATCTCAACACACAGTATGGACGGAAATGTAAAGGGGCTTACTCCAGGCTTGAGACCGATATTGGGGTTTTACGGTCGACTATTTGCAGAACAAGGCTCACCGAAACGCCGAGGTCGGTGCAGGATTCTTTCATCTTGTAACAATGGTTATGTCTTTGCTGCGCTGTATTTATGAAGCTGCATGAGCTATTCATGGGGACATCTAGAAAAGTTGTCTGCAATTTATTGGTACATGTTTCTCGGTTCAAATAGAACACCCGTGTCTCGGGTATTTCCTAGTAGGCGTTCACGTGCAGTGGAACATCATGAACAGTAATTTATTAAATTTTCGTTTAATGCCACATCGATGTAAGTGCAGGACGGATGGGCAAGCTAAGGGAGACGATTGAACAGGGGGCAAAACGAAAGGCAGACTCGTCGCGCCTCATAAATCTCATCAATGCATAATAATCCTTCATGAGGTATATCTACCAGCAGTTAAACAACAACCCATTATCTGCGACACGTTTGTACTCAAACAGTAGAGTGCGTACAATACAGTCACAAAAATGCATGTCTGAGTCATGCACCTGCAGCTACGCCCTCGGGCATTCCGCAGGAACTTCTAGCCCATTCTAGCCCATTATCGCTTCGGCCCGGCCCGGAAAAGGGTTTTCCCTCGCATGCGGCCTCAGCATGGTGTATCAAAACCATATCATGTTAGGAGCTTCCGCAGCTATACCCTGTCCACTGCGCTCAGGAACTTACATAAACTTCTATCCCCACTGCCCAAGGCACGCTTCCGTCAGGTAGTCCACGGTGTATTTTTCGACCGCGCAGCTCTGGTGTCACCATTCAAGTTAGCCGCACTTTCCCTGTTAGGTCCCCGCGTTGTAGTGCACCTTCAAGTTCTAATCGCTGCAGCTTGACTGGTATTTAAGGATCCCAGAGTGAACTTCATTTCATTACGATACCACAATACCATCAGTCATGTCTTCCGTCCCTCCGGAAACAGCCCCCACCAGAGACGAATCTCTTGCGGACATCCTCTTCGACTACGCTGGCGCGGACATCATTCTTCGTTCTCAGGACTCCCGTCACTTCCTAGTGCCAAGGACCTCCATCATTGATAACTCCCCTGTTCTCGGAGAGCTCATACGAAGAACTTTAGATTCCCTTGGGAATGCGATTGCTGAGACATCACATACATCACTTCCCGTGGTACACGTACCGGAAGCAGGCAGAATGCTTCACTTCCTTCTCACCTTCATTTTCCCCGTAACCCCTCTCATACCCTCCACCCATGAAGAAGCCATGAAACTCCTATCTGTCGCTCAAAAGTATCAAATGGGAACTGCTCTTATTCACATCCGGGGAAGTATCGCCCAACAGAATCCACTACCCACCCGCCCAGAGCCAGCACTCCGCATTTATGCCCTCGCACAGAAGTACGGGCTTCGGCCAGAAGCACTTCAAACCGTGCGGACGATATTAAGACGCTCAATTACAATCGAAGGTTTAGACGATAAGCTCGATTTTATGCCAGGGGCTTCTCTTTATGAACTCTGGAAGTATTACGAAAACGTCCGGGCTAGTCTTGCGTCAGACCTCGCAGAATTTAGGGGGTCTGGCGCCGGTGGCACGATGACAGGTTTACGCTGTACAGAGCTCAGCTCTTCTCAAATCCCGAGCTGGGTTGATCAGTACATTGCGTCCATGGGAAATACCCCAAACCTCTTTGATCCCCTCGAACTCAATATTGCCATGGCACAACACATTAAGAATACGGGTAATAGACATTGCGAATGTATGTCCATATCTAGCCGGACAATACACGAGTTCTGGGAAGCTTTGGCGTCTGTTGTTCATGGCAGTTTTGAAAAAGTGAGCGTGTCCGGTGTACCGAGCTGCTAGGATATTGATCTTCTCACAGACAGAGTCAGCTCTATCTCTCGTGCGAGAGCGGGAGGACCCTCAACCCCAAATCAATCCAGTCATCTCTCCACTTGAACTGTCCGATTTATCCGACGCCAATCTTGTAATCCGATCCTCCGATCTTGTCGATTTCCGGGTCCATAAGCTAGTACTGGTCGTGGCGTCGCCGTTCTTCAAAGATCTGCTATCTCTTCCTCAACCTTCCGACAGTGAATCTGTCGACGGGCTTCCAGTGGTTCAATTACATGAAAACTCGGAGCTGCTGAGTAGCCTTATCTCGATGCTTTACCCCGTGCGTCCAGTGATACCGAGCTCTTACGATAAGGTGTTGTCTTTGCTTGCGACTCGTCAGTGGTGTTACCTAACTCGTATTCCGAGGTGTTATATTTGCTCGCAACGTGTCAGAAATATGAAATGGTTTCAATACAGTCATATATTCGTGCCGAGGTCAGCCATGGCGTATTTCCGACACCAAAGGGAGCCGAGACCTTCTCTGCATATGCAATTGCGAGTGCCAATGGGCTCGTCCCGGAAACGGAAAATGCAGCACATCAAACGTTGGATCACCCGATGACATTCGAAATTCTTGGAGAAGGACTACGATTGTTCGAGGGTTGTACATTACGTGACCTTGCAAACTTACGCAAGCGTTATCGAGACAATCTCGTGTCATGCTTTGACTCATTTCTCAAACCTGAAGAATCGCTATGCAAAATCTGGACTCCTTGTGCTGCATATGATTGCAATCGTGATGGAAACTCAAGCTCATATTACAATCGTGGTGGCTCAAGCTCATATTCGCGAACAAGCCTTCCCATGTTCAACGCGAATAAAAATTTACCGACTTGGCTAGGGCAACTTTTTCAAAAGCATCTCGATGAATCGTGCGACGCGTTTTCAAACCCCCTCTTTAATCCCCGAAATATCCAGGGGGAGTACTTGTCGGCTCTACATGCTCATATCAATTCAAACAGATGCATCTCATGTACTCATGTACACGCACTGAAAGGGGAGACGTTCTGCAAGGACTTGGAGGATAGATTGACACAGGCTCTGAACAAGGTGTGTTCCTCTTCTGTTTTCTGGAGGAATGACCGGCGTTTATGTATCCACCCTACCTAGGCTGTAGGGTAGACGACTCGGCTGCGCTCGCACAGACCGCTTCAGCTCCCCTGGAATCTGCCGCTTTCCGACATGTGAACAACCAGAAGGCAGAAGGGGTGTCCCGGCGTCGGTGGGAACAGTAGAAACTGGAAGTTTGGAAGCAGCTTGTATTAGCTTGTCAAGGATTAGAGAGCTCCTGGTGATACACCTTCAGAACCCGCAAATTGCGCAAGTCGGTAAATGAAGAACGATATCCACGTCGGGGTAGTCAGGGAACTTATTCATAAAAAACTTTCGTCTCTGCCAAACACAGGTGAGAGCGCCCGAAGTTCTGAAGGGGACGTAGCCATGGAGATTGGACTGCTACGAAACGTAGAAACGTAATATTTTGGCCGAAAAGCCAAGGGTTGAAGTCACAACGCAGTCCCGTGACGGGATTACGAAACATAAATGCACGTGATAGTGACAACAACTGTTCTCGCCGCTGGTTGGTTGCCAGCAGGCGTGAAGCGTGAATCTGAATCTCGTGAAGTCCCACAGCCTGCGGCGTGAGGCATATCATGATAGGAACTTCCGCAGCTACGCCTCCTGGCTTGCCCACTGCGCCCAGGAACCCAATACACTTCCATCCCCACTGCCCAAGGCACGCTTCCGTCAGATGGTCTGCCTGGTGTATTGTTGAGATTGCGCAGACTCAGGTGCCACCCTTAGCGCTTGCCCTCTCAGGTCTCCGCTTTGCGGTCTACCTCCTCTTCACAGTGGCTTGCTGGGTATTTAAATGGTCCCAGGGGTAGGTTTCATGTCATATCATACGATACTACTACCATGTCTACCACCCCTCCAGGAACGACCCCCACCGGAAACGAACCTCTCGCGAACGTACTCTTCGACTACCCCGTCGCGGATATCATTCTTCGCTCTCAAGACTCAGAGCCTTATCATTTTCGCGTGCCCAAGATTTACGTTGAGAATAGCTCTCCCGTTCTCAGTGAGCTTATACGAAAGGCTTTTGGTTCCCCATGTGCCACGAGTCCTGAAGCATCGCTTCCCGTGGTACAACTACCTAAAAGGGGTAAAATCATCCACTACCTTCTCACATTCATATTTCCCGTAGCCCCCCTCCTACCATCGACCCCCGAGGAAGTGATGGAACTCTTATCTGACGCACAAGATTATCAAATGGACTCTGCGCTCTCTCGCATACGGGATAGAATTGCTCGGCACTATCTGCTACCTACCCATCTAGGGCCAGCACTTCGAATTTATGCCCTTGCGCAAAAATATAAGCTTCGACCCGAAGCACTTCAAACTGCACGGACTATTTTGAATTACCCAATTTCTATTGAGGATTTCAACAACAAGCTGGATATTATGCCCGGTGCTTCTCTTTATGAACTCTGGAAGTACTACCAAGGAGTTCGGCCCATTCTTGCGTCAGACCTTGAAGAATTCAGGGTGTCTGGTGGACGCGGTACGATTACAGGCTTACGTTGTGCAGAGCTCAGTTCGTCCCAAATCCCGAGCTGGCTTGATCACTACATTCAATCTGTCGGAGAAACTCCGAACCTAATCGATTCCGCCGATCTCTACTTCGCAATGGCCCGCCACGTTAAGGAGAATGCTGGGTACAATTGTGGATGTGCGTCCATACATAGCCAGACCATACGCAAATTTTGGGAAGCTTTGGTGTCTGTTGTCCATGACAGTTATGAAAGAGTGAGTGTGGTCGTTTTGTAGGGCTGCTTAAGAGGTTGATCCTTTAACAGGCAGAGTCAGCTTTATCTCTCGTGCATGAACGACAGGACCCTCAAGCCCAAATCAATCCGACCACGTCTCCACCTGAACGCTTTGATTTACCGGACGCCAATATTATAATTCGATCGTCCGATCTCATCGATTTCCGAGTCCATAAGTCGATATTGGCGCTGGTATCGCCATTCTTCAGTGATCTACTCTCTCTCCCCCAGCCTTCGGACAGCGAATTCGTCGACGAGCTTCCTGTGGTTCAATTGTCCGAAGACTCAGAGCTGCTGAATAGTCTAATCTCTATACTTTACCCCGTCCGCAGGGTGACACCAAAGTCTTTTGAGAAGGTGTTTCATTTGCTTGCGATTTGTCAGAGGTAATAACTAACCTTTATTTTAAGGTGCTTTATCTACTCGCGGCGTGCCAGAAATTCGAGATGGATTCGGTACAGTCGTTTATCCGTGACGAGGTCAAACACGGAGCATTTCCATCGCCAATAGGCGCTGAGGCATTCTCCGCATACGTGATTGCGAGTAGCAAAGGGCTCATCCCAGAAATGGAAAATGCAGCCCGTCAGACCCTAGAGCTCCCTATGACATTCGAAATTCTTGGAGAAGGATTACGGATATTCGAGGGTTGGCAATTGCGGGATCTTGCTAATTTCCGCAAGCGCTGCCGAGACAATCTCGTGGCATGCTTTGAGTCGTTTCTCCAACTCGACCAAGCCCCATTCAATATTTGGATTCCTTGTGTTGATCGACGTAATGCTCGATACTCATATTCCATCGCACCTGGAGTCTCGCCGCCTTGGTTAACCCAACTTTTTCAGAGCCGTCTCGATGAATCGCGCGACGCGTTTTCAAAACCCCTCTATAATCCTCGAAATATCCACGCGGAGTACTTGTCCGCTCTTAAGGATCATCTCAGTAATTGTGTCTCTTGTACCGAGGTACACGCACGAAATGGGGATGCGTTCTGTAAGGAATTAGAGGAGAGACTAGCACAGGCCCTGAACGAGGTGTGTGCTCCTTTTTTGGGAGGATTTATCTGAGTTTATTTATACACCTTATCTAGGTACTCCTGGCTCTGATCTCACATTGGTGAATAACTCATCCACGTTTTTAGAAAATTGTGAGAAATGAATGAGGAACTGGGACTCGTTGCGAGTGGTGAACATCACTAAATCGTCGTTTGTATTGTCGTGATGGGTCCGCATCTGGGGTGTTAGGCAAGTTTCTTGCAGCCAGCTCAAGAAGTATGTTATTGATCACAGCACGCAGAGAAATTACGTGGTCGCTGCATTTACTGGACCATCGGGTGTATTGGGCCTGGCAAGGCACGCCCACAGCATAGGCTCACTAGCATAGATTGATCATGGCGTCGTTTACACTACGTATGCCCGGTACTGTAGATCTAACACCCTTAACAATTTATGATGCCCGATGTTACGGTCCAGGGGTTCTGATCGGCTTCGTTGCGATGCCCAACACTCGTTGGTGCACCACGTACCGCACCACATGTACTGCGGACATATATAACTCCATCGGAGCTAGTAGGGACGCATGACAAGATGGGAGACGAGCTTTTCGGAATGGTTGTCCGGACTCGGAGCTCGGCGATGATTGGGTAGTCATAACATAGGCGATTTCGGTCGGCAAAAATTGAACGCAGGCGTAATACCGAGAGTCATTCGCCAAACCCTGAGCACACCCGCTTTCGGTACATTTCGAAACGGGAGGAAGCGAGAACAGCGAGAACCTAACCGAAAGGGGCGGCCGGAGATGTCCTGATGGCATGGAAAGTCACACAAACGCGCCGCACCTCGTAAATGCATAAACCAGGTATCACATACTCTGGTATGCAGCTGCATATCGTATCGGTTATCTGCGGATCTGATCGCACTATGTACGGCTGCCCTGGGTGGCCCACAACCCAGGCCACCAGGCCAGGCATTCTGGTTTCGGCCCGGCCCGGAAATGAGCCTCAAACCAGGAGCACTGCGCAGCCAGGTACTCGCATACACGCATACACCTACCGTACAAGGCATGCTTATACCGCGCGGACTCGAGTACCACTTTCCGTGTTAGGTCACCGCGTTGCGGCCCACTTTCCCTAAGCCCAGGCTTGACGACTACTTAAGGAGTTACAGTAGGGTTTGTCTCCAGATAGGACACCATCATGTCTATCGTCCCTCCTGAAGCAGCGTCTACAGACGAACCTCTCACGAACATTCGATTCGACTTCCCTAGCGCGGATGTCGTCCTTCGTTCTCAAGACTCCCATCATTTCCAAGTTCCAAAGACCTCCATCGCCGATAACTCCCCTGTCCTCGGAGAGCGTATTCGAAAAACTTTAGATTCCCCCCGTGACGCAAATTCTGAGGCCTCCGAGTCACTTCCCGTGGTACAGCTACCAGAACGTGGCAAAATTCTTCACTACCTTCTTACCTTCATCTTCCCCGTAACCCCTGTCTTACCCTCAACCCATGAAGAAGCTATGGAACTCTTATCTGTGGCGCAAGGGTATCAAATGAGCACTGTACTAATTCACATCCGAGGAAGTATCGCTCGACAGAACCCACTTCCCACCCATCTAGAGCCTGCACTCCGCATATATTCTCTCGCACAAAAGTACGGGCTTCGACAGGAAGCGCTTCAAACCGCGAGAAATATATTGAATTACTCAATGACCGTCGAGAATTTCGATAATATGCTTGATTTGATGCCAGGCGCTTCTCTCTACGAACTCCTGAAGTATTACGAAAAAGTTCGTACCATCCTTGCGTTGGACCTTACAGAATTCAGGGGATCTGCTGCACACGGCACGATTAGAGGCATACGATGTACAGCACTCAGCACTTCCAAAGTCCCGTGTTGGCTTGATGACTACATCGAGTCCATAGGAAGAACCCCGAACCTTTTTGACCTCGTCGAATTTAACGCCGCCATGTCGCTTCACATTAAGACCACTGCTGCTCTAACTGTTTGCGAATGTGCGTCCATACCCAGCCAGACTATCCGAATTTTTTGGGAAGCTTTGGCGTCAGTTGTCCATGGCGGTTTTGACAGAGTGAGTATGGTTGATGTACGAAGCTCCTTAGGATGTTGAACCTTTTGCAGGCAGAGTCGATTTTATCTCTCGTACGTGAACGACAGGATACGCAAGCTCTAATCAACCAGATCACACCTCCACCTCCAACCTTTGACATACCCGACGCCAATATCATTATCCGATCGTCCGACCTCGTCGATTTCCGAGTCCATAAGTCGGTACTGGCTATGATGTCACCATTCTTCAAAGATCTACTCTCCCTCCCACAGCCCTCGGACAGTGAATCTGTCGATGGGTTTCCAGTTGTTCAATTGCCTGAAGACTCTGAGTTGCTGAATAGTCTTGTCTCTATACTTTATCCCATCAACACAGTGATCCCAAGCTCTTACGAAAAGGTGTCGTATTTGCTTGCGGCTGGTCGGCGGTAATAACTAACCTTTTACCACAAGGTGTTACACCTACTCGCGGCATGCCAGAAATACGACATGGTTGCAGTACAGTCGTTTATCCGCGCCGAGGTCAGCCGGGGGGAATTCCCAGCGCCAAAGGGAGCCGAGGTCCTTCCTGCATATGTGATCGCGAGTAACAAAGGACTCATTCCGGAAATGGAAAATGCAGCCCGCCAGACCTTGGAATATCCCATGACGTTTGAAATTTTTGGAGAAGAACTGCGATTGATCGAGAGCTGGGCATTGCAGGACCTTGCCAACTTCCGCAAGCGTTGCCGAGACAATCTTGTGACGTGTTTCGAATCCTTTCTCCAGCTTGGCCAAACCCCACTCAATGTCTGGGTTTCTTGTATTGAAACTCGACATGCTAGCCGATATCAATATAACAGTCTGCCTGGATCTACCCCGTCTTGGTTACTCCAACTCTTTCAAAATCGTCTCGATGAATCACGCGACGCGTTTTCAAAACCGTTCTTTAATCCACAGAGTATCCGTTTGGAGTACCTGTTGGCTCTAAACGCACATATCAGTTCTTTCAATTGCATCTCCTGTCCTAAGGTACACGCACAGAAAGGGGAGGCGTTTTGTAAGAACTTAGAGGATAGACTAACGCAGGCTCTGGACGAGGTGAGCACCTATTCTATTCATCTGAGGAACTGTAGGAGTTTGAACACATGCCTCACCTAGGTGCGCTTGGTTCTGAACTCACGTAGGTAATCATTCATCCTATATCTAGAAAGTAGTGATACATGAATAAGGAAACTGAAAAAACGGGTTGCAAGTGATGAGTAATATTGTCTTCCGTTATCGTAAGAGGGTCCGCGTCGGGTGACTGATGAATTTCTCTTCGCCGGCCTAAGAGACACGTCATTGATCTCAGCAGAAAGTGCAGAAAGAAGCGTATGAGAGCTTACATATGGCTCGAGGTGGATATATCGGAGACAATGGCATGATGTAACTTACGCTACTCTAAACAAGTTCGAAGTTGCTTGAGATCATCGGGTTCAGGAAGGTTGGCGAAGCAGGCCGCTGACTAGTGAGGGTCGATTTCATTGCAGGTCTTAGATTCAACTTACACAACGTACGAAGCCCGACGTTATCGGCGGCCGTACTTTGCATCGGGAGTCGTTCAGCTTCGTTGCGACCGCCGCTCGGCACGTATTGTGCTGGTATACGGTAGACCCGAAAGCATATATGGCAGACCCAGATTGACGATGAGCCGAAAGTGTCGTAGAGACTGAAATTTGAGCAAATGTGCGGCGAGCGCGAATACCAGCGAGAACCCTCGAAGGTATTGTAGTTACATGATACTCTGACGAAAATGAAACGCGCAGAAGAAAAGGAACGTTGTAAGATGGGTGGAAGGGTAACTTCTAAGAAAAGGCATACCGGGTCTACGCGGCGGATTAAATGGGATGTAGAGTGTGCATACGGCATCATAAAGAATCGACCAAAGAACAGTAATTCATTCGTTTTATTCCACGAGCGTTCTGACGAACTGACCGCAGGATCAACTCCTCGCTCAAACGAAAACCAGTACCTAGATATGGTGCGCGTTTAGACATGGAGAAATCTCTATAATCCAAACGCATCACTTACCTGATTTCGCGCGTGCGTCAGTTTTTGCTCCAGTTCAGCGCAATACTTCTCCCCTTTATGGGCGTGCACCATCAAGCAGGTCGGGCAGTCATTCGGAGTGGGACTGTGTCTCATGAGAGCAGTCAGATATTTCTCGCGAATGCTTGAAGGTTTGATGATCGCATGCGTAAAATACTGCTTCAATTCCTCGATTTGTTGTTTGAAAACATCGCACAGCCACAGGGGCAGTGCTTGTTTATCTCTGTCGTTAGAGGGCAGACCCGAGAAGGGGTTTATTTTAGATCTGGAACAAGCGGCCCAAATATTCGATGGGCCTTTGTGACCGTCCAGGAAGGTTTCCAGACACGAAATGATGTTGTCTCTGCACGTCTTCCGGAAGCCCGCCAGCTCGCGCAGTGCCGAACCACTAAACAATCGTAGTTCGTCTCCAAGCATCTCAAACGTCAAGGGGTGATCCAGAGTGAGACGAGCGGTTGTTCCCATTTCGGGCGCGAGGTTATTGCTAAAGGCAATCGCAAATGCACGGAAGGCCTGAGCTCCAGTTGGAGCCGATAGATCCCTACGGACGACTTCCGCACGGATGGAGGACTGAACGGCGGACATGTCGTATTTCTGCGCGGCAGCAAGGAGCGCTAAAACCCTTTCATATGATGTAGGTATTTCTGTGGAGATTGGGTACATCACGGTGATGAGAGCCCGCACTAATTCAGCATCTTCTGCCAAGCGTACAAAGGGCAACCCATCGACCGTCTCGTCGTTGGGGGGCTGGGGGAGTGAAAACATGTCCTTGAAGACCCGTGACGAAGAGACTAGTACCGCTTTGTGGACGCGAAAGTTAACAGAGTCAGATGACTGGAGTACAACATCTGCATTGCTAACGTCCAAGCACTCGGGTAGGGGTAGGGGAACCACAGCAAAGCCAATATGATCCTTGGAGAATGTAGTGTTCTCCAAGATGGAGAAAGCTGATTCGGCCTGTAAGGGTTTGAATCCGTAATACGACGTGAAAAACGTGGGCCTTTCTCACCTCTTTCATATTCTCGTTCACAAAAGCAGTCAACGCCGTCCAGAAATTGTCCAGGACCTCTTCGGGTAAACATGTGCAGAATGAACACTGTTTTCCCTGGACTTTGTCCCTAGAACTAATGTGGCGGGCCAATGCGGACTGAAATTCGAAGATGTTGAAGGAAGACGGTGTTGAGGCCATGAAACAAATGTAGTCATCGACCCATTTCGGGATTTTAAAGCGAGTGAGAACAGAACAATCCAAGCTATCAAGTGCCCTATAGGCACTAGATTGTCTGAACCCGTCTATTTTTGATATGAGTTTCCTTCGAAGTCTTTGGTGATATCTCCAGAGTTGATGTAGATGGTCACCGGACATGACGTCCAACTTTCCTCCCAAATTCTCGATCGTCAGAGTGGATCTCACCGTGAGGCGCGCCGCCTGGACTACCTCCTGACGGAGACCATACTTCTGGGCAAGAGAATAAACGTGCAAAGCATTGCTTCTAGAGACGAGAGGCGGATCTTGCAGAGATATACTGCCTCGAATGTGAACCAGTATGTGGCCCATTTCATACTTTTGAGCCACCGATAGGAGTTCTAATTTCTCTTCCATACTTGGAGGAAGAACAGGTGGCACGGGCATTACGAATGTGAGTAAGCTGGAGAGGATCGCAGCGCTTTCGGACATGTGTACAACTGGGAGGGGTGTGGTGCCGGCAGGGAGAGCGGCAATGGGTGAATCGGTGGCAGTTTGTGTTAGCTTGTCAGCGAGGATGGGAGAACTCTTGGTGATAAACAACTTTAGAACACGGAAATCGCGCGAGTCGCTAGAACGAAGAATGATGTCTCCATCGGGGTAGTCGAAAAGTTCCTCCATGAAAGAAGTTTCGCTGCTGCTAAATGGGGATGAGCGAGCCCCAGGTTCAGGAGAGGACGTCGCCATGGAGGTTGTCGTGATAAGTGGCATAATTACCAGTGAAAGCCGCAGTTCTGTCAAAACGAACCTACTCACGTGACACCGCCAGTATACGACCGATACGGCCGAGTTTGTAGCCGCAGTTGGTTCCGTTGGCGTGTAGTGCCGTCAATTGCCGTGACTACCACGAAAGCCTGAATAAACCCTCTCGTACGGCGTAGGTATCTCTCTGCGAATTGTGTAGAGCACAGTAATCTCTAATGTCACTACTTTCCCTTTCTTGCGTCCATGCGCTTCTGAATTTTGCGACGCGGGTTGGAATAATTCGAACGCTCTCAAAAAATCGTCGTCATTATATTAGAGCTTTACCTATATATTTTCTTCTGGGCCATCTTCGATCATCCGTGCATAATCTTCGTAGCTCGCGAACGTCGGCAAATCCCGAAGCCTCTTTTTTTTGCTCTTCCGCTCATCTCCATCCCCATGTCCTTTACGCTTCCGTGGTGTCTTAGCATCGCCCAAAGCGGGTGCCAACCGCGTGTCAGATCCAGCCTGTTTTATATACTGTAAGTTTCGACGACCGGGGACCGAAGGGTATCTAGATTTTACCGAGTTATCAGCATCCGAGAATCCGATGCCGTCAAATTCCCAATCGACGTTGATGTTGTTATCCTCGGCAACGCTCGACCCTTCGTCAGACTGATCCCCGGTATCGGAAGAGGCATGCTCGTCAGATTCTGAGTCTTGAATAGAGTAGTCGACGGGACTGTCTTCGTCGTCATCAATGTCAACGTCAACGTCGTCGTCGTCGTCGCCGTCGTCATTGCCGTCGACATCTTCATCTTCATCGTCCTCGGCCTTCGGCATAGAGGCTTTCATTGCCTGTATCGGTTCGATCAGCAAGACGGGCCGCATATATCCAGTGAGGCGCACCTTCCAAATGGCAGCTTCCTCCAGGTCGCTATCCTCATCGCCGCTACCATCTTTAACCATCCCATCGGATTCCGTATCGGAATCGTGGGGCTTGGCCTTTCGCTTGTCGGCTTTGGTTGCCTTCACCTGCTCCTTCCCATGCTTCTGGGCGAAGTATCGCTGAAAGAATACCTTGTAAAAAAATACGTAAGTCATACCATTTTATCGCGAAAAATGTCAACGCACCTGATCCGCCGCGACGCGACTTTCCCCACGTCGCCACCACCCTTCGACATTGAGAGGTGTCTCTTGTACGTCTGCCCTCACCCTACTTACGCCACCGGCACCCCCAGTGGTGGAGGGCTGCATGGCGCTTGTGCCCCTGGCTCCGGCCTTCTTCGGGTTTTTGTAGACGAAACGATCCAAGAAATGCGTGAGCGTGTAAAGGGTAAGGTCCGGACTGCTCGTCAACGGCTCGTGAGAGAGAAGTTGACGTGCTAGAAGAGCAATCGTTGGGTGCGCGTGGTGAACTAGAGTTGTCTGTTTATACTTTTAAGTACCGGGATGACGATCGTGGGGCCAACTGAACAACGCACTAGCTCCCAAAGAGCGGATGATTGAGCATGAGCATACTGTGGCTCCCGCTTATATGGGTCGTACTCTTCAACGTCTGCGTCATTTAGAGGGACTCGGTCAATGAGAGCACGTAAGCCCGGAGAGACATTGAACAGCTTGGATCCGGTGAGCGATATTTTGCTAATACTCGGATTACTATTGACAACTCACCTCGCCAAGTAGCCACAGACCACCTGCTACGAATTCGGATCCACCGAACCCGCTCACAAGAACCTGACAAAAGCGCTTCACGAACGCCATTACTCGAGCTTGATGTGAATCGGACTTTAAACCTTTGAACAGTAAGTTTAAGAATAGCGCCTGATTGCGGGCAGTATGTAGACGGGGGTCGAGTAAGGTCGCATATAGTGCGCGGTAAAACCGCGAGACTACAGGTGAGGAAGCTGGAGACGATGCCACAATTTGTTGAATGAGAGTAAGCGCCCGTAGTGAAATGTTGAATGTCGAGGTATGGACGAGAGGGAAGAGCGTATCCATATGCTTGTCGAATCTAACAGACGCAAATCAAAATCCCAACAAGCGGTGAAAACAAGTAGAAAAAAATGCACTCCATATCCCCTCCACCAAACTGTGCGTACGGCAAGGCACGACTTATGCCCGTAAGTATTGCCCCGAGTAGCTTTGCATTCGCGTCCTGGACTTCCACGAATCCTGCGGCGCCACGTATTTCTTTACCTTTACCTTTCCGGGGCCCGTTCTTCTTGAGAATCTGCTTCTTTCCCTTGTCTTCAAGTTTTTCCTTTGTAGAAGTTGCATCATCGTCGGCCGGTTCAGGCTCCCGTTCGCGAACAACCTCGCGAAAAAGCTGGAAATAGATGTCCAACAACTTTCGCGCTGCAGCGCGGTCGGCGGTGGATGTAGACAACACGATTTGATTGAAGGTGATAGCGGCGTAATACTGTGCATGCCCACGCCACACGCTCTTTTCCCGCTGTGGTGTTGACTTGAGATCTTCTGAGAATCGGATGTGTCTGTTTTTCTGGGAATGGGAAGCCGTAGAGGGCCCCATCAGCGGAATCGGCCGCATAATTAGTGAGGTTGTTTCTTGAATAATGATAATTTTCATTGCTGGATGTTCCTGTAGAATATGAAGGAGGTAGTAGGACGTTCTGGCACAGATAGAGCTTTCCGTATCACCCTGAGTCGTAAATGCGTCAGCGGATGATATTGCGGGCGGGAAGTAGGCAAACGCACGAGCTTGTTCACGAGCAAGCGTAACAGATTTTGTTCCTGCTCTGGATGAGAGCGAAGAAGAGTGGCTATCAAGGCAAGGGACTGCATGCGGACATATTGGAGAGGATCCAAGGAGAAGGCCTGGGAGATGATGAGCAATGCGCGCGGAAGAAAAGGGATTCTCGTGTCACCTCGAGTATCTGAAGGAAGGAGAAGAAGTACTTCTTCAACCAGTCTTCGAAGTACCAGATGACGAGGTGCTGATCCGTTACATCTGGGTGTAAGAGGGGTTGGTCACGGAAGTATCTACGTCGAGACTCGATGATTGCGTAGAAAAAGAGACAAGTCGACGAGACGCACCTGAGTTTTCGTTTCGGGGCGCCGCCTCCAACCCACCAGTCCATTATCGCCCTCGCGGCCTTAAGCCTATCTTCTCTCCCCGTCGCCTTTCCTTTACCCTTCTCTCCGTCCTGTGACGCACTGACACCGCCCCGCCCCTTTTCTGTCAAGTCCTTCAAAGCCTCTAATGCTCGGACGTTGTGTAAAGGCGCGCCCTGAACCATGAGAGTGAGCGCGCTGAGGCGATCGCTCAGGGTACCCCCAGAGAGGATATTGCGTAGGAAAGCTCGATCCGACGCCGAGCCGCCCGTCGCGTTTGGTAAAGCGGAGAATGTGGAGAGCTCAGATGCATGTAAAGAGGAGGCGCGGTCAAGTAAGGTGGCGATTTGGGATGCGGGTTGGGAAGTAGCGGGAGTAGGCGTTGTAGAGAGTGGAGGAAGAAATTTGAACCAGTCTGGGGATGCGGGAACGAGTAGCTTGGCCTTGGAAGACGAGGCAGCGGAGCTTTTGGGCATTTCGGATGGCCGTGAACGATATACAATACGTCCCACTCAGTTGGACGGATGAGATTTGATTTTCAGTTCGGGTCGCGGTTTTCGCACAACGCACGCCTCAGCCACAGTCCTCTGTGGCGTTTCGTTATGACTGCCCAACCAAGTCCCATCGTCGAGGTGCGTCTTCCCTTCACTGTGGATGGACACGTATTCAAAGGGCTCCTAGGGTAGCTCTGTAATTCACACGAGACTTCGGGACCATGTCTACCGTCACTCCTGAAGCCACCTCTACGACAAAAATCGACGTCTTATCATCTCACTCTTCGAAGAGGCGGAATCCTTTAATGCCCTCCCACCTTCGTCTTCCTGTAACCCCCCGCTTACCATCAGCTCGAGGAAATTGTGGAACTCCTATCCGTGGCCCAAAAATGTCAAATGGGAACCGCACTATCTCACACTCGGGCAAACATCGCTCATCGGAACTTACTACCCACTGTCTAGAGCTCGCGCTCCACATCTATGCTCTTGCACAAAAGTACGAACTTCGACTAGAAGCGCTGCAAGTCGCGCAGTCTATATTAAACTCGGTCTAAATTTTTAAATTTCGCACTATGAAGACTACTGAACAATGTACTAGAATTTCGTATTTGGTTGAAGGACACTCCGAGTCTTCCCAGTTAGCCATGAAAGCTTTACGTTGTTCATCGGATCATATACCCACCGAAACATCCCATCTGGATGTTTCTGTGGGTATATGAGCCAATGAACAAGGGGGCTAACAACTGTAATCCAGAGTAAATGCTGCCCTCTTGTCGATGGTAAGTATTTCAGGTAGGATTTAATTTTATTCATTGAAACATTCTGAGGCGGATTGCAGTACTGTATCTGTCCCTCTCTTGTCTCGCATCTGCTGACACGACTAACCATTGGTATGCAGCGCCATGGCACCAGAAATATATATACACAGTTAATAACCCAATTGTCATGAATACAATGCGTTGGTAAACCTTGCTACAGTACTTTGTATAGTGGTAGAGAGGATTCAGGGAGAAGAAAGAGAGAGGGTGGCTGCTTCACATCCGCATTCATCTTGGTTAGATGTCGTCCGATATTCGTGTTGCGCTGTCCTTAGAGCCCTTATCCCCCAGTGCCGTTGAGGTCGGCTCTGGAGTGTGTTGGAATATCACTGTGTCGGATAATATCGCCGGGTCAGTACCTTGAGGAGCCAGTTCTATTTCCTCCCCACCGAGTTCCGTGGGACGAGGGAAGAGGAGGAGCTCCGGTCTGATAATCAGTAACAGGAGGACATTGATAGCACCGGAGAGGTAGGGCATTGAGATAGCGAAAAATGTAGCTGCCGACGATACATGGTGGTTACTGAACAGTAACCATCGTGCTACGGTGGGAGGGAGGACGATGAAGGAGTATGCCAGGGGGTAACTGATGATCGATAATCTGTGAGCGGGATTCAAGACTCGAACAGCACGAACAGCGATGCTTACAGAAGCATTCCCAACGCAGCTCGCCGTTGTGCGTATTCAACCCTCCGATCGGGGTCCGACCAATGAAACCTGTTCTCTTCATCGACCGACCAGAAACCCTCCGCCCAGAAATACAGTGGGATGTATAGCATCGCCGAAGCAAATAGCGCGATCCACAGCCAGATGTATTCGCCACCAAGGCGTTCTCCTGGGAACTGAGGGCTGATCCAGCACCAATACTGACACAAGTGATGTCAGCAGTGAGGAAATGATAGGAAAGAACAGTGTTAAATTACGCACAGGTGTAGGCGTTTCATAATTCTTGTGAATGCCTCCGCCGATGCCAACCCAAAGCGTAATGAAAACGCAAGCGAGGCAAACCAAGCCAAGGGCAAAGCCACGCGCTCTTAGACCAACTTGCCACACAGCCGCAACGAAAGTGTGGACGGCCAGAAACTGGTAAGGTATATATCAGCGGGTCTCAGATGCAAAGACATTAGAAGAGGGGACACACGAGGGTGATCAGGGCGACTCCGAGCTCACCAATCTGTTCGATAAGGCCTTGTGCTGTGCAATATGGCCCAGTGGTGACGATCCCGTTGTGAGCCCACCTTACATTGAGGATGCCCCCAATCGCTTGCAAAAAGTCGAACACGAAAAGCGAGAACTATCATGCAATTCGATAAGCCGAGCTAATGACAGCAGGTAAATAGTCAGGCAGACCATATAGATGTCAGCAGGTCCCTGGAACAACTTCCAGCCACCATTTGGGAACTTCTTCCTGTACCAATGTACGTTCCACTGTGCAACATCCTCGTCAAGCACTACAAACGCGTGAAAGGAAGTCGGACGTACGCCAATCCAGATAAATATGATGGTGACACAAATGCAACTGAGGAACGATGCTTCGGCTATCAACTGTAAAGTTGGATGAGTTCCGAGTCGAGCTGGAAATAGATGAGCTAGATGCTCACGGCTAATCCAATACCATCCCCATGTGTCAAACATGAAATCGAGGGGCTGCGACTGTCATAAGACTGTAGGGATTGCTGATACTGCTGCGCATTACAGACAGTCCCGTTAACACCGTCGAGTGCCGTCATCAATACTTTTGAATTGGAAAGGAACGACCGGCGATGATGTTCCACCGATCTTGTCTACAAAGAGCGAGAGAAGGGTGAGCGGAGATCAGGAAGTCCGAGTGAGAGAAGATGGAATATAAAAGGAATTCATGTTCGTACATTACGAGAGTGCCTGTGTTGACAGCTCATACAGCGCTAGCCATCCTATAACGTTTGATTTGACAGGAGAGATATAAATTACTGTACAGCCCGGGAATTGTACAACTTCCAATCGGGTGAATGAGAAGAAGGCTCAGGGGACTCACCGTCACGGAAGTTTGTTGCCGTGTCGTGTGGCGTAGCAATTAAGCACTAATATTAAGCATGCACAGCTTCCCGGTACATACAGGTACGAGTTTTAGAGCTTGAGTGGCGTCAATATAGTCGCGAGGGACCAGGGCAAGGAACTGCGGAAGTCAATGACACAGTATGTGTAAAATCTCCAGGACAAATCCACACAATCACTCGTGTGAGTGTGTCTGTCTTCAAACCTGCTGCCAGTGTACACTGGATCACGTTCAATTGGGTTATTGCACAAGACGACGCGTATGTTGATGAATGCTGTTCTGAGTTCTCGGTTTTGCAACAGGGTACTGTACCACGCTGAAAACCGTATTCCGGTGGAGGACGCCCTTCTGGGAATTGTAGTCCGGCGGAAATGACGTCTA
>WNFO01001102.1_pt1 | contig 24449 bp, 17 predicted proteins | sample 5400251 | NCBI WGS metagenome assembly WNFO01 (sample SAMN13153354, study PRJNA577476) | soil metagenome | isolation source: 100 cm saprolite under Madrone tree | place: USA:California | collected 2016-06-14
CAGCGCTCAAAAGTCCCGTATCGGCCAGTACTGTCAGCACTTAATCAACGTGCGCGCCGAACCTGCGTCTCTGGCTCAGGATGACGTCAGCATAATCGCAAGGATGAGGTCCGGGTATGCCGTGACCGCCGGGAGGCGGGAAATCGAGGCATCCGCGTCCTTTACACTCGTCGTGTATAAGATACCGACTACCCGGACCGTTGTCTGCGACGCACGTCACAAGTGTTGTATTTTTTCTGCGGGATAAAAGCAATCTTTTGCACTTTAGCGCCCGATCCCGGCCAACCGTCCGATCGATGTGGTACTCGAAAAGGACCCAACCCCTTCGGCAGGAACTACGGTTGACAGCCTGCGCTTTCGAGTTCGGCCAGCATGGACAAACTGCGACCATTGTTACCGTTCGAGCGAAGACCACAGCAAGGGGCATCAACGAGGAGAATAACTCCCAACTGGTCGGCTCCGTTTGCTGGGCAACTTCCCCCAACCCCGTCTGTGGACTGCGACGCGATGCGGGCCGGAGCAGATCCACCATTCGGAAGCCCGGGACCACAAATTACTAACCGGATGGTCCGACAATTTTGATGGTGACAAGAGCTGTTCAAGAACGATTGATGTGGAGGTTTCACCCTTAGCGTCCGGGCACGAGTTACGCCACGATGCAATACTGAACTCATGCCAGTATCGAGCAGCGGTGACCATTCCTTAGCCAGCGCTGGTGCGTACCGCCCGACCCATAGTGTTAGACTCTTCGACCAACGGGAAAAGGATTCCTACGAGAACATTCCTTGTCCCACAGGAGTTGAGTTTGATCGGTCAAGTGCTTGGTCATTATCACGTCGTATCGAAGATTGGGGAAGGAGGAATGGGTGCTGTCTATCGCGCGCATGATGAAGTCTTGCATCGCGATGTGGCTTTAAAAGTGGTGAGCAAGAGTGCCGGGCTTGACGAATCGGCCAGTCAGAACCTGCTGCAGGAGGCACGAGCATCTTCGGCGCTCAGCCATCCCAACATCTGCACCATTCACGAAGTCGGCGAGACCAATGGCGAACTCTACATTGTGATGGAACTGGTCGAGGGTCAGTCCCTGAGATCCCTAATCGGAGACATCGGCTTACCGGTGGAGTCGATCCTTCGATACGGCGTACAGATAGCCAACGCCCTCGGCCGCGCTCACGATCGCGGAATCATTCATCGTGATTTGAAGAGCGCGAATGTTGTGGTCACTTCTGACGGTCTGGTCAAAGTTCTGGATTTCGGTTTAGCCAAACGCGTAGAACGCGGGATATTTGAGGGCTCCACCCGGTCCTTTGAGACGGTGCAGGACGCATCCAGGTTAAGTGGCACTTTGCCGTACATGGCGCCCGAAGTTTTGCGTGGCGAGGCGGCCGACTACCGCAGTGATTTATGGGCGCTCGGAGTTGTGCTTTATGAAGCTGCTTCCGGGCGTCTGCCATTTGAAGGACGCACTGGCTTTGAGATCAGCTCGGCCATCATGCGCGAGATGGCGAAACCCCTCGGCCCTCCGGTGCCGCCCGGCCTATGGGCGATTATCCAACGCTGCCTGGCCAAGGAGCCAATGCAGCGCTATCAACGCGCTGGTGAAGTTCAGGCCGCGCTAGAAGCGGTTCAGTCTTCTGCAGTCATTTCCGCCGAGCCCGGTGGCGATCGAAGCGGACCCAGAACCACGGTCTTGCACAATGTGCAACACATTCATGTCAGGAAGGGAGACTTTCTTTTGTTGGTGGGAACGACAAAAGGAGCTTTTGTCCTACGCTCGAACAGTCAGCGCACTCGTTGGGAAGTTGGCGGTCCATATTTCCACGGGCACGCCGTTTACGCGATGGCCTATGACCAGCGTGATGGCCAACACCGCCTGTGGGCTTCAACGCAGAGCTATTGGGGTACGCTCCTGCGCTCCAGCGACGATTTCGGGAAGAGCTGGACGAATCCGCAGGAAGCCCCCATTCGATTTCCCGCTGATACCGGCGTGTCCTTGAAGAATATCTGGCAGATCTGTTTAGGCCGGCCAGAGGAGCCGAACCTGCTCTATTGCGGAGTGGAGCCTGCCGCACTGTTCGAATCGCGGGATGCGGGGGAGTCATGGTCCCTGGTGCGTGGTCTGTTTGATCATCCGCACCGACCCCGCTGGATGCCCGGGAACGGCGGACTGGCCCTGCATACCATTGTGCTCGATCCCGGGAATGCGCAGCGCATGTACGTGGCAATCTCAGCCGGTGGCGTCTACCGGACCGACGATGGAGGCGGTACCTGGACGGCGCAAAACCGGGGCATCCGGGTCATGTTCATGCCCAGCAAATATCCCGAGTTCGGACAATGTGTACACAAGATCGCGATGCACCCCGCTCGTCCCGAACGTCTTTTCCTGCAAAATCATTGGGGCTTGTATCGCTCCGACGACTATGCCGAAAACTGGAAGGACATTGCCAATGGCGTGCCGTCGGATTTTGGTTTTGCCGTGGTGATGCACCCCAAAAACCCGGACTGTGTGTATATCGTCCCAGTTGACTCCGACGAGTTTCGCTGTACGTGCGAGGGCCGATTGCGTGTTTATCGAACCCGCAATGCTGGCGCTTCATGGGAACCGCTAATGCGCGGCTTGCCTCAAAAGAGAGCTTACGAGACTGTCTTGCGCGATGCCATGACCGCGGACCCGCTCGATCCCGTGGGAATCTATTTCGGCACGCGAAGCGGACAACTCTACGGCTCAACCGATGAAGGGAGGACTTGGAAGAAGATTCTCGATGGGCTGCCGTCCGTGGTCTGCGTCAAGAGTGCTGCCGTCGGAGATCCCTCTGTTTTCCGCGAACTAAAGCCCCCTCAAGAGGCCACAGCGACTTCGTCTCGAAGCAGACGATCGACGGGGAAAAGCACATCTCGAAAAGGAAAAGGCTGATCGTGTCCGTCACCTTTCACATTCCGGGTGCTTTGCGCGAGTTTACTGAGGGGCGCACGAAGGTGGAGATGGAAGCGTCACCAAAAGTTGTCGGCGACGCATTGAAAGCCCTATGGACGCGTTACCCTGGCATTCGAGATCGCATTGCAACCGAGCAAGGCGAAATCCGGCAGCATATTAATGTCTTCGTGGGCAACGAAGAAATTCGATACACCGGCGGACTTGCAACTCCGATACCTCCTGGATCTGAGATTTCGATCGTCTCCGCTGTCAGCGGTGGAGGAGCCCGTCCACGCGGTCCGTACACCAGGTCACCGACCCGATTGCCGCCGGATGACGGCCCGACACGGACCTAATCGGATGGTGAAGAGTTGCCGACAATACACCCGAGGAACCCGGCCTTGCGTAACTAGGAGGTCAATCACAGATGCACTAGACTGCCGCAGATACGAGTACTCATCATGAAAATAGCTGTAGTCGTCGGTACATCAATGCTGGGCCTACTTCTAGGAGCAACTGCTCTTGCCAACCCACAGCACGGCCACGAGGACGCACGGCAGGCTGGTTCCCAGGAGGAGCAACGGCACGAGCATCAAGACGAACACGGACGTTCGTCTACGCAGCAGCACTCGGAGAGACACCAAGTCAATGGGCCGGAGCAACGCAGCGAACGACGGCCTCACGAGCAGCGGGAAAGCCAGAACAGGCCAGAACGGCAGCAGCCACATTACCAGCGGGCAAATGGGCAGGAACACGTGCGCGAGGGAAACTGGCACGAACACGAACAACACTCCGGGCCGCGAGACGTTTGGCAGGGCCAGCGCGCGCAGCATTGGCAGGGTGAACATCATACTTGGCGCGAACGTGGGGGTTATCGGGGCTACCGCATTCCTGAAGACCGCTTCCGCGCTCATTTTGGCCGCGGACACTGGTTTCGCGTTCACAGAGACCCAATTATTGTGGTGGATGGATACCCCCGATTCCAGCACGAAGGCTGCTGGTTCAGTCTCGTTGATCCGTGGCCGGAATACTGGTCGCGCACCTGGTACGAAACTGACGACGTCTACGTCGACTACGTCAATGACGGATATTACATGTATAACAGGCGCCATCCCGGAATCGCTATTGCCGTCAACGTCTCATTCTGATCGGGGCGATTCGCTAACTTAAGACTTACGGTTTGCGAAGCCCGACCCGCGTGCCCTGAGGATGGTTGGTCGGAAGACAAGCCCATCACCTTTTCCGTGTCGAGCAGCCGGCGCCCCTCGAACAGTCGGCGGCCCAGCTCCTTGTTTGCCGCAACAACGTCGCTCGGCGGAGCGTTTCGCCGTCTGCGCGTTCGCGGCAACGACCACGCTGCCTCGCACCAGAAATGACCAACCGAGCATCGAGACTTTGATAGCTGCCAAGCGTATTCTGATTGATGTGGAATGGACAGCCAAAACGGTATGGTGGACGAGGGCGGTTGTTGTCGGCGTTATCGTTGTCCTCGTAGTAGGTAAAGAATGCAGGCGGAGAGCGCACCATGAAACGGGTGCAGGTAACCAAGCTCACGCGCAATACTAGAGAACCTAAAGCCATTCTCAGGGATGGCTCGTGCGACGGCTCTGGACACTCTCGGAGTTCGGCATCTGTACGCTCCAGGAAATGATAGCGATCCTGGGATGTGCCGACAGCCGATACGCGCACCGCTTTGAGCGATCGACGGTACGACCTCAAGAAGGACGGGAGTTTACGTGCGACTACTCAGTGTTCGCCTCATTGTTTCGCTCATACTGGGCGTTACTCTGGTTTCATTGTTCTCCACGTACTACGAGGCCCGAAGAGAGAAGCAAGGCCTGCGGAATGAATTGGAGCGCAGGGCAGAGGTTCTTGGAGAGAGTCTGGTCGGAAATGTCGAACCTCAGCTCGACAAGGGATCGCTTAGGGAACTCAAGCGGGTGGTTGAGCGGTTTAGCAACCGCGAGCACTTGGCCGGAGTCGCCGTCTTCAACCCAAAGCTGGAACCCATTGCTGTGTCCTCGGGGTTAATGCAAGGTCTCCAGCCCCAGTCTTTCGCAGTTCCGCAAGCCATTGCAGAAAACAGGAAACAGAGCCAGTTTGTTCGCAGAGCTAGCGGGTCCGTGCACATTTATGCGCTGCCTCTTCACCAGCAGGAACAAGTGGTCGGTGAACTGGTTATTGTGCACGATGCCAGCTACATTAACGCGCAGACCGCCCATGTGTGGCGCGAAGATTTCCTCCGGGTGCTGCTCCAGGTTGTTCTGATCGCGTTCATTACCCTGTTGATTGTCCGCTGGAGCATCGCGGGACCCATCGCTCGGGCGGCGCAGTGGATGAAAGCTCTACGGACCGGCAGAGTGGGCGCCATTCGTGCCGCTATGCCCGACCTGGATTTGCTCCGCCCGCTAGCGAGAGAGATGGAGACTTTGGCAGAAAGCTTGAGGACAGCCCGTTCGGCCGCGGAAATGGAGGCGCAATTACGCGAAGCTGGGGAATCAGTCTGGACACCCGAGCGGCTTTCCGTGCACGTGCGCGGCAAACTTGCCAACAGCCGATTATTCGTAGTCTCCAACCGCGAGCCTTATAGCCACATTCGACGGGGTAACTCGGTACAGGCCATAGTTCCGGCTAGCGGACTAGTAACCGCGTTGCAGCCAGTGCTGTGTGCTTGTGATGGGACCTGGGTCGCGCACGGCAGCGGCGATGCCGACCTAGAAACCGTCGATGGGCACGACCGTCTGCGGGTTCCTCCTCAAGAACCGAAATACACCTTACGCAGAGTCTGGCTGACAAAAGAAGAAGAAGAAGGTTACTACTACGGTTTCGCCAATGAGGGGCTCTGGCCGCTTTGCCATATTGCTCACACCCGGCCGACGTTTCGCGTCTCCGATTGGGACCATTATTGCAAGGCAAACGTGAAGTTTGCCAAAGCCGTACTGGAAGAGATGGCTGGCGTAGAACAGCCGGTTCTCCTGGTCCAGGACTACCACTTTGGATTGTTGCCGCGTCTGGTGAAAAAAGCGCGACCCGACGCACGCGTGGCCATCTTCTGGCATATCCCCTGGCCCAACCCCGAGACCTTCGGAATCTGCCCCTGGCAGCGCGAATTATTGGAGGGTCTGTTGGGCGCCGATCTGATCGCGTTCCATATTCAGTCGCACTGTACAAACTTCTTGCAGACTGTGGACCGCACGCTGGAATCACGCATTGACTGGGACCACTTTGCCGTCAATCGCGAGGAGCATCGCACTGCCGTGAAGCCTTTTCCCATCAGCGTAGAGTTCCCTGGCGTTTCACCTACTCCACCTGATCACAACCCTTATCTGGAGCGGGTGGCGCTACTACAGGAATCCGGGGTGGAGGCGCTGCTGCTCGGACTGGGCGTGGATCGCGTGGACTACACCAAGGGGATCCTCGAGCGTTTCCTGGCGATTGAGCGAATGTTGGAGAAATATCCGGACTATTGCGAGAAGTTTACCTTTGTGCAGATTGGAGCTCCAAGCCGCACCCATATCAAGCGCTATCACGACTTCTTTGCCGACGTAGAAGCCGAATCCGAACGAATTAACTGGCGCTTTCAGACTGGCAAGTGGAAGCCGATTGTCTTCCTGAACCGGCAGCATAGCCACGGCGAGATTGAACGTTACTACCGGACCGCGGACGTTTGCCTGGTCACGTCCTTACACGATGGAATGAACCTCGTAGCCAAGGAGTTTGTTGCCGCTCGTGATGATGAACAGGGAGTCCTGATCCTCAGCCGCTTTACCGGGGCGGCTCGTGAGTTGCGTGATGCGGTGTTGGTGAATCCCTACGATATTGAACGCACCGCGGATGCCATCCGATATGCCCTGGAAATGGAGCCCGAGGAGCGAACCGCCCGCATGCAACGCCTGCGCAAGGTGGTCAAGGAGAAAAACATTTATCGCTGGGCGGCAAACCTGATTGCCGAACTTTGCGAGGTCCGTCTTGACGCCCCAACTGGCGTCAGAGTTGCAAACGAAGCTGCGCCCGCCAGTTTGCTTCCCAAGGCCTTACAGCAGTGAGGCGAACGCTGGTGGATGCGACGAATGAAACGATAGCTGGAGCAAATCTCGCCCCAAAAGGGTAGCCTGAGCGAATGAGCCCGGAAGCCCGAAAAGACCAGGCGGGCCACAGTTAGCCAACTTTCCGTGCAGAGGCGGTGCCGGCGTTTGGGCGACGGCATTATCCAGAGCTGCCCCGGCCAGCTATAATCGCGCCTCGCGATGATTACGGTTTCCAAAGAAGACTATCTGAAAGCGATTTTCGAAGCTGAGAGCGAAGGCGTAAGCGTCATCTCGGCGACGCTCGCCGGATGGCTCAAAGTGACCCCGCCAGCGGTCACCATGGCGTTGCGTCGACTGAAGCGGGATGGCCTGGTGGAGGTGCGCAAGGACCGGCGGGTGCGGTTGACCAACGCTGGCCGACGCATTGCGAAGCGCACCGCCATTCGCCATCACCTGATTGAACGGATGCTGAATGAAGTATTCGAAATGCCCTGGTACCGGACCCACGATGAAGCCGAACAGCTTGAGCATGCGGTCTCGGCGGATTTTGAGTTGTTGCTGGTCAAGAAGCTGGGGCGAGGCGGAGCCTGTCCTCACGGCAACTTCGCGACCTTCGATAGTCCCGCACAGAAGAGCCGGCGTGGGTACAGGCTGCTGTCGGATGTGGAACCGGGCCAGAGCTACGTCGTGGCCAGTGTTTACGAGCGGGATTCGAAGTTGGGTGAATTGCTTGATAAACGAGGCATCAGGCCCGGAAGCCAGCTGTATCTGCGTGAGCGCAACTACGACCAAACCCTCTCCATCGACACCTCCGCTGGCGCCATTGTTCTGGGCAGCCCGGCGGCAGAGAAAATCTGGGTGTCCTCAGCCCCGGCTCCGGTCGCGAGGCGTTAGTTAACTGCGGTTAATCTGTGCTAATATACCGACGCTAAGTGAAAGCAGAGGGACGGATGGAGACGAAGGTTCCAGACGGCAGCCACTTGTCGTTGGAGGGGATGCACAGCACCGTCGAAGTGCCGCACCGCGAGGCCGGCTTCTGGGAGCAGTGGCGGGCTTTCGTGGGGCCGGCAATTCTGGTCAGCGTCGGCTACATGGATCCCGGCAACTGGGGGACCGACCTGCAAGCCGGCGCTCAGTTCAAATACGGACTCTTGTGGGTGGTTGGAGTGGCCAGCCTGATAGCCATCTTCATGCAGGTGATATCGGCGCGATTGGGGGTGGTGACCGGCAAGGATCTGGCCCAATGTTGCCGCGACTGGTATCCCGGGTGGACCCGTTGGCCCAACTGGCTGATGAGTGAAGTGGCGATTGGAGCCTGTGATCTGGCGGAGGTACTGGGGAGTGCCGTAGCCCTCAATTTGCTGTTTCATATCCCGCTGCTCTGGGCTGTCATTATTACCGGCCTGGACGTGCTCCTGCTCCTGGCCCTGCAGGGGTTTGGGATGCGCACCATCGAGGCGGTGGTTCTCCTGCTGATAGCGACAATCGGGGTGTGCTACTTCATCGAGATTTTCGTTCTTCCGCAGACCCACCTGGGTTTTCTGGAGATGGGACGAGCACTGATTTCCCCCCACTTCGGTCATACCGGGATGTTATACGTGGCCGTCGGCATCATCGGCGCCACCGTAATGCCGCATAACCTGTACTTGCACTCGGCCCTGGTGCAGAGCCGCCAGCTGCAGAAGGACGAACCGTCCGTCCGGCGGGCGATCCGCTTCAACACCATCGATTCCGCCGTGGCCTTGACCGTTGCCTTCTTCGTAAACGCGGCGATTCTGGTACTGGCGGCGACGGTGTTCTTTGGCAAGGAAAGCGTAACTGTATCCGGCGGGCAGGTAGTTAGGTTCAGCCCCGAGAGTGACTGGATTCGGGTCGCTTACTTGACGCTGGCGCCGTTATTGGGGACGGCCGCCGCGAGCACACTGTTTGCGGTGGCGCTGCTGGCAAGCGGCCAGAGCAGCACCATCACCGGCACGCTGGCCGGGCAAGTGGTGATGGAAGGCTTCATGCACTGGCGCATCAAACCCTGGGTGCGGCGGCTCATCACCCGCTCACTGGCCATCCTGCCGGCAGTACTGGTTATCGGCTGGCGCGGCGAAAGCAGCGTTACCGATCTGCTCACGCTTAGCCAGGTTGTGCTGGCGCTGCAGCTTCCCTTCGCCATGTTTCCCCTGCTGCACTTCACCAGTTCCCGCAAGCGTATGGGGGCCTGGAAAAACGGATGGTTTTTACTGATGGCTGGCTGGGCCAGCGCCATTCTGATCACCGCGATGGACCTGTATGGCTTGCCGGACTCGCTCAAAGCCGCGTGGCAGGTCATCACCGGCGCATAAGCCGGCAGAAACGGAATAACCATGTACCAAACCATTCTCGTGACCTTGGATGGCACGGCAACTGACCGGGCGATTATCGAACATATCAAGCAACTCGCGGCGCTCGCGGGGAGCCGTTTGGTGTTGCTGCACGTGGCCGATGGATGGGCAGCCAGGACCTATGGCCCGGACGCAGTCAGTCCCGAAATCGCCGAAGACACAGCGTATCTGCAAAAGGTCCGGTCGGAGTTTCAATCCATGGGCATTCCTACGGAGGCCGAACTGGCATATGGCGAACCAGTGAACGAGATTATTAAATGGATCCGGCAGAAGGGCTGCGACCTGGTGGCGATGAGCACACATGGACACCGCTTCCTTGCCGACATATTTCTTGGCAACACAGCCAGCCGGGTGCAGCACAGTATCAGTGTGCCAGTTCTTCTTCTCAGGGCGAAATGACGTGTTGCCACGGAAAAGCGACGATTTGGAACTTGTCGATACTGCTGCTTCCATGGTTTCTGGGCGTGGCGATTGTCGCCTCAGCGCAGCAGAGTGCCGGGACGCCAAAAGGACCGGAAGACGTGCCGGGGCCTGTCGAACCCACAGCCAACCCCGGCCGACCAACCGTCTCCACGCCCGCCACCCTCACTCCGGTCGCCTACCTTCAATTTGAAAGCGGATTCTTGGGTGCGTGGCATTCTCCCGAGTTCTCTTCCCAGTCAAGTCTCAATGAGGTGGTGAAGTTTTCCCTATCGCGCCGGATCGAATTGCTAGCCGGGGCAGGACCATTTGCCCATTCCCGCGCTGGAAACCAAGCTGCCAATGGAACGGGAGACGTGTCTCTGGGAGTGCAAGGGGTTGTCCATCAGGGGGAAGGCGCACAGCCGACAATTGCCTTGAGTTATTTCCGCCGAGTTTACGGTGGAGGCACACCTGACCTCGATATTGGCAGCTCCAGAAACTCCATGCTCCTGCTTGCCAGCGCCGACGTAAGAGGCTTTCACTACGACACCAATTATCTCTTCAACGAAGTCATTGACGGCGCGACTCACCGCGCCCAGTTCGGGCAGACGCTCTCGGTTTCACACTCACTCGGGAATAAATTCGGAATCTCCGGAGAAATATGGCATTTCACTCAGCCTTTTCTCCACAGCAATGCCGTCGGCAACTTGTGGGCGCTGAACTACAACGCGCGGAAAAACCTAGTGCTCGACGGTGGTTTCAATCGTGGACTCACGAGTACGTCCACACGGTGGGAAGTGTTTGCCGGATTCACTTATGTGCTGCCGTATAAGATCCTTCTGCACTGACCGGCAACCCGGCGGGGATGGCGGAATCGACCGAGCGAATAGGCCGGTGTAGGTGCCGACCATCAGGCTACGCCTGGATTTCTGACCTGCGAGTCACCTCGGCGTGGAACGGCGCATAGTCCAGATAGCTCCTGAAAATACCGGCTATGGGGAGACTGCGATAGCTTGGGGCTTCTTGTGCCAGATGACTGGTTCTCTACTTGAAGTATTCCCGCCACCCACGATGCGGCGTCCCTCGTCGTCCGGCCAAAATACTTCGGTGTGGGGTTGCGGACGCACCCGTCCAGAGTAGAATGTGGCGTCTCAGAAGTAAGGAGCGCGGAGCGTCTTTGAACGACTTGCCGCCGCGAGCCTGACGACATAGGTGGGGTGATTCCATCCCGGAAAGGATCCTGTGCGATGAGGATTGGCTTTGCTCTTCCCAATATCGGGCCGGTCGCTACTCCCGAAGCCGTGATCGCGGTGGCGGAGCGCGCCGAGCAACTGGGTTACGACAGTCTGTGGACAATTGAACGGCTGCTTTATCCGGTGAAGCTACAGAGACCTTATCCGGTAACCGCCGACGGTTCGCTTCCTGAAGTGTACAAACATGCCCTGGATCCGCTGGAGGCTTTGACCTTCGCGGCCGCGCGCACTACAAAAATTGCCCTCGGCACCAGCGTCCTCGATATCCCTTACTACAACCCCGTGATGCTGGCACGCCGCCTGACAACGCTTGATTTTCTTTCCAAGGGCCGTGTTCGGGTGGGCCTAGGCCTGGGCTGGAACAAGGACGAGGTGGATGCCACAGGTGGGGACTTCAGCCAGCGCGGCGCGATGGCAGATGAATTCCTGCAGGTGCTCAAAGCCATTTGGACTACCAACCCCGTTAAATTTCACGGCAAGTTCTACCAACTGCCAGAGTCTTACATTGGTCCCAAGCCGGTGCAGAAACCACACCCGCCCATTTACATGGGGGCCTTTGTACCACGGGCGCTAAAGCGCCTGGCCACGTACGCAGACGGTTGGAATCCAGTGGGTATGCCGCTGGACGGCATGGCGCAGATGTTCGATTCAATCAAGCAGCTCGCGAAGGAAGCGGGGCGCGATCCGTCACGTATCGAGCTGGTCATCCGGGCACATCCAGAAATTGCTGACAAACCGCTGGGCAAGGAACGCTCTCTTTTTTCCGGCTCACTAGATCAAATCAAGGAGGATATCGCCGGATGCCGCAATATTGGCGCCCACGAAATTCACTTTGATCCTACGTTCATGAAGGGAGGCCAGGCCCTAGACCGCTGGCTCGCAGTGATGGAGCAAATGCGCAAACTGGTTTAGTGATCAGATCGTTGGTTCGACAGAGGGTCCGAAGATGTTTGCCTTGGGCCCTTCGGATTCGCCAGGCCGGCTAGAACTTGCCCCAGAACGCGATCCGCTGGGGTGTAATCCGGATGATCGGTGCGTCGTCGGCAAGCATTCCCGCTGCATATTGCCGATACTTCTTTCTCAGCTGGCGAATTACTCTGGCGCGCTCCCTGGTTGCCGATTTCGGAATCAGCTCGGCCGTTCCACGCACGAGGACGAACCAAAGCCTCCTCCACTCTTCGTAATACTCATCGATAAGGAGCGCAACCTGCGGCATCGCCCTGATGTGCCGCACCCGTGCCAGCCGTTCCGGCGCGAGACGCTTTGGCTTCTTATCAACTGCCGTGTAGAAGACTGAGCCATCGTAAAGAAAACAGACAGGCACAACATGCGGTCTGTCCGCCGCATCTAGCGTCGCGAATCGCGCGACCCTGGCTTCTTTCAGTCTGGTTCGAATAGGGGATGAAAGCTGGTTAGCCCTGCGCCGCATGTCAGAACCTGGTGCGCTCCGAATCGTAGGTTCTGTGGCTTCCCAAGTCAATACATGGCATGGAAGGAGTCAGCGCACTACACCCTGCCGAAAGCCGATTCACTCCTCGCGCAGCATAATCAAAGGATCGACCGACAGTGCGCGTTGCGCTGGAATCCACGTAGCCAGTAGCCCCAGCAACAACATTGCCAGAACAACACCGGCCAAAACCAGCGGATCGCGGGGAGTTGCCTGATACACGATGAAAGCCAGCACCCGGGCCGCCAGAATTCCGAGGAGCAATCCTGCTGCCGAACCAAAAGCCAGCAATTTAAGTGGCCGCCCCAACGCTGCCTGTAACACTTCCTTGCGCTGGGCGCCGAGGGCGATGCGAATCCCCAACTCCCGCAGCCGCTTGCTTACCGAGTACGCAGCCATTCCAAAAATGCCGGTGATAGACAGCATCGCACCCATCACGCCCAGAACACCTAGCGACAGCGTCGCCATACGCGAAGGAAATAGAGCGCTCTCCAGTTCTTGGTTCCACGTTTGGATGGTAAAGGGCAGCCCTGCATCCAGGTCCCGCACTGTACTCTTGATGGCTGCCGCCAGTTGCTGGGGATCGCCATTCGAGCGCACCACCAGGCATGTCTGACTCGAAGGCGATTGCAGGATGGGTAGAAACATCGCCGGCTGTGGATCTTCGGCGAGGCTCGCATATTTCCCGTCTTCTACTATGCCTACCACTTGTAGGCGCGACCCATCCCGCATCTTGTAATATCTGCCCATGGCATCGTTTAGGGAGCCGAAGATTCTCCTGGCAAACTCTCGATTCACTACGGCTACGCGGGGCGAGTTTTTGTCGTCATGCCATGACAATGTCCTGCCCGCCAATAAGCTGGTCCGGGCCGCATCGAAGTATTCGGGAGATATGTTGTACGTCATGGCTTCAGCAGCGGCATTCGCTGGCCTCAGATCGGTCGTTTTCTCGGTAAAGACATTCGAGCTGTTCGCGCCGTAATACAACGGTAGCCGATCGACCGATCCCACAGACCTTACGCCGGGAATCGTCTGCAAAGCTTCGATCATGCGCTTTTGCATTGCGGGCACTCTGTCGCCGCTATAACCGGCCATGCTCAGAGCCGTTTCTACCAGCATTGCTTGCTGCGGCTCAAAACCGAAACTGCTGTGGAGCGAGCGCACCAGCCCGCGCACGGCGACCAGAGAAGAAGTCACCAGCACCGCACAGATCGCAATTTGCACTGCGAGCAACAGGTCTCGAACAGTCATCCGCCGCCCCACCGTGCCGGTTGATCCCGACTTGATGACCTGATATGGGTCCGTGTGAAGCACCTGCCTTACCGGGACCGCGCCAAACAGGAATCCACTCGCTAAACTCAACAGCAAAGCTACTCCATAAACATTTGCGTCTGGGTTTACAGGCACATGGAGGGGGGCTGTTGGAAGCGGCTGCCACACGCTCAGCTCGCGCAACGACACAATGCTGCCCCATAGACCGACAGCGCCCCCGATCAGGGAGATCAGCACGGCTTCAGTAAAGAGTTGCCGCAGAATTCGCATCGGGCTTGATCCAAGCGCGAGTCGCATAGCAACTTCCCGGGAACGGTCGGCGGCGCGTGCGGCAAACAGGCTGCCTAGGTTGGCACAGGCGGCCAGCAGAATTAATCCCGCCAGCAGCATCAATCCGGTAAGGAATGCCCGTAGCGGACGGCCCAACCAGTCGCCGGCAAGACCTGGACGCGCCAATGTAAAGGTCATTTGGCCATCGTCTTTTGGGTAGGTCTTTTCCAGATAAGAACCAATCGAGTTGAGATCGGCAACCGCCTGTGCCGGAGTGACCCCCGCCTTCAGATGCCCCAACACCATCAAAATGCCGCGGTTCCCGCGCGCATTCAGCACATTCGCCCCCTCCACCTGCTCCTGGTTAACTATCGGCACCCAGAAATCGGGAAACACAAACGACAAAGTTCCCCGGAACTCAGGTGGCGCTACACCGAGGATGGTAAAAGGATGCTTGTTCAGCTGAACAATACGACCCACCACGCCGCGATCATCTTGAAAATGGCTGTGCCAAAACGCGTAGGTGAGCACGATATACGGAGCGCTGTTTGGGCCATGCTCATCGGCGCCGTGAAAGAAACGGCCAAGATACGGCTGAACGCCTAATGCGTCGAAGTAGTTCCCGGTCACCTCGAAGATCCAAGCGCCGGATGGATGGTTGCCCGTATCCAACCCAACCGAAGTGACGTTATAAGCTGCCAGATCATCAAAGCTGCGGTTGCGATCGCGCAGATCGAGATAGTCGGGATACGATTGATTCACGGCCTTATCGCTCCCGCGCTCGATTCCGTAGAGGCTCTGCGCCTGAGGCACATTCAACGGGCGCAGTATCAACGCATTCAGTACACCGAAAACCACCGCGTTTGCGCCGATGCCCAGAGCGAGCGTCACCACGGCAATAGCGGTAAAGCCGGGAGATTTGCGCAACATGCGGAGAGCGAAGCGCAGGTCCTGCAGCAGGGTGGTCATGGTCGGCCTCCGCGTGACGATGTGGCATGAAAAGAAATGCAATTCGAGAGCCAAAGTGTCGTGAATGCAACTTTATAGGAACGAAGCGGCTTGCGGGATCGTGCAGGTGTATAGGAACCGAATTGTGTGTCCGGTTTCACCGGAGGATGTCCGTAAATGAACAGGGACGGCGGCGATAGCAGCTTCCTGGAAATCCGCCACCGCGGGCCATTATGGAATGGGTCATCTGGGAGCCGCGCAACGGCGGTTTCTTGCCTCCTCTCAAACCAGGCCGGATCAATACCGGGCCTAGTACGCGTACGCCTTGAGGAAGGTGAAAACCACCACGCCGGTGATCGAAACGTACAGCCAAATGGGGAACGTCCATCGTGCGATTCGGCGGTGCATCGCGAACCGGCCCGTCAGCGAGAAAAAGAACGTCGTCAGCACCATCGGCAGTGCGACGATGGAAAGGATTACGTGGCTGGCTAAAATTGAAAGGTACAGCGTGCGCACCAGGCCGTGACCGGGAAAAATCGTGTCGCCGTGCAGTGCGTGGTTCACGATGTAGCTAATGAGAAAAACTGAAGAGAACGCGAAGGCCAGCAGCATGCTCGTGCGATGCGCTTCCCTGTTGTGATGTTTGATGAAATACAATCCCACGCAGAGTGCAATCGCGCACAATCCGTTCAGAAGCGCGTTGAGGGCCGGCAAAAACATCCAGCGCCCGGCAAAATCAGCCGAAGCATGGTGCACGTATAGCAGCCACAGGAGGAACGACACAGCGAGGCCGCTCGCCACGACGATCGCTCCCACCACGGGGCGCGGACTAATTTCACCCTGTTCCATGCTGACAATTAAATCACAAAAATCCATCCCGAAGTCATAGAGACCCCGTCGCAAGTTGCGTCAAGTCTTGACAGTGGGCCCCATTACCATCACAATGTGGTAGTAATTATGCTTGGCGAGTTCGAATACTTGATGCTCACCGCGGCCACGCGCTTGGGCGAAGACGCTTACGGGGCTGCCATCCGGCAAGAGATCGAGAACGCAACCAGGCACCGTTGCTCGATCGGAGCACTCTATACGACCCTGGATCGTTTGGAGGCGAAGGGCTTCATCAAGACGCGGATGGGGGATCCGACCCCGCAACGAGGTGGCCGGCCCAAGCGTATGGTGCGCATTACTGCTAAAGGCATCCAGGCGGCGAGCGATTTTTACGCTGCGGTGACGCGAGTAAGCCGAGGTGTTTCATGGGAGGCGAATCGAGCCGCGGTCCGATGATGACGCGAGTCTGCTGGCGCTTGGTCGACATTTCGTCCCGAATACTGGACCCCAGCGAACGCGAGGCAGTGCGCGGGGATCTCGTGGAGTCCGGCGAGACTAGCAGCCAGGCTCTGCGCCAGGTGCTTGGTTTAGTCGTTCGGAGGCAGGCAGCGCTATGGACGCACTGGCAGCCTTGGCTGTCTCTCATGGGCTTGGTTGTCCCGCTCGGTATGCTGCTCTCGATCGTTTCTAGGCGCATAGCCGGCGAGAGCTCCGTTTATATCTGGATGTACGCGAACAACTGGGAATGGGGCGACCTTGGGAATGCCGGGTTCTGGCATGCATTTCCCGAGACCGTCGCGCTTGTCTTCACGAGGTACTTAACGCTGGGTTGCTGGTCATGGACGAGTGGTTTTGTGCTCGGGTCCGTATCGCGCGGCATCATTCGGGTCAACGGCGCTCTGCTTTGTCTCATGTTGTCGTTCGGAGCACTTCTGGGTGCACCCCTGTATCTTGCCTATTTTTCGCAGTATCTACACCGTGCGTTCGGCTTCCCCTCCCTCCCCGACCCCAACGATCCGGTTTTTGCGCTGAGGTTTTACCGCGAAATGTTTCCGCTGATCGTGCAGGCAGTCCTGGTCGTGGGCCCTTCACTATGGGGGATGCGTCAAGGCGTAGAGGTGGCAAGGCTCCGGCCACTGCTCCGCACCATCCTATGGACCGCTGCAATCGCAACCCTGGCTGCGATGGTGATCCAGAACCCGGATCTGTGGCTGTTCATGAATACCCATAGGCGACCAGGGATTTGGGACGGTTGGCAAATACGGCTACTTCAACTTGTTGTGTACTGGCCGGTTGGGTACTTGGTCGCGAGCGCAATCGGGCGACGCTGGTGCGGCAGGATTGCCTCGATTTAGCTGCGGGTCTGCGTCGGCTTCGTGCATTCGGTCAATCCAGCAGCCGTCGGGTTGGCTGGCGGAACTTAGACAGGAGGGCTCGGCATCGAAAGCCAATCTGTGGCTCTCGATGCAAGGAGAACAACACTTGAATGTCAACTTAATTACGCTCCGTCTGGTGCGTGCTTCAGCCCTGCTCCTCACGCTGGCCGGCATGGCTATGGCTGCTAGTCAACCGAGGGTTAGCGCCGTCCTGCAACCTGCGAACCAGCGCAAGCCCGCACCGGAATTTGTGTTGAAAGACAGTTCCGGAAAAACGACAAAACTGAAGAACTACCGCGGCCAAGTGGTTCTGCTCGATTTCTGGGCAACTTGGTGTGAGGGATGCAAAGAAGAAATCCCGTGGTTCGCGGAGTTCAATCGCAAATACGCCACGAAGGGTCTCGCTGTAGTCGGCGTCTCACTGGATGAGGATGGTTGGACGGCAGTGAAACCGTTCATCAAGAGCGCCAAGGTGCCCTATCGCATCATACTGGGCAACGATGCGACAGCGAAGAAATACGGCGTCGAGAACATGCCGAACACCTTTCTCATCGATCGTCATGGGCGGATCGCCGCTAATTATGTCGGTTTAGTGGACAAAGATAACGTGGAGACTAATATCCGGGCGATCCTCTCTCAGCCATAGCAGCCTGTGCCAAAGCCTGTGACGCAGCCGTACGTTTTAGAATGACTGTGCCAGGTCAAACGGAAGCGGGCATTCGTCAACTGTGTACTTGCTCTAACGCTCGCTTTCGAGAACTATTCGCAGCGGAGTGTGATTAACGGATCGACTTGTGCAGCACGCCGAGCTGGCAAGAAGCAGGCTGCTGATCCAACCGTCAGAATGGCGACCGCAGCTGCAGCAAAGGTCCAAGGATCGGTGGTCGAGACGCCCCAGAGGAGGCTGCTCAGAAAACGCGTGAGCCCAAAACTCGCTAGCACACCGATAAGGATCCCGGCCCCGATCAGAGCCATCCCCTTCTTCAACACCATACCCAAGATATTGCCCGGTTCTGCTCCGAGCGCCATTCGTAACCCGATCTCGTGCGTTCGCAAGGATACGGTGTACGTCATCACGCTGAACACACCGATTACGACTAGCACAAGTCCAATTCCGGCAAAAGCACCGAGCGTCAGAAATTCGAACCGCGGCCCCCTAAATTCCCTTTTGAGAAAGTCCTCGATTGATCCAGAACCGCTAAATGCTACCTCGGGGTCAACGGCCCAGACCTCTCGCTGAACGCTCTGGAGCAATGAGTGCGGATCTAGCGCGGTTTTCGCTACGATATGGAGCGGATAGCCGAATCCCGCGACGCTGGCGGGAACAAATGCCTCTGGTCTCAATGTGTACTCCGTCCGCTCAGGCCTAGTCTTGAAGTCCGCAATCACTCCGACGATCTCGAAGTAGGTAACGTGCGGTCCATCTACAAAGGGTCGATCAAGGACTTCGAATTTGATCTTCTGCCCAATCGGATCTTCGGCGCCGAAGTATTTCCGAGCAAGCGTCTCGTTTACTACCGCTACATGGCGCCGCGAATCCACATCACTTTGCGAGAGCAGCCTCCCACCCCGCAATTGAAGCCCTAACGTCGGGAAATAGTCCTCAGTACACAATTCAAGATCAGTGACCCATCGCTCCGAGTGGGGCTTTCCAGGGATGGCGACGTCGGTCCAGGACCCTTCATTCGGTGGCAGCATCAGACTCTCGGTGACCGAGATAATTCCAGGCAGTGCCTTGATTCGAGGTAGAACCTGTTGGAAGAAGGCCGGCTTCTTGTCTGGCTTGCCGTAGTAGTGATCGTGTGGAAGAGCCAACTGTGCGTAGAGTGTTTTCGCTGGGTCGAAGGGCAGATCGACGTGCGTCAACGTAAAGAAATTGCGCATCATCAGCCCCGCGCCGATCAGGAGCACAATTGAGATCGCAACCTCGGCAACCACCAACGCGCCGCGCAACCTTCCGTGGCGAAAGCCGCTCACCTCCTTGCCGCTGCCTGTCAGGCCCGATTGCAGATCACGGCGTATTGCATGCATGGCGGGCGCAAGGCCACAGATGAGTGTGGTCGGTATTGTGATCCCAAGGGCAAACCACAACACCGCCAAATTCAACCCAATCACGGCTTCCCCTGGAACCATATCCTGAGGAATCATCGCGACCACTAGTTTGAGACCGAAATACGCGAGCGCGCAGCCGAACACGCAAGCCACTGCCGAGAGCACGAGACTTTCGACCAGAAGTTGTCGGACCAACCGGCCACGGCTTGCACCCAGCGCAGTTCGTACTGCAATTTCCTTTTCCCGGGCCGTTGCTCGCGCCAGCAAAAGATTCGCAACGTTCATACATGCGATCAAAAGCAGCATGAAGACTGCGGCGAGGAGCGCATACAGAGCCTTGTTGAAACCTCCTAAAGCAACATTGATCAGTCTCTCAGTTACTACTGCATAGCGCTTCGGATTCAGAACGAATCCAGGCTCGTCTCTCGTGAGGCGATGCGCAATCACATCCAAGTCCGCTGCGGCGGTCTGCAAACTGACGCCGTGTTTGAGACGTCCCATGATCTCGAACGTGCCTCCACCAGGATTCAAATTCGCCGGCACCCAGAGGCTGACGCCGTAGATGTTGAATCTTGCTGGCATGACGCCAATGAGTGTTCTCGGCACTCCATTTAGGACAAACGTTCTGCCAAGAATCGTCGGATCACCATTGAAATCGGTCCGCCACAGTCTGTAGTTCATTACAAATACTGGTGGGGCGCTTGGCTTTCCGTCTTCTGCGACGATTGACCGCCCCAGGAGCGGCGCGACGCCATAGAATTCAAAAGTATTCGTGGTTACAGCAGCCATGCCCGGTAAGGCGCGAGTTCCATTGCCGTCGTTGTAGAGGACGCTTCGGTCAGAATCGTATCCGACCATGTCCTCGAAGACTCGGTTTTGCTCCCGAAAGGCAAGAAACTCTTGGACTGAGTAAAACCGGCGGCCTACGCTCGCCCCGGTGCTGGTCGCGTTGCGGATGGCAAAGGTAACTAAACGGTTGGAGTCCTTATAAGGAAACGGGTCCAACAGCAGGTTATAGAAAACGCTAAAAATGATGGTGGCCGAACCAATCCCCAGAGCGAGCGCGAGCAGTGCGGTCAACGCAACGCGGACATCCTTTTTAAGGCTCCGCAGTGCGAATCGAATATCACACAGAAAGCTCTTCAACTAGTTTCCCCAATACGGTTCCGCATCCGTGTGCGACCCGTTTGACCCAAAATCGTTGCAGTGGATTCGGTTCAGGCCCTTGCACTGGCGATGAGATTTCTCGGGTCTGAATCGCAACGCTTGAACACCCAGCATCAAGGCCGGAGTCGATGGCGAGATGCGTTGGCATTGACCACAGTGAGGCGATATTTGGACAGTAATCCAGCTCAGCTTCTCACTCTATCACTTCTGGGTGGGCCGACCATCCGTCCGGAATGAGAGCATCTGCTGTGCACGGATGCACCGCGAAAAGCTTCTGCCATCTAAGGCCCCGCACATGGAAGGGGTCTGCGAGGTCACCGTCCACATTGTGCGGTAGGCGCTCACGTAGGGAATCAAGCAGGTGGAGTCCGGTATCGAGCAGCACTCCCAAGAATCGGTTCCCGCCTTCTGAATCTCATGTTTGTTTCTCCCGACGATGGTTTCGCCAGTATGGGATGCAGACTTGCATACAAATAAATGCTTTGGCGGAGAGTCACTACTTCTGCTGACCGTACTCTTCGCCAGTTCATGCCGCGAACCTGGTTAAAAGGACGACAGATGGCATACCTTTGGTGGTGCAACGCTGCAACCCTAGGATTTTCCCCTACCGGATTAGAGGTATTTGGTCCGAATAATTTGCGGTAAACAAACCGGGCCAACTATAGCTCTCTTGCAGTAATAAAGCGCGCGCCAGCACAGAACATAAAGGATTGCGCCGGGAGCTGAACCACAATTTGCGTACATGGCGCCCTGGGCAAAGACGAATCGCCCGAATCGCCGCGCTAGGTAGACCCGCTGCAAACGTCTGGTAACATCTACTGCGCCACCACTTCACAACCTCTGCGGCTGGCGATGAGGCGCAACTTGAGACTCTTTGCCACGGACAGCATGATAGGCGGTTTGTGAATCTCTGAGAGTGTCTAACAAACGTTCGCCCTGTTCCGTCGGCGAGAGTCCAAAGGCCAAAAGATAGGCCATCGCCCCGCACGCCAATGTGACATTCAGTCCGAAATAGATGGCTATGATGATGCCCACAACCGAGCCCAGTACACTGGAGGCCGCGTTTATCCCCCAGGCCCACTCCACCAGGTTCTCGCCAGGCCCGGCGTTTTGCACGGCGGGGAACTCCGGCACCGGATTCGCGGCCAAGGCGCGCAGACCAGTGGGGAACGGCATGCCCATAGCGAACCCCAACGGGACCAGCAACCCAGCGCTCACCAGCAGTTTCGCCGCGAAGGGCAAGCCTACCAAGCGGTCCAGCAGCCCGGGCAGGATGATGACATACAGCAACAACACCGCCGCGATCGACAGTAGCGGCAGCCATATCCGGCTGGTCTCCACACGCCACCAGCGGGAAAACATGCTGCCCGCACCGCTTGAAAGCAGAAGTAGGAACACAACCACCGTCAGAGCATAGGTGGGATGTCCGAGGAATAAAACGAAACGCTGGATGAAAGCGATCTCCACCAGGATATATCCCAGCCCGATAGCGACGAAGTAGAACAGGCGCGGTTGGCGCAACTGCCTCCGGCCGCGCAGCAACAGAGGAACAACTAGAAAGGCTAGCACCGCCACCAGCGAAATCACCAGCACCATTCCCAGCACGGCTACCCCCAAATTGACTTTCCAATCAATCCCGTGACGGAGAGATTTTTGGTGCAGAATCTGGCCGAGCTTCAAGTTGAAAAAGAAGAAGGGAGCGTTGTCGGTAACTGGAGACACATCGTACGGATAGCGGGCGGCAAAGCGTTGTGGGTCGTTCAGTTGAATAAGCTGGGTGAAGGAATCAGAATTAGCTGGATAGTGATCTTCGTGCCCGCTGACCGTGACCACGTCCATGTCCGATGGTGAATACAGCAGAAATAGCCGCGAATTCGCCGCCACATGTTTCCGCACACGGCCCTGCTCTTCCATGGTGAAAGGTGTGCGCTTGGCCAACACGACGACGGAAATTCCGTTCTGGTTCAAGGCGCCGTCGGAAACCACAGTGAAGTTGGCGGTGGTGTTCGCGACTCCTAGCTCGTGCAATGCTTGCATCGCGACCGAAACCACGCGCAAAGCTTCACGGGGCTCTTGAAACTCCCAGCGGGTGATGGCAATCATTCCGTCAGGCTTGAGATGCTCGAAATATTCCCGAAAAGCCTCGACGGTGTAAAGGCTGTTTTCGCTCAGGGCAAATGCGCCCGCCGCCGTGGAGGCCCAGGTATCCACCAGCGTCATTTGCACCACATCGAATTGCTGATTGGCATTGCGCACGAACGAGCGGCCGTCCGTAACGTGGATGTGTACGTCTGGCCGCTCATACAGGTGGTAGACATAATCAGCGTAGCGGCCACGCATGATGGTGTTGGCAATGATGGGATTGATCTCGATTCCAGTAACGCTCGGACTGCCGGCAGCCAAAGCGCGCACTACATCCACGCCGCCTCCGGGACCGATAATGGCGTAATCGCCGTGTGGGCGTAACACATTGGCCAGCGCTGGCGCCGCCGACATCAGGTGCTCCCCCCACTCTGTACCCTGCCAGCGTTTCGGGTCTACGTTCACCATGTCGGTGGATGCGTCAGCATCAATCACTATCGTTTTCAGGTCAGCCCGGCGATCCACCTCTACGCGCGAGATCGCATTCCAACCGGCAAACTCGACCCCGGAAGCATCACGAAATGTTCCCTTGGCGTAAACAATGTCGAAAAGCTTTCCGGCATGGTTAGTCGCAATCAGAATCAGCAAAAATACCGCGCAGGCGGCAGCAGACTTCCGCGCCCTGTCGCTTGCCGCCGACACGGTTCCGGCGACGGCCATACACACCCCGGTGAAAAGCACGGTGTTCGGTCCACCCAGCCAATCGAGTAGAGGGACCACCGCCAGGCAAGCCAGCGCACCGCCTACGAGATCGGCTGCGTACAACGGCGCGATGTTCGCCCCGCCACGCGCAAAAACGAGCGAGAATTGCAGGCCGGTTGTGAAGAAGGGAACGGTGGAAGCCACGTAAATCGCAATCAGCCTAAGGAAGTTTGCCTTGGACAGAAGCAGAGAAATAGGAGTGTGGAGCACAACCATCAGGACGACAGGCACGATCAGCGCGTTCATCGCGCACAGCCAAGCCAACAACCCGCGGGTCTCGAAACGCGCGAGCCAGCGCTTCTTTAAGTGAGCGAACACGGCGCCCGCTCCGAGGCCGAGCAAGGCGATCGAAATCGCTAGGAATGCAAAGTGATAAAACAACACAACAGAGAATAGCCGGGTCAGTGCCAACTCCAAAAGCAGCGCCGCAAAGCTGCTCAAAGCGATAACGGCCAGCAACGCTCGATCCCAGGTATCCGAGGAAGTTATGATGGAATGTCTCATCGGCGTCTGTCTATGTCGACCGGCGCACCAAAAGCAGTGCAAAGTATAGCTCGCGCTCACCGCAAAACCGGAAATAATGACGTGGTTCATTGCTTTGCGTATGTGCGCAAAAAAACTGCAGCAATGATGCACATTCTTGCGGCTGCCTAAGAGGGATAGAAATGGCAGCTGGCTGATAACATTCTTGTCGCTTCCCGGTGTAGATCGCCCAAACGTTGCGCACTACATGTTGCGCACTGCATTACATAAAGAGATCTCGGGGAAAGAGACTTCGGGGAAAGCTATGCGGCAAGCGCAGCAGTATCCCTTTGCCTTTCTCATCTACATCGTTAACTTCATCGAGCGCGTCAACGTTTCCTTTGCCACCTCAGAATGAGCGCCGATTTGGGCTTCAGTGATCGCGCTTACGGTTTAGGGGTAGGCATGTTCTAGGTGACTTATGTCTTGTTTGAGATACCCGGAGCGATCATCATCGAACGCTGGAGGCAAGGGAATGGATTGCACGAATCATGATCTCGTGGGGAGTGATTACGGCTCCATCCGCTGGGTTTGATGCTGCACTGATGAAACTGTTATTGCCTTAGGAAAATAAATGGAGCAGGTGGCTCCTTCACCCAGGTGGCTTCTCACGTCGATGCAGCCTCCGCTCAACTTCACGATTCCGTACACGGTCGACAGTCCCAGGCACGTGCCCGTACCTTCGGCCTTGGTAGTGAAGAAAGGTTCGAAAATCTGTCGAGCACTGCAGGAGAAATCCCACTCCCATTGTCTT
>WNFO01001816.1_pt1 | contig 24443 bp, 33 predicted proteins | sample 5400251 | NCBI WGS metagenome assembly WNFO01 (sample SAMN13153354, study PRJNA577476) | soil metagenome | isolation source: 100 cm saprolite under Madrone tree | place: USA:California | collected 2016-06-14
GAGACTGAATTGGGCCGAAATAGACACGGGCGGCAGGATTGTTAACATCGTCATCTGTACTGCTCACAGAGGAGAAAGTGGGTGATTGCGGGGTAGATTGGCACGGCAGTGCGACGTTGAAGGACATTACAGCGAGGACGCCTCGAGGCGGGCCAACTGGTCCACAAACATTCAACGCGTTTGGTCATGTGATCAATTTCTGTCCATTTTTAGAAACCCGAAAAATTATGTAATCAACCAAAAATCATGTCGCTTCTTCGGTGACGGCTCGAGCCACAGCGACTCCAGCGACTCCACTCGCTTCATACGGAAGCCATGGGGTCCATCATCGGTATTTTAAGGAATCTGTCCCCCCCAAGGGCATTTTTCTCTTCAAGACCAAAGTATCTCCCGATGCAGCAGCCCGCCCTCTCAAAGAACATCTCGCTTCGCTCATTGCTCGAGTCACATTGCCCAAGCGTTCTGTCGCCGTTCCGTCCAACCCCGTGGCTATTCAAGCGAGTAGATGCCCAGTTCGTTCTTCTAGTGTTGCCACGTACTAACGCAGCATAGTGGACACCTACAGACCATGTATTCCGTTTTAGGCGATTTTTCTGCCATCGATCCGGTTATATACGATAGGCAAGTCATCTTTCACCATTAAACCAATCGCCGACTCATGTTCACCTTGGCAGGCGGCTACTCCAAACTAAAGATGGCGGGACCTTGTCAGGTTATCTGGTTTGATCTTGAAGAGCTCCACTCATTATTGCGACAGGGGCCTCGACTTCACACCGCCTGCTTCAGACAGTATCCTCCCGGACAGAACACCGATCATTGTGGTTTTACACGGCCTGTCCGGTGGTCAGTTCATAAACCTGACTGTTGTTTAGTCGTTGGGCCTGACACAGCCGTAGGCTCACATGAATCTTACGTCCGCGCCATTCTTTCTCCTGCGGTAATGCCAACTCACAAAGGTGGCCTCGGATACAGAGCAGTCGTTGTCAACTTCCGTGGATGTACGCCCTCGATTTAGTCATGAAAGTCTAGACCATTTATCAGAGGCATCAGGTGCAGGAGTTCCTCTCACCAGTCCACAGCTCTATTCTTCCTGTCATACAGATGATCTACGTCAGGCTTTACTTTACATCTCACATCGCTATCCTCGAGCACCATTACTAGGTCTCGGATTCTCCTTAGGTGCTAATATTCTGACAAGATATGTCGCTGAAGAGGGAGAAGAATGCAGACTAATCTCGGCTTGCGCTCTCGCTTGTGTAAGCTTATCCTCCTACAGTAAAATTGGTTCATCTAAAAACCTCTTTTAGCCATGGGATCTCGCTGCAAACTCAATCGCGTGCGTCTATGTTCACCACCTTATCCACGTTTCGGACTCCCACTCACCCCCTCGTAGCCTACATAGTCATTGGCTCATGCGCAATATCTATGCTAAAGCATTGGGTGAGAACCTAAGGCGACTGGTCTCAGGACACGTCGACACTATCATGAAGTTCCCGGACTCACGGCTCGCGCAGTCTCTCCCGGAGCTATTCTCCCGGCGGTCCCTTACGCTATCCCAGTTTGATAACTTAATAACTGTACACGCTGGCGGCACATCTCCTCCATTTCCTTTCAAAGACGCACAACATTATTACAAGTATGCCTCGTCTCATACGGTACTCGGCGATATACGCATACCGTACCTCGCAGTGAACTCGGACGACGATCCTATAGTGAAGCACTTTCCCATTTATGAGACCGACAATGAGTGGGTGATCCTGGTGGTCACCCGGGGCGGGGGGCACTTGGGCTGGTTCGCAACGACGGGAAATGGTTCCAGGAGGTGGATTTCGCAGCCAGCTCTTGAGTGGTTTAGGGCGACGGCCGAGAAAATTGATGTGCCCCGACGGGCCGTGCGTGACATAAGAATAGTGGGTGGATGGTTGGTTGAAAGTGGAAGGGAGCACCTCGGCTGTAGAGACAATGGGGAGGGAGGAAGGATAGAGCGGGGGACGAGGCAGAAGGGTGGGTTTGCTGGTCTGTGGAGACAGAGTGCTACCTCTTATGTAATGTACTAATGCAGCTCATTTGTAGATATGTGTGGGCCAGAAAGAAAGCTGCCACAAGCTTAGTGGTGGTGCCGTTAGTGGCGAGGGATGAACGCGTCGAATATATTCCTACGTAAAATGAGTAAAATTCATAGTGAGGTATGCAAATTCGGAGAAGGCAAGAGATGTTGAAACGTGCATAAGAATTTCAAACCTTGTCAGAGACCTCAAACCGCGTCACGGTGCTAGTGGAAAGCACTCTGCCTTAAGGTAGAATAAACACGAGTAGATCGTGTGACGGCGGCAAACAAGCAACGTACACCAACTCGTGGGCGAAACTCAGGCTTGCAGCCAGAAAATGACCGCAGAGAGCTGCACCGAGTCTGGGGGTTAGTGTTAAAAAAACAGGAATGTTGCACCAGGCGAGCGGATCCACGTCGCAATTTTAAAGGATCCAAGTGGGCCGCCCGACCGACAGCATCGATTATTTCTGTGCTGCATTTATATAATATACCAGACGCATTTAGGATTATTGGGCAGGTACGGGATGGGACGAGGTTCCTAGAGCAGTTTCATTCGCCTTGCAATAAGGAGTCCGATGAAATAATTGTTATGGGGGACAGGCATTGGGGAATAGGTGGGTGCGGCGTCTTTGCAGCCGATAAACGATAAACCACCAGCTCCGGATCGACCTCGCTCGAATCGATCGATCGCCAAGTCATCTCTTAATTGATTCCGAGACACTGACCTCCCCGGCGGCAACTGGGGATGCATGATCCGTTTAATCCGTCTTTGCAGCTCAAGGGTCCACGCTGATACCACGCTCCCTACATTCTCGATACCCGAGTGGTACGTTGTTGCGATGGAGTCGGGGGTCGTGCATAAAATGCGAAACGGCCATATGTGCATGCACGATCGGTCGCCAGTCGAAATAATGTGCCATGGGTCCCCCGGTGTGACCTTGATACCGCACGAAATGACGAACAAGACGTGAGTTGAGCAATTCACCTTCAAAGGTCCTGACGGAGGCGGCACCCCTTACAAAATCATGACTCAAGTGAGCTGCTTCTGAACGCGACGCTGACTGGCCTCGCGGAGTCTACAATTTCATATATCCAATCCTGAGGGCGTATCACGTTTGATTGCCGAGAAACCCACAGATTGGACATCGGGTGTCAACAGTAACAATTACCGAGTGGAAACGTGTACTTACTCCAAGAATTCTATACAGTGAGGGTGTTTGAAAGGGATTTTTATTGGTCAACGTTTTCAGATCAATGGGGACCATGTCTCCATATCAAGTGGCATCGATCAGCCAATACCAATAGGTGCGCATCAAGTTGTCGTAACCCACGCCCAAACTGTGATCGACGGTTCAGAGGAACAGGTTCAAAACTATCAGGCGACCTGAACACTTCCACTCATAGCGAGAGCAAGCCCAAGACTCTTGTGACCATGCTCCACCCTGCTTATTAGTTGGGAGAATTTACTCCAATACACGTGAATCGACTCCGAGTTTGCTCAGCGGTGCAATACGACGCCGTACTCAATCGCTATCGCTGAACTCGAGTCGATCCTCTTCGTCGTCCTCCACCGTTGCTATTCGCTCGTACTGACTTACATCAACAGACACGGTTCCAAGTTCCAGCAAGGAAGCATCGGACGCAGCAAGGTTTTTGTCGCGCTCAAAAAGTTGACGTCCTAGAAAACGGAGGATTGGCAGCGAAGACCGAAAAGAGAGACAGGCACCCACCTGTCAGCCGACCAGCCATCTTTTTATACTCATCCCTTTCTTTGGCGGTCATAGCCTTGAGTTTTTCTTCTTCGTCACGCATCTTGCGTAGATGTACTTTTCCATCGAATCTGATCTTCCACTCGTTGAACGACTGTATCGTCACTGGCGTGCCCCGAGTGCGAGCTTCCTCTTCCTATAATAATAGATCGGATGAGTCAAGGAAAGTAGTCGAAGACGCAGGCCTGCCTCTAAAGCTTTTCGTTCCAATTCCACGGCTTCTTTCTTTCTACGTTCTGATCTAGTCCGAATAAGCGTTGATAGCTGCTCTCGTAGATGCGAGACGATAGTGAACGTCATCGCCATCCCTGTGTTTTCTTGTGCCTGTAGTCTCATGTCAGTGCAATGCATAGAACCTATTAGACAGGCTAGCATGCTCACGACGGCCTGAGCACTCCAGAACAAGTCATCCATCTCTTTCTCGTCTATTCCCCCTTCTAATGGCTCCAAGGAAAGCTTGGGTAACTCATCTGGGTAGCCGTCGGTATAGTACACAGTCAACGATAAGTTGACTGGAGGAGCGTTGAGATGAATATCGCATAGACTTCAATGAACGTACGAGATTCCTCCCCATCATCGAGACCATCCGGTCTGATATCGATTCTTATTTCCTTCTCGGACAACTCTTATGTGGGACTTCAGCGACAGGAGCTATGGCAGACGTGATGTACAGACTTATGAGCTCATCGGCATAAATGGATTCGAGAACCTAGGCGGCGATGAGCGAAAGAACCACGATAGGTCTGAAACTGTACCTCGAATTCTTCGAGGATGACATCGGACGACATGGAGGTGACGCTGTGGTGACCAACAACGCCCGGCGGCACCACGGACCGGGCATTGCCGTGCCTGTCTGTCCCCTCCTGTCCGACGATTTGTTCGCCGCAGCATCATTCACACAACTCAACTCGGAGATGTTGTCTCAATTAGTTCATCGCACCAACACCATTCTCCGTGGATCACGTCCTTTCATTCCGCTACCATCCTCACTTGGTTCCTCACAATGCTCCCACATTTTCCGGGCTTATTCGTGGTCCAGCGAATCCCAAACAGCGAACTGGAGTCACTTGAACGACATTTACGGTAGAGCGGTGGATGTGAAGCCAAGAGAGCTCCCCAACTCCCCAGATGAGAGGTGGGCCATGCAGAGTCGCTCTAGGATAGCAGGTCTGAAGCAACCAAAGGGCCCCTATGCCGGTATGGCGATTTTTTCCCCTTCGAACCTCATGTTTTTCTCATATATCAGTCTAGGAAGGAGTATCGAAGTGAAAAATGGAAACGTTGCCGACGCACTGAACAAGTTACAATACACCTTACAGAGGAACAAGGTTGTCACGGAACTCAGGCTAACTGAACGACACGAAAAGAAAGGTTATAAGCGGAGGAGATTGAGCAGTAAGCGCTGGCGAAAGAGGTTTGCACACGAGGTATGGGCAAGTTTTTTATGGTGTGACGTATCCTGATCAGCGTTTTCTAGGTACGGAAAAAGGTTCAACTTGTGAACAAGATACGTGCTCGAGGCGCGTAGATCTAGCTTACCCTTACCTTCTACCGCTTTATTACCCTTCATCCACAATGCTGCGCTCTGCACCAAATGCGTCCATTGCTCCGAGCAAACAGACAAATGAATTCTCATGACTCGTAAACGCCGAACTATGAACACAGTACGAACTTGCGAATCCTGAACCAATGGCCCCGCCCGGGCGTGTCTGCTCACTTTGCTGATCAGCCGGGAAGCCAGCGCGCACCTCCTTCGTGGCAGCGATCGCTTGATGTAGAGCTTCACATGATGTGTGTATAACGAGATTTCTCGGGGAACGGCAAATAGCTGCCTGCTCTAAGCGACATCTCATTCACCCTCGTTTTCTGGTAGCTCGTGCCTCAAATGCCATGCTACATGCGTCTTCAACGTAATTGTAGCCCGTCTCCGCCTTTCAAACCTGTGCTAGCATACTGATGGGCTCCCTGATTTCCGTACCCTGCATGCAGGTTGGCCGCTCCACATTATCTTAAACCCATCGGTTTTCTGATCGCATGTCATCCCAAAGCGCCTCGTGTGGCACACGCTGAACGGGACATTCAAAGCATTTTACCATTTCGTTGATTGCCCAGCAGGAAGGGTGGACTGCCAGCCTAATTTCGCTTCTCGATCACACTTCCCAAGCTCCCTCGATGAATGCTGTATACACTTTCCCTGACTCTCTTTAGGGCTGCCCACATGCATGTGGTGCAGGGTAGAACTACATTGCCTGAATTTCTGATCGCATGCACGTGCTGGTCAGCACTTGGACCCAAGTTTTTCCTAACAGGTCGCCATCTGAAATCTGCAATAATTAAAATCTCGGCAGCTGAATACTCTCCGAGCTGGCGATGGCCTGGCGGCAAACAGCATGTGCGCACACACATGTGGGTCCTGAGTCCTCGATGATTCCTGGGCTAGACTTTATATAGTACGGGACCTGTTAAGACAAAAGTAGTCATTGTGTGCCAGTCCTTGTCCAGTCCAGTACGACTTATTTGACTGACTGAAACAGGGATTACCATGTGCTATAATGTAGGACAGACATATTGTCCTTGGCCCATGCGACAACTGAACTCTGACTCTAGATAATCGATGGGCGGTTCCACCAGACGTGTTGCCATTTCAAGGCAATGTCTACGCGCCGCCAAGACTGCATGCGCCATGTCTGCTTCTTCAGCTTTCGCCATCCTGCTAGTACGTAGGGGATAAACCTGTGGTTTATCGTCCTGACTTGGAGCCCACAGATTGTACCTCGAGGACTTGCAGGTGCAAGCGAACAATGGATGCACCTATCCTAAACCCAATTCGGCTTAGCCCAACACGATGTCCAGACTGTGTGCAGGTAGAGAGATTGAAAACTGAGACCAAATCCGAGTCGTCACTCGCCCAATGACACATTATGCATTATAACTCATGCATTATAACTCATCGAACATATTAAACGACAATTTTTTGCACCTACCTTACGTTACGTAGTTATAATAACCTCCATATGTTTATTCCTTGTATTTAGTGGACGCTTGGTCCCTTATTTATACATGTTTATGCATGTCCTTATCTTGCGGAGCATCCGGCCCGTCGAACAGATTTGGCAAATGTTCTATTGAACTGATGTCTTTATTCTCTAAATGCTGTTTGTTCTCTTCACGTTGCACCGAACTTGTTATTGGATGTTCGTCGAATCGGCCCTTTGTGTCTCTGTGTCAAGGCGACGAGCTTGGGTATAAAGGCGGCCGTATGGAAGATCGTTCGCCACACAAACATGGGGATCCCGGGTGATATCGGCATACCAGCGACAGAGAACTTGAGGCTATTCCTTTCTCAGGCAACACTTCCTCTCATGAAGATCCCTCGAAATGCACCACCGCTTCCACCTTCGGGGCACAGGAGTCACAATATCGGCCTAACGACGCGGCCAGAAAGACACAGACGTCTAGAGTCTATCCGATCTCTTAGGGTGGGTGTGGAAGCCGAAGCATCAGAATGTATGCGTTCACAATCATCTCTTTCCTAATACGAGCGTACTCTCACGCAAACCGAATAATGTTAGACTCAAGCAAGGTAGTCCCAGATTATACCTTGAACGGCGGAGATTCCGATTCGGAGACGGGAAACGCAATTCGCATTCCCTGCAATCCGACCTTCGATATTCCGCAACCACATATGATTCCTCCAACTGACCTGGATCGGTGCGACAGCATCCTCTGAACGTCTGACCGGGGTTCAAGTTTTTAAATTCTCTATTCTTCTTCAGTTTCTCGTCCTGGGTTGACTATTTGCCATTGCAAACGACGGAACGCGCTTTGCACCTCGTGCACCCGGAGTCACGACACTGGTCCTTCGTCCTCCAAAACGGCGACATGGATGACGCGCATTTTAAGTACTACGCATGGGAGCTGGCACCTTACATCCATAGTACGAGCGGGCGGAAAACAACTGCAATAGTCATGGCGATGCCTCCGTGGACGATGACTCCGACAGATTTGCAGTGCTTCGCTGCTTGCAATGAGGCGAGAAATGCAACCTTCTTGTCTGAACCAACCCTCTGACGCTTTGTGCAGTTTCCACAATTCGGCCAGGCCGGGCGTACTCGCCTCAACGACGATCAACGCATATGGGGAAAGGTTAGTCTCTCCGTTCTAAACGTCTTGCTTGCTATTCTGATTACGCAATGCAGCTGTACGATATCTGTATAGCCAGAGAAAGCCCATATTTCGTTGTGACCAACTATTACAACTGGATTTTTGGTGTATTCTCAAAGGGTCTGTAGTCGAGTCTTTCCGAATTGTGTGAAACTGATTCACGTCCGGCCGTTGTTTAGGATGGAGTGTGGCCGTCGTTGGGGAGGTTCAGACGTACGCAAGCAATGCGCCAACAATACTTGAACACTTATTCTACTGGCTATCATCCTCCATGAATGAGCCTGGTACATATCGCCGTCCCGAGGTGGGTAACGAGCGCGTCCTCCCATCTGAGGAATGCCCGTGTCTCGTCTATGATGTTATGGCGAAGAACCCTCGGGCGGCCCTCGCATTGTACTCACTCAACTGATTACCATCTTGAGTAGGTCCCCGAAACGCACATTTACCGCGGTCTAATTCCCGAAACACTTGACATAGGGCCCGCCGCTGCACTTGACATCGGTTATAACCAATCAGAGACCGAATCCACTTGGGATGGGAAAGATGATGGTAAGAACCATCTCTCGGATGTGGGAGCGTACGAGAACGGCATCACCAATCCGTTTCCCAGACTTAAAATCCGGGTACAGCTTTGCGGCACAGAGTGACATATCGCATGCCGACTCAGACAGGACGGTAACTTACCGTCCGAGAAAAGCTCGTCGGAATTATGAGCCCCGTGACTGGCTCATTCGGTGTCAAGCTTGGGAGGGGGAAACTCCCAGCGAGAGGCCCTGTATTGACGATGCCGCCTCTGAGGCGACCAGCCATTGGTCATCGTTCTCGGTGCCAACCGTAAGGGCTGGCAATTGGATTAACCCTGCATCTGCACCACTACGGAAGATCCAGACCTCTAGCCTCAAGAAGGCGTAGAGATTTAGATATATATTATGTAAATACCCTCCAATCGCTAGAAGCTGACACTTGGTTGGTGTTCAGCTGAGCTTTAGAATATAGCGTCAATACACGCAAGCTGGACGGGTTCAGACTATTCCTCCATTTCAAGGGCCTCTTCAGCTAAGCTTGTCTGGGCGGGCGTTCTACTTCCGCCGTGGGCAGACATTGGTGTACTATTTTGTACGATAGATGATTGTGATTGGGCAGCGGTAAGGCCAGATTCTGTGGGATCTGCGGAGGACGGGAATAGTCGCATCTGATACGATGCAACCGTTGGTGGCTGTACCTTTGGTAGAAGATGAACATCCTGAACTAGACGATAGGGATCATACGCTTACATCTCTCATCGGGTCGAGATAACTGGCTAAGCCGAGGGCGGCTTGGTACTCATAAAAATTGAGGAGGATCGCCAATGCATCTGTGACATACATTTTGTTGGTGTAAGAATGCAAGGCCACGACATACATACCTGCGACAGATAGCAGTTCACTCTCTCTGAGACCAAAGAATTCTATCGCGAACCGCGAAGCATCGGGTGAAGAAGGCTTATGGGTCGGAGGGGTGGGTAACGAGGCTGATGGCGCCGATGGTGACACGCGGGCATCTAAGGATAGGGAATGTGGACCATCGACAATGCGTTGAGCGAGAATGTAACAGGCAGTAGCGATGATTTTGGGTGGGTAAAGGACGCAAAGGGGAGTGCGGTACCTGAAAATCAGATGTATCACAGCTAGAACACAGCCTGGGCATGGGCATGAACGAGAACTGACGAGTCGTGTGCGATGCTCCAGGCGTAGTCTTGGAGCCGGTATACCACGTCATGTGCGTCGAACAAGTCGACGAGGTCGGCATGCGGACTGTCGATGACAAAGTCAAAGCAGAGTGCCTCTAGGAGGACCTCCTCGGCGGCGAGGATCTGGCTGGAAACTTCATCAATTTCCTGTGAAAAGCAAAAAAAAGAAAAGGATCCGTTTCGAGCATATTACGAGAAAGATAAGGAGAAAAACGTACTGGACCATTCAGTGGAATGTCTCGAACATCTATTCCCTTTGCCTTGGACTGGCACACCCTAGCTACATCCCTGAGCTTCCTTCCGCACTCTTCTGTCTTTGTGGCAAGAAATACACAGGCTGCCGCGATGGTCTGATGACGTATTAGTGACGGATGAGGAGGCCACGAGAGCAAATGAGACTGAGGCTGACTTGGCGATGATGATCTAGCATGGAATACCGCATAAAGAAGCGATGAAACCACGTCGCAGCCGTGAATAGGCCCGGGGAATGGCTAAGGGAGAGACAAGGGTTTGTTGAGCATCGACAGAAAAACGGGGGTTGGAAGAGTTGGCTAGCGCACGAACAGGCCTATCGATGTCCCGAGGCGATACAAAAATTCGATGCCTCTCGATCTGTCGTACATCTCCTCGTGCAGCGACCTTTCCTGGGCGGTCGGAGTGCAGGACAGAGCAGAAATCGGGAAGACCCATTGTGAGTTGGTGGTGGACTCTGTGGACATGTTCGCATCTCCGGGTTGGGACGGACGATCTCCGCGCGGCGAGACGGAAGAGCACAGAGACGCGATTGCGGCGCGATTACCGCCTGCCTCACTGCATCTGTCTGCACTCCGAAGTGGCAAGAAAAATTTCAAGGAGAGGTTCATATGATGAATTTATCTCTGATCGCAGCGAAAAGGTCGTGTATACTGCATGGCCCAACCCTTTTAGTTCACATGATTCTCTATATCGATGCCATCGGTCCCAAACCTCAGCATTTCAAACAGAAACCAACACCGATCCCGTACATCGTTGCCTATCCCATTCTCACTTCGGCGATTGCGGTTTGGTCAAGCAGCCAAACGGGGGTCTGACTTGCACAGAGATAAGCCCCGTCCAGTCACGCGACAGCGGCGGGCGGTTAACGACGAGCCAATCCACTTTCCCAACACGCCTGGCACCAGCTATCGATTTGCGGATCTACGAAGCCCGACGGTCAACTTCACAAAACATACCCTACAGGAAACTCACTATATGATTGGGGGAACGACCGGCTAAGAGCGATCAGCCACGGATCACTCCGCCGTGGATCAGGCCAATAATGGGGACTCACATCTGGTTGCAAGTCCTTTGGCACTGTGGGGAAATGCACTCTGCAGGGTGCTTCAAGCTAAATCTGCACCAGCGACTTTCGCACCGAATCTAAGAACCGGTTGACGTTGCCATGAAAAACGGTCTCACAACGCCATTGCTCACCTCCTCCTCAGTCTGTAGAACAAGTCAGACGACTCGCAAGCGAGTCCTCGTAGTCGGGCCCACTCACCAGTTGTACTTCGTGCTTGCAACGAAGGTAAGTGTTGGTTACTCTTCGCAGCGGCCCTCGTAAGAACAGACGAGGACATACAAGAGGGGTGTTACTCACCTCCTCCAGTGGCACATCTTGGAGAAAGCGAATGACCCCTTGCTCCGGCAACTGCAGATGCCTTAAATCCTTGACAACACCGCTCACCCGAGAGGTTGGCACCGGGGAATATACAATCAACAAAAAGGTTCGGGCTCATTAGATAGTATCATGCTCTTCGATAGCAACTTCTGACCAATCGACGCAAACTCATAAACTGTGATCTCAGAGTCCTCGCACGGGGATCTCAAACCATGGAATAAACGGCATCTTTTCATCTGTACCCGTAACCGTTAAATGCCACCGACCTGCGATGCAAACCGCCAAAACGCTAAAGTCGAATCGCCTATCCCAGCGCCGCAACGAGTCAGGGGTTGTGTTTCCGTATCTTCACGAGGCAAACACGCATCCTTGATAGCGCTTTCGCCTGCGCAGTGAGGTGCCAATGGTCGCAGGGTCCGTCGGAACTACATGTGAAGGACGTTACTCGGCCATAAACGCTCTGGTGTTTCATCTCGTGTCCAATGATGGCCAAGCACGAATAAGTGCACGACCGCCTTCCCCTGCCAGCATGTCATCATACAGCCACAATATAAGGAGGTTCTCCGATGACGGAGTTTCGCTCGATCTCGCAATACACAAACTTGTCCCTTCCGTGTCTTTCCGGTCGGAGTATCTAGATGACGGTTGACAGTAAGGCTATACAATTGAAGTGACCTTGGGAGAAGGATCTGCAAAGATAGGCAACTCAGACCCCCGACATTGGTTCATACACCGGTGAGCGTCAGAAGAGACGAGTACGCGGACATGCTTGCCTTAGTGGGGATTTGTACATATTACGTGCCCCCTATTCAACGTGGTCGGCAAATTCATGCCAAGTGATAAGAGCCAACTGGCGCCAACTGCCCATAAAATAAGTCTGAAATGTATCTGCAGTAGCTGAAACAGGCAAAACAACCTATAAACCCGCGAACATTCCCACTAAATATTGACTCACACCCCCCGGTGTCAATACACCTACATCCGAAAACACAAGGGAGATCAAGTCTGGTCTGTGGTCATCGTCAGATTGTGAAGAGTAAGGAGAGAAACCTAGCCAAACGTAGTATAGTCCACATCAGGGTTTCCCTCCATTTGCTCAGACGTCATAGTTCGCTGTGGCGATGCTCTTGGTGACCGTGTGAGTTCTGATGCGGGCCGGTTCGTTGGGTTTGCAAAGGAAAGAATACCGGAATTATGCGTCGGCAGGTCGTATTGCGATAGTGGGAACAAGCGATGGAATTTGTAGCTGAGAAACGCCGCGTCAGATGACTGCGAAGAGTAACGTTATGTGGGGATCTACCTTTCCGCTAATGCGTAGAACGGTTTGTTCTCCGCCTTTGCGATAATAGCCATTTGGTTACTCCCCACGGCATTAATCAAGCCACCACTCTCAACAACTGCCTCCGAGCCAACGAGAACAAAGTCAACTTTATCCATGACATAAGCAACGGCTGAATCAAGAACCACTGTGCATGGGATACCGGCTGCCGTTAGAGCCTCGTAAGTCTTGAGGCTATTTAAGGGTATGTATGCGTGGGGTTAAAGGAAGTATGAATAGAGTCTGCGCACCCAAGGCCGCGGGGACGAGCTTCCGTTACATAAACAGAAATACGTTTGCGAGTGTGCGCATGGAGAAGTGCCTGGGTAACAACCCGCGAGTAAGAGTGGGTAAGAATCTAAAGGTGTTCAGAAACATCAAATAACCAATAAACGCTGAGCGTACCACAGAGTCATCCTTGATGAATCCGAGCACAAGTTCAGCTATCTTGGCGCGAAATTTTACAGCATAAGACGTGTAGCTTTTCCCCTGGTGGACTATTTCCCTCTTGAGCTCGGAGAAATTCTTAAATACGGTTGTGACCCTGAGGTAGATAGCTTGATAGGCTTAATGCATTTCAGTGGCTTACCGCTGACTCATGTGGGAACAATGTCACAAATCCGATGAAGAGTTCGCAGCCAGCAGTCAGGCCTATTGGATTTGGTACCTGCTTTTTCAGACTTTCTGCACCATCGTTGAGAGCTTGGACGAGTTCGAACATTGTGCCCGCTAAAGAGTGTGTAAGGTATCGTAAAAGGCGAAGGTGTCTGGCTGTACCATCAGAACGTGTAACGAGCTCCGTGAGAGATAGAATAGCCGCTAGAGGGTATGATATCTGGGGTGCCTGGATGAGAACACGGCTCTCGTCAACATTGGTTCGGGCTCACTTGTTCATCAGCTAGGGCACGTTGGTAGGCTTCGTAGACGTCGAAGACCGGTTGGGTGGCATCGAGATCAGAGTTTGGTTCACTACCCCCAGACGGAACGGCAGTCGGATAGATTGTGGCCATGTTCTTGTGACTTGGGATGGTGTCAGAAAGCTTGCCAGGGACGCGGATAAGCAGATAAGCCAAGCCACAGGGCAACTCGGCCCGGTCCGGAACGGCCATTCCTTACTGCTGCGAAAACAACAGCCAGTTGACAAGAAGAACTAGTTCTTCTTGAACTATAGAGTGGATAGAGGCATATGGCTTCCCTGACTATCCACATGCAACCCCTTCGTGACCCTCGGTTTAAGGAAGCAGAATGTATCAAATTTTGAACTACCCTGACGACAATTGTGGTAACGGACACAAGAACACAAGGTGCACAAGGCCACACCTTTGTAATGACGTCACTTGTCTGCACATAAAGGGGGGAACAAAGGTTAGTCAATGGCGCCGCCCTTGTGGTCTTCTTGCGATGGTTCCCTGGATACAGTATGGAAACACTCGTCAAGGAGCGCGGGGGCCGTGAGATCGGCAAGTTGAATGGCTTGACCTGGTGGGAAATAAGGGCGGATGTAAGCGAGGATTTGATCAATAATAAGCCAGGAACGGCGGTGGAACCTAGAAATTAAAATTGTCCATTTCGCGTAAGGCTCTTGTGCACGTCAAGAAACGCTGGCAGACCGCAGTATATGCTGCTGGCGCGGAAAAGTCAAAGGATAACCGAGCAAACGATGATGAAAGGAGGAAAGGAACAAAAGGAGATATGAAGGAGGAAGAAATCCGCGGGAAAGGCGTGCGTCGGCCCACCCAGGGCGAATCTTGGAAAGGAACGCCGTCGTCGAAACACGTTCCGTGTCGGTCAGACCGAGACGCCTCAGATGCCGTCCTTCCACAACCGGTTGCTACCGTCCGCCCCGTTCCTCTCACCACGCCGAATATCCTCCTCAATTTTCACACAATATTATGCTTGTCTCCTCCCTCCTCTTCATATAACGCCTCTCTGCTTCACCCTTCGCGCTCTTTTTCCCATCTTCCTGCCCTCAGAGGCGTGTTCTCTTCCCCTTTTTGCTTTTCAGGCTCTCTTCGCCCTCTCACGCTTCTTCACTCACCACGCTTTCGCTTCCGTCTGTAAGCCATCCTCCCTATAAATGTTTCACACTCTCTTATCCCCTTCCCAACTCGACAGTCACCCGTTCCTCCCCGCCCTACTGTTGCCCTTCTTCTGACAATTCTCCATGGTTTCATCTCCCCCCGAAGTCGTGTTTTCAAGCGATGTGCCCACCATGCACGAGTGGTCAAGGAGGACCGGAATTCCACTAATTAGCGCAGATGCTATTGGTGTCAATTATGCCCGCGCCCGCAGGTGGCTGCAATCTATTCGTAACCAACTCGTACAGCATTACGGATGGCGGGACGTGCTTCCTCTCGACGACCGCATGCTCTTTTCTATCGAATGTCATCCCCCTCCGAGCCTTCCTCGGTCTCCCAATTTCCGCCTTCAAGCCCCCATGCATGCTTCGTCCCTCTTCAGTCCCGACAGACGCGTCCAGTGGGAGATGGTCTTCCATGGTGCCGTCTTTCCCTATCTCCGGCACTCCGTCCCCCCAATAGCGGATATGCTCTACCTCTTGCAATGCCTGCTTACCGGTGTCTTCCTCCTGGTCAAAGAGGAACAAGTTCCGGGCGAGGGCACGTACCGCACCATCCGTGGACTTCCTCCCGTCGAGTGGGTCACCGCACATGAAGCAGAACTTGTCAGAATATTCGGAGTGCCACATTACCGTGCACTATTTCGTTCTGCAGGTGATAGCCGCACCTCCTTCAAACTCGAACACATCCAGTAATGCGGAATAGTGTCCGAACCCTTGTCCACCATGTCCGCAAGGCCAGCGTCGGCGGGCTGACTGGTATGACATCAAAACGGGGCCAACGCATCTTTTCCACGAGGCAGCTGTCGCCTTTATGATCCGCTTCCCCTTTCCTTACGCAGCGCCATTTCCAAGTCGTGTTGAACACTGCTCTTTTGTTAATTCCTCTACTCCCGTATCATAATCATTCTATAGGCCCCGCATGCTCATTTAGGTCGCTGTGCTCACCAAGTTTGTTATCCGTATAGTCTGCATCACTGTCGCATTATTCGCTTTTTAATCGACTCCGTCATCATGCACTTTATATGTTAGGTATCGCCAGTGTTTCGCGTATTCGCCTTCTCTATGCGTTGTATCACGATGTCCATTTTTATTATATCTTTGCAACTCATGGTAATTCGAATAGCATGCTGTTATTGTTGAACTCATGTAGCAGCTACTGTATATAATAGTGGCCCGGGCCGACCGGCGGCAGGCCGCACAAAATCGACCAGATGACTCGGAGCGGGCATACATACGCACACCAGCACGCTACCTTTTCCTTCGCGTGATGAGTGCAACAGAGGTCCTCTGTCAAAGCACAAGATGTCTTAATGGCAATCCTCCCTCCCGCCTTGAGTGTCCCACCTGTCACAAGTGAGCTTCAATTGCCGCATCACCCGGAGTCATCCGCTTATCACACGCCTTCACAGACTTGGAATAAAAGGTTCCTTTTTCTGCGGCCAGGAATGCTTCAAGGCTGGATGTAAGTCGTTTTCGTGCTTTTCTATTCTTGGAATTCACTAGAGTTTCCGAAGGGGTCAGTGCGCACAGTAGATCTATCCATCAGCGTTTACTTATTCCTGATCCTAGAAAACGCACAAAGTCATTCATGACATTGCCACGCCACGTCAAACGTCCTCAGATGGCTCTGTCGTAAACGGTGTGTTCTTCGTCCAAACACGGGCAGCCATCCTCTCACCCTCCCGCAGACGGCACGATCAATCCCTTCCCCAGCTTTGGCTTCTCTGGCCTTCTGCGCCCTGTATATCCTCTTTCGCCCAAAAGAGTTGTACCCGACCATATACCGCGGCCTGATTATGCTGAAGATGGTTCTCCAACCATTCTTTCCCGAATGACGTCCCGACTGAACAAAAACTTTCAAGGGATTCCTCTTTCGGAGACGAGGCGTGCCGGCCAACCTCCTCGCATATTGAGTCCAGAAGAGCAGGAAAAGATGAGAACTGTTTGTAAGGTGGGTCCATGCCTCACTTTTGCAGGGGTGGCACTTACCTGGTACCGTTCATCTCGCAGCTGGCTCGTCAAGTCCTCGATATCGCCGCGTCGCACATTCGCCCTGGGATCACGACAGATGAGATAGATGCTGTCGTGCACCAAGCTTGCATAGAGCGTAACGCATATCCGTCACCCCTGAATTATCGACACTACCCTAAATCGGTTTGTACGTGAGTAGCGTTTCGACAAGTGGATTGTCATCCCCGAATCTGATTTTCGATCCTAGTTCGATCAACGAAGTAATTTGTCATGGAATCCCCGACCAGAGGAAGCTGCTCGAGGGCGACATCATCAACATAGGTACGTCCGACTACTCGCATGTGGAGGTTCTGTTCTTCATCTTCCCCGCAAGATGTAACATTGTACTATGATGGTGAGATGATATGTGTCATTTCCGAACACGGAATGATATTGGAAATACTAGGCTTCCACGGCGACTTGAATGAAACATACCCTGTGGGACGAATAGACGAAGACTCGGAGCGGCTTATCCGAACCGCAAGGAAATGCCTCGACGAATCGATCAAAGTTTGCAAGTCTGGTGCACTGATTCGAGATATTGGGAAGGTCATGTGGGTGTATGATTGGAATCTCATGCGGCTTCGAAACTAACATGACAATTTCCAGTGAACCCATTGCTCGGGCAAACGGCTGCTCGTCTGTCAGAACATACACTGGACACGGAATTAATGATCTTTTCCATTGTACCCCCAATGTGCCACATTACGCCAAGAACAAGGCAGTCGGAACTATGAAACCAGGAATGGTGGGTGGCTAATTGCCCCGAAAGAACGTTTTAATAATGAATGGACTACGCAGTGCTTCACAATTGAACCCGTAAGAAGCGACGTATTGGAGACACCGAATATAACCTGACATGCCGCGTAGATGATAAATCTCGGGGGTAATTGGGACGAAGTCCATTGGCCCGATAACTGGACAGCGACGACCATTGATGGGAAGAGAAGTGCTCAGTTTGAAGAAACGTTGTTGTAAGTGTGCCACATCCAGAGCATCCCACCTCGATTGATCGGTTTTCAGGATCACGGAAACGGGAGTTGAAGTTCTCACAGCAGGGAAGCCGCGGGATTTGTAGCGATATAGCCTGTTCGGACGAAGACAGGCTTCTACCTTATTTTGGTCATGCATCAACCTAGCTGTTGTACAGGTTTTGTGTGCTGTCGGTGTTGTGGAAGTGATCTTCGTCAGGTGAGTTTGCTGCCGCGTGCATGGTGGCCAAGGACGAGACATGAGTAAACTCTATCATTTGATGGGGAGCGGGCGCAAGGTATTAAGGCGAAAGGGGACTATGTTCGTCCAATCATCCTCCTTGAGATGCTAGCGCTCTTGTGTATCATTCCCAATCGGTCACGCTGTTGCGATGTTGTCAGAGCGCTACCGTCACTTCGAGTTCGAGTATTCCGCACTTACTTTTTCATGACTTCGACCGAGCCATACCTTCTCATCGAGCAATGTGGATCCAAATATGGCAGACTAATATATGTCATTACCGAACACATCCCGTGAGTTTTGTGCAAGAAAGACACCCCTCTAATAGTCCCATTGACACATGTCCAGTGCTTCGGGAGGGTATCCTGCAAGCACGGTTCGTGTTTTCGAACCGATGACGTGCACAACTGATCATCCTTTTTCTTTTTCATTTCACTAAAAGCGAGAGATACGCTGTATGGATCTCGGCATGACCGCCTTGGGAAACTGGAAGGCCCAGCAGGGTGGATGCACACACATACAGGTAAGGTCCCCTACGCCGATACTCGTCCGTAATCGGCGCGTATCTCAAGGTGGGAGAATCCCCCTTTCCCCCTCCCTCCCTCTTTTTTTTTGTCGGTCAACTTGCCCAGTTCTTCAACGAGATCAATGACCTCAAGTGCGTTTCCTCTCCTTCCCCTCCTTTCCCTCGACCGAAGAACTGACCTGCTAGAAAAAAACAATTTGCTGCTGACACATCATATGATCCCCCGTCCCACACCCTTCACCTTACGCCTGCACTTGCACTTGCATCACCATCCCCCGGATTTCTGGCTTTCCGCGCTTTCCGCTTTCCCCGGCCGGTTGGGTTGAGAAGGTGTACGAACTGCGGCATGGAATTCTCCAAGCACTACCTCAGGCAAAACCTTCTCATGGAGGTGCGCGGTGTCCCCGCATAGAAAATACACCATGGTACAACTCCTCCGATCGACCTCCCCGCCACCATTACCACCACCACCGTCGTCGTCGTCGTCGTCCTGGCGCAAAAGCATTTCGCGTATTTTTTTGGCGCATTCGACATCTCCAGTCCACACCGCACCCGCACCAGTCGCTTTTTAATAACATATAGTCTTTGTTACTTTCTAAAAATACGACCCTTCTTTGATCATTACGACTCTTTGGAATCGTGATGCCCCGAAGCCGCCTGTGGATGGTGGAGCCATCCCTTTTTTTTTTTTGGTTTTTCCTCCACATTTTATGAATGGAGAAGGATCAAAAAAAAAGGGGGGGGGACTTTCTTCCTTTGCTTGATCCGGTCGCTCGCAGACTCCGAGCCGGACATGGGCGGACTGCAGTGTATGTGCATCGTGTATCATCATCATCATCATCTCGCTGCTCCGATTGTCACACACTCCTTCACTTCCGTCCCGCCCGAGCCTTCGTCGGATAAACCCGTTTGGTTTCAGTTCCCGGGGCCCGCGTTGCCTTGTGGCCTGTGAAGTTCACTTTCTTGGCAGAAGTTTGTCATGTATCATACGTTTGAGAAGATGCGCAATCTAACTTCTCCAGAGTTCAAGCTGTAGGTAGGCGCTGGTTAGTCTGGTCGGAGTTGGCTAAAATTAACGCTTAACAATATGCGGGTGATGACCCGACCGATTAAATCAGATAATTATCGCCAATTGAATGGAGGGAAGGTCCGTGTGCTCGGATCCGGATCCGGGACGTCTGTCTGGCACAGAAACCAAACGTACAAGTGTTCATTGAGATTGACTATCATAGGGATACATTAAGGATAAATTCCGTACAGAGATCCAATCATTCCTCAAACATCGATATTGAGGGTTTGCGTTCCCGGATTTCGTTGTTGATGTCTTCGGTGCAGCTTGAACGGTTCTCGCGGATCTAGTGCACCGATCCGTAACCGAATTACAATAACCTAATTCTGAAAATAACTTATGTAAAAACATTAAATAATTAACATGATGAAATTAAAAAAATTAAAAAAACTCCACCGGCTGGACACGATCAGATAAGCTTGCCCTCCGCTCTCGTCGGTGTAAGCCGCCCTCCGTTGGCGACCCTAGCGGCCGCATAGATCTGTGCTGGCTTCGTAATCCCACACGATTGGGAGTGACATGCCCATCGTCCGGGTGCAAAATGCCGAGAACGTTGTTGTAATCCCTTGTGTCCTCGTCATCTGAGACCTCTGGCGATGCAGCTGATGCAGCACGGCTGGTATCTCGACTTCGGGGTAGCGAACCAGCCCATGCACTCGTCTCACGCCTGGCGCTGCGACTCCATCCGAACAAACAGTCGTCGAGCCAATTCTATTGTGACGTAAGAAAATGGTGCCCACATCTGAGTTCGTTCATGAATACGTACCGATGTGCAAAGAGATTCTCTTGAGTTTCTGTGGCGGCAGCTTCACTGTCCGTTTGCCACAACCCCGGTTTTCCACTTGACACGGGAACGCTGGACGAAGGGTACAAAACTCGATTCTAAATCGAAATCATTGTCAGGAGAGATCTATAGCTCCGCGGGAACCTGCATGCCTTATCGAAGCCATCGTAGAGCTTGGGACCGAATTCATTAATGATGTCCATCAACTCATGTGAGAGCGTTCGACGCATCACTTTTAATCGCTCAAGGTACTGGTGTTGACCGGGCATGAGCGACACGATGAGCGGCCTTAGTGAACTGGAGAACCGTTCAATTGCCGAAATCCGGAAAAAGACACATGAATTCTCTTTAGATCGTCTATTCCCGCTTCACCAAATTTGAGTGCTGCGTACCCGATCGCGAGTAGCGCTGCAATGGTCAGGGGTGGCGTTATCAGCCTCCATTTCCACGGGCATTTTGCCTTGATGACAAGTATGGTAGCGATAGCGGCATAGAAGCTGTATAGCAACAAGCCAAGCGTCTTCCAGCTCGCCCTTTGGGCTCTTGGTACCTTTGGTTGGAATTAGTGCCAAACCGTGCCCGAATACGGTGGTAGGAACTCACTTGATGGTCCCTGAGACCCAAATCCTGTAAGAGTCGATTGTACATAAGGACGTTACTCAACAAGGCTTGCAGACGAGGTTCATCTTTGAAAACACTATAGCCATGCAGAAAACGCCTGTTCAGTTCGACCACCCGGTTCAGGGTCAAGTGCTGTCCGGGAGGCTGGTACAATCGTCTGGCCGCTTGCGTAACCTAAATGTAGAGTTGAGAAGATTCACGTAATATCACTCGTGCCGCTCACCATGAGAGTATTATAATCAGGTGCCCGGATGGTGACCGTCTTGAGGGCTTCATATACCAAATCCAAGAACTCGGATACAGCCTCTCGCTTCTCCGGACCTCCACGCTTAAACTTCTCGACGAATTCTTCTGGAACACCCAACGCTGGCCCGAACTCGATCACGGCACGAGAGCGGAAGCGGTCAGCGTGGAAATATGAGAGTCCGACCGGCACTAGTTTTACTTTTATGTTTGGATTGTTCGCCATAGCTCCTAATGCCATGATAGATACGCCGGCCTTGAAAGGAAGAAGATCAGTGCGGTCGTGGCTGATGCCTTCACCGAATCAGCAAGCCGAACCACGAAATAGGACCGGATACACAGACCTTCCGGAAAAATTCCGATGTATTTCCCATCAGTAAGTCGCTGGTAAACAAGACGGAATGCTTCGTGCTGATCGACGAAGGGAAGGCGTTCGAAGTCCACCTGAGCCCTCAACTCGTCTGTCTTTTCTCGAATCCGACTTGTCACTTTTCCGGTCTCACCTCCGAATTCGCACTTTACTTTCAGTTCGGTGTCCGGAACTTTGTGTCCTCCCCCAATATCGTACATGGGTCGTCTGGGGAAAGCCGAATTCTCCCAGTAACCGGGGTTGCACAGTCGGCAGCACGAACAACAGGGACTTTGGGACAGTGAGATAATGGTGCAACAGAGGAAAGTAGAAAACGAACGTACTGCACGAAATGACCTTGGCAAAAAATCCGACAGCTTTCCGCATCATGCTTTTAGCTGCCATAAGAAAACTAACGTGTTGCCGGGTTTCGCGGTATACCTCCATCGCAAGGAGGACGGGGTCGATAAACTGAGACGAAGAAAGGTGATCAGAATTTGGGATAGGGGGGACAGGAGAGCATGCCTGGTTGTGATGGGGGCAACAACGAATATGACTGGACCACTATGGGGGATGTTGAACGCACCTCTAGAGCGAATCTCTCTCAAAAAGGTGTTTATGCATTAGCCCAGATGAGTAGGAAGATGGGGTAGGAGAATCTAGAGGCATAAAACCTCTCCATCAACGAGGACTGGCTTGGCATTAAAGTATTGCTGGCGAGAGAATTGAAGAGGTAGTGACGTGAAGAAATTCACACAAAAGACTGATGACGATTACGTGCACACGCACGGCGCCACTAAAGGCGACAAGCAGCGTTGTCATTGTCATGACCCGGGTCAGACCTGGTCAGACCCTGACCCTGAGTCGAGTGGCTGCAAAAGTGAATTGGCAATTTCCCCAAATTTCCTTTTTGGGCATAGCTGTAGGAACGTGATGCACGTGATGTCTGACCCTGGACCCTCTTTGACCCTTGACTTTGCCACCCCAGGTCAGCATGACTTCGGATAGACTACTCGTACAAATTGCTTCCTATAATACGGCTCTCCAAGGTCTTCGCGGCGTACCTCAAGACCTAGTCGATTGGCTTTCTCCCACACTCAAAGTTTCAAAGTTTCTCTCTCGGCAGCCCCGCGCTCCTGACATCGTCGCGGTTGGCTTTCAGGAACTACTCCCCCTCCACCAGGGCCGTATGTATCGTACTGCCTTGCTCCTCTTTGACTCATCCCGTCTCAGTGGGTATGATTAGTTGCTGGCCGCTCAAACAAAGTCGTCCAAGACCGCAACACTCTTATCCTATCACAATTAGAGGCTCACACTCCAAATGGGGAGCGATACTCTCTTGTGGCCTATGTCGTAAACGTTGGAGTCGCTTTGCTCGTATACGCACTTGACGATGGCGTGTCTCGTCATGTCCGCGATGTCCAGACACAATGGACTGGCTGTGGTCCAGCTTATATGGGAAATAAGGGAGCAGTGGGTGTGCGTTTTAGAGTGCAGACCAAAGACGGTGAATTAGGAGAAATCTATACGTGAGTCCGCGAGGTCGTCTTCAACTCTCCCATGCTAAATTATGCTCAGGTTTGTGTGCGCCCACCTCACTGCACATGATTACAATGTAGCGAGCCGGATTGCGGATTACCATTACATCGTTGGCTCACTGCTCTTTCCTCCCCTGCCCGGCTCCAATTCTGGTACATCTACTACTCTATACTCCACATCACATTTGTTCTTCCTGGGCGACCTGAACTTTAGGCTCGATTTCCCACCAGCCTGCCCTTATGCTGGCCGTGCCAACGTTCACCGTGTCGAGGCTGCACTTGAAACACAATCCGGACGAGAAGAACTAAAGGAATTTGACCAGCTTCTGCAGGAGAGGATGAAACATGCAGTTTTCCACGGCTTTCGGGAGGGCGATTTTTGGGACTTTAAATGTACCTACAAGTTCAAGATCGGAGAGGTAGACAAGTACAGGTTCGTGTAGTCCTGTAAGTTTGCTGGGCAATTCTGACCCTTTCTTCCATTTGCTGTCTGGATACAGCGAGTACAGAACACCGTCTTGGACCGACAGGATTTTATATGCGACGTATTCCGACTCACCAGATATGACAGATGGCTCGGCCATCACTAGTCTCTTATACACGTCCATCCCATCTTATACTACCTCCGATCATGTACGTCACAATCCTCAGCTCCCAATTTTCCGGTGAAAGGCTGACCTCTTCCTAGAAACCTATCGTGGCACTCCTACTCCTTCCGTCTCCAACTCGTGCATCGCCGCCAGATAACATCATCCCCTTGCTCTCCCTTCCCCATTATTTCACCCCAAAGCCAGATCCCTTCGCCTTCCTCAAGAAGTATATTGGGCGTATGCTTGATAGGATCATTGGCTTCGTCTGGTCGGCGCTTGTTTTCATAGGGGCAGGCTACACGGTGGTTGGGATCTGCAACTTCGTTTTGGGGCTTGGTGCTTGGACATGGTGGCGGTCAAAACCGGGAAATGGCCCCACAAACGTGTAGGTGTTACTCCCCCATTCTTATCTAGGCCTTTTTTTTTCTGCTTCATAACTTCTCATGGTACATCGCGGACCGAGCGAACGATCATATATTTATTTTGCTTGCTGCTTCCATTCAGAATAGACTGATTTTAACCATTGCTGTTCGAATTGTCCCGCGGAGACCGTATGGTATGGTCGTGCGTGCGATCACCTGCTGCATGCCGAGTCCTATCCTGCCGCGGAGGGGCGTTGCAAGTAAATGAACACATGTCCATTCGGTGGCAAGCCGCGCATTAAGATGGTACTATACCATAGGCTGCATTCGTCATCCCTGGGCTGAAAAATTTCCGGGCATCATAGTAGTTGTTGTTCGGTGACAAATGGG
>WNFO01001984.1_pt1 | contig 24429 bp, 27 predicted proteins | sample 5400251 | NCBI WGS metagenome assembly WNFO01 (sample SAMN13153354, study PRJNA577476) | soil metagenome | isolation source: 100 cm saprolite under Madrone tree | place: USA:California | collected 2016-06-14
CTTCTGAACCAGCTCGATGAGGGACTGGTTCATCGTCTGCATCCCGAACTTCTGGCCGGCCTGCATGGCCGAGTAGATCTGGTGGATCTTCTCCTCGCGGATCAGGTTCCGGATCGCCGGCGTCGTGACCATGATCTCCAGCGCCATGACGCGCCCCCGGCCGTCGGCGGTGGGGATCAGCTGCTGGGAGAGCACGCCCTCGAGCACGAGCGACAGCTGCGCCCGCACCTGCGATTGCTGTTGGGTCGGGAAGACGTCGATGATGCGGTTGATGGTCTGGGCGCAGGAATTGGTGTGCAGGGTGCCGAGCGTCAGGTGGCCCGTCTCGGCGATGGTGAGGGCGGCCGCGATGGTCTCGAGGTCGCGCATCTCGCCCACCAGCACCACGTCGGGGTCCTGGCGGAGGATGTACTTGAGGGCGTTCTTGAACGACTGCGTGTCCGAGAAGACCTCGCGCTGGTTCACCAGGCACTTCTTGTGGTGGTGGACGAATTCGATCGGGTCCTCGATCGTCATGATGTGCTCGGTGCGCTCGTTATTGATCTTGTCCACCATGGCCGCGAGCGTGGTCGATTTGCCCGAGCCCGTGGGCCCGGTGACGAGGATCAGGCCCTTGGGCCGGTCGGCCAGCTGCTCGACGATCGCGGGCAGGCCGAGCTCGTCGAACGACCGGATCTTGATGGGAATGACGCGGATCGCGGAGGCGACCGCGCCCCGCTGGCGGTAGACGTTGCAGCGGAACCGCGCCAGGCCCTGGATGCCGAACGACAGATCGAGCTCGTTGTCCTCCTCGAACTTCTGCTTCTGCCCCTCGTTCAGCACGCTGTAGGCGAGCCGCTGCGTGTCCTGGGGCGTCAGACGCTCGAACTGGGTCAAGGGCGTCAGCTTGCCGTGCAGCCGTATCTGTGGCGAGGTGCCCGTGGTAATGTGCAGGTCGGACGCTCCCCGCTCGATCATGATCGTCAGCAGGTCGTGCATCGTCGCAGCCATAGCTTAGGCGTTCTCCTCTGTTGGTCTCATGCTATCCAAGGGTAACCCGGAGGACTTCTTCGACGGTCATCATGCCGTCGAGGACTTTCTGCAGTGCGTTCTGCCGGAGCGTTTTCATGCCTTGGGCCTGCGCCGTCTCGCCGATCTCGACACTCGGCGCATTCCGGATGATCAGATCGCGAATCTCCTGGGTGGCCGGCATGACCTCGTAGATGGCGACGCGCCCCTTCATGCCCGTGAAGCTGCACGTGGCGCAACCCTTGCCTTTGTAGAAGTTGACCTTGCCCAGCCCTTGGGACACGTGTCCGTAGGGCACGAGCGTCTCCTCGTCCGCCTCGTACGGCTGCTTGCACTCCTTGCACACGCGGCGCCCGAGGCGCTGGGCGAGGATCAGCATCAGGGAGGAGGAGACGAGAAACGGCGGGATGCCCATGTCGAGCAGTCGGGCCACGGTGGACGGGCAGTCGTTCGTGTGCAGCGTGGTGAGGACGAGGTGGCCCGTGAGCGCGGCCCGGATGCCGATCTGAGCCGTTTCCAGGTCGCGGGTCTCGCCGACCAGGATGACGTCGGGATCCTGGCGCAGGAAGGCGCGCAGGGCCCCGGCAAAGGTGCGCCCGATCTCTTCGTTGATCTGCACCTGGTTGACGCCCTTGAGGTTGTACTCGACGGGGTCCTCGGCCGTCATGATGTTGATGTCGGGCGAGTTGATGGTGTGGATGGCCGAGTAAAGCGTGGTCGTTTTACCCGAGCCCGTGGGCCCCGTGATCAGGATCATCCCGTACGGGCTGTGGATGGCCTTGGTGAACTGTTCGAGGCTCCACGGGTCGAATCCGAGCATGGTCAGGTCGAGCTGCAGCGAGTCCTTGTCGAGGATGCGCATGACGGTCTTTTCGCCGAAGATCGTCGGAAGGGTGGAGACGCGAAAGTCGATCTCGCGCTGATTGAAACGGAGCTTGATACGGCCGTCCTGGGGGAGGCGCCGCTCCGCGATGTCCAGGCTCGCCATGATCTTCACGCGCGAGGTGAGCGCGGCCTCGAGACGCTTGGGCGGCGTCATGATCTCGTGGAGGACACCGTCGACGCGGAAGCGCACCCGGAAGACCTTCTCGTAGGGCTCGAGATGGATGTCGGACGCGCCCCGGCGGATGGCGTCCACCAGGATCATGTTGATCAGACGCACGACCGGGGCCTCGTCGGCCGACTCCTTCAGCTCGAAGACGTCGACCTTGGCCGTGCCCTCTTCGTCGCCCTCGACCAGCTCGACGTCGGCGGCGGCTCCCTCCATCTCCGAAACAATGTCGGCCATGCCCCCGCCCTTGCTGTCGTAGGCACGGTCGATGGCCTGACGAATCGCCGCCTGGGAGGCCACCACCGGGACGACCTGGAGGTTGGTCATGAACCCCACGTCGTCCAGCGCGAAGACGTTCGTCGGGTCGCCCATGGCGAGCGTCAGCTGGTTGCCCTGGCGCTTGACGGGCAGGACTTCGTACTTGCGCGCGATCTGTTCCGGCACGAGCTTGAGCACGTCCGGGTCGATGTCCAGCTGGGAAAGCGTGATCGACTGGATGCCGTACTGCCGTGACAGGAACGCGATCAACTTTTCTTCCGTGACGAAGTTGAGCTTGACGAGGATGGAGCCGAGCTTGTCGTTGGAGCCTTTCTGCTCCTGGAGGGCGCGGGCCAGCTGGTCGTTGTCGATGAGCCCCTCGCGGACGAGGAGATCGCCGAGCCGGCGGCTGACTGGTTGTCCGAGCTTGGGTTCCGCCATGGGTTCGGTGCCGGAGGGCACGGGTCCTTTCAACTGGCCCCGGCCAGACGCTTCAGGGTGTCCGAGAACGCCTTGAAGGCCTCGTCCTGATAGAGCACGAACACCACCTTTTGCAGGCTCGTCTTGCCCGTGCGCACGTGTTCGACTACGGCCGAGACCATGGATTCGGCGGACTGGGCCGGAGGCACGCCGCCCACCCCCGAGCCCAGGGCGGGGAAGGCGATGGACAGCATCCGGTGCTTCTCGGCGATCGCGAGCGATGCCCGTGTGGCGGCCGCGATCTTGTCGGGATCTGCCTTGAGATCGCGTCCCATGGCGGCGGCGTGGATCACGTGGGTTGCGGGCAGGTTGCCGGCGACGGTGAGTACGGCCTCGCCCGGCTCGATCGGTCCCTGCCGCACGGCCTCCTCCTCGATCACGGTGCCGCCCTTACGCTTCATCGCGCCCGCCACGCCCGCGCCCATCCAGAGTTCGGCGTTGGCGGCGTTGACGACGGCGTCCACCTCCGCCTCGGTGATGTCGCCTCGGACGATCGAAAACGTCGTGCCGCCGATCTTGACCTTCGTCGTCCCAGTCATCGACCCACCCCGTCCTGTCCGGGCACCTCGCGCGACTTCGCCGCCTCCCATTTCCGGTCGAGATCTTCCGCGGACGCCTCGCCCACCTGCCGGCCCTCGGCCCTCATCGCGGCCTCCACCTCCTTGAAACGTCGGGTGAACGTCTCGGCTGCCTGCCGAAGCGAGTCCTCGGCGTCAATCTCGAGCAGCCGCGCTACATTGACGACGGAAAAGAGCAGGTCGCCGAGCTCGGCTCTGATTCGAGCGGTATCTCCTGCGGCCAGAGCCTCGTCGGTCTCCGTCAATTCCTCTCGCACCTTGTTCCAGGCCTCCCGCCACGAGGGCCAGTCGAACCCGACGCGCCCCGCCTTCACCTGGAGCCGCTGCGCTCGCATGAGCGATGGGAGGCTCTGGGGCACCCCGTCGAGGGCCGACCTCGGATTCCCATCCCCGCTACCCTCGGCCCTCTTGATCCGCTCCCACTGGTGCAATGCCTCACGGGCATCGGCCACCTGGGCGTCCGAGAAGACATGGGGGTGACGGCTGGTCATCTTCCGGAGAAGACCCTGCAAGACTTCTGCCATGGTGAACTCGCCCTGCTCTTGGGCTATCTGGCAATGGAAGACGACTTGGAAGAGAACGTCTCCCAGCTCTTCGACGATGTGGTCGGTGCGGCCCTCGCCGAGGGCCTCGAGCGCTTCATAGGTTTCTTCGATCAGGTAGGGCCTGAGGGAGGCCCGTGTCTGCTCCCGATCCCACGGGCAACCTCCCTCGCCCCTTAGGCGGCCCATGAGGGAAAGCAGAGCTTCGAAGAGAACGCCGGCGGAGTCTGCCATGAGCGATCTCGAGGTCGCCAGAGCATTATACACAACAGGGGTTGGCTCCTTGTAGGTCTTGGGGTCGCATGCTAGGCTCTGCCCTCCATGACGAACCCGCATGGCATGGCGAAGATGCGTGGGAAGACATCGGATGCCTGAAGACGAGACGTTCAAGGTCACGGACAGACGCCGGCGTGACGACGCCGACGGGACGCCTTCCGAGCCCGCTCCACCCACGCCCGCCGCGACGCCCCCCCGCGCCGCGACCGCGGGCCCTGTCTCCCCCGGTCCGGCCGCTCCGCCTCCGACAGGCCCGGATCTCCAGGGCCTCTTCATCATGCTCGCAAGCTCGGCGCTGGTGAACCTTGGAGAGGCGGCCGATCCGGAGACCGGCGAGCGGGTTTTCGATCTCGCGCAGGCGAAAGAGGCCATCGATCTTCTCTCGCTGCTCCGTCTCAAGACGGAAGGCAACCGCACCGAGCAGGAGAGCCACCTCCTCGAGGAAATCCTCTACGACCTCCAGCTGCGGTTCGTCCAGGCCGCCAAGGGGCAGGCCGCCAAGGGGCAGGCCGCCAAGGGGACAGCCGGGAACTAGCGCGTCTGGACCACAACCCGCCGGTCCTCGATGTCGATGTCCCGTACCACGCCCGGCACCGGCCATCTGAGAAGCCCCAATCCTGCAGGGCCCATCGCGACCGAGAATGGCCAGTTGCCCACCGGCTGCTTGCCGAGATTGAACTCGGTCAGGGTCACACGGGCGCGACCCGGCTTGCCACCCGGCTCTCCTGGCTGGACCGAGACGTAGCCACGGACGGTGATCCAGAGGGGCCGGTTGAGCTGCGCAGCGGGTAGGTACGGGGCGAGCTGGGCAAAGGGCGGGCCCTGTAAAAGACTCCGAAGGACCGTCCGGCCCTGAAGAAGGAACTGCCCCTGGGTGAGTCTCATGGCGAACGGTTCGAAGCGAAGCCCGGCCGTCTCGGCCAGGTGGCGGGCCATCCAGGCATTGATCTCCCGTTCGCTGAAAGTGATCGGATCCTGGCGACCGGACTGGCCGGCGTCCCGCTGAACGATTTCATAGAGCTTGGAACGAGTGCCGGCGACATCGGCCCGGCTCCAGTCCAGGACCTCTACACGAGGCTCCTCAAAGATGTTGCCTGACAGGACGAAGAAGCCTCCGACCACGGCGGCCAGAAAGACCAGTACCACTATAAGGATGAGGCAGCCGGCACACCCAAGCTTCATGGGCTTTACAGTAGCACTCGCCCGATATTTCAGTACTTTGGAAAAAAAGTTAGATGCGCTCAGATCAGATCAGGGGGCATCCAGAGATCTCGACCGAAGGTGGAATCGGTCAAGCCCAAAGAGATCAAGATCGACGTGCAGTAACGCAGCTGGCCGGCGGCGGGGCGCTCCGCCCCGACGCTCGGGCCGCTGACGCGAGACTTCATAAGGAGAGTGACGACATGGCGAAGGTGATCGGCATCGACCTCGGGACGACGAACTCGGTGGTGGCTGTGGTGGAGGGCGGCGATCCGACCGTCATCCCCAATCAGGAAGGCAGCCGTCTGACCCCTTCCGTGGTGGCCTTAGGAGATCAAGCTCGTTCCCTACAAGGTCGTCAAAGCCCCCAACGGGGATGTGCGCGTCGAGGCGCGGGGTAAGGAGTACTCGCCGCCCGAGATCTCCGCTCTCATCCTGCGTAAGCTGAAGGAGGCCGCGGAAGCGTACCTCGGCGAAAAGGTCACCCAGGCCGTCATCACGGTGCCGGCCTACTTCAATGACAGCCAGCGCCAGGCGACCAAGGACGCCGGCGCCGTCGCGGGCCTCGAAGTGCTCCGTATCGTCAACGAGCCCACGGCGGCGGCCCTCGCCTACGGCCTCGACAAGAAGAAGGACGAGACGATCGCCGTCTACGACCTCGGCGGCGGAACCTTCGACATCTCGATCCTCGAGATCGGGGAGGGCGTGGTCGAAGTCAAGGCGACCAACGGTGACACGCACCTCGGCGGTGACGACTTCGACCAGAAGATCATCGACTGGATCGCCGACGAGTTCAAGAAGGAGCACGGCATCGACCTCCGGAAGGACCGCATGGCCCTCCAGCGTCTCAAGGAGGCGGCGGAAAAGGCCAAGTGCGAGCTGTCGACGGTGATCCAGACTGAGATCAACCTGCCGTTCATCACGGCGGACGCGACCGGGCCCAAGCACCTCGTGCTCACGCTCACGCGCGCCAAGCTCGAGTCCCTCGTGGCCGATCTCATCGAGCGGAGCCTGACCCCGTGCCGTGAGGCCATGCGCCAGGCCGGCGTCAGTGCCGGAGATCTCGACGAGGTCATCCTGGTGGGCGGGCAGACCCGCACGCCGAAGGTGCAGGAAGAGGTCAAGAAGCTCTTCGGCAAGGAGCCCAACAAGACCGTCAACCCTGACGAAGTGGTGGCGGTCGGCGCCGCGGTGCAGGCCGCCGTGCTCACGGGAGAGGTCAAGGATCTCCTGCTCCTCGACGTGACGCCGCTCTCGCTCGGCATCGAGACCCTCGGCGGCGTGATGACGCGGCTCATCGAGGCCAACACGACGATCCCGACGAAGAAGACCGAGACCTTCACCACGGCCTCGGATAGCCAGCCCTCGGTCGAGGTGCACGTGGTCCAGGGCGAGCGGCCCATGGCCAGGGACAACCGCACGCTCGGGCGCTTCCATCTGGACGGCATTCCGCCGGCGCCGCGCGGGGTGCCGCAGATCGAGGTGGCCTTCGACATCGACGCGAACGGCATCTTGAACGTCTCGGCGCGCGACAAGGCGACGGCCAAGCAGCAGAACATCACCATCACGGCCTCGTCCGGGCTCACGAAGGACGAGATAGAGCGGATGAAGAAAGAGGCCGAGGCCCATGCGGCTGAGGACGCGAGGAGCCGGGAGGCCATCGAGGTCAAGAACCAGTGCGACTCGCTGGTCTATTCCACCGAGCGGACGCTGCGCGACCACGGCGACAAGGTTCCGGCCGAGGACAAGCAGGCGATCGAAACGGCGATGTCCGAGGCGCGCGAGGCTCTCAAGGGCGACGACCTCGACCGCATCAAGCGGGCGCAGGAGGCGCTGACGAAGGCCTCCCACAAGCTCGCCGAGGCGATGTACCGCGAGGCGCAGGCCTCTGCGCAACCGCCGGGCGGCCAGGCCGCGTCCGGGGACGGAGCGCAGGCCAATCAGGACCCGAAGAGCGACGTGATCGACGCCGAGTTCAAGGATCTCGGCGACAAGAAGTAAGGAGCCGCGGGGGCGGCCCGTATTCCGACAGCCGCCCCCGCGAAGCCACTCATGCCACGCGACTACTACTCGGTGCTCGGAGTCGGAGTCGGCGCCACGCCAGTCCAGATTCGACAGGCGTACCAGCGTCTGGCCCGGCGCTATTCGCCGGACGTCAACTTCTGGGACCGCGATACCGAAGCCCTCTTCGAGGAGATCGTCGCAGCCTACCGGGTATTGAGCGATTTGACGGCGCGCGCCGTCTACGATCGCAGACCCGTGGTCGAGCAGCGGGGGGCTCAGCCCGGGAGATCTTCCTCAGCGACGGTCGGCCGCCGTGGCGAGGACCTCCATGCGCCGGTCGAGCTGTCTTTCCAGCAGGCCGCTTCGGGCGTCGCCGCCGACGTGAAGGTGGACCGCCTCTCCCCCTGTCGCGCGTGCCAGGCGACGGGCAGCCGTCCGGGGGCCTCTGCCGCGCGGTGCGGCCACTGCGGCGGCACCGGCGCCATCTGGACGAATCAGGGGGCGATGGCCGCGCCGAGCGGATCAGCGATCCCTGTCCACAGTGCCGGGGTCGCGGTGCATGCTCCGAGACCGCCACCGTGGCCGTCGCCATTCCCGCCGGCGTAGACACCGGCGTCCAGCTGCGCGTGCCCGGGGAGGGACACGCGGGCCCCTTCGGCGGGCCGCGCGGCGACCTGATCGTCGTGACGCGCGTGCACGAGGATGCGGCCTTTACCCGCAAGGGCGACCACCTGCACATCGGCTTGACGGTGAGCGTCGTTGAAGCGGTGCTGGGCGCTCGCGTCTCGGTGCTCACGCTCGAAGGCGCAGGCGAGATCGTCGTGCCGCCGGGCACCCAGAGCGGCCAGGTACTCCGCTTGCGGGGCCGGGGCCTGCCGCGCCTGAGCGGCGAGGGCCGGGGCGACCTCTACGTCACCGTCTGTGTGGCCATCCCGAACGGGATCGACGCCCGCACGCAGGAGCTCTTCCGCGAGATTGGCCGGCTCCTGCCGGGGTCGCCGCGGCAGGAGGCTCAACGATGACCGACAGGGGCCGGCCGCTCTACATGATCGGAGTGGTGGCGGAGATGCTCCAGCTCCACCCCCAGACGCTCCGGATGTACGAAAAGAAGGGCCTGATCCGCCCTTCCCGCACCGAGGGTCGAACGCGCATGTACTCGTCGGAGGACGTGGAGGAGATCGCCAGAGTCATCCGGCTGGCGCGGGACCTCGGGGTGAATCTCGCGGGCATCGAGATCGTCCTAAAGATGAGGCGACGCATGCTGGACTTGGAGCGCCAGGTCGAGGAGCTCACGAACTATGTGCGGAGCGAGATGGGCCGGACACCGGATCCCGCGAGCCGGGGCCGCAGCGAGGCGCTGGTGCGGGCGGCCTCGAGCCACTTGAAGCCCGTGGACCTGTTCTGAGCGGGCTCTGAAAGGACGGATCGACATGGCTGACGAACTGAAAGCAGACGGGTTGAGGGAAGGCGCGAATATGGGCGTGCCCGATGTCATCCCGGTGCTGCCGCTTCGGGACACCGTGGTCTTCCCGCACGCGATGGTGCCGATGGCGGCCGGGCGGGCGTCGTCGGTTGCCCTGATTTCCGAGGCGGTCGGTGCCGGCAGCGCCATCGGCGCCTTCGCGCAGCTGGACCCCGCGATGAACGAGCCGCTGGAGGGTGATCTGCAGCGCATCGGCACCTACACGTCCATCTACAAGGTGTTCAAGCAGCAGGATGGATCTCTCCGCATGGCGGTGCAGGGCCTCACGCGCATCCGCCTGCTCGAGGTCGTGCAGACCCAGCCGTTCCTGCGCGCGCGCGTCGAAGAGGTGCCGGATCTCATGCCGGCTCCGGGTGATCTCGAGGCGGAGGCGCTCACGCGCAATGCCACCACGCTCTTCAGGCGGATCGCGGAGCTCTCGCCGCTCGTTCCCGATGAGATCGCGGACGCGATCGTGCAGCAGACGCACCCGGGCCGTGTCGCCGACGCCATCGCGGCCTCGCTGCCCTCGCTCTCGACGCAGACGAAGCAGGAGCTGCTCGCCACCGCCGACGTCAAGGCGCGGCTCGCGCGCCTGGTGGCGGCGCTGACCAAGGAGGCCGAGGTGCTGGAGCTCGGCTCCCGCATCCAGTCCCAGGTCGAATCCGAGGTGGGCAAGAGCCAGCGCGACTACTACCTCCGGGAGCAGCTCAAGGCCATTCAGAAAGAGCTCGGCCAGACGGATGAGCGTGCCCAGGAGACCGACGAGCTCCGCCAGAAGATCGAAGCGGCCGGGATGACGGAGGAGGCCAAGAAAGAGGCGCTCAGGGAGCTCGAGAGGCTCTCCAGGATGTCGCCCGCGGCCGCCGAGTATACGGTGGCGCGCACCTACCTCGAGTGGCTCGTGGCGCTGCCATGGAGCACGGAGACCGAGGATTCGCTCGACCTGACGGCCGCCCGCGCGGTTCTGGACGCGGACCATACCGGGCTCGAGAAGGTGAAAGACCGCATCCTCGAGTACCTCGCGGTCAAGAGCATCCGGCCCGCGGGCAAGGACCCCATCTTGTGCTTCGTGGGCCCGCCCGGGGTGGGAAAGACCTCGCTCGGGCGCTCGATCGCGCGGGCACTCGGGCGGAAATTCCACCGGATCTCGCTGGGCGGGATGCGGGACGAGGCCGAGATCCGCGGCCACCGGCGCACCTATATCGGCGCACTGCCGGGGCAGATCATCCAGGGACTGCGCCGCGCCGAGTCCAAGAATCCCGTGCTCATGCTGGACGAGATCGACAAGCTGGGCATGGACTTCCGCGGCGACCCGGCCTCGGCGCTCCTCGAGGTCCTCGACCCCGAGCAGAACGTCGCATTCCGCGATCACTACGTCGACGTGCCGTTCGATCTCTCGCGCGTGCTCTTCATCACGACGGCCAACCTTCTCGACACCGTGCCGCCCGCGCTCCGCGATCGGATGGAGATCATCGAGCTCCCCGGCTACACGGAAGAGGAGAAGGTCCGCATTGCGCGCCAGCACCTCGTGCCCAAGCAGGCACGGGACCATGGGCTGAGCACGGGTGATCTCGTGGAGGGCGACCAGATCCGCTGGACCGACACCGCGCTGACCCAGCTCGTCCGCCACTACACGCGCGAGGCCGGGCTGCGTAACCTCGAGCGCGAGATCGCCGCCATCACGCGCAAGGTCGCCAAGCGGCGCGTGGAAGGGTCGACGGACGTCGTCGAAGTGACCCCCCAGTTGGTAGGTGAGCTCTTGGGCGCGCCCCGCTTCCTGGTGGAAGAGCTCGAGGAGCGCACCCGCGTGCCCGGCGTCGCCGTCGGCCTGGCCTGGACGGCCGCGGGCGGCGACATCCTCTTCATCGAGGCGACGCGCATGAAGGGGGGCAAGACGCTCACGCTCACCGGCCAGCTGGGGGACGTGATGAAGGAGTCGGCGCAGGCCGCGCTCTCCTGGGTGCGCTCGCACGCCTCCGACCTCGGCATCCGGTCCGATTTCTGGGACACGTCGGACATACACGTGCACGTCCCCGCCGGCGCCATTCCCAAGGACGGACCCTCCGCCGGCGTGACCATGGTCACGGCGCTGGCTTCCCTGATGACCCAGCGGGCCGTCAAACCGCGCCTGGCCATGACGGGCGAGGTGACGCTGTCCGGCCGCGTGCTCGCGGTGGGCGGCATCAAGGAGAAGGTGCTCGCGGCCCGGCGTGCAGGTGTCAGCACGGTCATCCTGCCGCGGCGGAATGAGAAGAACCTGCTCGAGGACGTGCCCAAGCGCCTCCGGGAGACCATGACCTTCCACCTCGTGGACTCGGTGGAAGAAGTGCTGGACCTGGCGCTCGACGACGCCCTGCCACGAGGTGGCAGAATTCGGGACGCCCTGTTGTCCTCGCGCAACTAGAGTCAAGTAGCCGTTCTGCAAGGTGGAAGCGGATGCCGGGTTCCGGCATCCGTTTCAATTTGCTAAATTAGCCCCTGTTCCGCTATGTTCGAAGCACAGTGTTCCTGCCCGTCGTCCTCACCTCATTCATCTTCATGTCGACCTTGGCGACTCCGGCCTTCGCCTCGAGTCTCTACCGTTTGGTGGACGAGGACGGCGTCACCCATTTCACCAATGCGCCGACGGACCCGCGCTTCCGGCGCATCGGCGCGCTCTCAGGCACGGCACAGGGCTGGCTGAGGCTGCCGGAAGCCGTCCGCTCGCGCTTCGGCGAGGAGATTCGCGAAGTCGCCGCGCGCCACGGCGTGGCCGCCGACCTCGTGGAGGCGGTCATCCGTGTGGAGTCCGCCTTCAATCCGCGGGCCGTCTCTAACAAGGGCGCCCAGGGGCTGATGCAGCTCATGCCGCGCACGGCCTCCTCGCTCGGCGTGCGCAATGCCTTCGACCCGCGCGAGAACATCGATGGCGGGGTACGCCACCTCCGCTACCTCCTCGACCGGTATCCCGGCAACGTGTCTCTCGCTCTGGCGGCGTACAACGCGGGCGAGAAGGCCGTGGACCACTACGGCGGCATCCCGCCGTATGCCGAAACCCAGCAGTACGTCCAGAAGATACTCGGGGCGGGTGGCGCGGGCAGTAGCAGGGGCGTTCGCAACGTCGTGTATCGCTACACGGAGACCGACGGCACCATCACCCTCACGAACATCCCGCGGGGCAGGTAAGGACCGACGATCCGTTAGGTGTTCCGCTTCCAGACCGTATCGAGGAACCGGTCCAGGAAACCGTCCTTCACGAAGCGCTCCCCCGCCTCCCGCGTCGCGTCCTGGTCCATGCCCCACAGCGCCGCGCGCTTGCCCGACCCCTCGCTCATCTGGATGAACACCCGCTCGTCCCGCGTGAACGCCACCGGCAGCTCCTCGTAGATCTGGGCCGCGAAGGCGTTGACCCCGGGCCCGCCCACCGCGATGGCCGGGAAGAGCTCGGCCATCTCCTGGTTGACCATCCACATGTCGGTCACGACCACGGCGCCGCGGCTCTCCGCGCCCAAGCCGCGCGATCCGATCGCTCGCTTCAACTCGTAGGCGACGGGGCGGTCCTCCTCCTCGGGCAGGATGCCGTAGCCCACGACGATCAAGACCGTCGAGCCGATGTCGAAATAGCGGGGCATCAGCGGACGAGGCGGGCGAGCTCCCGGAAGTCGTCCGTGTCGGCCTGGCCGAGGAGCTGGAAGACGAGGGTTTCGGTGGCGGTGACCACGGCGCCCGCCTGTCTCAGCTGCTCCGTGCCAAGCCGCCAGTTGCCCTGCGTCCGCGAGGTGACGGCGTCGGCGGGCACGTGCACGGCGAGGCCCTCCCCCAGGAGATCGAGGGCCGTGATCATGACGCACACATGCGCCTCGATTCCCGCCAGGATCACGCGGCGCGTAGCGGCCGCACGGAGCTGGGCGCGCACTTCCTTCGCCGCCCAGCAGGAGAAGCTGACCTTCGGCAGGGGTTGAACCTCGGGCCCGAGGGCTTCGCTCAGCTCGCGGAGCGTATGGCCGAGACCCTTGGGGTACTGCTCGGTCGCCACCACGGGCAGCCGCAGCCGGCGGGCCGTTGCGACGAGGACCTTGATGTTGCGCATGACCTCCTCGCGATGATCGGCGTCCATGGCGGGGAAGAGACGCTCCTGCACGTCCACGATCAGGAGGGTTGTGCCCTCGCGGGGAAGTGTCATCGGATGCGGCGTTGCCATGTGGGTCTCCTTGGAGCCCTGCGTGTGGCCGTGGCTCCATGCGTGCGGCCGTGGCCGATAGATCAGAGGCCGCGGTCGAGGCCCCGGTACTGCACGGCCTCCGACACGTGCTCCGCGGTTATCCTCTCACATCCCGCCAGGTCGGCGATAGTGCGCGCGACCTTGAGAACCCGGTCGTGACCGCGCGCGGAAAGCCCGAGGCGGCCGACCGCCTGGGCGAGCAATCGTGTTGCGTCCGGCGGCACCGGGCAGAAGCGGCGCACCTGGCGCCCGCTCATTCGCGCGTTGACGCGCGCGCCCGAGCCCGCCAAGCGCTCGCCCTGACGGCGGCGGGCACTCTCGACCCGCGCGCGCACCGCTCTCGACGACTCGCCCCCGACGGCCGCCAGCTCGGCGTACGCGACGGCGGGCACCTCGAGGTGAAGGTCGATGCGATCCAGCAGCGGCCGCGACAGCCTGGCCAGGTACCCGCGCTTCTCGCCCACCGTGCACACGCACGCCTCGAGCGAGGCGCAGCCCCGCCGGCAGGGATTGGCGGCGCCCACGAGCTGGAACCGGGCCGGGAAGGCCGCGCTACCGGCCGAGCGCGACACGACCACGCTGCCGTCTTCGAGAGGCTGGCGCAGGGATTCAAGCACCCGCTGGGAGAACTCCGGCAGCTCGTCGAGGAAGAGCACGCCCAGGTGCGCCAGGCTCGCCTCGCCGGGATGCGGGACGCTGCCGCCGCCGATCAGCCCCGCCCCTGAGGCCGTGTGGTGAGGCGCGCGGAACGGCCGCTCGCGCACGAGGCCGTGCCCCGCCGGCAGGAGCCCGGCCACGCTCCACACCGCGGTGATCTCGATCGCCTCCTCGAGATCCAAGGGCGGCAGGATGGTGCCGAGACGGCGGGCGAGCATCGTTTTGCCCGAGCCCGGCGGGCCGAGCATCAAGAGGTTGTGGCCGCCCGCCGCCGCGATCTCCAGCGCGCGCTTGGCCCAGAGATGGCCCCGCACGTCGGCGAGGTCGAGCCCGTCGGCTTGCGGCCCCGCGTTCCAGGCGTTCTCGTCGTGGCGGTGAGCGCGGATCTCGCGCTCGCCATTCAGGTACTCGAGGGCATCGTGGAGCGTGGCGAGCGGGATGACCGCGACTCCGCTGACCACGGCCGCCTCGGCCGCGTTACCCGCGGGCACGAGGAGGCGCGGGACCCCGCGGCGCCGGCAGTGCAGCGCCACCGGAAGCACTCCTCGGATCGGCCGGATGTGGCCGTCGAGTGAGAGCTCGCCGACGGCAATCGAGTCCTCGATGAGCCCGGGCTTGAGGATACCGGTGGCCGAGAGGATGCCCAGTGCCATCGGCAGGTCGAAGGCGGCGCCTTCCTTGCGGAGCTCGGCGGGGGCGAGATTGATCGTGATGCGGTCCACGGGAAACTCGAGCCCGGCGTTCCGTATCGCGGCGCGCACGCGGTCGCGGCTCTCCCGCACCGTCGAATCCGGCAGGCCCACCGTGGTAAAGGACGGCAGGCCGGGGGCCACGTCCACTTCCACGAAGACGTCGGCGGCCTCGATGCCGAAGACGGTGGCCGAGCGCACCAGGGCGAGCATGGCGCCAGTCTCGGGACACGCCCGCGCCCCGTCAATGCCTCAAATCAGAGACGGGGACTCAAATCAGAGACGGGGAATCGAATCTGAGACGGCATGCTCATTGCGAGCCTCGAATACCAGCGTCAAGCACCACATGGGTGACCCTGGGACGGGGCTTGCGCCGCGCGCGCGTCCGCGGATAATCAAGGCGCCATGCGCGACCTCACCCTCGGCCGCCTCCGCGTCTCCGCCGTCGTCGAGCGCGCGGGGCCCACCCGGCCCACTTGGCTGCTTCCCGACGCCGCGCCGGAGGCCCTCGAGCGGCACCGCGAGTGGCTCGCCCCGCACTTCCTCGACGAGAAGGGCCGCCTGCTCCAGAGCATCCACGCCTTCGTGCTCCGCGCTCCCGGAATGACCGCCCTGGTGGACACGTGCGTCGGGAACGACAAGGACCGCGGCGGGCGCGCTCCCTTTCACATGATGCGCACGAACTTCCTGGACGATCTCCGCCGGGCCGGCGTGCCGCCCGAGTCCGTGGACCTCGTGATCTGCACGCATCTGCACGTGGACCACGTGGGCTGGAACACGCGGCTGGACAACGGCCGCTGGGTGCCGACCTTCCCGCGCGCGCGCCACCTCTTCGCGCGGACGGAGTGGGAGCACTGGTCCAGGGAGGGCGACGACGACGCTCGGCGAATCATGGCCGACAGCGTGAAGCCGGTGCTGGACGCCGGCCTCGCCACCCTCGTGGAGATGGACCACCGCGTCTCCGACGAGCTGTGGCTGGAGCCCACGCCGGGCCATACGCCGGGACACGTGAGCGTGCGGCTGCGCTCGGGCGACGGTGACGCGGTGATTACCGGCGACCTCATGCACCATCCGGTGCAGATCGCCGAGCCGGGCTGGGGAAGCCGCTTCGATTCCGACATGGAGCAGGCGCGGAAGACCCGGCGCGCGTTCTGTGAGCGCTATGCGGACGCACCCGTCATCGTGCTTGGCACCCACTTCCACCACCCGACCGCCGGCCGCATCGTCCGTCAAGGCGAGGCCTGGCGGTTCGCCGTGAGCGGAGCGGCCGCCTAGATGGACCTTCGCGGACGCGCGGCGTTCGTCACGGGCGGCTCCGGCGATCTTGGCTCCGCCATCTGCCAGCGGCTGGCCCGCGAAGGCTGCGACGTCGCCATCGGCTATGTGGGCAACCGCGAAGGCGCGGAGAAGGTGGCGCGCGCAACGGAGGGCCTCGGACGCCGCGCGACCATGGTGCAGGTGGACCAGGCGAATGCCGCGGCCATCGAGCCCGCGGTAAGCGCCGCCGCCGGGGCGCTCGGCCGTCTCGACGTCCTCGTCAACAACGCGGGCTGGAACATCGGGATTCCGTTCCCCGAGCTCGACGCGCTGACCGTAGACATCTGGGACCGCATCCAGCACACCAACACGCGCGGGCCGTTCCTCCTCGCCAAGGCCGCGGCGCCCCACATGCGCAAGCAGGGCGCGGGCCGCATCGTCAATATCGCATCCATCGCCGGGCTACTACCGACCGGCAGCTCCATCGCGTACGCCACCAGCAAGGCGGCGCTCATCCACCTGACGCGCTGCCTGGCGGTGGCGCTGGCCCCTGCCATCACCGTGAACTGCGTCGCCCCCGGGCTCATCGAGGGAACGCGGATGGCCCAGCGGATCCCGCCCGCGGTGGTGGAGGGCGTGCGCCGCAGCGTCGTGCTTGGCCGCGGCGCCGACGTCGGAGACATCGCCGACCAGGTCGTGACGTTCTGTCGCGCCGATAGCGTAACCGGCCAGGTCCTCGTGGTGGACGGCGGCCTGGCCTTCCACTAACGGACGGCTCACGTGGTAATCCGGAGGCGACGATGACGCGGTACCTGTTCCGCAATGTGAAGCTGCTGGACCCCGGGCAGGACGAGCTGCTGGGCGGCCAGGAGGTCCTCGTCGAGGGCGAGGTGATCCGCGAGTTGTCGGACCGACCCATCCAGCCTGCCAACGCCACGGTGATCGATGGTGGCGGCCGGACGCTCATGCCGGGCCTCATTGACTGCCACGTGCACGTCTTTCTCAGCGAGCTGAACATCCGGAACCTCGAGCACGTGCCGCTGACGCTCATGACCGCCCGCGCGGCTGAGCTGATGCGCGGCATGATCGATCGGGGCTTCACCACGGTGCGTGATACGGGCGGGGCCGACTGGGGAATCAAGGCGGCGGTGGAAGGCCGCCTGCTCCCGGGGCCGCGGCTCTTCATCTCGGGGCGTGCCATCGGCCCCACCGGCGGCCACAGCGACTCGCGGCGCCGCACTGACGGTGGGGCGCCCTGTGGCTGCTGCAATGCCATGGTCTTCACCATGGCGCTGGCCGATGGCCCCGACGACGTGCGCCGGAGCGCACGCGAGCAAATGCGCCAGGGCGCCGACCAGGTGAAGATCATGATGTCGGGCGGCGTCGCGTCGCCCTATGACCCGCTCGACAGCCTCCAGTACAGCCCGGGCGAAGTTGCCGCGGCGGTCGAGGAGGCGCAGGCCTTCGGTCGCTATGTCTGTGCCCATGCCTACACGCCCGAGGCCATCACGCGGGCCATGCAGGGGGGCGTGCGCACCATCGAGCACGGCAATCTCATCGACGAGCCCGCCGCGCGGCTCATGGCCGAGAAGGGCGCCTTTCTGGTCGCCAACCTCGTGACCTACCATGCCATGAAGGAGCGCGCGGCTCAGCTCGGCATGTCGGCGGACATGCTGGCCAAGAACGACGTGGTCCTCGAGGCGGGCTATCGCTCGCTCGAGATCTGCAAGCGGGCGGGAGTGCCCGTGGCCTACGGCAGCGATCTCCTCGGCCCGCTCCAGGAGGAGCAGAGCCGCGAGTTCCTCATCCGGCGCGAGGTCATGAAGCCCATCGAAGTCATCCGATCCGCCACGACCGTGGCCGCCCGCGTGCTGCGCCGCGAGGGGACCTTGGGCGTGATCGCGCCGGGGGCTCTGGCCGATCTTCTCTTGGTGGACGGCAATCCCCTGCTGGACCTGGGCCTGTTCCAGAATCAGGGCGCGCACCTGACGGCCATCATGAAGGGCGGAACGTTTCACAAGAACCTCCTGTCCTGAGGATCGTCGCAGCCTTGACAACTGAACTTACACGGGTGTAGACGGGTAGCCTATGACCCGGCGATGGATTCTGTCGGGCGTGTCAATGCTTGCGCTCGTCGCGAGCATTGCGATGCTCACGGCGCTCGCCTATGCCAGTCCGCCCGATCCATCCTGGATTGCCGGGTGGTACGACGATGCCGACTTCGACGACATCGTCAACTACCTCACGTCCAGCGCGAGCCTGGTCGATGATGTCATCATCGGAGACCTTCTCCCGCTGGAGGTGCTCGCGAGCACGGTTCCGCAAGCACCCGAAGACGCCGCACCGCTCTTCCCTCGTTCCTCAGGTCGTCCTCGAGCCCCTCCGACCTCCTAGGCCTGTCCCGTCCGCTTCGCCGCTCTCTGCGGCGAAAACATCCGGGGTGTGGCCTATTGCGTGCCGGACGTCGGTCTGCGGCTCAGCGCTGACCCCGGCCCACCCAAGCGTAGGGCAGCGTTGCCCCCGCCTTTCGATGTTGGCGGCGGATCGAGTCGGCACGAGATTACTGCCATGGCCGGAGAGATCACCGTGCTGTCCACGAGCTCAGGTGGGGCCAGCGACGCAGATGGGTCACATGACGAGAAGCCGAGCAGTCTGAGAGGAACGACGTGGCCGCTTCATCGCCCGAACCGAGAGAAACGATCCTCGTGGTGGACGACGAGCCGGAAGTGCTTTCCATGGCTTCCGACCTGTTGCGGGCCTGCGGCTACCAGGTGTTGAGCACCGGAGATCCCCGGGAGGCCCTCCGACTCGCCCGCTTGAGCACCGACCCCATCCACTTGCTGCTATCGGACGTCGTGATGCCGCTGATGAACGGCGGAGAGCTGGCGAGGCAGCTCCGCGCCATTCGGCCCGACGTAAGGGTGCTCTTCATGTCGGCATACAGCACGGAATTCGTCGAGGACTATGGAGTCCGGCTCGGCCCCGGGGAGCCTTTTCTCGTAAAGCCCTTCGGCCTGGCGGAGCTCAAAAGCAAGGTGAGAGCGGTCCTGGACTACCGGTCGCCCTTTCTGAGACCGCGTGGCAAGTAACTCAGCCTGCCTCAGGCGACTCCACCGCGGAGCCTGGGTTGCGTCTGGCGCTACGGGATGCTACGGCTTGCCGCCCTCTGCATTCCCGTGGGTCGCATCTTCGCGCGGTTCTTGGATGGGCCGGGGCAGACTCACATCAGATTCGGGCTCGGTCCTGGTTTGCCAGCACACCAGCATGATACGGACCATGCGCGAGTGGTCGCACGCGCCCCAACTGTCGGCGGCAGCCTTGGGTGCCGGCTTGGGGCTGCTCGAGGCGCAACCGGTCAGGAGAAAGGACAGCGCCAGCGCGGCCGCGACGGCCAGGAAGAGCGTGGTCCACACCGACGTGTCCGGTTTCAATGGTGTCTCTGCCGATTGCTAAAGCAAGAGACACGCCACGCCCGAAGTCCAAGAGATGCGCCACTTTCGCGGGCGTTTCGCCGCTGACACTCGCACAAAGCGTCACGCATGATGCCGCTTCTGCTAATCTCTGCTGATCCAGCGAACCCCGACGTGGCGGGAGGTCAGGGTGCCCAAGACCAAGGAAAAGAATCGGGACAGCGGCGCGCCGGCCCTTCCCGTGGACATCGCTGCCGTCAGGTTGGATCGTGGGGTGCCACTGCCGGCCTACGCGAAGCCCGGGGACGCGGGTCTCGACCTGCGCGCCTCGGAGGCCGCGACGCTCGAGTCCGGCGGGAGGCGGCTTGTGCCCACCGGGGTTGCCGTCGCCATCCCCGAGGGTTACGCGGGGCTCGTGCTGCCGCGCTCGGGCCTGGCCCTGCAGCAGGGGGTGACTGTGCTTAACGCGCCGGGGCTCATCGATTCGGGCTACCGCGGCGAGCTGAAGGTTCTGCTCGTCAACCATGGCATCGAAGCCGTCGCCATCGCGCGCGGCGAGCGCATCGCGCAACTGGTCATTCAGCCCGTGACGCAGGCGCGGCTCGTCGAGGTCGACCAGCTGCCCGACTCTGCCCGCGGTGACGGCGGTTTCGGCAGCACGGGGCGGTAGCGCCGGTCGAGCGGCCGCGATTGACGCTCATGCGGGTTTTCCTCGGCCGATTTCCACGAGAAAACGCGTTCCCCTCCCGACGGCACTCTCGGCTCTGATCGTGCCGTCATTGGCCTCGGCCAAGCGCTTGGCGAGTGACAGGCCGAGGCCTATGCCCTTGCTCTTGGTCGTGAAGAGAGGCTCGAAGATTCGCTCGAGGTGCTCGGGCGCGATCCCGACGCCCGTGTCCTCGACGCTGATCTCGACCCAGCCGCCCACCGAACGGGTCCTCACGGTCAGCACGCCGCCGTCCGGCATCGCTTGCATCGCGTTCGAGAGGAGGTTGTCGAGCACGAGCCGAACCTGGTCCGCGTCGACCATGAGAGGCGGGAGCCCTTCGGCGAGGTCCCGCTCGATACGGACGGAGTCCGGAGCCATGAGCCGCTCGAGCCCGTCGCGGACGAGGCGGTTGATGTCAGTCGCCGCTCGCGTGGGCGGCGTCGTGCGAGCGAAGTCGAGCATCCCCGAGATAATGCGTGTGGCCGTCGCCACTTCCCGCTCGAGGATGGCCAGGTGCTTGCGCAGCCCTTCCTCCTCGGGCAGGACCATCTTGAGGTAGTAGACCGAGTTCTTGATGACGCCGAGGGGATTGCGGAGCTCATGGCTCACGCCGCCGGCGAGCTGGCCGAGGATCGCGAGCCGCTCGCGGCGGACCAGCTCCTCCTGAGCCGCCTCGAGCGCCCGCGTTTTCTCGTGTAGCGCCTCCTGGGCGCGCTTCCGGTCGGTGATGTCGCGGATGGCGCTCATGACGAGCACCCCTTCGTCCGTCTCGAGGGGGCTCAAGCTGATCTCAACCGGAAATTCACTTCCGTCCCGGCGCTGCCCATAGAGCTCCATGCCTGCTCCCATGGGCCGGACCCGAGGGTCGGCGAGGAAGCCTTGACGGTGGGACGGATGCCTGTCCGAGAAGCGCTTCGGCACCAAGATCTCGACCGGGTGACCGAGCAGCTCGCTCCGATCGAATCCGAACAAGCGTTCGGTCTGGGCATTGACCATCAGGATCCGCCCTTGGCGGTCGACCAGCACCATGGCGTCCGGCGCCGATTCGAGAAACGCGCCGAACTGGGCCTCGGCCCATTTCCGATCGCCGAGGTCCCGATGCGGCTCGCGCTCTGCGCCGTCGCCCATGGCTAGGATTCCGGGCGAACACAGAGGGGGCGGGGAGGTTCAGCGAGCGATGCCGGCATCATTTCGGTCTCCCCATAGTGACAGCAACGCTCTGGCCCGGGCGGCGCCGCTACTGGTTGAGACGGCGCCTGGCGAAGCCCAAGAGACCCTGCGGCATGAAGATCACCATGGCGGTGAAGATGATGCCGACAGGGATCAGGTAGTACTCGGTGAAGTAACGCGAGAGGCCCTCACGCAGTAGAAGGAAGAAGGCCGCCCCCGCCACGGGCCCGACGAGCGTGCCCATCCCGCCCATGACGTTGAAGATCACCACCTCGCCCGAGACGAGGAAGAAGACGAAGTCGGGCGCCGCGAACTTGTTCTGGATCGCGTAGAGGATGCCCGCCAGCCCCGCGAAGAGCCCCGAGAGCATGACGGCGACGATCTTGTAGCGCTCGACGGAGTAGCCGATGGCGCGCGCGCGCGGCTCGTTCTCGCGGATGGCCTGCAGCACCATGCCGAAGGGCGACTGGGTGACCCGGCGAAGGATCAGGAAGGAGACCGCCACCACCGCGAGCACGAACCAGTGCAGCGTCTCCGTGGTGAAGGGGACCGAGAAGAGGCCGGGGATGGACAGCGCCGGCCGCGCGAAGGTGAGGCCGTTCTCGCCGCCCGTCACGTCCGTCCAGGTAAAGATGATGACGTAGAAGATCTGCGAGAACACCAGCGTCGTGATCGCGAAGTAGATGTCACGCAGGCGGGTAGCGAAGAAGGCGACGAAGACAGCGACCCCGGCCGCGGCCGCGAGCCCCAAGACCAGGGCGAGCCACAGGTTGGCGGGTTTGACGACCATCAGCGCGGCCGCCGCGCCGTACATTCCCAGCCCGAAGAAGGCCGAGTGCCCGAAAGAGACCATCCCGGTGTAGCCGATCAGGATGTCCGAAGACATGGCGAGCAGGCCCCAGATCAAGATCTCGGTGACGAATCGCCGCCAAAATTCGGGCAGGACGAGCGGAGCGACGGCCAGGAGCGCGAGGATGACGCAGAAACCGGTCCAGTAGGCGGCGGCAGAGCGGCGCATCGCTATTTGGGTGTGGGCACGAAGAGGCCGGTAGGCCTGAACAGGAGCGTGAGGATCAGGGCGACGAACGAGACGATGACCGCCTGGGCGGGGCTCACGATCAGTGAGGCGTAGGCTTCGAGCAGGCTGATGAAGATGGCGGCGAGGATCGAGCCGCCGAGATTACCCATGCCGCCGACCACGACCACGATGAAGGCGCGTAAGGTGAAATCGGCGCCGATGTTCTGGGTGACGCCGGCGAGGGGACCGAAGAGCACGCCGCTTGCCGCCGCCATGCCCGCTCCGATTGCGAAAACGACGGTGTGAACCAGCGGGACCGGGATGCCCATGGCCTGGGCCATGACGCGATCCTGCATGGCGGCGCGGATCCAGATGCCGAACTTTCCGTACTTGAGAAAAAGGAAGAGCGCACCAATGATGGCCGCGGCGAGGACGGCGGTGGCAATCCGGTACCAGGGGTATTTCAGGTAGAAGAGCGAGAATTGCGCCGTGATGGGCTCCTGCAGCTTTCGCGCCGAGGGGCCCCACTGCCAGAGCGCGTACTTCTGGAGCACGAGCGAGATGCCGAAGGTGGCGAGGATGGTCGTGAGCGGGTCGCGGCCGAGAAGCGGCCGGAGCGTGGTCACCTGCAGGATCGCTCCGAACGCGGCGATGGCGAGCGTTGCCACCATCAGCGCAAGCCAGAAGTTTCCCGTCATCCCGATCGTGGTGGCCCCGACAAAGGCCCCGAGCATCACGAGCTCGCCGTGGGCGAAGTTCACCACGTCCATGATCCCGAAGATGAGCGTCAGCCCCGAGGCGACCAGCGCCAGGATCATGCCGTTGACGAGACCGTTGATTGTCTGGATGAGGATCTGCTCGACCGGAAGGCCCACTGCGCTCAGACTCCCAGATACTGGTGGATGACCGCGTGGTTGGCCTGGAGATCGGCGGCCAGCGCGTGGTGGCGAACCACACCCTTCTCCATGATGTAGACGCGGTCCGAGGCCTCGAGGGTCAGCGGCACGTTCTGCTCCACGAGAAGGATCGCGACGCCGTCGCGGTGCAGCACGTCGATGATCTCGTGGATCTGGGAAACCATGCGCGGCATGAGCCCCTCGGTCGGCTCGTCGAGGAGGATGATCTTGGGCTCGAGCATCATCGCCCGGGCGATGGCCAGCATCTGCTGCTCGCCTCCCGAGAGCGTGCCGCCCGACTGCCCGCGCCGCTCGGCGAGCACCGGGAAGGAGGTGTAGACCTTGTCGAGGAGCTCCGCGCGCCTGGCCTCGGTGATTCCGGGGCGGTCGAGACCGGTGCGCAGGTTCTCCATCACGGTCAGCAGGCGGAAGATGCGCCTGTCCTCGGGCACCCAGGCGATGCCCAGGTGTGCCACGTGGTGCGGCGCCAGGCCGCCGATCTGACGCCCCTCGAAGGCGACGGTGCCCTCCGACGGCCGCACGAGGCCCATCACGGTCTTGAGCGTCGTGCTCTTGCCGACTCCGTTCCGGCCGAGTAGGCCCACGACTTCGCCCGCGCGGACCTCGATGGACACGCCGTGGAGGATGTGGGACTTGCCGTAGTACGTATGCACATCTTGGAGAGCCAGCATCAGGTCTTCAGGTAGACCTCCTGCACCCGCTGGTTTGCCTGAATCTGCGCCGGCGTTCCCTCGGCGAGTACCTCGCCGTAGTGAAGCACCGTGATGGTCCTGGCGAGCCCCATCACCACTTCCATGTCGTGTTCGACGATGATGATGGTCAGGTCCTTGGCGATGCGTCGCACCAGCTCCACCGTCGCTCGCGTCTCGCTGACGCTCATGCCCGCCGTCGGCTCGTCGAGGCAGAGCAGCTCGGGCTCGGTTGCGAGCGCGATCCCGATCTCGAGGTTGCGCTGGGCTCCGTGAGAGAGGTTGGCCGCCAGCTCGTCCTCGTCCGGGAGCAGGCCGATCGCGTCAAGGACGGCCCTGGCCCGCTCGACGACGTCCGGAAACGACAGGCGATTGCGCACCATGTTCCAGGCGTGGTGGCGCGACTGGGCGGCGATCCGGACGTTCTCGAGGACGCTGGCGCCGGGCAGGATATTGGTGATCTGGTAGGAGCGCGCCAGGCCCTTGTGCGAGACCTTGTTCGGCGGGAGCCCGGCCACGTCCTCGCCGTTCAGGAAGACGCGGCCGGACGTCGGCTTCAGCACTCCGGTGAGGCAGTTGAAGAAGGTGGACTTGCCCGCCCCGTTGGGGCCGATGATGGCGCGGATCTCGCCGCGCTCCACCGCGATGCTGACCCGGTTGACGGCGGTCAGCCCGCCGAAGCGCATGGTCAGGTCCTCGGTGCGCAGGATGGGGCCGGCGGCGCCCCGGCCGTTTCCGGCCGGAGTTGCCGCCTGGTTGGAGTCGCCAGCGGTCACTACGAGAACTTGCAGTTCGGCGGGACGATCGTCTTTTCCTTCGGCACCGTCGCCAGCAGGCGGTGCTTGTTGTC
>WNFO01000734.1_pt1 | contig 24403 bp, 30 predicted proteins | sample 5400251 | NCBI WGS metagenome assembly WNFO01 (sample SAMN13153354, study PRJNA577476) | soil metagenome | isolation source: 100 cm saprolite under Madrone tree | place: USA:California | collected 2016-06-14
TAGAGCGATGGACGATTCTCCTGTGGGACAGCCAATTCTGGCTGTCCTCAGATGAACATCAAATGAGCGCAAAGGAGCAAGCAGCCGAAAGTCAACGAAACAAGTTCACGCTTGGGGTAGATATCGGCGGCACGAAAGTCGCCGCCGGCCTCGTCGATGCGCAAGGCACGATTTTGTTCCAGACGCGCGTGCCCATGCCCGCACGCGAAGATGCGGCGGCGGGCTTTGCGGCGGTAGAGCGCGCGATCAACTCCGTTTTTGAGAAGCATCCAGGAGCGCGCGCATCGCTGGCCGGAATCGGCATTTGCGCGCCCGGCCCGCTCGATCCCGTTCGCGGCGTGGTCTTGAATCCGCCGAACTTGCCGTGCTGGCGAAATTTTCCACTCGCTGCGGAGGTGCAGCGTGTCTTCCACGTTTGTGCCAAGGTCGACAATGACGCCAATGCCGCGGCACTGGCCGAAGCAGCTTGGGGCGCGGCCGTTGACTTTCGCAATGTGCTCTACGCCACCCTCGGCACGGGCATCGGAACCGGAATTATTTTCGACCGCCGCATCTACCACGGGCGCACCGGCAGCGCCGCGGAGGGCGGGCACGTCAGCATCGACTACAACGGCCCGCGCTGCAGCTGCGGAAAACGAGGATGCATCGAAGCGCTGTGCTCCGGCCCGGCGATTGCGCAGCGCGCGCGGGCACTCTTGGCGGAATCGAATACGCCGTCTCGCACGCGCGAACTTGCCGGCGGCAATCTCGAGAAACTAACGACGGAAAATGTTGCGGAAGCGTTCCGCGAAGGCGATACCGTGGCGAGAGAGGTTTTGCAAGCGACATCCGATTTGCTGACTGTCTGGCTCGGCAACATGATCGATTTGTTGGAGCCAGACGTAATCGTGTTTGGCGGCGGCGTAGCGCAATTAATGAGCGAGTTCTTCCCCCGCATACGGAGCGAGCTGCCAAAGTGGTCCATCAATTCGCGTTGCTGCGAAATCCCGCTCCTGCTGGCGAAATACGGCTCCGACGCCGGAATCGCCGGCGCCGCCGCCCTCTGTAGAGAATGACAATGAGAAGTATGTTGCTGTCAAAAACTCCGGCTTCTTTAGGCTGCGAGGTTTCGCGCAGAGCTGGCTGTGCTGCGGGGCAAGAATTCGCAGATCGCCGGCAAGCGATGAAGCCTCGCACCTTTGCGCGGCAAATGTGGCGGAAGCGTGTGGGAGTCGAACCCAAACTTTAGACTCCCAACTCACGGCGAATGATGACGTTACAGCTTCCGCCAAGTTCCAATTGGAGTCAATTGGAGTCAGTCCCGAGATCGACCCTAACAAGGCTCCAGGGCCCACCTGACAGTGATCCTGGGACAGCGGCGCGCGAGCTGGGCCCTGCGCTAGCTTTGAAAAAGAATCAAAAGAATCAAGATGAAAAACGGCAAGAACAAAGCGTGAGTAGGGCAGCAACAGGGCGACCAGAAAAAGCCTAAGACTCCGAAGAGCGGTCCGAAAACTGCGGCGCTCAACCGACACAAAGGACAGTGCACGATCTGTTCGCACGAGAAATGCAAAGAGATCGAGGCGGCATTTGTGGCCTGGGAGAGCCCGGAAAAGATCGCGACCGAGTTCGGGCTGAGCCACCGCACAACAGTCTATCGGCACGCAAAGGTCTTCGGTCTAAACCTGCGGCGCCAGCAAAACATCCGCGTCCCGCTCGAACGAATCATCGAACGCGCGAGCGACCCTGCGCTGCAAGTCACGGGCGCAACTGTAGTACAGGCAATAGCGGTGTACGGCAAGCTCAACGCGCAGGGCCAACTCATCGAACGCCGCGAGACGGTCAGTCTAAACGAGCTGTTCGAACGCATGACTGTGGAAGAGAAAGAGGCATATGCGAAAGAGGGCAAGCTGCCCGACTGGTTCACGCAAACGGCGGGGAGCCAGGTCGCTACAGCGCCGTACGAAAGCGGGAACGGGGGAGATGCGGAATAGTCGCTAGGAATGCGGGTTCCGCTGTATTCGCGTCGCAATGTGACAGTGATTTCGCGCTACAAAAGCACTCTTGGAGGAAGCTGATGGATATGACACTTCGACCCGGAGATTTTCCCGTTGGTTCGGTGGAGTCTCGCGCCGCAATGCGTGCGATGCTTGAGCGCAGCGAAGATTCCAGGCCGCGCCTCAGAGTTGTTGTGCTCCATCCGCCTCACGATTGCAAAGGAGAATGCTGTATCCAGCATTCAGACGCTGACCCAGCGGCGCGCGGGAAGACCGAGCCGCGCATCTGTCACTTGGCCGATAAACCGCTCAAGTGCGTGGACGGAGTAACCTTCTACGACGTACCGATGCAATTCTAATTTCGACAGGGAGCGAGTATGAACACACCAAAGCCGGGAGATTTTCCAGTCGGGAGCGTGGAGAGCCGCGCCGCGATGCGCTTGCAGCTATCAAACCAAGAGGCGGAGGTACGCGTGGAGTTCATTAACTACATTCCCCGACCGTGGCGGGGTGAGGGTCCAGAACCCGAGAATTGGAATAAGGCGCCTCGCCTCACGGTTGGGAGAGACAAAACGTACTACCTCTATGTCCCTCCGAACATGACTCCCGAAGAAGTGCGGAAGATCCTGGGCCTGGGCAAAGTCAAAACCACAGTGACATTTGGCTTAGGCCGGCGGAAAGACGCTGAGGAGCACTGAGGAGCGCCAGAAACGTCCGCGGATGGGGAATGGGTGCGGCGACTCTCGAAGAAGCGGGGAGGATGCGTTCCTACCCTCACGTCGGCGCAGCTTCAAGCCGTCACACCACTCGGCTCGCTCATGGTCCTTCCCCCAAAACCCTGAATCCACAAAACGTGCGCTGACCTTCGGTCCGTCCTCGCGCAAAGTCAGGCGCGGCACGTCTTCCAGAAACAGTAGGGCTTTGGAGCGCGAACTCTGCCGCTTTTGATCCACGCCTGCAGAGTCGCCCTCGATATCTTCGCTGCTTTCTAAGTGTGGCTGTTGGAATGGTGCCGGGGGAGTGGCATGCACGACTCTGCCACAAGCTGACTTCCTGATCGAGGTGGCCGCATGAGCCAGGCGGAGAGAACTGTTTACTTGTGCGGTAATAGGTGCGGACGAAGCACGCGCGAGATACAGGATGCTTGGCCAAGATGCGAACACCGTCGAAGCACTGCGCAAACTGATTACCATGCTTCCGCGGATCCCGTGGGTGCCCCGAGTCTTCGCCCAAATGCGCACGGAGGATGCCCGCTGGATTGAAACGACTGCAAAGTTGAGACAAGCCGTTGAGCGAGAGCTTGAACGGATGGTACCTGAGTGCGTCCTCGTCGCCGAAATGCCAGAAGTGGACGAAGGCGAGCTGAATCCTTCCAAGCAGACTTTCGAAAACGCGCAGCCGTAAGGCAGGAAAGCTAGAACCAGGATTCCACTTGGTCGAGGCTTGCGCTTCGAAATCGTTGGGCTGCGTCCGTTGTCTCAACAGACACAACAGGTTGTGAGAGGGTCTCGGCTGATCGAAGTTAGCGCTTCTCGATCCTCCAACGATGAACTTGGCCCCCGCGGTGCCCCAATAGAATCGAGATTCTACCGCTCTTTCATGGACCAGGCTTGCGCCTTGAGGCCATCTTTTTGCGGCGCGCCACAATGATAATTATTACCACCACAAACAGAACTCCGGCGATTATGCGGATCGTAGTCGGATCCATCGAAGCACTCTCCTTAAAATTTGTGCAGCACAGGTTTCGCTACGACCTTTGCCGCATACTGCCGAACTGGGCACTGCCTTGGGAGCGAATAAGCGACACAAAAATACGTTGAAAACTGCCAAGCAGCAAGAGAATAACCAAATGATCGATGACGACAATTGTGCAGCATCAGTTCCGTTCCTACGGTGGGGCGATTAGAAGCTGCCTGGCGCTGGCCAACACGGTAATACTCAGAGCTCGATGCCCCGTCGATCATTCTTACTTTCCGACCTCCTCAGCCGGCAAAACACTTACGCCGATCAGTATCTTGCACGCGACTGGTTTTCCGTCAAGATGTGCCGCCAGGAACTCCCATTGCGCAAGGGCATTAAGAGCAGACTGCGTCCTGCCATCCGGGCCGCGTACCGAGTGCAAAGCCCCTAGCTTGCCGTTCTCGTCAATGATTCCGGTAACGAACACTGGCCCTGAATTTGCGGTAAGGTCAGTTTTGGGTGTTGTTGCCTGGATTTTCTTCAGCACAACGGGAGGCGTAAGCAAGCCGTTCAGCAAGCCGTTTTGGGCGGGAGCAGAACTCATCAGCGTGTACTGCATGGGCCAGTCGGGACCGCCGCCGGCGTCGGTCATTGGTATATATACAGTGTAAACGGTGTCGCTGCGGGAGAACACGCCCAAGTCTCTGCTGGCTCCGCCGCTGCTTCCGCCAGAAATAATCGTAAGGGCGTAAGAACCATGTGGAATTGGACTGGTCGCGACAGCTCGCCCGCTGCGTCCTGGAACACCGCCTGAGATTGAGATGCCCGGCAGGCCTTTGTTTCCTGCAGCTGCAGGTGCGGCCGTGCCAGCGCCAGATTTCGATCGCGGTTTCACGCTAGACGGGGATTCGGTACTCGCAACCCCAGCATGGCCCTTGCCTACTTCAACTCTGGTTCCGGTCCCATTCTCTACGCTCGGGTGTGGCAGGTCCTCCGAGGCACCCGCGCCTGCAATCTTTGCATCGGGCCGCGACGTGGCCGACGAAGCAGTTGTGTATGTTCGTGGCCCCACGACGAATCGGGAGATCAGCTCCGCATCAGGAATCGTGGAAGCGGGCTCAGGAGGAACAGTAACTGCGTCGACTACAACGAGTGCCTTTGGCGCGGCAATTTCTGGGGCAGTGGTTGCGGCAAGTACCCGTGATCTGGGTTCGGAGCTGGGTTCGGCAGTGACTATAGTCTTCGGCGCCAGTGGTTCTGCCGGAACCACGGGGAGCTTTAGCGCGTCGACTGGCAACACCGGATTTTGCACTGCGGGTTCATCGGCTCGGAATTTGGACGGCTCTTTCGGGGCCGGTACTACGGGGTGCTCAAGCCGTGACGCCAGTGGCACCGGAATGGCCGGAGCCGGAAACATCGCCATGCTCGGCAGGCGGAGCGGATATGTCAGCTTCGGGGGCGCAACCAAATCCGGCCGGCGGATCGTCTGCACGCCTTTTGTCGAGTGTGGAGGGTTGGAAACGATCTCCTGAGCGCCAGCATAGTCAGGCTTTGGCCGATTGGGAGTGGGTGGGTCGGCTGCAGGCAAGGCGTCTGAGGCATCCACCACGCTGCGCGGCTCCTGCCCCGAACCGATTTTGGGTTTTGCGCTTGGGCCAGCCTCTGTTAACTGCGGCAGACTCGGCAGGAACAGTGGTTGATACTCAACCTGAGTGTCAAAATCTGGCGCGATATCAGGCACGTTCATGAGTCGGGTCGGAACGAGGATCGGCACCGAAAAGAGCACGGCGGCCATGGCCGTATGCAAAGATATGGACAGTAATAACCCATTTCGGAGAGCCACCGTCGCGGGTAACAGCGCGAGCTTTGGAGCTCGGACTTGTTTCCGTACAACGACGGGCGGTGCTAAGGGTCCGATCGCAGAGCGTACTCGCATCAAACCTTTATTGAAATTGCGTACGATCACTACTGGTTCCGCGGGTTCCATCGTGGAGCCTAACTGCATCGAACCGGTGCTCAGATTGGGAATCACTGGAGTAGGGTTGGGCGCAGAACGGAAAACGTCGCGGTTGGATTCAGGATCATCTGGACGCCCGAACTGCCTACCATCGAGAGTTTGTCCACAACAATGTTTCCAATTGTGAAGCTACTCCCACCCGACCCGCCCGACAATGTCAGACAACTGGTGTTAGTGCCGCAAGTGCCTCCATTGCCGTTATGGAGATAAATGAAGCCAGAGAATATGAAGCTCCCGCCGCCGCCCAGGATAGCGCAGCGTCCCCCGAAACCACCGGTGCATGACCCGCTGTCCGCGGCAATGGAACGGTTCTGAAAGAACAAAAAACCGCGGTTGCCATCAGGAGATCCATACTGGCCGGTAGCGCCTATGCCCGACGTACCGCCACACGGACCCAGCAGAACGCTGCCAGCTAGCGCGGCAGGAACCTGCGATGGGTTCGCTGAGCCGCTGGGACACTTTAACTGGATAGATGCTACGTATCCGGTTGCCGCAGGGGACGATGACCCATCAATCTGATATGAAACAATACAGCTGGAGGGACTGCCCGAATTGTACGGATAGGGCACCGATGTGCAGGCGCTGGCGCCACCACTGCTTGAGCCAATCCCGAGGCTGGCGGACGTGCTGAAGTAAAACATGACACCCTTGCTCCCGTCGCCGGTCGCAGTACTCATGCGGGCAGCAGAACCGCTGCCGAAAGTCAGGCCGTTCGCGCCCACGTAGTACAAGCCCGGGTCGAAGATTGCGGTGCTTGGACCTGTTGAGTCGACCCCAACATTCTGCCAAGTGACTCCTCCATCTGCGATCGTTCCCCCTGAGCAGGTTCCGTCGGCTAGGCGGGTACATCGGGTGGTAGTAGTAAACGCAGGACAGGTTCCAGCAGAAGTGCCGGGCGTCGTCACCACATAGACAAACCCAGTGGACGTGCATGCCGACGGCGCTGGCTTCATCAGTGTGCCTGCGGCATAGGCATGGTTCGGTTGCCAGTTCGTACCGCCGGCTTTAAACTTGGGGTTCGAGCCTGAATAAGGAAGGTTCAAACAGCCCTCGTCGCCCGGGTTAATAGTTCCGGTCGAGCAGCCCGTGTAGTCTCCGGGTGTGAATTCAACACACCCACTCGGATCCGGACAGCCCTTGAAGCCGAAGGGCACTGGCGTAGCCGTGCCACCGGTAGCGGGGGCGGTCGCGGGGGCGCTGACCGCAGCAAAGGGGTCGCCAAAGGGATTGGCTCCGGGAATCCAGCGGCCGGCAGTGCCCACGTTGACTCCGGTTGGCTTGGTCGTGGGTCCTCCAAACACCGCAAAATCGGCCCCGTTATTGTTGGGCCCGGCTCCCGATAAATTGATTGTCGAGTTGGTTGATAGAGCGACGGCGGTGACGCTGCTCGAGTCAACTTGAATCGAGCGCGGGGGACCTCCGAGGACATTGGCTGAGGCGCCACCGTTTACCTGGAATGCCGGGTTTGCCGTCCTATGGAGCACGACCAACGGCACGGGGGTAATCACAGAACTCAAGCCACAGCCGGCCGAAGCTGTTACATTTATGGTTTTGATTGAAGACGCTATTCTCGTAAAGTACGTTGCGACCGGGTCTGTAACGGTCACCTTGATGTAAGGGTTGGCAATCGTGGGCAAGCCCGCCGGGATGCCGCTCACGCCTGGCAAACTCGATGGAAAACTGACGCTGACATTGGATCCCGAATAGCCGTTGAATGACGCGTACATGCAAGGCACAGAATTCGGCTTAGCGCTGCAATCGAAGGTAGAGCCGATCCAGGAGAAATCGAGCCCGGGGAAGTCGGTATTGGCGGTTGGATCGGTACCCTTCAGGAACACATCTGCTGCACCAGCCTGGCAGGCAGCATCTGCAGCTCCCTGGGCCATCTGGCGATGGGCCCATACTTGCGAGTAATCGGTGGCCAGCCCCAGCACCGCCAGCAAGAAGAAAGCGATGAGGATGACAATAACCAGGAACGTCTGTCCCTGTTGAGGAGACCATCGTCGCAAGCTGGAGCAGTCACGTTTCATGTTATGGAGCCACCATTCTCCCTTCCGCAAAGCTGTGCATGGTTGGAGCTGTTATGAATCGCGGGAGAAAGGGGATATATGTGTAGGTGACAGACACTCGTACGCGGTTCGGCGGGGCGGAGCGGTTATCGGGAAATGTTACCGACGTGGATATGGCGTTGACGTCGTGCATGGAGGCGCCAGCGAAAGTCTTGACCTTCGCTTGGGTGCCGGCCGGGTCCCCACCGCTATGAACGATGGCATAACGAACGCCCTCATTGGCGGCATCGGCCAGAACCGAATAGGTGTACATAAGCCAACTTAGTTCGAAGATCCACAACACGACCGTGAAAACCACCACGATCATCAATGCGGTTTCGACGAGACTCTGGCCGCGTTGACGGCGCCATCGAGTGTGCATCCTCGGTCGCATGCTAATACAGCGACCTCATGGAAACCTGGCGATGAAATTTCAAATTGGATGGCAAAATTACCATGAATGCCGTGCCCCGAATAATCGGGGTAACGGTGTACTCCACATCTACCCGGTCAAGTACATAAACTGGCTGCTCTGGATCCGCGGCTGGCGTTGGAAACGTGTATGCCGGACCGAATTGACTGCATAGCGCAACGCCGGTGCTTGAGCTGACGCCTATAGAACTGCTACACACTTGAACGGCGGCATTGGACGTGGTGGCACCAGTAATGGCGTGCGTCAGGTTGTCATAGACGAGATCACTGATCGCCGTGGCTCCGGGAGCCGTTCCCGTCCCTGCCACCCCACCTTGAGTGGCGTATTGCGCGCCCATTCGGGGTGCAGCCGAAAGGACCAGCACCATGAACCAAAGGTAGCCCCAATTGATGATATTGAAGGCAAGCCCGAGCAGTAACGGCATGGCGATTGCCGTTTCGACCAGGCTTTGTCCCTGCTGCCCCTTAAGCCGGCGCCGTCTGGCGAATTTTCTTTGCCACATACTCATTTCTCCACCGATTGCGCCGCCATATCCGCGCGATCAAACTCAATCGCGTCGCCAACAAGCGTGGAAGTTGATTCCAACATGCCGGACGGCAGCTCAAGGACTGCCGCTGCCTTCCAGAACATCCGAGTCATCCGGAAGGGCCGCATATCAGGCCTAATGGCGATGACTTTCCATTCGTTGTCCAGAACCGCGATATCAATGGGGAACTGCATTCCCCAGGTATGGATGCTTTGCGAAGGCACGATTAAGAGGCCATCGCCCGGCAGGAGTTCGCTCTCCCCGAGCAAACCGACAATGCGCGTCAACCCGGTCTCGGCCACTCGTACGCGTTCTCCCATCAGCGTTCTTCGCGTGGCGTTGATTACGCGCACTGCTTTTTTTTGCCATCGCATCGCTATTTCGCCAAGTCCGTGAATAGCTTGTGCAACGCGATAATCGCCGGTCCCAGTGCCACCACGAAAATCATGGGAAAGATGAGCAAGAGCGGGAAAAGCAGTTTGACGCCCGTCTTCGCTGCCACTTCTTCGGCCATCTGCGTGCGGCGCGTGCGCAGCGTGTCTGAAAATTGTCCGAGCGCATTCGCAATGGGCGTGCCGAAGCGCTCCGTCTGGACCAGCATAGCGACAAACTGCCTCACAAAATCGATATCAACTCGCTCCGCCATGCTGCGCCAGGCGTCGAGACGCGGCTTGCCGGCGCGCTGTTCGCGGCTGATGATTTGGAACTCGTCGGCCAACGCAGGCGAGGTCAGCCTTATTTCTTCCCCGACCCGCACCATTGCTTGGTCAATGCCCAACCCGGCCTCCATGCAGATCACTAATAGATCAAGCGCGTCAGGCAGAGCGCGGCGGATACTCCCCTGCCGGCGAGAAATCAAGTTCTTGAGCACAACATCGGGGGCTATAAAACCGAGGACGACGCCCACCAAAATCGCCGCCATCATGTTGTCGCCGAAAAAACTTCCCGCAACGATCGCAACCACCGGCAGTAACATCTTCGCTGCCGTAAAGATCTCGATGTGCTCAGGCTTTCGAAATCCTGCGAGCGCCAGCCGGTAGGCCATATCCTCATCCGACCCGGAAACGACGCTGCGAATGGGCTTGAAAGCACTGGTGACTCCAGCCGCCGCTCGAGCAAGCCCGCTTGTAGGCGTCTCGATGATGCTAGGGGAGACGGGCGCTGGCGGAGCTGAAATTTCCATCAAGCGAGCATCAATGGTTCCCCTGCCGCTTAACATCAGGATCAGCGCGGCGGCAATCAGAAACACGCTAATAGTTACCGATATCAGAAACAGAAGCATCATGCGACGTGGTCCTTAGTACTTGACATTTACAATCTTGCGTATTAGCACCATGCCGATCACCATCAAAATCCCGGCCCATTTCATCAGCCATTGCCCCAGGGGATCTTGGAACAGGACTTTCCCGTAGCCTGGATGGAGGAAGTTCATACCGACGAACATGGCGAACGGCAACGCGCACAAGATCCAGCCGGTCAACCGGCCCTGCGCGGTGCGAATCCGCATCTGTCCGCCGACGCGTACGCGCTCACGAATCACATGCGAGGTCTTATCCAGGATCTGAGCCAAGTTGCCGCCGGTCTCCTTCTGAACCAGAATCGCGGTGACCAGGAACTGCAGATCGGGAACGGGCACACGGCGGCTTAGGTTGGCCATGGCCTCGCGGAATGGCAGGCCGAAACTCTGTTCATCGGCCGCACGGCGAAACTCCGAACGCAAGGGTTCGTCGGATTCCTCAGCTATACTCTCAACGCTGGCCGATAATGCCTGACCTGCCCGCAGCCCGCGCGACATCAGGTCGATTGCTTCCGGAAGCAGTTCCGAGAAGCGCCGCAGCCGCCGCTTGCGTTTTTGTAGCAAGAAAATGTATGGGATCGCGCCCAGCGCGAGACCTGGGGTCCAGCCCAGCAGCCCCGGGGCAATCCACCAATTGCCGAGCACAGCACCCAAGCAAATGAGCACCAGTGTGCTGAACACGATCCGGCCCACGGTCCACTGCAGATCGCATTGTTCGATCAACAATTGAAGGCCCACAGCGGCACGGTTGTTGCGCAGGAATTTATCGAAAGCGGGAATTGTGCTGAAAGTGACTTCCTTCACTATGTCCGGCTCGTCAGTTCCAGAGGAAACTCTCTTTCGATCAAGGGAGGCCAACCGGAAATAAATCAGTTTGTCTGCCTTCGAGGGTTCGGTAAAGAACGCGACCACCGCAAAGGCGGTGATCAAAATAATAAAAAAGATGCTGATAAGCGTCACGACTAAACCTCGCAGACGTGCTCGAAGATGTTCGGCGGAAGCTGGATACCCGATGCCTTCAATCGCTCGGTAAACGTGGGCCGCAGACCTGTCGCGCGAAAGCGGCCAAGTACGCGACCGTTCGCTCCGATGCCAAGGCGATCGAAGACGAATATATCTTGCAGGGTCACCATGTCATCCGAGACTCCGGTAACCTCGGAAATTTGCGTCACTCGGCGGACGCCATCGCTGAGCCGGGCTACCTGCACGATAATTGACACCGCTGATGCGATTTGTTGTCGTATGGCCTTGTCCGGCAGATTGATCTCGGCCATCAAAGACATGGTTTCGAGGCGCGCGATCGCGTCGCGCGGATTGTTGGCGTGAATAGTAGTCAGCGAGCCGTCATGGCCGGTGTTCATGGCCTGCAACATATCCAACGCCTCGCCGCCGCGCACCTCGCCCAGCACGATGCGATCCGGGCGCATACGGAGAGCGTTAATCACCAATTCGCGCTGACGAACTGCGCCTTTGCCCTCTACGTTCGGAGGACGGCACTCCATTCGCACGACGTGCGGCTGCTGCATTTGCAATTCGGCCGAATCTTCGATCGTGACGATTCGTTCGCGCTTGGAGATAAAACTCGATAGCGCATTCAACAAGGTGGTCTTACCTGCGCCCGTGCCTCCCGAGACAATGATGTTGAGCCGCGCTTTGACCCCGCTCTTCAGCAGTTCCAGCATCGGAGACGTAAGGGCATGCTTGGCAAGCAGTTGCTCAACCCCGATCGGAGTACGGCCGAAGCGGCGGATGGACATGATCGGACCGTCGATCGCGAGTGGCGGGATGACCACATTTACGCGCGAGCCGTCGTCCAAGCGCGCGTCGCACATGGGCGACGATTCATCCACGCGGCGTCCCACGTTCGACACGATCTTGTCAATGATGTGGCGCAGGTGCGCAGCATCCTTAAAAACAACGCTGGTAAGTTCCAGCATGCCGCCTCGTTCGATGTAAACCTGCCGATGCGTGTTGACTAGAATGTCGGTAATGGATGCATCTTGAAGCAGCGGCTCGAGAGGCCCCAGGCCAAATACTTCGTGCAACACCTCGCGGCAGATTCGCTCTTTTTCCGCCCCGCTGAGTGGGACATTAGCCGCGCCAATGAGGTCATAGATTACGGTCTGCACCTGCGTTCGCGCACGTACGTCTTGCAGCGAGGTGAGCCTCTCGAGATCGATCTTGTTCAATAAGTCGCGATGGAGAGCTGTCTTCAGCTCCTGATGTGATTTGTACGAAGGCGCACTGGCGCCTTCTGATGGCTGAGGAACTGATGTGGTTGCGAATCCGAATCCCATGCCTTTAAACTCTCCCAGGCGAAACTACTTGCTAAACAGCGCTCTCATACCACCGCCAGACTGGGCCGCAGCCATAGCTTTGGCTTTGTTGTCGCCACTGCCGCCTGCCAATTGGTGTGCCCACTTCTGGATGGCTGCTCCAAAATCCGATTTACTTCCTGAGGTAATTGGCGTCCCGGTGTGGATGGCGCGAATTACTTCGCTGTAGCTGTTTGGTACCCGCAGCGAAATCGCTCGCCCCAAGGCTTTTTCAATACGCTCATCGCTCAGCGGTCCCTTCTTCGAATGACGGTTGAGCACAACTTGAATGCTGCTCGAGCTATATCCCAGTTTTGACAGGTGCTCCATGTAGCGGACTGTGTTACGCACCGACGGTAATTCAGCGGTCATTACGATCGCAACTTGCTCCGACTGCGAAATGCATGCCCGCGTCCCATCCGTTAGCCCGGGCGGGCAATCGACGACCACGAAATGATAGGTGTCAGCGAGAAACGCGAGCGTATGTTCCACACTGGAGGGCGACGCACCATGAATCATATCCGCAGTTTCGGGCGAATCGAGTAGATCGAGTCCAGAATTATGGTGCAACAGAAAGCCGCGCAGCAGCTCTTCGTCCAAGTGATCCGCGTTGCTGGCAAGCTCGTAAAAACTGTACTGGTGACGGCCCGTGCCGAGGTACAGGGAGGCATCGCCCAGGGCGGGATGCTGGTCAACCAATAGGCATTTTCGCTTCCCTTCATGAGCGAGTTCCAACGCTAAATGCAACGCAAGCGAGGTGACTCCAGTGCCTCCCTTTGAACCAACAAGGGTGATGACTTTCCCACGGATTGTCGACCGGTTTTTTTTCTTCTGCTTCGCTTCCACGCGTGTCAATGCATCCAGCACGCGCTCGTGCTGCACTGGCTTTAGCAGATACTCCGCGCAACCTGCTCGCATGGCGGCGATAATCGCTTCAGGCTCTGAATACGCCGACACAGCAAAACTGTGTACGTCTGGATATTCGGAACGCAATCGCTCCGTCATCCAGATCGCTTCTTCGGTATTTCGGTCGTAGTCAATAAAGCAAACACGGGTCTGTGCGAGGTCCAGGGCGCGGGCTATCTCTCGTTCAACGCCCACATAATGGTCCAGATTCCCAACGATAACCGCCCCGGGAACGCCTGCCATGAAATGAGACAAGGCTTCGTAGGAGGTGGCATCGAGGCAGACCGCCATTACCCCAACTCGGGCTGACCTTTCAACTGTGCCCATTCATTTGCTCCCGTTCCCATGTGGGATCTTCGTGTCAAATTGCTTATGCTCCAGCGGTGCGATCGGCATCTTGGGCACCTCGGGCGCAGCGGTTGGCGTCGCCGCCGGGTCCACGATGGTTGGCGTGACGATCACAATCAGTTCGGAGTTCGTCCTGCTCACCGACCTGGACCGGAATAGCTGTCCCAAAATCGGGATATCCCCAATACCTGGCACCTTGGAAAATTGCGCCGTCGTTCTCTGATCAAGCAGCCCAGCGATGCCGAAGCTCTGGCCATCTCTCAACTCCACCACAGTCTCAGCATGGCGAGTCGCAATGGCCGGCAACACAAATCCGCTGATGGTTACCGCGTTGGTGAAATCGAGTGAGCTCACCTCTGGGAAGACCTTCAACCGGATGGTGTCATCGCTCTCGATAGTCCCGGTGAATTCCAGTTTGACGCCGAAGGGCTTGAACTGCACCGAAACCGTCGTCTGGCCGGCTGCGCCCGTGACAACCGGGTATGGTAATTCTCCGCCAGCCAGGAAACGCGCCGGCTCCCCATTGGCTGCCAGCAGGTCCGGCTCTGCCAGGATTTGCAGCACATTCCTCTGCTGCAGGTCACGAATCGTTGCGCCTAAATTGAGGTCAGGCCGGAAGATGAAGATGTTCAGCAGATCTGAGATGGTCTCCTGGGTAGTAAAGCCCTTCGTGGAAGCCCCAATGGCACCCGTCAACTTGCCCTGCTCCCCGAGACCAAGCGTCCCGAACTGCTGCGTGGTCGTTGTTCCAATAGTGTTCGCGGCTCCGGTACTGAGAAGGTTGAAGCCGAAGGCCGTCAACTTCGATCGATCCACCTGGGCAAACCGCACCTTCAGCAGTACCTGCTTCTGCCGGTGTGGCTGGGCGACTTGGATGGAGTTCACAATATCTTTAGAGAAAGGCGCGGCCATTTTTCCGATCTGGTCGGCAACCGCCGTGGACGATGCCGTCCCGGTCAAAACCACCCTGCCCTCTTCAGACTCTGCCTCGACAGCCTCCCCCGGCAACCCGCGTGTGATCGCTTCGCGCAGCAAGGACACATCCACATCGGCGAACACCTCGATGATTCGCGATTGATTGTTCTCCTGCCAAAGAATCACGCTGCTGCTGCCCGCAGCAGTTGCGGTCACCACGACTTCATTGGGCGCCGTCGTGGCCGTGGTCACAACCGCTGGGTTACCGACCAGCACGCGCTGGAGGCGAGGATCGGTCCGAATCACTACCGAGTGGCCCACAAGGATGTGCAGAAGCTGGTTGCTGGCGTTCTCGGCCGGCGCTGTCTGCGGCGCAGCCTGTTCCGCAGGGAGTTTCTGCTGCGTGGAGGGTGCGGCAGGGATCTGTGCCCTCGCAGGACCGAGAAGGCCCACGATAGTCAACGTGCAGATCACCAGCAGACAACGTGTTGCGAGATGGACTTGCAGAATGGTCTCCTTCGCCTTATTCCGGCTTTGCGGGAAATTTAGCGATTGTTATCTTCCCGTTTACCACCGTCTCTACCGTGTAGACCTCAGGAAGCCTCACCATCGCGGCGACTTGCTTCACGTGTTTTGTCACCGGCTCGAGCGGCTTCTTTGCTATCCCGGCCAATTCAGCAATATCAACCGGCCGGACGTCCGGACTCGCCGAGTCTCCGCTGTTACGCAGCACGAAATGGATGGTGCCCTGGTTCTGCGCCAGCGCCAGCTTTTCCGATTGTTCAGGGGTCACGAGCAGCGTGACTACGTTTACGTTTTCAGGCTTGCCGTTCGGGTCCGGATCCATTTTCGTTCCGGTTGACAACACCAAAACGTTCTGAAGCACCGTGCGTGTCTCCGTGCTTGAGGCATTATTGTCGGGCTTTAAGGTGACCAGCACATCCACGTGGGAGCCGGGAAACATAAATCCGGCGATGTTCGTGACCTCGTTGGTCTTTACGGCGGTCGCGCGCATGCCGTCCGGAATTTTGGCCGACAGACCTAAACTGGTGCTAGAGGCTAGGTCACGGCGCAGCACCGGTTGCTGCACCGCTACGGCGTACATCAGCACATGACCTGTGACGTCTTCCTTTTTCTCGATTAGCCCTTCCAGCGGCACATTCACGGGCCAGTCAATCTCCGTCAGGTTTTCAGCGCTAATGGGAGTGCCTGGCTGCAAGGCAACCGCGGCTGCAATAATGCGCTTGGTCTTCGGGCGGGCACTGGCCTGCGTGCGCGTGATGCGCGCATAGAAAACAGACGTGATGCCCAGCGAAATCACCAGGGCGGCTACTAGCGCGAAACCAAGTCGTCGAGTACCCATGAATTACCTCCACGACTGTGTAAAAACAGCCCAGTACAAAGTACCGGCGGCGAATGCCAGCCCATAGGGCATGCGCACTGCGCCGGGGTTATCAAGATTAACGGTGGGATGTGTCTGCAGTCCGTGCTGCGCGTGAAATGCCACCACCCATAACGTGTTCCGTAGCGTCTCGGCAATCCGGCCAGACGCAACGATGAAGACCATGGCGAGCGCGCCTCCCGCAACCGCGATAGCGAACATTAGCTGTGGCGACCCGGCGAGACCAGCCATGCAGCCGAGCGCCGTGGCCAGCTTCACGTCCCCCGCCCCCATTGCCCGAACGAGGTGAAACAGCATCAGAACGCCTCCAAAGAGAAGGCCCCCGCCCGCGCTGAGCAGAAGCCCTCGCCATCCATGGAGCGCACCCTGCAGTCCCAAGCCAACCAGCACGGCTGGGTAGGTTAGCCGGTTAGGAATGCGTCGCGCTTTAACGTCAGTGAACGCTGCACACACTGCCACTGCCACGGCCAGCATCGCGGTGAATTGAGCCGAATTCATAAAGATCATTTCAAGAGCCGTGTACTCCATCTCTTGCTATGGCCGCATCGAGCGTTTGAGCCGGCCAAAGACAGCCCTTCAGAATCGACGGTGGCGCCGCGCGAGACCGGCAAGAGCTGCCCGGCGCCGTAGCCTGTTATGTCAACAAGCCGTTAATTTTCGTCTTGAGAGAAGTCGTCCAAGTGGCGAAGTCTGCGGCCAGGCTGGCCGAGCCCGCGAAAACGCCGCTCGCAACGGCAACCAGAACCAAAGCGTACTCCACCAAGTCCTGACCCGATTCTTCCCGATGGAACTTGCTTATGAACTGTACAAACATCATAGAATCTCCTCCTCAAGATTTGGCTTTAAAGTACACCAATCTTGCCTGGTCGCTAGGCGGGCACGAATGAAGAGTTGCCCAGGCCAGGACATGCGTTGCCGCGAAAGGAAGGGTGCCGCGGCGCCGCATGGCCAAGTGCGGCCCGGCGCCGTAGCCAGTTATGTCAACAAGCCGTTAATTTTGGTTTGGAGAGTCGTCATCCAGGTGGCGAAGTCCCCGGCCAGCGTAGCCGAGCCGGCCACTACGCCGGTAGCAACGGCAACCAGGACGAGAGCATACTCCACCAAGTCCTGACCCGACTCTTCCTGATGGAACTTGCTAAGGATCTGTGAAAACAGCATAGAAATCTCCTTCCTCAAATTTGACTTAAGTACACGCTGCTCGCCTGGTCCCAAACGACGAGTGCCCAGGCCAGTACATGCGTTGCCGCGAAAAGGATTACGCCGGACGGCCAAGAGCTGCCCCGCGCCGTAGCCTGTTATGTCAACAAGGCGTTAATTTTCGTCTTGAGAGAAGTCATCCACGTGGCGAAGTCCCCGGCCAGCGTGGCCGAGCCGGCCACTACACCGGTCGCAACGGCAACCAGGACCAGAGCGTACTCCACCAAATCCTGACCCAACTCTTCCTGATGGAACTTGCTGATGAATAGTGTGAACGTCATGCGTAATCTCCTTGTTAAACCTAAGTTAAATGCACCGGTCCCCGCGCGAAGATCCTGGTCTTGGAGACCAACATCCGATAAATGCCTGATAGTGATTTGGGGACTATTTTTGGGGACTATTACTGATCATCTAAAGAGCACGCGTCGAGCCAAAATCGTCCGCGTTTCGCGTCAGGCTCCCCCGTGTAAGTTGGTCAGCTAGAGCCACATAGCCACAAAGGGATACAGGGAAGGCAACCTTCCGATCAAGTAAGATCAATAAAAAGATGCATTGTGGAAACGTCCTGCCCCTGCCAGGCAGAACTTTTCCTCAGAAGGAGATGTATTCACGCCGGTTCCTTTCACCGTTTAAGAAGTGAATTATAGCGCCCTACCTGGAAACTAACGAAAACTTGCCGCTGTTCACATGGAGATTTGTGCTATTCAGTCGGTTAGGTTGTCCATTCGGTTGTCCCTAAGGTAAGAATGCTCCGAATTGAAATATGCCTCAGCGTAGTGGCGATTCTGTGGACCTTCGCGGTTCCGCATTTCGGGTCGCGTTGGTTCGAGCGTATCGAATCTAGTCTTAGCCGGTTCGCCCAGCGCCGGCGATCATCAGTGATGGCGGTGGGGATCTTGGCTGTTCTCGCGCGGCTCGCCGTCCTGCCGATCCTTCCGGTTCCTAACCCCGCGATACACGACGAGTTCAGTTACCTCCTGATGTCGGATACGTTTGCGCACGGGCGGCTCGCGAACCCAACGCACCCGATGTGGGTACATTTCGAGACGTTTCACGTCAATCAGGTTCCTACCTACGCCTCCAAGTATTACCCTGCGCAGGGGATCTTCTTGGCGATTGGCCAAGTGGTGTTCGGGCATCCGTTCTGGGGTGTTCTTCTGAGCTCCGCGCTGATGTGCGCCGCGATTTGCTGGATGCTGCAAGGATGGATGCCGCCAGCTTGGGCGCTGTTGGGCGGCCTGCTGGCGGTGGTTCGGCTGGGAACCTTCAGCTACTGGGCAAACAGCTACTGGGGCGGTGCGGTTGCGGCCATTGGCGGTGCATTGGTACTCGGTGCTTTGCCCCGCATCAAGGAGAAACAGCGAATCCGGGACGCGGTGTGGATGGGAATCGGCTTGGCGCTCATGTTCAATAGCCGCCCATACGAGAGCCTGTTCTTGGCGGTACCGACTGCAATTGCTCTTCTCGTTTGGCTGCTCAGAAACGATGAGCGGCGGATTCAGACCGTTCTGCGTGTGATCTTGCCCCTCGGAATCATCATAACTGTTACCGTCGCCGCGATGGCGTTTTACTTTTGGAAGACGACGGGGCAACCATTCCGGCCTCCCTACCTCGCCTATGAGAGGACATATTCGACTGTCCCTCTTTTCCCATGGGTGCCTCTCAAGTCAGCGCTTTCCTATACTTCATCCGAGCTATGGCATTTTTATGAGGCACAGCGCGAACTCTTCAATTTCGCCGCACGGCATCCTTTGCAGAACATCCTCCTCCGGATCTTCGTCTTCTGGCTCTTCTATCTCGGACCTACGCTGACGATACCGTTTCTGATGCTGCCGTTGGCATTGCCCGTCGGGGTGAAACTTTCAGATTTTTCGGCAGCCGCGCGATTTCTCTTGCTGACCGCTGGTGTTTCATTCACTGGAATGGCGTTGCCATTCGTTTTCTTGCCGCATTACGCTGCACCGATTACTGTCTTGGTTTACGCGTTAGTTTTATCAACAATGAGATATATCCGGTCCTTGTTCTTTGGGGCGAAGCCCGTGGGCTTGGGAATTACCAGGGCAATCGTTGTGTCTTGCGTTCTGCTTGCAGTTGTTCGCATCTCAGCGCCAATTTCGGGAATCCCCTTGACTCCTCCAAAACTCAAAACCTGGGCGGCGGACAATTATAAATTCCCGGAGCGCCCCGCCACGATCTCGGTACTGAAGGGCTTGGGTGGATTGCATCTGGTATTCGTCGTCGCCCAGAATGAAACCAATCAAGATACTTTTGATTGGGTTTACAATGTGGCGGACATTGACGCCTCGAAAATCGTGTGGGCGCGCGATCAGGGCCCTATTCAAAATCAGGAGTTAATTAACTACTATAATAATCGAAGAGTTTGGATCCTCGATCCGAGAGGCACCCCTCCGGCGCTGATGCCATATCCTTTCTCTCAGGCAGCTCAACGGCGATGAATGAGCGCCGCAGTCCCGAAGGTGTTGCAGAACTGGGGCCACTTGGAGTTGTCGGCAAGCGGCCTGTCAAAACCTATGGAATGGTCAATAGTTGGCAAGGTCTTGGACCTACTAGGCAAAACACTTCCCTCGAAGAGTAATTTGGTGATGCTCGCTTGAACTTAGAGTTGCCCTTGGGCAAGCACAATAGGTTGCCAATAAGGCTGCCACTCCAGACTGACCGTTTTGGCATGAGTATTGCTCATTGCTTTCTCCAAACGGCTTGAAGTGCGGGATCCGCCTCTCAACACCATTCTTCGCCCGGGAACTTAGGTCGCAGGCCAGCTTGTGAGTATACCGGGCCGCTGGGACTTGAGACTGCACGGTTTCGAGGGGCTGGTCATATCGCCGCTAGGGGTCATCTTATGAAAATCCTAATTGTCTCTCTCATCGTCTGGACCTTTATCGTCCCTTGCGCAATCGCGATTTCCCTGATCTTCATATTCGTAAGCGCGTTCATGCCCAATCTTTTTCTTGCTTTAATCGGGCTTGTGTTTGCTCTTTTGAGCTTGTTGGTAATGCGGGGGTTGCTCTGGATTCCCCAGTCATCTAGGGATGCCGCATCGCTCCATTCCCAGACTAAGTTTAAAACTGTTTAACATGTGCTGGCGACGCCCATGGCCCCCCGTCTACCAAAAGCACACGCAGATGCTTCTGAGTGTACAAGAGCGGAGGGAGAAGGCCCCTTGGGAGACCACCCTTCGTTCAAGAGTAATCCCGTTGACCGCCGTCAACGTATCTCCGGGGTTCGCCGTTCGGATTTCCTTTCGATGACCGCGGCGGGAATCGGATGAGTCTTTCCTTATTGTTGTTTGGCACGACTAAGTACCTCCTCCAGTGCGGCCTTGTTTCGAGTACGTGCGCGAGCCGCAGTCAGCACGCCTTCGGGGCAACCACTTAGGTCAGAACGTACTGCGGGATGGAATCGTTAAGGCAAACTGTGTGTGCCAAAGTGAAGAGTGATTGTAGCTCCTTCGTCACATTCGCGAGGCTGGCCGCAATACGGGCCTCCACCTGAGTTGTTGCCTCGGTACTGTCGCTCGTTTGAGTTCGTTTTCGCACGCCGTCAAGGATGAAGGCCTGTTCGGAGCGAAAGCCCCTGTTCCTTTGCGGCAGAGCGCACGCGGCCTCGAAACTCTTTGCTCGGGAAGTGCAGATCCCGCTTCGTTATGTGTTTCCTTAACCAAACTCACGATCTGGGCCCATGCTGACCTGCGGTCGGCTACCTTGTCGGTATTGGACGAGAGCACGCAGCGACTTATACCGCGTGACAGAGTGTTGAAGCTACTCCGCGAGAGAGGGAACCGGGGAGCGACGACGGCCGATCTAGCGCGACTTGGCTCATGCAATTACGTAGGCGAGCTTCGAAGGCAGGGTTTCAACGTAAAGGCGGGAAAAGAAGCGGATGGTTCCTGGCGGTACGTGCTTGGCCAAGAGGGCAGGAAGAGACCTCGCAAACTTGTGACGCAATGGCAGGAGTACCGATCCGCCCCGGCATCGAGGAACACCTTGTCCGCGGGGCTATGAGCCTTTGCGAGTTCGGGATCTACGCGCTGATTCACATTCAGGCCGACTACCGCACTGGAATCTGGCGCGGCTCTGCGCCCCGGATACTTGCGACGGCGCCGCGCGGTGCGAGTCTCCGTCAGGTTCAAAGGGCCTTGGAACACTTCGAGAGCGTGGGCTATTTGAAGTCGTTTCGAGTCCAAGGCGCACGTGGAAATACCCCCTACCTCATCGACAAATTCACAGTCCGTTGTGGTGCGCTGAAGGGATACAGGGTAAACGCCGCAAAGTCAGAATCTTGGCAGCGCCCGTTCTATGAGCTTGTCGCAGAGGTTGTCACTGAGGATGACGCTGTACCTGTCGCAGAGCATGACGCCTTATCAAGAAGTAAGAAGGAAGGAAGTAAGAAGGAAAACCCCGCGCCGAAACCCACGGCGCCCGCCGATACCCGCTTCCGGCCTTTTTTCCACTTCGCCTATGAATCGTTCACCGTCAAGCACGGACGGAAACCCCTCTGGCAGGGCAAAGACCACAACGGCCTGAAAAATCTTCTCAAGGGTCTGAGCGCCGAGGCCCTTCCTTTGGAGCGCCTGCAAACGCTCTGGCGCAACTACCTCGATTCAACCGAAGCATTCACGGTGAAGCAAGGCAGCTCGCTCGCGTACTTCTGTTCGAATATCGACAAATTTTCTGACGGTCCGCTAACGGCCGCCAGTGGAAAGGTGAGCTATGGAAAGTCAACTGCTACCGATCTCGCTCTCCGAAACGCAAGAGCGCTCGGACTCGACGGAAAAGTTAATTAGGGAGTGGCTTTTTCGCTTCGGCGTCGAGCACAAGGAAGATGTCGCGCCCAAACTTCCGCTTTGGCTGGAAGCCTTCGGCGGCATGGACGCCGCGATCTTGGAACGACTCTTTCACCGAGCGCTCAGGACGTGCAAGTTTTTCCCGAAGGTTTCTGAGATTCTTGAGCCGCTGGCCAGCGCGGAAGCAAACGCTGCTCCAGAAGCCGCAGAGGAAGCCTGGGCGGGTGTCCTGGAAATTCGTCGTGTCCACTGGAATCCCGATATACCCGGCCCGTTCAATCGCGCCATTGCGAGACTGTCCGAGCGTGTGCGCCAAGCCGCGAGAGCCGCAGGAGAGTTCCGAGACTTTGAGTCTGTGGAAGCGCTGCACACCTGGGCGAAAAAACGCTTCGTTGAATCCTTCATCGCCTACGGCGAGCTCGAGCAGAACAGATTCCTGATCCCTGACGGCGAGATTAAAAACCTTTTCGCAGGAGCGGCCCGAGCAAAAGCGCTTCCCGCGCCCGAGGTGGACTTCCACGCCTTGCACGAGCGGGGATTGCGATACGCGGAACAAAACAAACTGCTCGATACCTACAGCCAAGCATCCCGCGATCTGCCAGCGTGGGAGCCCGAAAAGCGTGCGGAGATTGAGGCTGAGTTGCAGAGCTACGGCGAGCGATTCAAAGCGGCAATGGAGAAGAAGCCGGTCGCCAGCAGTGTGACTATTCCGGAACCGCAAGCGGTGGAGGCATCGCCGTCTCATCGCCAAAGATCCTAGTACACATCCGTGCTGGTCAAGATTTGTTTCTGAGTTTTTCCGTTTTCCAGGCCTCTTACTAGTGTGGGAAAGGTGAACGGTGCATGAAAGACACAGATCACTCGTGTTGTGCCGCAGTGTTCAGCGAGAATCCGGACGGAGCAGGTGAAGAGAGTAAGAATTACTTTCTTCAGCTTCGTCTTCTCCAAGTTCTTCACCCTGTTGCGCGAGCAATTTCTTTGAAGCGTAGGAGATAGAGACGCAGTGAAAGCGAAAGTCACCGTGGAAAAAACACCAAAACGGGCGGGAGCGACCCCACTTTTTCGGCTTCCAGCCGCCCAAAAAGTTCGTGGGGTCGCTCCCGCCCTCGCAACAGAGGCAAGAATTTAGGAATGGCGACCGCGCTCCAACTCGGTCGTGTGATAGACTCCGCGCCAGTAACGTCATCGTCGCCGAGCATTGAGAGGAAGATCATGCCCCGGCGACGCTTCCAATCTGGACGCGTCTATCAGCGAGGTACCCGATGGGTTGGATCGTACAGGGATTATGAAGCCAACCCCGAGACGGGCAAGAGGACACGACACACGATCACCTTCAATCGGCGGTTACATCGGAGCGTGCCGCCAAAGCTGCCCTTCAACCATACCTGGACGATTACAACGCCAGGGCCAAAGCAGATCTCAAACCCTCAGCGCCACGAGGCAAAAAAACAGTCAGAGCGCTCGTTGATGAGTGGACTGACAAGATTCTGCCGAATCGAAAGCCTGGGGGAGCGCGTGCGGCCTTGTCGCACATTCGCACATACATTCTTCCGCAGCTTGGCGAGGTTCCATTGCGTGAACTGACTCTCAGCCATCACCAAGCGTTTGTCACCGCAGTCGGCCGGCGCGTTGATCGGCGCAAAACCGCCGAGAATGTCCACGGCACCTTGGGCTCGATTCTCAATCTGGGCCGGAAGTGGGGTTACGCGGTCCCGAACGTCGAAAAGAAGGACATCGTGTTCCCTGCTGACAAAAAACCTCAACCTCAGATATTTTTCTTCGACGCAGATACAGCGGCGCGAGTCATCAATGCCGCGGTGTATCCCTACAAGCTCATGCTCCTCATCGCCGCAGTGTGCGGCCTGCGCATCGGCGAAGTCACAGCCTTGAAAGTCAGTAGCCTTGACTTCAAGCGGAAACTCATCCACATCACCGGCGCCCTGGACTATGCCACTCGAAAGGAAAGCACCCCGAAGAGTGACAATAGTGCGGCTCCGGTCTGCATGTCTGAGCTGCTCACGAAACATCTGCGCGACTGGCTCGACAAACACTATAAGCCGAACCCAGACGGCTACCTGTTCACCAACTCCAAGGGCAAACCCTACCTGTCCGACAACGTGGTAAGGTCAGGCGTGCATCGGGCAATGGCGAAACTTGGAATTGAAACCGCGAAAGGCGTTCACATCGGTATTCACTGCTTCCGGCACGGCGTCACTTCGGAATTGCTGGAATCCGGCACTCCAATTCACGTCGTTACGCGCCTCATGCGCCATGCTGATTCAAACGTCACGCTGGAGCACTACGCGCATATCGTCGGAGATGCCGAGCGCGTCGCGTCTGAGAAGTTCTCTCAGCGCATCGGACAGAACATCACTCAATTGGAGTCAGACTCCGAATTGGAGTCAACTTCCGCAGTTAAAACCGCGTGAAGAAAGGATATGGCGGAAGCGTGTGGGAGTCGAACCCACCATTCGACCCGCTAAGGACCGAATCGCCGGCTTTGAAGGCCGGGGAGATCACCGGACCCCTTTCGCCTCCG
>WNFO01000735.1_pt1 | contig 24393 bp, 18 predicted proteins | sample 5400251 | NCBI WGS metagenome assembly WNFO01 (sample SAMN13153354, study PRJNA577476) | soil metagenome | isolation source: 100 cm saprolite under Madrone tree | place: USA:California | collected 2016-06-14
ATGGAAAATCTCCCGAGAAATACTTGCCTGAAACTACAGGGGCCGGTTGCGCGTTCCTGGATTACGACAACGATGGCTGGGTGGACATCTATCTTGTCAACAGCGGCAAGTGTGATTTCTACGCACCCGACCCTCCATTGCGAAACGCTTTGTATCGAAACAACCGCGACGGAACGTTTACCGACGTCACCGAGAAAGCCGGCGTGGCTGCGGGCGGATTTGGCCAAGGCGTGGCTGTTGGCGACTATGATCGCGACGGATTCCCCGATATCTATGTGACGCAATACGGTCGCAGCATTTTGTACCACAACAACGGAGACGGCACCTTCACCGACGTAACCGCGAAGGCCGGCGTGGCTGCTCCCGGCTGGGCTTCCAGCGCAGTATGGTTTGACTACAACAATGATGGGCTTCTGGATTTATTCGTCGGACAGTTCGTTGATTTCAGCAAAGAAAAGAACAAGCCGTGTGGCATTCACGAAGACGGAAGGCGTCACTATTGTATTCCGCAAATCTACCAGCCGATGCCCAGCTGGCTGTTCCGCAACAACGGAGACGGCACCTTCACCGACGTTTCCAAAGCATCCGGCATCGCTGATCATTTAGGAAAAGCCTGGGGCGTCGTGGCGTCCGATGTCAACAATGACGGGTGGTTGGATCTTTTCGTCACGAACGACACTGTCGCCAATTTTTTATTTCTGAATAGTGGAAAAGGAACTTTCGCGGAGGTTGGGACGGAAGCGGGTGTGGCATTCAGCGCCAATGGACGCCCACGCTCGGGCATGGGAGTGGATGCGGCTGATTTCAACGACGACGGCTGGCAAGATCTTTTCGTCGCCAACATTGATCGAGAAGACTTCGCCATATATCAGAACAATCGCGATAACACCTTCGACGATCTGGCCATTCCTACAGGGATTGCCAAGGCCACAAAATTCATGAGCGGCTGGGGCCTGAAATTCTTCGACTACGATAATGATGGCGACCTTGATCTATTCCTTGCGAATGGCAATCCGGATGACCTTATCGGCTTGCTCCACGGTGAAGTAACCTACGAAGAGCCATTGTTGCTCTTTCACAAAGAGGGCAAATCGTTCAAAGACGTCAGCGCAAAGAGCGGGCCGGTCTTTGCTGCGAATATGTCGTACCGAGGATTGGCGCTGGGCGACTTCAATAATGATGGCGCCGTGGACGTTCTAATTTCCGTGAACAACGGTGCGCCGGTCCTGCTTCGAAATAATGCCGCTCGCCAGAACCACTGGCTGGGCATTCGATTGATCGGGAAGAAGGCCAATCCGGATGCCATTGGCGCTGTCGTCACCTATAAGGCCGGAGATCTGATACGCACACGCCTAAAAGTAGGCGGAGGCAGCTATCTGTCGGCTCACGACCCGCGCATGGTTCTGGGGCTGGGGAAACGAACGGCAATCGATTCCCTCGAGGTGAAGTGGCCGCAGCCTGGGCTCGGAACTCAACGCTTCAGCGATCTTCCCATCGACCGGTACATCACAATCGTGGAGGGTGAACACAAATGGCAGTAGTCGGACGCTTCCTCGCATACTTTGCCACTCTCTTGGCCGCAATATTTTGTCTTGTGGTGCAATCGCGTTCGCAGGAACCGCCTGGTGCGCACCCGACATTTACCAGGGATGTCGCGCCGATTCTACAGAAGCACTGTCAGACGTGCCATCGGCCGGGCGAAGCTGCTCCCTTCTCGATGCTCACCTACGAAGATACGCTGCCCTGGGCGGCCGCGATGAAGATGGTGGTGACCAGGAAAATCATGCCGCCCTGGTTTGCCGATCCGCGCTACGGCCATTTCGCCAACGAACGATCGTTGTCTGCGGATGAAATTCGAACTCTGGTGGCGTGGGTCAATGGAGGAGCGCAAAAAGGCGCCCCGCAGGACATGCCGCCTCCAGTGAAAGATTTTGTGGAGGGCTGGGGCATCCCCGCGCCAGATGTGGTACTTCAACTTCCCAAACCTTTCTCGGTCCCGGCCGCCGGAGTCATGGACTATCAGTACGTGATCGTTCCGACTGGTTTTACGGAAGACAAATGGGTTCAGGCACTCGAGGTACGCCCAACCGATCGCGCGGTGGTCCACCACATCATCGCGTATCTTCGCGAGCCCGGCTCCGATTATTTCAAGGACCAGAAGCCCGGCGTATTCTTCATTGCGCCTCCGAAAACCGATGGCAAGACCGACACCAGCGCGTTGCCCAGCGATTTCCTCGTCGGATACGCGCCGGGACAGCCCGCCGAAATTCTGCGTGCCGGTGAAGGCAAGCTCATCAAGGCAGGTTCTGACATCGTTTTTGAAGTTCACTACACGCCAAACGGCAAGCCTACGACGGACCAGACCAAGCTTGGGCTCGTCCTTTCGAAATCTCCTCCCAAAGATCGCATCTTGACTCTCTCCGCCTCAAACGGAACATTCAAGATCCCTCCGGGCGACCCGGACTACAAGGTAGATGCCTCGTTCGAGGTTCAGAAACCCGTAACGCTAGTCGGCCTGCACCCGCACATGCACTCGCGCGGCAAATCGTTTGAATATCGGCTGACATTTCCAGATGGCAAAACGGAGACCATTCTGAGTGTTCCCGCCTATAACTGGCATTGGCAGCTTTGGTACAACCTTGCCGATCCGATTGATTTGCCACAGGGCACAAAAATTGAGTGCACCGCCCGTTTCGACAATTCGCCAAACAATCCGGAAAACCCGGATCCGACCAAGGCAGTCATTTGGGGCCAGCAAAGCTGGGATGAAATGATGGTCGGGTTTTTCAATTTGAAATTTGACGCGGCGATACCCGCGAAGGAAATCTCTTCGCCGGGAGCGGTGCATGTTCACTGACATGGCCCGGTTCGGCGGAAACTCGCATGCCAGGATGCTTCGGCGATTCCTCGCGCTCGCTCTTGCGTCCTGCTTGGTGGGCTGCTTGACGCCCGCGCAGGATAATACCGTTCGATTCCGCGTCGTCGCGCTTGCCGAACATGGTGGCGTGCACAAACCGTTCGTGGATGCCGCAAAGGCCTGGCTCGACAAGCTGTCGAGCGAAAATAATTTCACCGTGGACTACATCGACGACACCCAAAAAATCGACGAGGCTTTTCTGGCAAAATATAAGCTGTTCATCCAGTTGAATTATCCTCCGTACAATTGGACCGATAAGGCGCAAACCGCCTTCATCAAATACATCGAACAAGGCAAAGGTGGTTGGATCGGATTTCATCACGCCACTCTGTTGGGAGAGTTTGACGGTTTCCAGATGTGGCCTTGGTTTCACCAGTTCATGGGAGGCATCCGCTTCAAGGATTACATCGCGAGCTTCGCTACGGGCACGGTCACTGTCGAGGACAGAAACCATCCCGTGATGAAAGGCGTTGCATCGCCATTCGTGATCGAAAACGAGGAGTGGTACACCTACGACACCACGCCTCGGCCGAATGTCCAAGTACTCGCCAGCGTTGATGAAAAAACTTATACGCCGGCCACCGATAAGAAGATGGGCGATCACCCGGTGATCTGGACAAACGAACACATGAAAGCAAGGAACGTTTACATTTTCATGGGTCATCGTCCCGAACACTTCAGCAATCCTTCGTTCACCCGGATTTTTACTAACGCCATTTTTTGGGCTGCCGGCCAGCAGGAGACTCGCGAGAAATGAACCAGGTTCGTGTCCAAATGAAAGTTCGCCGTAGAAGATTTCTATCTGTTCTAATTCAGGCGGTGATGGCGACCTCTCTTGCCCTGATTTTCTCAAGCGGGTTCGCCCGTGCGGCGGAGCCAGCCTTCAAAGTCCTGGCCTTTTATTCCACCGATGTCGAGCCGGATCACGTCAAGACCGCCAAAGACGCCCTGGTCTTTTTCAACGACCTTGCGGCAAAACATAACTTTATATTGGATACCACCACCGACTGGAACAAGCTCAACGAAAACGATTTGAAGCCGTATCGTCTCATCCTGTGGCTTAACAACTTCCCCCAGACTCCCGAGCAGCGAGCGGCATTCGAAAAGTACATGGAACACGGCGGCGGGTGGATTGGTTTCCACGTCGCTGCGTACAATGACAAAGATACGCATTGGCCGTGGTTCGTCCAGTTTCTCGGCGGCGCAGTGTTTTATTCGAACAATTGGCCCGTCCTGCCGGCGAAACTGATCATCGATGATCGAACGCATCCTGTGACCAGGGAATTGCCTGCAACTTACGAGGCCCCGGCAAATGAGTGGTATCTCTGGAAGCCCAGTCCTCGGCTCAATAAGGATGTCCGCGTTCTCCTGACGCTCGATCCTTCGAACTATCCGATTGGGAAAAAGGACATCATCACCGAAGGCGATCTTCCCGTCGTGTGGACGAATACAAAATACAGGATGCTTTACATCAATATGGGCCACGGACCCACGGTTTATCGCGACCCAATCCAAAATACACTTTTCGAAAATGCACTTCTCTGGCTCGGAAATGGAAAGTAGATGCGTTGGCGGTCGGTATCGTGGAGGCTCCGAGTGAAGAGCATTCGAACGCTTGTGATCGTTCTTTGCTTGGCGTTAAGCGGCCGATGCCAGGCTCAAGCACAAGCCGGCGCTCAACCGATGAAGCATCTGCTTGTGCTCGGTGAAGAAAAAGGCTACCGCCATGAGTCGGTGTCGCACGCCATGGCTACGATTGAACGCCTGGGCCGTGAGTCCGGTCTGTGGACAACGACGATTCGAACCGACACTGAAGTACTCACAAAGAAAAAACTCGAATACAACGCCAAGAATCTAAATGACTTCGACGCAGTGCTTTTCTACACCGGCGGCGAGCTCGAGATGAATCCAGAACAGAAGGCGGCATTGCTCTCATTTGTGCACGACGACGGAAAGGGATTTATCGGGGTGCACAGCGCAACCATTACGTTTACCTCCTGGCCCGAGTACGGAGAAATGATCGGCGGATATTTCGACGAGCATCCCTGGCTCACGTTTGATGCGCCCATTATCGTCGAAGATCCAGACTTCCCTGGCATGCAGCAGTGGCCGAAGTCGTTTGTCCTGAAGGACGAGATCTATCAGATGAGAGACTTCTCGCGAGACAAGGTTCGCGTCCTGATGCGCCTCGACGCCAGCAAACTCGATCTGAATAATCCACGCGTTCACCGGAAGGACCACGATTTCGCCGTTACCTGGGCCAAGATGTATGGAAAGGGACGCGTCTACTACTCCACACTTGGCCACGTCGAGGAAAATTGGGACGATCCTCGGCTCCAGAGAATGTACGTCGAAGCCATCCAGTGGGCGATGGGTGTTGTGAATGCCGATGTATCGCCAAGACCGCTCGCGACTCAATCCGCAGGGACCGGGAATGAGCGGCCCGCGATTCATTCGAGCGCGGTTAGATCTGCAACTGAATCGCCGAAGTAAATCACGGGATCGACGAAAGATTTCGGTCAGCTTTTTCGAAAAGGAGGTTGGAGCTGTATGTGGCAACTGCTCTTCGCGTTATTGTTGGCGCTCTCAAAGGCACAAGCCACTGGCGACATCTCGACGACTGCGTCTGCGACCCCGACCGGTCATCCCATTCTGGCGCTGGGCTCCTCCGCTCCTGACTTTTCTCTGCCCGGCGTAGATGGAAGGACCCATACACTCGCGGATTACGCAGCCGCTCCGATTTTGGTCGTCGTCTTCACCTGCAATCACTGCCCGATAGCTCAAATGTATGAACAGCGGATTCAGCAGCTAGAGACCGACTACCGTGATCGTGGCGTCGCCGTCGTAGCGATTGAACCGAACGACCCAAAAGCACTTCGAATCGACGAGTTGGACTCGTCCGACATTAGCGACAGTCTTGAAGAGATGAAAATTCGATTCGAATATAAACATCTCCATTACCCGTATCTCTATGACGGCGAGACACAGGCGGTTACGCGCGCGTATGGTCCGCAGGCCACTCCTCACGTCTTCGTTTTCGATAAAGACCGCAAGCTACGCTACGAAGGTCGTATGGACAACAGCTATCGCACCGAACTGGTGAAGACTCAGGATGCGCGCAACGCAATCGATGCGCTATTGGCGAATCGTGAAGTAACGGTCAAGCACACCGGAGTTTTTGGGTGTTCGACCAAGTGGAAGGAAAAATCAGCCTCCAGCGCGGACGCGCTGCGAAAAATCGGCGAACAGCCGGTGAAGCTGGACATGGCGACGGCGGAAGAATTGAAACGTCTTCGAGAAAATCCAGCCAAGCATATGGTGTTGGTCAGTTTTTGGGCAACGTGGTGCGGTTCTTGCATCGACGAATTCGCGGACTTTGAAACTACCTTTCAAATGTATAAGGTTCGCGATTTCGAATTGATCACCGTGTCTACCAACATGCCGGACGAAAAAGACGGCGTGCTCAGGATGCTTGAGAAGCAACATGCCACCAGCCGGAACTTGTTGTTCGCTTCGAATGATACTGCCGATCTACAGGCGGCATTCGATCCGACGTGGGAGTCAGCTGTTCCCTACACGCTGTTGCTGGATCCAAGCGGCAAAGTTCTCTACAAAAAACTCGGAAGTGTAGACATTCTTGAACTGCGACGAACGATTCTGGCCAACCTTCCGTCGGATTATATTGGCTTCAATCAGTACTGGAAGACCGATTCCGCAAAAGAGGCTTCGGGAACGACTGGCAGCCGGTAAAGTCTTGGCCGACTGATGCGACCGTAGCGTTTTTTCCTTTGCGGACCACTGCTTTCTTTTTTTGCTTTAGGTAATCATAAGTTGCACGACCGGAGCGCCATCAAAGGGCCTCCGTCTCTATGTCCACGTCTTCGGAGGCCGGATGAAGAAACATTTGCTCCTGCTACTGGCTGCGACTTCCACGTTTTGTACAGCGCTGCCTATGGCCCGCGCGGATGACGAAATTCCGAAGATCGCTTGGCGGCGGCCCATCGGGCAACCTCTTGAAGATCCCGGAGTCCGGAAAAACAAAACAGACATCGATGATGGCTACTGGCAGGGCGCACCTGTTGGAGGATTCGGCGCCGGAACTTTTTCGAGAACGTATCGTGGCGATTTTGCGCGCTGGCATATCAAAAGCGCCGTCCACAAATATGCGCCGGTATCCGCAAACCAATTTGCCATGTTCCAACAAGTCGCCGGAGAAAACGCGGGAATAGCGCGCGTCCTCACAACCGATCACCCAAAGAACGCTGAACTATCCGCTTGGCAGTGGGATTATCCCGTGGGCGCCGGCGAGTATGCGGCACTTTTCCCGAAGTCTTGGTATAGCTACAAGTGGGACAAATTTCCAGCCAACGTGATGTTGGAACAGTTCTCGCCGATCCTTCCCGAAAACTACAAGGAGAGCAGCTATCCGGTAGCCGTTTACCGCTGGCATGCAGAAAACCCCACGGACAAACCCGTCACCGTTTCGATTATGTTGTCATGGACGAATATGGGGGGATGGTTTCGAACGTACACCCACGATTTTGCGGCTGTCTTGAATCAGGGCAATCAAAATCATTTTCGCAAGGAGACGATGCCGGCAAACGCAGCCATGAAAGGTGTCGTGTTGGGCCGCAGTCGCGCAGACAACGTCCTAAACGAATGGGATGGCGAATTTACCATCGCTGCTCTCGAGTCGCCAGGCGTAGAAGTCTTCCACCATACGGAGTTTCTTGCCGACGGTGACGGCAAGGCCGTATGGGCTCCTTTCTCTAAGGATGGAACGCTTGCGAACACCGATACCTCCTGGGTTAGCGCCAGCGAAAAGGTAGGCGGGGCAATTGCCATCAAATTCACCTTGCAACCCGGCGAAAGGAAAATCATTCCCATGGTCATCGCGTGGGATTTTCCTGTTGTGGAATTCGGGCAGGGCCGCAAGTGGAACCGCCGCTACACTGATTTTTATGGCGCCAGCGGCCTTAGTTCTTGGGCGATTGCTCGCGACGGGTTGCTTCACGCCTCGGAGTGGAGCAACGCCATTGATGCGTGGCAAAAACCCTACGTCCAGGATGAAAGCAAGCCCGCATGGTATCGCGGCATGCTGTTCAACGAGCTGTACACGCTCACCGATGGCGGAACGTTTTGGGGGCGTCAGCTGAATTCTGACCGCAATGCCCCTGCCACGTTTGCTCAGCTTGAATGCTTTGACTACGCATACTACGGAACGCTCGACGTCCGCTTTTATGCCTCCGTGGCGCTTCTGAAGTTTTGGCCGACCATCGACAAGCAGGTGCTGCGCGAGTTTGCGCAAACCGTGCCCCGCGAGTATCCGGAGTTGGGCTTATGGGTCGCAAAAACGCAAGAAACCGGCAGCCCGGTGTTGCACAAACGAAAGAAAGTCGGCGCCGTGCCGCATGACTTGGGCGTTCCGGAAGGCGATCCATTCCTTTCCGTAAATGAACCAGGCTGGCAGGACACGAATGACTGGAAAGATCTGAATTCGAAATTCGTTCTTATGGTGTATCGCGATTATGTGCTGACCGGGAAAAACGATAAGGAATTTCTTCGTGAGATGTGGCCGGCGGTTCAGGCCGCGATGACCTATCTCAAGCAATTCGATCGCGGTGGCGGCATACCTGAAAACAGCGGGTATCCCGATCAGACTTATGACTCGTGGATCGTGCGCGGAGTGAGCGCGTACTGCGGAGGACTCTGGCTAGCGGCATTGCGCGCGTCGGAAGAAACTGCGCTTGTTCTTGGCGAGAACAAGTCGGCTGAGGATTATCACGCATTGTTCCTTAAGGCCCAGAAAACCTATATCGACAAGCTCTGGAATGGCGAATACTTCCGCTACGACGCGCAGAGCGAATACCGCGATAGCATTCAGGCAGACCAACTCGCCGGACAATGGTACGCAAATATGACGGGATTGGGCGATCTCGTGCCGAAAGGAATGCAACTCTCGGCGCTCAAGAAAATCTTTGCGAACAATGTGATGAAGTTCGGTAAGGGCGAAATCGGTGCCGCAAACGGCATGGCTTCCGATGGCAGCATCATTCGCGACAACGAGCAGGCGCAAGAGGTTTGGGCAGGTACAAGCTTCGCGCTAGCAGCTCTTCTCCTCAGCGAAGGACTGAAAAACGAGGCCTACCACATAGCATGGGGCATTCATCACGTAATTTATGAGACCAAAGGCTACTGGTTTCGCACTCCGGAAGCCTGGGACGACACGGGAAATTTCCGCGCCTCCATGTATATGCGTCCGGCCGCGGTGTGGGCAATAGAGATGGCGAGCCCGCCTTCGCACTAGACGTGGCCGATCCCGAGGCGGGAGGACGAAGGCATCGAAAAATAACGCGAGCAATCCTTGGCCGGCTATAAACTAAAATGTGAAGAGTCAAACCCCAAATCGTCACCGGTCCGGATCTGCTCTATCCACTTATCCAACGTGGCGCGGCTGCGGAATCAGAATGTGCGGCACGATCCGAGGTATTCTGCAACCGCGTCTCGCTCACCCAGTTTCAGAAGCTCGCTTGCAAGAAGCAACCGCCCTCTCAAATTCCTCGGCATCTCTGATCAGCGCGACGGCAACGCACGCTTCGAGTGGTGGTTCCGCCATCCATTTCATCCCTTGCGGCGATCAATACCCTCAATTGAATAGTGCAGCAAATCCCGCTAAGCACGATTTTCGCTCTGGATTACCTACGGCCCTTGATAGTAGCGACTTGCAGAACGTTAGCTGCTTGCCCCAATGGCAGAAAGAGCTCACTCCGTGCCGCGCTACGAGGCGCGTTTTTTCTCCGGCAGCACTACTCGGTCACTCGGTCATTCGCCGGCAGTTCTTCTTATTTTTTTAACGCGGCGGTCGTCAAAAACTGCACTGTGACTCTGAGTCCGATTGGCAATGACCGAGCATGGTCCTGCAAATCGATCACCGCTTCCAGGATGTCCCGGTCGCTTTTGTCGGATGGGTCGCCTGTGTTGATGCTCTTCCTACCCATTATGGCGGATACGCTCGCGACTGATCCGTTGAGCGTCTTTCCTGCAAGGGCGACCGCATGGATCACCACTTTCTGCCCAACAGACACTTTGTCTACGTCACTTTCGTCTACTTCTGCCTTAATGTGCCGTGTGGAAGTGTCTGCGAGACTGAACAATGGGCGGGGAGTGACTGTGCTAAAGGATTCGCCGGGTCTGGCATAGACCCTCAAAATGGTTCCATCGCTCGGAGCAGAAATGGAGCACTTCCCGATACGTTCCTGGACCATTCGAACGCGGCCCTCCGCGGCGAGCACGTCTGCATTAGCTCGCGCCTTTTCTTCCTGCAATGGGGGCGCTCCAAGTAGCTCCTCAGTTCGAACAGCAGCTCGGAAGTTAGCATCCGCCACCCCCAGATCACGGACTGCTTGATCATACGTAGCCCGAGAGATCTCTTCTTTTTCGTAGAGAGCGCGCTGCATGCCCAGCCGCGACTTGGCCTCTTCGAATGTTGCCCGGGCGGCTGCCGTCTTTTCAGTCGCTATTTTCTTCTCCTCATCACGTGCACCCCTCAGAATTCGGGTTCTTGTCTGCCGTGCGCCATCGGCCTCGGCTATCGCAGTTTGCAAACTCGCTTGCAAATCATCGCAGCCGATCTCGCCAAGTAAGGTCCCACTTTTTACGAGCTGACCTTCTTTCACGTAGACGGCCTTTAGGACGCCATCCGCAGCAGCCCCTATCTGCGTGGTTTCCGAAGCTCCCTCGACCCTTCCAGGGGAGGCGAATGCCACAATCGCGACAGCCCTATCGGAAGGTATCCCATGAGCTTCGACCGAATTCCTGTTCCGCGTAGGTCCTAAGAGCGCGACAGCCACAGTGACCAAGACCACCGCGGAACCAGCAATGCTCCATCTGCTGCGGGCCGTCATAGCTTTTTCTCTTCTTGTTCTACTTGGCCATCGCATAGAGTGATTGTGCGATCGGCGAATTCCTGCCATCGCGGGTCGTGGGTCACGACAACAACTGTTCTCCCATCGTCATCAACTTGACTTCGAAGAATTTGACAGATGTTCCTTCCGGCCTGGGCATCAAGAGAGGCGGTCGGCTCATCCGCGAGAAGAATGGGAGGATTTCCGGCCAAGGCCCGCGCAATTGCAACTCGCTGCTTTTCCCCCGGACTGAGTTCGTTGGGTTCTTGGTTGAGCCTGTCTCCCAAACCAAATCGAACGAGTAGATCTCTTGCCATTTCCATTCGACCGGGCAGGGATGCATCACGAAGTTCAAAGCCAAGCGCGACATTGTCAATCGCGGAAAGAGAGCGAAAAAGCCGAAAGGCCTGGAAAACAAAACTGATTTTCTTTTGACGAACAGCTGTCCTCTGTGCTTCGCTCAGTCCGTTTACCGCGACACCCTCTACGAACACCGTCCCTTCATCGGGCGATAACAAGCAGCCAAGCAGTGACAACAACGTGGTTTTCCCGCTACCAGAGGGCCCCATAACCAGCGAAAGCGTGCCACGCTCGAAGGATTGTGAAACGCCCCGCAGCGCACGGACTTGTGCCTCCCGCTTGCCGAACGAGACACTCGCACTCTCGACGCCTAGGAAGTGATTAGGCACGGAACACCCTTCCCGGCTCAACTGTGAGAGCGCTGCGAACTGAAGCTATGGATGCCAAGGAGCACATGGCCAAACTTGGCATGACCATGACCACAAGCAACCACCAAGGAGTGTAGATCCAAGGAATCAGAGATTTTGCATAGCCAATGCTGGGAACAACCGCCAGCAGTCCCAGAATGCTGCCGACTGCCCCGCAAATCAGGGCTTGCGTAAGCACAATGCGCGCCACGAAACCTTGCGATGCTCCAAGAGCTTTTAGTGTCGCGTATTCCTCGATGTTCTCCATGGTGTTGGCGTAGATAGTTTGCGATACAACCACCAGACCTATCAGAAACCCTAGGACCGCTGCGGTTACAATCGCGCCCCCGGCACCCGTTTTTATCGTCCAGTACATGCGAGATTTGCGCGCAAATTCATCCCGCGTCAGAACATCGACCTCTGGAAGACGCTGCTTAAGGTTCAGCTGCACATCAGACGTTGAATATCTCTTGTCGACGCGGACGAGGACGTACATGGCTTCTTCGGGACCGAACCCCATATAACGAGTGGCATTTCGATACGAAGTAAACAGAAAGGGGACACCAAGGAATGCTCCATAGCCTTGAATCTGACGCTCGATACTGGCACGGTGCCGGTTTACCTCAACTTCAGCCGGCAGTGCGGCCACTTGAATCAGATCCCGGTCGCTTACATCGTAGAGCACCGCATCAGGCGACATCCCTTCGCGGGAACCAGGGACATCGGGAACTGGAAAGCGCTCCCCCACATTGCGATCCGCACCAACGAGAGCTACCACCTGTTGCTTTCCATTTGGTGTGCGGTACACGGCAAAAGCCATGCAAACTCGGCTGGTTTCCATCACTCCTGGTATGCCGGCAGCCATCTCCCGCACTCTGCCTTCGATGGGAGTTCCGAACTCAAATGCCTGCACTCCTCTCGCAGTAATCCAGATGTCGGAGTCGCTGGCATCTATGAGCCTGGATGCTGCCCGCAAAAAGCCCACCAAGAGACTCCCTTGGAAAACCATGAGGAATACAGCAAAAGACACGCCAAGCACCGTTACCGAGAAGCGGGCTCGATCGTGAACGATATTTTGCCAAGCGAGTTTCATAAGAGCTGAGCTATCGAAAAATTTGGAGAGCACGTAAGTGCTTCGGCGGCCAGACTTTTTTGCGCGGCGGCGAAGCCGCGCACTCCGTTCATGTCCACCCGCACTAACCTCTGCCGAGCTACTTGGTTTGCTCGCACGCTTGCCACGTAAGGTCTCCTGCCAGCAATGCCGCGATCCCCTCGGCGGACAGTGGTCTGGAAAAGTAAAACCCCTGGCCATATTTGCATTCCAGTTTTTTCAGCAGGGCGACCTGTTGAATTGTCTCGACCCCTTCGGCAACTACATCCAGCCGGAGATTATTGGCCATGGGCACAATGCTCCGCGCAATCTCCATGCCCTCTCCGTCATCCTCCATGACGCTTATGAAGGAGCGGTCGATCTTCAATGTGTCGAGAGGGAAACGGTGTAGGTAACTCAACGAAGAATAGCCTGTACCGAAATCATCGATAGCCAGGCGGATACCCAAGGATTTGATTTGCTGCAACATCTCCACGGCCGCCGAAGGGTCAGCCATCACGGTGCTTTCCGTGATTTCGAGCTTCAAAGCTTCCGGAGGAAGAGCGAGTTCAACCAGCAACTTTCCAATATCTTCGACCAGGTTGGGTTGTAGAAATTGCTTGGCGGACAGATTAACGCTAATTGTTAGGTTAGAATGGGCAATTAAACCTGCTCTCCATTCGCTGATTTGCCGACAGGCCTCGCGTAAATTCCACCAGCCCAATTCGCGTATGAGGCCAGTTTCCTCAGCAACTGGGATAAATTCACTTGGTCCGAGCAGGCCGCGAGTTGGGTGCTGCCATCGTAACAGTGCCTCAAAGCCAGCAATCTCTCCGGAAACGAGAGCGACAATCGGCTGATAAAAATTGCGGAATTCTCCCCGTTCGAGGGCGTGGCGCAGATCAGTCTCCAGCTGCAGTCGAGCCATCACACTGGCTCGCATATCCGCGTCGAAGACCTCATACCGGGCCTTGCCTAAAGACTTGGCCCGATACATTGCGGTGTCGGCATCTCGCAGGATATCTTCCGGTTGCTCGTAGGCTGGGTTGCTTAGCGCGATACCGATGCTCACGGAGGTGAATACCTCTTTCCCACCCAAAATGAAGGGCGGCGCCAGAGCTTTCATCATCCGCTCCGCGGCCCGCTTGGCGGCGCTTGGATCTTTAATATGGTCGAGAAGGACTGTAAATTCGTCTCCGCCCAGGCGTGCGACAGTGAAGGTTTCACCTATACGCGCAACGGTATCGGTTGAACGCAGACACTTCTCCAAGCGATTGGCTACTCCAAGCAGGAGTTGATCCCCGATCAGGTGGCCCATGCTGTCGTTGATCATCTTGAACCCATCAAGGTCCATAAAGAGAACCGCAAATAAATGGTCTTTACGGCGCTTCGAATGCTTGACGAGTCGGCCAACCCGGTCAATAAACAGCAGCCGATTGGGTAAGCCCGTCAGTGGGTCGGAAACTTTTCCTTCGGTTATGTCGGTCTGTGATCCGGCCATGCGCAAAACATTTCCGGAAGCGTCATGCACGGCGACCCCGCGGCTCAGCATCCAACGGAAGCCACCTTCTTTGTGCAGCACGCGGTGTTCACTCTCGAAATGAGGAGTCAATCCCTTTTGATGGGCGGCAATTTCCTCTTTGACTCGTTCCCGATCAGCGTCATGGATGCGGTCAAACCATTCTTCAGGCCGGTCGCCCATTTCTCCTTCCTCATAGCCCAACATGGCCTTCCAACGAGGGGAGAAATGTACAACGTTGGCCGAAAGATTCCAGTCCCACAGGCCATCGTTGGAACCACGAGCTGCCAGGGCATAGCGCTCTTCGCTTTCCTTTAATGCTTCCTGGGCTTGTTTGTGTGACAGCTGAGTGCCTATGCGAGCCACTGCGACCGGAAAATCGATCGGCTTGGTCAAGTAGTCGTTGGCCCCTAAATCCAGTGCTGTAACAATGTCGTCGCTCTGGTTTTTTGCCGTGACCATGATGATCGGCAGTTCGGCCTGAGAATAGTGCTCGCGCAGGGCCTTCAAAGCGTCAAGGCCGCTGATTTGCGGCATCTCAATGTCTAGCAACACCAGATCCACGGCGTCTTGTTTGACACGTTCAAGCAATTCTTTCGCGCTCTCCGCCAGTCCGATGGCGTAGCCCTTGCGCGCCAAGCGACGGGCGAGCATGTCGCGATTCATTTCATTGTCATCTACGATGAGTAACCGCCTCGGCCGCGCATCCATCGTCATTTCTTCACCATAAGCAGGCTTTCAATCTTTTCGCTGAGCCGTCCAAATTCAACCGGTTTGGTGTCGTAGTCATCGCAGCCCGCCTCGATTGCTTTCTCGCGATCGGTTACCCAAGCGTGCGCAGTCAGCGCGATGATAGGGATGTGACGAGTCGACTGGTCAGCCTTGAGGTGACGAGTTACGTCCCAACCGCCCATCACGGGAAGACTAATGTCCATCAGAATGAGGTCAGGCACTTCCGAGCGCGCCAACAAGAGTCCCTTCTCGCCATCCTCCGCCGTGACGACACTATAGCCCTTGCGCTGAAGTCGTCTGGACAGCATGTCCCTGTTCATTTCGTTGTCTTCCACTAGCAAAATTTTCGGCATTCTAATTTCTCCTGCTTCTGGAAACTCGGGTTCCGGCTGTCTTGGGCCCCACCATCTGGCCGTCTTCTATATAAGAAGAAAGGGGGATCGCAGTGGCGTCCGTGACAGTGGACCGAGCGACCCGGTGTTTTTCTACAAGAACTGCGAGACGGTCCCGCTCAACCGGCTTGATAAGATAATTGGAGGCGCCCAAGTCCAAGCCCCTGGCCTCGTTGTCCACTACGGTGACCATAATCACCGGAATGTCCGCCAATTCAGAATCACTCTTGAGCCTATTCAGAAGGGTCCATCCGTCACAGTCAGGCATGACTACATCGAGGGTAATAAGTAGCGGACGAATTTGCTTGGCAAGGCGGAAGCCTTCTTCTCCGTTAGCGGCAGCAACCACATGGAAGTCGAGTTTGGTTAGAAAACGCGACATCAGGTCGCGAACGGATGGGTCGTCGTCGATCACCAGAATCGTCTGTTGGTCCGTTTTGGTGTTTGAGAATGTCTTCGAAGCGTCGCTGCTTCCGTTTGGCGCCGCGGATTCAGCTGTCTCGGTAACAGCCTGAGCCGGCAGCTGCACAGTAAAGACCGCGCCCTGCCCCGGCTCGCTCTCGACGTTGATTTGCCCTTTCATCAACTGAACGAAGCGGTGTGTAATGGCCAGTCCCAGGCCGGTCCCGCCATACTTCCGCGCGATCGAGGCATCCGCCTGGGCAAACTCTTGAAACAAGTTCTCCTTTTGCTTTGCGGAGATTCCAATCCCGGTGTCGCTGACCCGGAATTGAATCCAATTTCTGTCCGCTACCTCGATCTGATCCACGTTCAACGAGACGGTGCCATGATCTGTAAATTTGCAGGCGTTACTGAGCAGGTTGAATAAGATCTGCCGGACTTTGGTAATATCCGCCCGCATCACGCTTACGTTCTCCGCTACCTGGACTTTAATTGAGTTGCCGTTCTTTGCTGCTGCCGGCTGGAGAGTTGTGACCATCTCCTCGATCACTTGTGGCACATCGAAGGTCTCCAAATGGAGGCCCATCTTCCCAGCTTCGATCTTCGAAAGGTCAAGCACGTCATTGATCAGCGCTAACAAATGTTTGCCGGCCGCTTGAATTTTCTTCAGGTCCTGAATGTTCTCAACCTTCCCCGAGTCTCGCGTTTCCTCCTCCAGCATCTCGCTATAACCGATGATAGCGTTGAGTGGCGTCCGCAACTCGTGGCTCATATTTGCCAAAAATGTGCTCTTGGCGCGGTTGGCTTCCTCGGCAGCGTGCTTGGCATTGAGCAGCTCTTCTTGTGTCTGTTTGCGGTGTGAGATCTCCTCTTCCAATTCCTGCGTCCTGGTCTTTAGTTCGCCGTTGGTGCTCTGCAGTGCGGTATCCCGCTGTTGGATCTCGGACAACATCGTGTTGAATCCGTCGATCAGTCTCCCAATTTCATCACCATAGGTTTTGACGGCGCGAACCTGGTAGTTCTTATTGGCCGAAACCGTCCTCATGGTGTCTTCCAAATGCAAAATTGGCCTGGAAATCAACCCTTGCAGCTTCGAGGCGACAAAGAATGCAAACAAACCGGAAACCAGCACGAAAATAATGAGGATATTCGCGTATCGTCTTGCCCGCTCGCTCCATTGGCGCAAGTCGGACTGCAAAAACAACGTTCCTACACGCTCTCCATTCAGGGTGACCTCGTCAAAGACCTCCAGGTGTCCGCGTTCAAAGCGGTAGCCTCTCTCCAGCGGATGGGAAGGAAGATACGCGGGGGGCGTCGTGCGACCACGATAATAGTGCGCAAAGATCTTTCCGTCGGGCTTGTACAAGACGGCCGTGACAATGTCTTCTTTCGCCGTCAGAGCGGACAACGTTGCGGTCGCAGCGGGCTCGTCTTTGAACTCCATAGCTCCTGCGCTGTTGTAGCCGATAATCTGGGCCTGGGTCATCAGATCCTGACTAAGCAGGTGCCGGAAGGAAACCAGATCGTAGATAAGAAAGCTGGCGGAGGAAAGGATCAGCGCGATGCTGCTCGTCAGCATCGTTATCAACGTGAGCTTCCGCTTGATGGATAGATTCTGGAGGATCATCCGGGCTTCCTTGCATCTCCCGTGGCTTGTTGGACGATCCTCGCCAAGGTGAGCAGCCTGGAACTGATCGTTAGGTCTGCCTGATGTGCCGCCGCAACGTTGACTTCAAAGCGTACTCTGTTGTCTTCCAGGACAAAGCGAATGACGCCACCATGCTCTGCAAAGCCGGGTGCTTCGCCGACCGTTAGGATTGGTAAGCCTCTTACCATCTGCACCAAATCATCTATGTGCGCCCGTTCTGACGCGCCCACAAACAGGATCTTGCACTCCTTCAGGTCCTTCGGGTCCGCTCCCCACTTCAGCCGTTTAACGACAAATCCCCGCGCGCCGATTTTCTTGTCTTGGACGATTTGATCGATGATCGTTCCGAAGGGATCCGTACCCAAAATACCTATTACAATGGGAGAATCCGGCTGGGCGAATGCCGCCGACGGCCATTCTACAAATTTCGCAAAATTGAAAATGAAGCCGGCCTTGATCAGATATTCCGAGGAATCGGACGAGTCCCGGGCCTGCGCAAAGGCCTCGGGAGCCCAACCCAGCGAAACACTGAGCGCAACGATCAGAATTCCTAGTCGTTTCAACATCAAATTTTCCGCCTGCTGGTGGCCGTCAATTGGGCGGCTCACCGGCAATCAACTTAAAAAGTGACAGTAATACTTCCAAAAACGCTGCGCTTTACCACGGTCGGGGAGGTGTTGACGAAATCCGGCAAAAATTCCAAGTGCTGGTTATCCAGCAAATTTTGCCCGCCGATCGAAAATTCCAGATTTCTCACCGGCCTCCAGCCCACATGCGCATCCAACGAGTAGTAACCGGGCAAACCCAAGCTGGGGAGGTGGTCCACAAATCGAAGCGTGGTGTCCAGGTCAAAATGTCTGGGCAAGTCGATTGAAGACCTCGCGTACCATTGATGACGAGGGCTTGAGCCATTCGGGTTGTCGGCAGTCGGATCTAGACTGTCCTGGTTTTTGTGAATGTCCATTTGTAGATAGCTGTAGGAGCCCGTCAGCCTCCACTTCGGAAGTACTTTCCAGTCTGCAAACAGTTCGACGCCGTAGGTTCCGCCGCTCATCTTGTTTCCTGCGACAAAGGGGATAACGATGTCGGTTGGAATTGGGCTCCCCTCCAAGGAAGGGGTAGCTGGCTCTGCCGTGCGAAGACTTGAGTAATTGTTATAGAAGGTGGCAATGTCGAGCGATAGGTTGCTGGTTGCCTGCACTCGATAACCCAGTTCGTATGCCAGAAGGTCTTCCGAGTTGAACTGCGGACTGCCGAAGACTGCCACCACAGCCGGAAACGGCGTGGGGTTCGCTGGACTGCCGGGAGGGACAACTTGTGAATTTAACCGCAAGCCCTCCTCGGTCAGGGCCGGTGTCCGGACGGCGCGGGAGACCGCGGTCCACACGGATTGGTTTGGACTCAGGGTCCACAGCAGCCTCGCGTTCGGCTCGATCTCGAACCCGGTGAAAGTGTTGTGCTCGAATTTCGAGCCGAGAGTCAACCGCAGCCGATTGTCAATCAGGCTGATCTCATCCTGCGCGAAGGCGCTAAATTGATTCAGACTGACATGATTGGGCTGAAGCGAAACTGTAAAGCTGGGGTCGTTCCCGTCGCGAATCGATCGGTAACCAAGACCCCACACAAATTGATGTGAGTCCCCCACGTGAAGCCCATCCTGGAAATCGATGTCGAACGTGTTTTGATGGTCTACGAAGAGCGAATTATCAACCGTGGTGGTATTGGCATAATACATCTGCAAAGACATTGAGCCGCCTTCGGACGCGTGGTTCCAGCGTCCCAGGATGTTCTCTCCGCTATAAACCCCGCTGTTGGGGAACGTGTTTGAATAGGGAGAGGCCAAGGAAGGAACCGTCAAGGTTTCATCGTAATTGCTCCGGTAAATATCTCCTTCCAAGGTCAGCGAATTAGCTCCTGCGGGCGTCCAATCCGCTCGGAATCCTCCGCGCATTGCGTCCCAGCCGTCATGTGCGGTTCCACCCGACGCAAAATTCGATGGTCCCCAGTCGAAATACTTTCCATAGACTCTGTAATGGGTATGGTCACCGATCTTGTCTCCGTAGCGGCCGCCGACGGAAGCTCGTTCTTCTGTTCCACCTCCAGCCGTAACAACACCAGACTGCGTGGAGGCAGCGGGTTTGGTTATGATGTTGATGACACCATCTACCGCATTCGCTCCCCACAACGTTGCACCCGGGCCGCGGATCACTTCAATGCGGTCGAGATCTTCAAGCATCACGTCCTGGATATTCCAGTACACACCGGAAAACAAAGGGGTATATACGCTTCGGCCGTCAATGAGCACCAGTAGCTTATTGGAGAAGCGCCCGTTAAATCCTCGCGAGCCGATGGCCCATTTGTTCTCATCGATGCGTGCCACTTCGAGACCGGGAACCAGTCGCAATGCTTCGGGTATGCTGGTAGCTCCCGAACGCCGTATGTCTTCTTGCGTCAACACGAAAATGGCTGCCGCTGCATCCGCCAATTTTTCCTTATGCTTGGAGACAGAGGTAACCTGTAAATTCATCAAGTCTTCGACGCTCATTGAAGTAACGTCAGGAACCTTTTGAGAATTCTGGGCTACCGTGCTACCCGCAAGCAGTACAGACAGGAAACCGGATAAGAAAATACGCCCAGCTCGCATCGCTGGGCTGGTTTTGTGGTCGCGATTAAACAGCATATTTAGCTTCCCTTCTTGAAAATCATCGGCAAGGCGCGCGATTCCCGGCGCTGAAACCATCTCCGACGAACGGAACGGGTCTTTTCCTCGTTCCACAGGATGTCGATTCTTTCTGTCATTCATGTACCCACCTCAGACAAACACTGTCGGCAATCGGAATTTAGTTATTGGCCCGTTTTCCCTTGGTCGGAAATCTAAACTTATGTTCCCCATCAGCGAAAATCGTCGCGGTGCGAACGAGGAGCTCAGACTCATACGGCTTTCTTCCCTGCTACTGTGAAGACAGTCGAATAGGTAAGTGTGTCGGGCCGGCGAAGGTATTCGAGGAACGCCCGTGATTGTTTTTCGGCTTCACTTTCACTGCCCAGCACGCGAGCCAGTTGCGGTCCGGCAATCTCCAGCTTCAATTCCCACTGCCTCAAGATGTGTGGATCAGCTTCGCCCGCAATTAAGTGGTAGCACTCGGCTTGCACTTCGATATTCGTCAGTCCCGCATTCCGCGCCAAGCAAAACAGTTTTCTGCCCACGAAGGGGTCAAAACCCGTGATACCCAGAGCCGCAACAACTTTTTCGAGCATTCGCTGTACCGCTGGATCTTCCGGGTAGTGCCACAGGAGTTGGCCATCCAGGTCCTGCAGCAAAACGGTGCCGCCGGGCTTGCAAACCCTCGCCATCTCGCACACCGCCCGTTCTTTGTCCTTTAGGTATTGCAGCAACATGCGGCAATACACGAGGTCGAAACTATTCGATTGAAACTCCAGCGACTGCGCATCGCCGCAAACAAATTGCACGCGCGGATGCTCGCGATTTTTCTCGGCCGCTTGCCGCAAGCGGTGACTGCTGATGTCTACACCTGTTGCCCTGATGGATGGATCCAAATTTGCGACCGCTCGCAGAATGACGCCGGGGCCGCATCCCACCGAAAGAACTTCTGCGCTCGGGCGGACTCGGTGTGCCAGGTACTTTTGTACCCAGGCATCGGGATCGACCTTGACCTCGAGGCGCATCGCTTCGCGCGGGTCTTCCATAATGTAGTCGGCCGTCGCTGTGCCCCTATTCATCAGTGTCCCTGACCTATCAGCGCAGGTTGCTGCTCATGCTTTTCCATACGCGCCAACAATTTTGTATAGAAACCGTCGACGTGCCGGTAGAACCGGGGATGCCCGTCTTTGAGCCAGATTCCCTGGCAATAGTGGCGTAGGAACTCCGCACCCAGCTTGTATAGAACGTGTGTCGCCATTTCCTCGGCAATCACCGGAATTTCCTCTAATTCAAAATCGTCGTAGGCTTTCGAACACGCGGTCAGAAGCCCGGATGCTGCGTCGGAAACTTCTGATTCAGGAAGGGTCGGGTGCAGCAGCAGGTCGCAACGATTTTCCAGATAGCTGAAATTCACACCCAAAGGTCCGCGGTACGCAATCGCTGCACCGATTGGTTCTTCTTTGTTTGTCCGGTACGCCAGCCACACGTGTCGCGTACGTCGCAGTCCTACGGCGCGGTAGAGTTCATTTACCGCGGCGAATTCGACGTCGTGTTCCAACTCTTCCGCTGTGATGTAGATACTGCCGCGAGCCGCAGCCGCTATCTCCAAAAGGGCCTCGTGATGAGATGGGTTGTACGGCACCACGCGAATTCGCTTTTCCGTCGGCAACGATAGTGTTTTCGGCAATGCGAAATATGCATGCCTTTGAACCGACGAAAGAGATTCTCCGATCGTCTGCACCATCGAACCGAAGACACGCGCGGGAAACCGGTTCTCCGGCCGAAACCAATTCTGTGCCGAGAGATCGCTCCCTTTGCGAATACTCGCAGCTGCCGCAGTCAGCATCACCGCCCGCGATGCATGCGGATTGTTTTCGGAGACCAGATGCTGTGACATCCAGCCGTTTTGGGTGGTCCGCCAAACTGCAAGGGACGCCACGCCTCGCTTCTTGTCTCCAGAAGTCAGTACATAAAGCAGCGATTCGCCCGCACTCAACATCCGTCGCCAGTTTTCTCGAACCTGTGCCAGGTGCGGAAAAAGGCGGGCAGCTTTTTCGGGGTAGAGAAAACCGGCCCGCTCGTATAACGCAAAGATTTCATTCACGGACAAAGCATTGACTTCAACGCCGTAAGCGTCATAGATCTCTGACAGCGCGGGAAGGCTGCTCACGGTTTTCTGATCTAACGCATCTAAGGGCATATCGCCTCCGTGCCGCTCATCGTCAGTGCCACCAAAGCGCACTGCTTGAGGCGACAGAAATCCCGCTTGCTATTGCGGACCAGCTTTCATCCCTTCCTAAGTCGCAAACGTTCGACTTCCTTGTGTACCAAGGGAATCCAAGCGCCCGGCTTCCAAAGTTCTATAACTATTAGTACTTAATAGGGGTTTCTGTTGTTCCGCCGAATGGATCGCTAGTACCATTTTCAAGGGAATTTCCAACGGATTATTGGCGTCTTGGATACACCCCGAGGCGCAATCGTCGGACTCTCATGGACATGTTTGTCAATAGGTGCCGATTATTGCTGCCTGCTCAATTTATAGAAAATAGAGGACTTCCTATCTTTCCATGCCTGTCAAACCGAGGGTTAAGATGGTCCAAGATTCGCCCGATGGGAAGGCCCAAGAAGCTGAGTTCCATCTCGTGCCGCCCTAAGTTCATGTTGAGGCGGGAGATGGTTTAGGCTAGAAAACTCTGATAGGGGAAAAGGTGCTAGCCCTAAGCAGTCGAACAGGTATCCACGAAGCCCTATTCCTTGTAGTGATCTAGTCACCCAAATCTGAAGCTAGGCCAGAATGGCGCTGCGAGGGGAGCCATGAACTACCAATCGGAAACCCCGTTCGACAATATTGAGAGCGCTCTTGAGTATGTGAATCATCTTCTAGAAGCGGCACGCGAAGCGCGAGAACAAATTGGGAAGGAAGTCCTTCGCGCGGCGCATCCCCAATTGGCCCGCCGAAAGCAGGCTTTGCAACTCGTGCACTACAAATTGGACAAGCTTTCGTCACACATCGACGCAAGCCGCCGCATCCTGAATGATCTGAGGACCTTGCGCCGGTTACTGTTGGAAGAACGGAAGACTCGGAATCCCTCCACGGTAACTTGACAAGGAGCAACCTATGCCTTTGGGTAACTTTCCTCCAACCCCGATTCGGGACTTCAAGTAACAGCGACTTATGACTCGCGTGCTGGCTTCGGTTTCAGCGCTTGTCGATTACAAAATGGGTTTGGATCTTGCTCTCTCTCGGGGAAGTCATCCTGGCCCGGTCCGTCTGCCACCCGTACGGAGAGCCAGTTACCTCTTTCGGCGATCCAGAGCACAAACATCTGGATGTGGCGTGCCGCAGTTCCATACAATGAAACGAATTGATACGAGTTGCGACGTTCACGGACTGGAGAGATACCATGGCTGACGGTCCCTATGCGGTAAGGCGCGCCAATCCGCGGTTCTCGTTTTTCGCAGATGCCGAAGTTACCCTTCGCGATGGAACGGGAGTTCGAGCGCAGCTTGCCGAATTGAGCTCGCGCGGTTGCTATATCGACACACTCGAACCCATCCCCGTTCGTACGAAATTACGTCTCCGTATCTGCGATGGCATGAAAACATGCGAACTGCACGGCAAAGTGCTCTACATGCATTCTGGCGGCGGCTTCGGAATTTTCGGCATGGGCGTGCTGTTTGAAGAGATGGGCGCCGAGCAACACTCCGCAATCGACACGTGGCTTAGCGGACTCGCCAAGCGTCCTGGGAGAGATTCGGGAAAGAACCCCTTCTCTCAAAGTAGCCGCTAGATCGCGTTAACGAACAGGTCCCCGCCGTTAGGTTCGAGGAATTTTCTATCGAACCTTAGAAGTGTCCATACATCAGGAAGATCACAAAGTTGGCGGGCAGCTTCGGTGAATTCCTGCGATCTGCGTTTGTGATAAGCCAGCCGGCATAACAAATTCTCGGTGAGTCCGTTTGCTGGTGAATCGCCCCCTGCTCCGCGCGTCAAGCAGCGCGCATGGATCGTACTTTGAATCGCACGCCTTCTGTGTGTTGCAAATAGGCAACGATCTCAAACCGATTGTTGGCGGTCGGATTGCCAACGGTCTCTCGAGCAGCGAGGTTTGCCCGACGGAAGAACTATGTTCAATTTTGCACGCGGAGAAACTCAAGAGATGGCCACGGCCAAACTTCGCTTCTGCCGCTTCCTTCATTCTGTTTCGGCCTCCGCCTGCGCTTGCCATCAGCATACTTCCTCTGTATCATTGAGTATGCACTCGGTAATAGAGAAGCTCTGTGGCGCGTCCTAAAAGCGAAGACAAACGAAATGCGATCCTCGACGCCGCGACCCGCCTATTTGCGGAGCGCGGTCTTACCGCTGCCCCAACGTCAGAGATATCAAAACAAGCTGGCGTCGCCGAGGGAACTCTGTTTA